>Ga0307374_10015417_pt1 | contig 10282 bp, 10 predicted proteins | sample OX3MG_FD_202532 | JGI IMG/M metagenome (GOLD analysis project Ga0307374, IMG submission 202532) | Soil microbial communities from Risofladan, Vaasa, Finland - OX-3 | ecosystem: Environmental > Terrestrial > Soil > Coastal area > Acid sulfate soil | place: Finland: Risofladan, Vaasa | collected...
GATGCGCACCTCAAGAAGGCCGATCTCAGCGTCTCCCCAGCGGTAGCGCCCGATGAGGTGGACGCTCGACTCGGCATCGGCTCCGTCGAGCGGCTCGGTTAGCCGCGCCTCGACCGGCGGTTCGCCAAAGACGAGGGCAAGATACCACTTCTTGACCGACGGCCGCGCTCCCCGCGCTCCGCCTGCCCCTCGCCCCTCCTTGAGGGCACGACCGAGCAAGCCGGCCGTCTCTCTCGATTTCGCTACGACAAGCACCCCGGTGGTGTTCCGATCGAGCCGATGGACGAGAAAGGGTTCGAAGCCCCGCGCCTTTCCGTAGTCCCGGAGGACCTCGATGAGGCTGACGCCGCTCGCCTCACCCGGATGAACGGCGACCTTCGCCGGCTTGTCGAGGACGAGGAGGGCATCGTCCTCGTGCAGGATGGTGTACATCGGGCGACCGGTCCGCGCGGGCCCTCCGCCCGAGCCGCGGGGTTTGGCCGGACGAGCCGCGGGAGCGTCCGCGTCGGCCTCGCGCTGCCCCTCCTCGACCGTCACCTCCTCGCCGCCCGAAAGGAGTCGCGCTCCGTCGCGAACCCGAACGCCGTCCACGCGCACCCTCCCCTTGCGAAGCGCCGCAAAAAGTCCGTTGCGGGAGAGCGCCGGGAGCTCCTCCTTGAGCACGCGATCCAGCCGGCGTGGGCCGGCAAACTCAGGTACGTGAACAATCATCGCTTCAAGTTATAGTCCCGTGGCCCAAGGAGGGCAAGACCGCGGCCGTGGTCACAGCGGCCGTGGGCGCAGCAGGAGCGGCGGTCGTCGCGGCCATGGTCGCCCCGGCTCGTCGCGGAGCCGCCGATCCCGCTTCCAATCCCACCCCATCGGGTGTACGATCCAGCCAAGGGGCCGCAATGGGGATCGCCGACTACCTCGCGGAACAGCGGATCATCTTCCTCAAGGGCAAATCCAAGCGGGCGGTCTTCGAGGAGCTTGCCGGTCGCCTTGCGCCCGACCTACCCTCCGGAGTCGACCGTTACATGGTCCTCGAAGAGCTGTGGAAGCGCGAGACGCTTCTCTCCACGCGCGTCTCCTCGACCATAGCGATGCCGCACGCCATCGTCCGCGCCATGAAGAATACGCTCCTGGCGATCGGCATCAGCCGCAAGGGAATCGCCTACGAGGATACGAAGGAGGATCTGCCCATACAGCTCGTTGCGATGCTGGTCGGAGGAGGGACGGAGCACCTCCAGGCCTTGAGCGAGATTTCTTCGAAGCTCAACAACGACAACCTCTGCCGAGACCTTCTCCTCGCCCGCTCGCCGGCAGAGGTCTACGCCCTGCTCGCGAGCCCCTACACCGGCAAGCCCGGCCCGGCGCCTGCAGGTGCATCCGAAGCCTCGAGCCTGACCGTCAGCCATGCGATTGCGCTTGCCCGCGAAGCATCGGCGTCGCGGATCATCCTTCACGCCGATGCGGTAGCCGACGACGACTATCTTGCGCGCCTCGTCTCGAAGCATGGGGTCGTCCTCGTGACGACCGACAAATCGCGCTTCCCGGCGGCGCGCTTTCCCGAAGGGTCGGTCGTCTCCATTCCCTTTCGCGGGATCAACCGGGCGAACCAGGTCGAGGTGAGCCTCCTCTTTCTCCTTTCGCAGGGTCTTATCAACAAAGGCGAGCACATCGTGAGCGTCTACGGGGTTCCCCAGTCGGGGGTGTTCGACTCGGTCTTCTTCACCGACGTCGACCGCGAGTTCAAGCTGTACTTTGCCTTCGACTCGGAAGAGCGGCCCGACGATCTGGACCAGCAGGTCCTGACCCGAGTCCTGCAGATCGCGAACGATCTCGCCGTCGAGGGGCGGGAGGGTAAGTCGATCGGAACGCTCTTCATCGTCGGGGACTACCAGAATGTCAGGCGCTACTGCCAGCAGCTCATCGTCAACCCCTTCCAAGGCTACCACGAGGAAGCCCGCAATATCCTCGACCCCAGCCTCGAGGACACCATAAAGGAATACTCCCGCATCGACGGCGCCTTCATCATTCGCGGGGACGGGGTCATCATGTCGGCCGGCACCTACCTCAAGGCCGACAGCTCCCCGGGCCACTTTCATTCCGGTCTCGGGGCGCGGCATGCCGCCGCAGCGACCATCACCGCCATGACCAAGTCGATCGCGGTCGCGATCTCCGAGTCGACGCAGAAGATCAGCCTCTTCCGCTCCGGAGAGCGGTTCCTCCAGTTCTAAGGTTGACAGAGTCCGCCGCGTCGGGGTACCTAGTGCAGACCAAGGAGCATCCCAGGTGAAGGAACGAATTGCGATTGCATCGGACCATGCCGGATTCAAGCTTAAGGAGAGCCTGCGCGCATTCCTCGCGGCAAAGGGCTATGAGGTTAAGGACTTCGGAACCAACTCGGAGGAGCGAGTCGACTATCCCCTTTTCATCCGTCCAGCCGCCGAAGCAGTTGCGCGCGGAGAGTGCTCGGTGGGGATCGTCATCGGCGGCTCGGGCAACGGCGAGGCGATGGTGGCGAACAAGGTGAAGGGGATCCGGTGCGCGGTGTGCTGGAACACGGAGTCGGCCCGCTTCGCCAAGGCGCATAACAATGCGAACGTGATAGCGATGGGAGAACGCCTTGTCTCAGAGCACATGGCCCAGCGCGCCGCCGAGAGCTGGCTGGAAACCGCCTACGAGGGCGGCCGCCACCAGAATCGGCTCGACGAGATTGCGGAGATGGAACGGTAGCACTCGGGGAGCGCGCGGGCGCGCGCTTTCCGGCGTTCCGCCCAAGGTTCGGCGTGCCGCCAATCGCTTCCGAAGGCCAGCCGACCCGATATGGCCCTTATTCCGCGACGACGCGGTTGCGTCCCTTGCTTTTCGCCTGGTAGAGCAGCTCGTCGACGCGCTTTAGGAGCTGTTCCTCGCCCTCCTCGGGGCGAAGATCCGTAACGCCCAGGCTGATCGTTATCCGCCACGGGACTCCCCGGAAGCCGTGCTGCTCGGTCGCCGCGCGCATGCGCTCCCCTGCAGCCTCGGCCTCGCGGAGACTCGATCCCGTGTAGATGATGATGAACTCCTCCCCGCCGTAGCGGGCGACAATATCCGAGTCCCTGACCACCCCCATCATCGTAACCGCAAGCTCCTTGAGCACCGAATCGCCGATCGGGTGGCCGAGCTCGTCGTTGACCCTCTTGAAGAGATCGACGTCGACCAGTCCCACCGAGAGCGGCACGTTGTAGCGGCGCGCAACGGTCATCTCGTGGAGGAGACTCTCGACCAGGTAGCGGCGATTGAAGAGCATCGTGAGCGGGTCTTTGAAGGAGAGATCTTCGAGGATGGCGTTCTTCTCCGCAAGCTCCTGCCTGACGCGAAAGTACCGGATGTGATCGCGCTCGAACTTGACCGCAAGGACGAAGGCCGCGAGGGCGAGGATGAAGCTGTAGACGACCACCGGAAGCGCGACCGCAGCGGGAACCGCGGCAATCGTCACGAAGGAGATCACCACTGCGGCAGCCGTGAAGAGCCAGAGAAAGAAGGTCCAGTGAGCCCGAAAGAGCACGGCAACCCCGACGAGCGCTCCCGCAACCGGAAGGAGGCCCCTGACGTCCAGGGGCAACGTAGCATAGCCGGCAATCCCCCCTGCGACCGCAAGGACCCAGAAAACGGCCTGAGAGGTATGCGTGCCGGTTCGACCGATCTTGAGGTTGAGCGTCGTTCGGACGATGTACACGAGGGTTATGGCCGCGAATACGGTTGCAGCCCCGAGGGTCGTGAGCCCCGCGACGCCACGCTCTCCGTATATCGCGTCGCGAACCACGAAGATTACGACGTTGACCGCGCATGCGAGGATGCTGCCGAAGCGAAGGGTGACCTCGTTTTCGCGGTCACGATCCTCGGCGAACTCGGAGGAACCCTCCATAGGGGGAAAGAGGTAGTGATCGGTGGTCATTGCTCCCCCGGGGCGTAGGCGCTTCTTCCGCGAGAGGCGGCACGCTCCTAGACCAAAAGGTTGACATACTGACCGAGATTCCCGTCAAAGAAGTAGAGCTTGACGGCCTGCTCCTGTTGTCGGTTCCGGTCGTCGGGACCCTCCTGCGCGCGCTGCACCTGCCCGGTGCCGTCGGTAGCCTCCGCCGCCCTGCGTGAGCTTGAGTAATCGGCGGTGGACTGCACCGGCGTGTAATAGTAGTCGTTAACCGCTTGTACCGTCATCTTTCCACACCATCGCGGCCTGTTCGGTCGCGTTCGTATCCCCCCCCTCACTTGCTTCAATAATACACCAACTCGCGTGAACCTGCTATATTGGGTTCATGTCCGGACCCAAGGCCCCCGCACGGAGCCCGCTGCGCGAGCGCGACCTCGCGGCGCCGATTTACAGCTACCTCCACGCGAATGGCTACGAGGTCCGCAGCGAGGTGGGCGACTGCGACATCGCCGCCGAGAAGGGGGGCGAGCTCCTGGTGATCGAGCTGAAGCGAAGCCTTTCAATCGACCTGCTTCTCCAGGCGACCCAACGGCAGCGCGCCGCCGACTCGGTCTACGTCGCTATTCCCTGGCCGGCCGGGGGGACCGCGACAAAGCGCTTTCGCCAGCTCTCGCACCTCCTCCGCCGCCTGGAGCTGGGCCTCATCGTCGTTTCGACCTCCCCGGCGGCGCCCCGGATGGAGGTGCTGTTCCATCCCCTTCCCGTTCACCGCAAGCGCGACTCCCGAAAGCGCAAGGCAATCCTCGCCGAGATTGCCGGACGCAGCGCCGACTTCAACTGGGCCGGATCCGTGCGCCAGCCGCTGGTGACGGCCTACCGCGAAAGCTCTATATTCGTCGCCTGCTGCCTCGAGCGCTACGGCCCGACGAAGCCCGCCCGGCTGCGCTCGTGCGGAACCGGCCCGAAGACCCTCTCGATTCTCCGCAGCAATTACTACGGCTGGTTCGAGCGAGTGGAGCGCGGAGTCTACGCCTTGAGCGCGGCCGGACGGGCCGCTCTTACTACCTACGCCCAGCTTGCGGCACTCTACCGGCGGAGGCTGATCGCGCAGGAGAGCCGCGAATCCGATTCGGAGCGCTCGGCGGTAGCGAGCGGGGGATAGGTTTTCCCCCTCTTCCGTGGTATGATGGGCGGAAGAGTCCCACGGTAGAGTGAACTTCACACGATGAAGGCAATGACATTGTTCCGACCTGCCCGCGTCAAAAGGGCACCCCTGAAGCTGATCGACATGAAGCGCCCCGACCCCGGTCCCGGACAGCTTCGGATCAAGGTCTCCGCCTGCGGCGTCTGCCACACCGATCTCCACATCGTCGAGGGCGACCTCGACCTCCCGCGCCTTCCCACCGTTCCCGGCCACGAGATAGTCGGGGTCGTCGACGCCGTCGGCGAGGGGGCGACGCGCTTCCAGCCGGGGGTGCGAGTCGGGATACCCTGGCTTCACCGGACCTGCGGGGAGTGCCACTACTGCGCGGCCGACAAGGAAAACCTCTGCAACCGCATCGAGTTCACGGGGGTTCACGCCGACGGCGGCTTCGCCGAATGGACTCTCGTCGACGAGGGCTTCGCATACGAGATCCCCGAGGCCTTTTCGGATCTCGAGGCGGCGCCCCTCCTGTGCGCCGGGGTCGTCGGCTACCGCGCCTTGGTCCGCAGCGGCATCAAGCCGGGCGAGCGGCTCGGCCTCTACGGCTTCGGCGCATCGGCCCACCTCGTCCTCCAGATCGCGCGCTCGTGGGACTGCGAGGTCTTCGTCTTCACCCGAAAGGAGCGCCACCGTGCGCTCGCCCGCTCCCTCGGCGCCGCCTGGGCACGGGGTGCGGACGACGACCCCGGCGCGCTCATGGATGCGAGCATCATCTTTGCGCCATCGGGCCCGCTCGTGCCCAAGGCGCTCGCGCGGCTTGATCACGGCGGAACCCTGGTCCTCGGCGGGATCCACATGTCCGGGGTCCCGGCTCTTCCCTACGAGCTCCTCTGGCACGAGCGGACCCTCTTGAGCGTCGCCAACAGCACGCGGCATGACGTGATCGATCTCCTGCAGGTCGCAGCGGAGATTCCGATCAAAAGCTCGATAGAAGTCTATTCCCTCGAAGAGTCGAATGAAGTCTTGAACAAACTGAAGGCCGGTGAGGTGAACGGCGCGGCGGTGCTTCGCCTGTAGGAGCCTTCCCGTCCACCGGCTGGAATACTGTGAGCTACGAACCCCATGAAACTTATCGATCGCCTTTTTGCAGCCGCCCCGCACCTTCTCGACTACGTTGCCGGGCGCGACAACACCCCTTCCGACCAGCTTCAGCCCCAGCGCAATAGCCTTCGCCTCCTGCTTCAGCCCCTCTCCGGGAGCCTGACGCACCGATCTGCGCACGGGGTCGAGGCATGGAAGCTCCTGGGGATGCGCTACTTTCTGTTCGACGGTTTTTTCTCCACCGCAAGCGACAGCTTCTATCTCACCTTCGTTCCCCTCTTCGCGCTTGCCTACAATGCCTCAGGCGGCGCGATTGGGCTCATGACCGCCGCGGCCAATCTCGTCGGAACAATTGCCCTCTTTCCGGGAGCGAAGATTGCAGAGGTAGTCGGACGAAGGCGCCCGCTCATCGTCGCAAGCGGCGGCGGGGTCGGACGCGTGGTTCTCATCGTCCTCGTGTTCCTGCCCTTCCTCGCCGTGAGCCCCGCCGCCGCGGTCGTGGTCATCATCGCCGTCAACGCAGTCCGCGCCTTCACCGGCAACCTCGGAAACCCGGCGTGGACCTCGTTCACGGCCGACCTCGTCCCTCCGGTCATGCGGGCGCGCTACTTCGGAAACCGCAACACCATGATGGGAGTCGCCGCCCTCGTCTTTGCACCGATCGCGGGCTGGCTCATCAGCGCAGGGAACCGGGCCCACAGCATGCCGCGCCTTGGATACCAGGTCGTCTTTTTTCTCGCGCTCGTCCTCGGACTGGCAAGCACCTACTGCTTCAATCATATCCCCGAGCCCGCCCGCGCCCCGGCGCCGAAGCAACGCCGGCGCCACCGTTCACTGCAGTCGCTGCGCCTCACGATGCGCGCGAACCGCTCCTTCATGGGCTTCGTCGCGAGCGCCTTCGTCTGGAATCTCGCCCTGCAGGTGGCCGGACCCTTTTTCAACGTCTATCTCGTCACGGGGCTTGGCGGCAACGACGCACAGGTGGGCATTGCAACCGGCGTCAGCAACCTCACGAACTTGATCGGGCTCTGGGTCTTCGCCTACTTGGCCGAGCGTCGCGGGAGCTACTGGGTGCAGAAGGTCACCGGTTTTCTCATCCCTTTCATGCCACTCGCTTGGGTATTCGCCGCCCATCCGTGGCACATCTACATCATCAACACCTTTAGCGGTTTCCTCTGGGCCGGCTACAACCTCTCGAACTTCAACCTCCTCCTCGAATACACCCCGGAGAGCGAGCGCACCCGTGCCGTCGCCCTCTTTCAGAGCGTAGTCTTCGGGAGCGCCGTGGTGGGACCGATCGTCGGGGGCTACCTGGCCGACGTTGCAAGCTACCGGCTCGTGTTTCTCTTGAGCGCAATCGGACGCTGGGTGGCGGCCTTCCTCTTCGTTTGGCTCGTCCACGAGATCCAGCGCGGCCGCGGCGCGCCGCAGCACAACCGGGGTGGAGACGCAGCGACGGAGGCCGAGAGCGCATAGAGCGCGGCAATCCTCGGTTTGGCGGCCGAGCGGTGTAGGTCCGCGTAGCGCCCGGCGATGGAACGCGGGCAGTCATCGGGGAAAAAGAATGAGCGCGGTGAGCAGGGCACCGAAGATCGTGAGGATGAGGTAGAAAAGGTCGCGGTGCTTCAGGGCGTGGCGATCCATCTGGTCCAGCTCGTAGCGCATGAGATCGAGCTTCTCGCGCGAGCGTTCGTTTGTCCATCCCTCGCGCGCCCCGCGCAGGATGCGCTCGGCCACCTCTTCGCGAAACTCCTCGAGCTGGTGAATGGTGCGAGTCGCCTCCCACAGGCGCTTGCCGTCAAGCTCCTGGCGCTTCTTCAACTCCTGCATCATCGTGAAGAGCGATTGATAGTCGTCGACGATGCTGCGCATGGAATGAAAGAGACGGATGATCTCCACGCTGACCGTTCGCGCCCGCGGGCTCCTGAGGAAGTAGGAGATGGCGTGGATGCCCTCCTCGGTGAAGGCATAGGGCCTGCGCATCGCGACGGCCCGGCGTCCCGAAGCGGTCCCCGTCCCGACTGCGGCGGACTCCTCCATGCTGAGCTGGAACATAAACTCTTCGGGAAATCGGTCGACGGCGCGGCGGACCGCGCTGTTCAGGACCCTGGTAGGGACTCCGTAGAAGGCAGCAAGATCCCGATCGATCATCACCTGATGACCGCGGAACCGATAGACTTTGCCTTCGATACTCGAGTGACTCGCAACTTCACTCATCTGCGCCGCGAGGCGTTGCAACGCATGCCGCCGCCTCGTAGAACTATTATAGCACACGCCACGCGCGATGGCCCGGAGAAACGGTCAGAAAACCGCGCGGGATGGGCCGGCAGGGCGATGACGGCTGGCGGCGCGGTGCACGCCCGGTGTGCGCCCGCGCGGCCGCGAAAAAAGCAAGCGACTACTGCGGGTAAATGGTCTCGCCCTTCGCCAACATCCGCAGGAACTCTGCCATCCGCTTCGCGCGGGTCTCCGGCTTTTTCGCCGTATGGAGGCGGAAGAGGATGGCGTACCTGTTCGTCCCCCTCAAGGTCGCGAAGAAGGCCCGTGCCGCGGGATTCCGGTCAAGCTCGGCCTGGAGGTCCGCCGGGATCGCGGCGGCCAAGGCCGAATCGTAGGCCGCCTCCCACTGCCCGCTTTCCCGTGCAGCGTCGATCGCCTGCAGTCCCGCGGGCTTCATCCTGCCGCTCTCGATGAGGGCGAGCGCCTTTTCGCGGTTGATCTTCGACCAGATGCTGCGCGATCCGCGGGGAGTGAACTTCTGCAAGAAGAAGCGCTCGTCGTACCTTCCCTTCTGCGAATCGATCCACCCGTAGCACAGCGCAATCTCGAGGGCGTCGGCGTAGCTCACCGACTCCACCCCGGCGGCCTGTTTGGCGATCTTGAGCCAAAGGCCGGGCGAGGCGGCGTGATTCTTTGCAAGCCAGCGCTCCCACTCCCGCGGCCCCTTGAAGTGGGCAATCGCTACCCCTTTCAGGCTCTCCTCGCCCGCCTGTGAGCGATCGTTTCTCATGGTGATTGAAGGTCATACCCGACTCGCGCCCGAAGCGTCAATGGGCCTGCGGCGCCGCTAGCCGAGGTAGATCTTCAGCCCTTTCAGGCTGTAGAGCGGAACAAGGGGGATGAGCACCGGCACGGAGGAGGCATAGTCCCGGTAGGCCTCCTGGGTGCCGTAGCGGGCGATCTGTTTTTCTTCGAGGCGCTTCGCCGAGCCCAGCATGATGAGCACGATGAGCACGAGCCCGGCGAGGCTGACGAGCCACGCCGCCCAGTCCGAATAGAAGGGAATCCCCGCGACCCAGCCGCCCGTCCACACGAGGATCTCGCCAAAGTAGTTGGGGCAGCGCACGACCCGGTAGAGCCCCAGCGAGCAGAAGGCGCTCGGGTCTCTCTTCTTGAAACGGGACTTCTCCAGATCGGCCATCGCCTCGGTCGCAATGCCCATGGCGCAGAGGGCAAGGCCGATCGGCACGAGCGCGGAGGTTGACCCGCCGGCCCCCGCGGCCGCAAGGCGCGAAAGGTGAAACATGAGCGGCGAGCACATTGCGACGTAGAGAAGCGCAACCCCGATCCAGATAACCGGCTTGAGCAGGGCCTGCGCCCCGAGCGCGCCGTCGGAAAGGGCCTCGCGCTCATCCTGGAAAACCGCCTGCCGCTCTCGAAAAGCGAGATAGCCCGCGAGCCTGAGGCCGTAGATCACCAGGAGCAGCCCCTGCACGAGCGCCCATGGGTCGACCGCAGCGCGGTAGGTGACAAGCGTCGCCAGCGCGATTCCGGCAACCGCAAGGCCATAGCCGACGCTGATGAAGTAGACCAGGCGAATGAAGCCTACCGCCGAAAGAACGAGCGATACCGCAAGCAGGATCGCCGCCGTCGACGGCACCGAGCCAAACAGGTAGTGCCCCGACCCGGAAACCCAGGCGTAGAAAGGACCCATGCCGCGCGCACCTCCTCTCGGCGAGACCACTGTAGAGCGCCCGGCCGGCTTTTGCAACGCTTGGGGCGAGAGCCGCGTCATCCCGCGCATTCATTGCGCTCTATCTCGACCTTCATCGCGCACGCTCTGAGGGAGAACGGCTGTCGCACGCTCTTCGCAGCGTCGCGGGGAATGCCGTAATCGCGAACGTCACCGCGATTTCCTT
>Ga0307374_10015419_pt1 | contig 10281 bp, 5 predicted proteins | sample OX3MG_FD_202532 | JGI IMG/M metagenome (GOLD analysis project Ga0307374, IMG submission 202532) | Soil microbial communities from Risofladan, Vaasa, Finland - OX-3 | ecosystem: Environmental > Terrestrial > Soil > Coastal area > Acid sulfate soil | place: Finland: Risofladan, Vaasa | collected...
CGAACGGAGGTACCGACAGGGTGAGTAATCTCTGCCTTGCCTGCGAACCCTGCAATAAGCGCAAAGGCACCAAGGAGATCGGCGTCTTCCTCGCCAAAAAGCCTGACCTGCTCAAGAAGATTCAGGCTCAGGCCAAAGCTCTTCTCAAGGAAGCAGCCGCAGTCAACTCTACGAGGTGGGCGCTCTTCGAGTGCTTGAAGAAGACAGGGCTCCCCGTGGAGTGCGGCAGCGGCGGCTTGACCAAGTACAACCGCTCGATCAGAAACCTGCCCAAAACGCACTGGTTAGATGCGGCAAATGTCGGGAAAAGTACGCCGCCAGTGCTCCAGGTCAGCCAGGTCAAGCCACTGCTGATCACGGCCAACGGACACGGATGTCGCCAGATGTGCTTGATGGATGCTTTCGGCTTTCCACGAACCAAACCCAAAGCGAAGCGCTTTCCGCACGAGTTTCGCACCGGCGATATGGTGCGTGCCGTAGTTCCTGCCCATCTCAAGAATCCTGGCGTTCACCGAGGAAGGATGTCCGCAAAAGTCAAAGGAGGCTTTACGATCTCCACCAATAACGGCAAAGTGACCGATATTGGCAAGAAGTATTGCCAGATACTCCAACACGCAGACGGCTACGGGTATGCGCAGGGTTCCACACCTGCGGGTGCCTTTCTTTCTTCCCTCAGCCTGAAAGCATGAGGGTCCCCAGAAAGGAGTTTTATGGGAGGAGAGCGTACCAGATCGACAGATGGGCCAGCAAAAGAGCATCCTGAGTTGAGCTTGCAAGACATGAGGCGGGGCCACTATCACTCGCTGAAAGAGGCCCGCCAGTTGCTGCTGCCTCCCGCTGATTGGCGCTCGTTGGGAGGGTGGATTGCTGATCTGGGAATCACGACCTATAAAAGTCCGGTCCGGGGGCATACCCTTCTGATTTCGCACAAAGACCTTGCTGCAATTGCTGCTCTCGTAGGTCGCGGGCTGAGAGAAGACAACCAAGTTGTATCTACGAACATGTTGTCTCCCTCGGAAACGGGTGGGCGCGATGGGCCGGAGATGATCGAGGCCCTAAAGAGCCAACACCAGTGGGAAATAGCTGAACTGCAAACCAGGCATGCCAGAGAGATAGAAGCGCTGCAACGGCAGCTCCGCGCACTTCAAGCCTGGGCTGAAGCGGTGAGGCTGCCTGGCCGCTCAGCGCCGCCGAACCGTCCGTTTGAGGGGCGAGCTTCCTTTCCAAGGGGTGATGGCTATCGCCTGCCAGTTTTGTCAGACAGGAACAGGAAACCGCATAAGGTTCCCTCTGATTTGCCAGCGGGTACCGTATCCATGCGGACGTTCGCCGAGGTACATGGAACGACCCGCGAAATACTGAGGGCAGCGATCAGGCGGCGGGAGGACGAGAAACAAGATGGACTGGAGGCAATTGGGCGTCCCTATGGAGGGAATCCCGACCGTATCCAATATTTTTTCACTCCGATCCAGCAGGATTTGGCCTTCGCCTATCTGGAGGGCAAAAAACTGGCAGTCATACCTTGTCCCGATTGTCCCCATGCAAAAGAACCACTTTCTTGAATAGCGAGCAGTTTGCGCTACCACTCTCATCTGCACATGGCACTCAGCTATGACAGGTGGGCAATCACTCCGATAGGAAGTTCAAGAGCCCCAGCTAGCGAGAGACCCCCCTCCCCTCCAGTAGACCCCCCTCCAGTGAATGATTCCCCAGGAAAAGCGAATGGTTTGAGCGTAGGTGTACCCTCCGTACCCGCTGTACCCCAACAAGGGAAGATGGTCAGGAGGGGTATTCCCTCGTGAGAGATCGACTGCAAGTCTCACGATGCTGATGTGTGAGGGGGAGGATTTCTCACCTATCAGGCAAAAAGCTCCAGCCCCATTTCCATGGGGAAAGGTTCGATCAACGCCACTCCGTTAGAATGATTCACCAGCATCACTTTACTTTACTACATTCCATGCTGTTTGAAAGCGAGATATAAAAAATTATATCTCGCTTCGTATCTGGCCGCTACGAGCGATTGACCACCTGCGCGCTGGGGGGCAGGGCCAAACTGCTCGTCATCATCGCGTCAAACCGATGGGCGCTGGTTTGTTCCTGGGCGCTCTTCAGGTCGGCAAGGGTATCGCGGCTCGGCTCCCACGCCTTTGCTGAGATCAGCCTCATATATGGGTGATAGTTGTTATAGACCTGGTTGAGTTCGGCCGTTTGCCCCAACATACCCATGAGCGTGAGGAAGCGGCGCAGGGCGCGCTCGCTCATATCCACGCGCTCGCCAGGCGCTCTGCCGCCCCCCCCGAAGGAGACTTTGAGGTCCGCGCGGCTGTCACACGCGCGTTGCGCGTAGATACGGTACTGATGTGCAGCCTGGGAGTAGTGGGCACGCTGACGCTGCTGTCGTCTATGCTTCACCCGTTCAGGATCGGAGGAAGAACCACCGGCAAGCAGATGGCCTGAGCGCAAATGGTACTCGGCTGAGAACAAGAGGGCCTGGAAAAAGTAGTCCCGGTACTGGGTGAACGGTTTGCGCACCCAGCTCCCCAGTTCTTTCGAGGTGTCGGCGATGAGATCAGCCAGGAAATCCCCGGCTTTGTAGGCTTTGCGCAAGCGCACGCACGCCCGCCTCACGTAAACAGGGATGCTATCGACGAGCAGCCCCGCATCGAACGCCTGCTGGATGATCTTGTGCTCCGCTTCGATGGCGCAGAGGTCCGTCACGCGGCAGAAACTCGCCAGGCGGTACTGCTTATTTCTGATGTCAAACGGGTCCAGATGAGGGGGGATGACTTCATGGCCGACTGCGCGGTTCACCCGCTCGATTGCCAGGCGGACCACCCTGCGGATTTCTTTCTTGCTCGAATCGATGGCGTCCTGGAGCCGTTGGGGCGTGGCGTCCTCGTCGTCTTTGCCGTAGCCGAAGATGTGCTCTTTCAACCGGTCCAGGTTGACCGTCCGATCATGATTCCATGCCAGGTAGGCGACGAGCTGACTGTCTTTGGAGTTGAGAGACAGCGGGATGGGATAGCTCTTCCCTCCTGGTACGTGCAGTGTCATGCCAAGCTGCCCCAGGATCGTAATGGTGAGATAGATCGGTGTTTGAGCGCTCTCGGCATCGGACGCACTCGCCTGTTCTGGAGCATCCTCGACTTCGATATCGTCCTCGAACTCGTCATCCAGGTCATCATCTCTCCCCGGTGCCTCCGCATTTCGCGCGTACTTGTCAGCGGCACCGTTGTCGAGCACCGGCGGGATGGGCGTGGTGGGGAGCGCCTGTTTTCCGTTGCTCTCGGAGGTGAAGCGGGCCCGCTCGCCGGCGCCCGGCCAGGTGCTCCTGTCCTGTTGGCCAGGTGCGGCTTCGGCTGGCTGCTGCTGCCGATAGGCTCTCACCGTGTCCCAGAGCCAGCAGCACCCCGTGGCGATGGCGGCAAGCAGCAAAGGGGAACAGACCCTGATGACATTATTGACGAGCTCCTGGCGGTTACCGGGAATCGTCCAGAGCTGCGAGAATTGCGAGATGTTGGATACAAACTCGCCCCAGTTCGGAACCGTGATGAATAGGAGGGGCACCAGGAATGCCGCCGCGACGATCAGGAGCGGTCCACGAGGGAATCTTCTGTTCGCGTTTTCACCTCCGCGAGCTGCGTCTGAATGTCGGTTCATACTATTTGACATTGTTCTCTCCTCTTTGGACGTAATCGTGATGTTCCTTCTTGTCTATACACTGCGCTTCCAGGTGGCATACCTGGCCGAGATGCCGTTCGTAGAAGCGGCTGCCGTTTCTGTCCAGGCCTCTCGACCAAAGGAGGGGGTAAAAGTCTGAGGCGTATAGACCTGTTGCCCCCTCCTCTCAAGTTGCCTGCTAGTGCCCTGCGCCCAGGAGAGCCAGAGGGTGCTGCTTCGCCTGCGACCCTTGAACCGCCGTAGCCACCGATGCACGCTTTGATACGTAAGCACGGTTCAAGAGGAACACCCTTGTGTACCATAGTATCACAACTCGTTTTCCAGAATCTAGCGTTCTCCTGCTTTGCAAGCGATCTTTTGCACCATTTCCGGCTTTTGGCAGCGGTCACCGCTGCGCATGGGGGAGTGCTCAGCTCGCGCCCGATCAGGGCCAGGCACCGGCCGGAATGGGCCTGGCCAGGATGACGCGCTCTTTATAACCCCTGATGTCATCCCGTTGGCCACGGATCGCCGCGTGGGTGAGCACGCGACTCGTCGCCTGAAACGAGGCTGCCGCCAGCCAGCTCCGCGACAGCAGGGCGCTCGCTGTCAACCCCAGCACCACTGGTCGTGCCAGAGCCGGGGCCCCGCCCTGGGCGAGCACATGTGCATTGGTTGCCTCGACCACGAAGCGATCGGCGATTTCACCTGGTAAGAGCGAGGAATCACCGCCATCGGTCACAGCGACAAAGCGCAGCATCTGCCGCACCACCACCTCCACATGCTTGTCATTCAGGTAGACCCCAGTGCCGCGAAACACGCGCTGTACCTCGCTCGTCAGGTAGTGTGCCACCGCCTCTCGCCCCAGCGCTGCAAGCAGGTCGCGCGGATCGAACGCACCTGCCGAAAGCGGCGCGCCCGCCGCGATCCTCTGTCCATGCTCGACCACCAGCCGTTGCCCGGCAGCAAGGGTGTACGAACGCTCCTCGCACTCACCCCACGCTTCCCGGCCGGAGCTTCCCGCTTCACAGGCAGGGGAGCCTGTTCCCTGTGAAATCACGCGTAGGCGGCGCGCGCCGCTGGGGGTGTCGTGTTCGATCGAGACCTCGCCATCGATCTCGCTGAGCACCGCCCTGTTCCGAGGCGTTTTCACCTCGAACAGTTCTTCAACGCGCGGCAGTCCCTGGGTGATGTCTCCCTGGGCGCCCGCAATCCCACCGCTATGAAAGGTACGCATGGTGAGCTGGGTGCCCGGCTCGCCGATGCTCTGTGCCGCGATGATGCCCACGGCGGCACCATTGCGTACCAGCAAGCCGGTCGCGAGATCGAGTCCATAGCAGCGCTGGCAGATACCGTAGGAGGACTCGCAGGTGAGCGGAGAGCGAACGCGCAGCGCGCTGACCCCGCATTGCACGAGACGTTCCGCATCTCCTTCGCCCAGCAGCGCCCCCTGCCGGAGACCCGCCACTGGCACATCTTCGGCGAGCAGGCGCCCGATCACCCGGCTGCGCATATCGGGGAGGCCGAGCGCCACGCTTTCCTCGTGCGTGACGAGCAGGCCCTGCCGGGTCCCGCAATCCTCAGTGGTGATCCAGACTTCGACGGCGGTCTCCACCAGCTTGCGCGTCAGGTGTCCCGTTTTGCTGGTGTTGCGGCTGCGGTCGTTAAAGCCTTTGCGCGCCCCGCTGGCCGCTGTGAACGTCTCACCGATGGTCTGACCCTGGAGGTAGTTGCCCTTGACAGGGATGGGGATGATCTGGCCGTTGGGTTTGACCATCAAACCGCGGATGCCGGCGAGCTGCCGGATCTGCTGGAACTTGGCCTTGGTCGCCCCGCTCTTGATGATCGTGGCCAGGCTTCCCCAAGGGTCGAGATGTTCTTCGAGACAGACGCTGATCTCCTCGGTTGCCCTGGTCCAGATCTCGATGATCTGATGGTCGCGTTCCTGGTCGGTGATCATGCCTCCGCTGTGCAGCGCCTTTACCTCCTGCTCTTCCCGTTCGGCTCGTTCCTGGATGGCGTGCTTGGCGGGCGGCACCTGGATGTCGCTGAGCGCAAAGCTGATGCCTGAAACGGTCGCGTAGTGAAAGCCCAGCGATTTGAGGATGTCGGCCATGCGGACCGTCGCCTCGTCGCCGCACGTGCGCAGACACTCGGCCATGAGCTGCTTCAGTCTGTCCTTGGTCATGTCGTAGTTGCGATAGCGCAGTTCGCCCGGCAGCGCCTCGTTGAAGATCAGGCGACCGGCGGAGGTCATGACGCGCCGCCTCGCTGGAAGGGCCGAAGGCAGACCTGGGGCATCGTAGGTGGCCTGTTCATCCAGGCGGACGACAATGCGCGTGTGCAGGTCGATGACCCCGCTTTCCAGCGCCTGCCTGGCCTCGGTCACATCGGCAAAGACCCGGCTGGTCTGGTGGCGAGATGGCCGATCCTGCGTCAGGTAGAACAACCCCAGCACCATCTCCTGGCTCATGGAGATGGTCGGCTCGCCGGTGGCCGGGCTGCGCAGGTTGCGCGTGGACAAAAGGAGCGTGCGCGCCTCGTCCTGCGCCTCGTCCGAGAGCGGCAGATGCACCGCCATCTGGTCGCCGTCGAAATCGGCGTTAAAGGAGGAGCACACCAGCGGGTGCAGGCGGATGGCCTGGCCCTCGACGCGCACGGCCTCAAAGGCCTGGATGGACAGTCGGTGCAGCGTCGGGGCGCGGTTCAGTAGCACCACCTTCTCGTGCATGACCTCTTCGAGGAGATCCCACAGGGCCCTGTTGCCCCCGCGCGCGCGCTCGACTATCCGTTTGGCCGCCCGCGCGGAGCGCGCGTAGTGGCGCTGGAGGAGCTTGCGAATGAGGAACGGTTTGAACAATTCCAGGCAGATCGTCGTCGGAAGGCCGCACTGGTGGAGCGACAGCTGGGGATCCCCCACGATCACCGAGCGCCCGGAGTAGTCCACGCGTTTACCGAGTAAATTCCTGCGCAGGCGACCGCGCTTACCGCTGATGGTGTCGGTCAGGCTTTTCAGCGTCTGCCCCTGGGGCCCCTTCAAGGGACGCCGGTGTCCACTATCGTGTCCGTTGTCAAACAGCGCGTCGCACGCATCTTGCAGGAGGCGCTTTTCGTTGTTCAGTATGACGACAGGAGCTTCCAACTCAAGGAACCGCTTCACCCGGTTATTGCGGTAAATCACGCGCTCGTAGAGCACATTCAGGTCGCTGGCGGCGAATTTCCCGCCGTCCAGGGGGACCAGTGGCCGCAGCTCCGGTGGGATGACAGGGAGAACGGTGAACACCATCCAGGCAGGATCAACCCCGGAGGCCCGGAACCACTCCACGACGTGCAGCCGTCTCATGGCCTTCGTCCGCAGCGCTCCACCAGGCTCAATCGCCTGGCGCAGCTCCGCCGAGAGTGCGTCAAGATCGAGCGAGGCCAGCCGCTCGCGAATGGCCCCCGCGCCGTTGCCTGCACAGAAGAGGTCACCGTACTGGCTGGAAAGCGGCCCAAAGGTGGCATGTGGAAGCGCGTCTCCGACGCGCAGGTCGGAGAGCAGGCTGAACATGCCAGACCCAGAAGCACCTTTCTTATAGCCGTTGTTCCCCTTGAGAAGGGCCTGCTCGCGCTTCGCCTCATCGATGACCAGCACGAGGTGGCAGGAGTAGGACAGGACGGCGCTGAGCTGGCGAGGCGAGAGATCCAGGAGCTGCGCAATGATGCTGGGGGCATAGCGCGCAAACCAGGGGTGGGCTACCGGGGCCGCCAGTTCGATGTGGCCCATGCGTCCGCGACGCACGGTGGAAGAGGCGATCTCCACGCCGCACACTTCGCAGACAAAGCCAGGGGTGCGCGCACGCCGGTACTTGCCACAGAAGCAGGTCCAGTCTTTGGTCGGGCCGAAGATGCGTTCGCAGAACAGGCCGTCCCTGACTGGCTGCAGGGTACGACAGTCGATGGTTTCCGGTTCTGTTACTTCTCCATAGCTCCACGAGCGAATCTGCTCAGGCGAGGCCACGGAAAGACGTAGCGCGGTAATAGGCTCGTTTTCCAACATCATCCTTCATTGCTCACTGGTGAGGGTATACGATTTCAGCGCGATGATACGGCAGCCGATGGTGCGGGTTTCCGCCTCGCTTCCATACACCGAGCATAGAGGGGCGAGGCGGGAGAGACCCGGATATCCGTCGGGTCGCAGTCGGGAAACCCTCGGAAAACTGGCGGTGGAGGCCAGGGCCGCGCCGCGCCATTCTGTGTGTGCGAGACACAGGCAGAATGGCGCGGGATGGCGCGATGGGAGCGTCCCTGGCCGATTACTGCTTCACGCCGTCTCGATACGATGCCGTGAAGTCAGCGTAACTTATGCCTCCGCTCAGTTCGATGTCGATATGCGCGGAAACAGGGTCGCTCGTACTGAAGATCAGGGGTGAGTACAACTGCTGCCCAAGCTGCTCGGAGCTGGCGAGCGTACTGCCGGACACCGGACCTGTTTCCTGGGTGTCGGTGACCTGGGGTGGGAGCTGGCTCGCATTGTCAAACCACTGCCAGAAGCCGTTGCTGGTTTCACTCTGCACCAGGATGTCGGCGCTCTGCACCTGGCTCAGGGGGAACGAGAACGAGACATACCCAAAGTACGAAGAGCACCGGGGGAGCCACCAGAGCTGCAGCGTACCGACGGCGTTGCCTGCGCTATTGGTGATGACCTGGTTCTCCAGGACTTTGTGGCTGCCGTCGATGCAGGCCCCGGCACCCTGCTGCACCCCAAGCGATGCAGCGACATGCGGCGGGGAAACAGGGTACTTCCCGTTGCAGGTGTCGGGAGAGGGGTGAGCCGCACAGGGGCGCGTGTCGTAGCTCGCCGGATCTGCGATAAGCGTCGTGGGGTCTATGCCCTGGCTCACGCTTGCTCCGTTCGCGGCCATCGAGAGCGCAGAGGTGCTGCCGGATCGCTGCGCGCGCAGGACCACAACGGAGAGGGCCATACCCAGCAGGCAGCAGACAAGAAATGCTGTCAGAGCGAGCAGGTGCCAGCGCCGGACCCTGGGGCGCGTCAGTTGCGTAGGTGTGTTCATACGAATCTTTATCCTTTCATTTTCAGACCTGTTTCTCGCCGACGCTACTCTAGCCACCACTCGGGGTGAGAGCCGCGCTCGGCTAGAAAACACTGTAGATGGTGGGCCTGGGAAGCACCTGGGATTCAGTCGGGATTTGGTCGGGAAATGGCGGGTCGCAGTCGGGATTTGGTCGGGAAATGGCGGGAAACCCTCGGAAGCATTGCAGTCGCACTTCGAGTTTGCAATGGTTTAACATGAAGGGATGTCGGCACACACCTTCATTGCAGCATGTGCTGGGCGCGACCCGCGAGGCCAGCGCCGGTATTGAAACGAATGGTACACTAGAACCACACGTGCAGCGTGACGCGCGACCTGTGGAGAATCTATGGAAAACAGCAATTGGGCAATCGGTGACAGCGTGGTGGTCAAGCCAGGCGTCACTGATCCAGTAACCAGCAGTGCTCTGGGTGGATGGCAGGGCCGTCTCATCGCGCTCGAAGACCAGAGGGACCGACTCTCGATCCAATGGGATAGCCTGACACTGAAGAGCATACCTCCAACGTTTATTCTCACCTATGAGGAATGGGGCATGCCCTGGTCAGCCCTGCGGCTAGCGACCCGAGACGTGCTGCCAACTGCCGCACGCGACAGAGAAGAGGACGTGTTGGTCACTATCGCCGCGCTTGAGGCCCAGTATAGTTGGTTGAGTCTGGGAGAACAGGGAAGACGCATTCGGCAGATCGTGTACCGGACAGAGGAGCACGACCTGTTCGCCCCGTTTCGCGCGTGGCATGCCTATCTGGAAGAGCATCTCGCGGTTCCTTTCGTGGCCTCCGTGGTTGAACATCAGCGCGGGCCGGTTCCCCAGGGCGCTCAGGTCACGGTGACGGGGATCAGCCTGCTGGATGAGACCTGGGGCACGATCGTGCGGGTCAGATACAACCGGCGGGTCTATCACCTCCCGTTGTGTGATCTGCGGGCCACGCAGGTACCAGCCGAGATCCAGCAGCTCATCCAGGATTATGCGGTGTGGTTTACGCGTCGCTCTTCTGTCTCCGCTCGACTCCCGCCTTGAGCAACCAAAGGAGGGCTTTGCCTTCGTGCTTCCAGAGCTTTCACGAAAAAACGGTGAGGGGAGCATGCCACCTGTGCTCGCCAGAGCAGACGGTTCCGTTGGTATGGACGGCTAGGGAGTGGGCAACACACCCGCCAGGCCGTGTTGCAGCAGGTCGGACTCGAGGACCAGCACCACCGGCATGGCCCCGGCATCCACGTCGTGGATGGCCTGGCGCACGGTGTGAGCGGTCGCGGGGTGCTGGATCACCATCAGCACAGGCGGAAGCGTCGTCCTGGTGAAGCGCTGGTAGTCGGCGTAGGCCTCGAACTTGGCTTCGTACTCGCGGGAGGCCGTGGTGCCCCGGTCGTACTCGATGAGCACGCTGTCGAGCCTGCCCTCACCTTCGCGCACGTAGAGCAGCTCCGCGTCGGGACAGGCCAGCAGCCAATCGCCCTCCTTGGTATCGTAGAAGGGGAGCACGGCCTCATGCTCGCTCTTCCAGGCCAGGACACGGTAGGCGCTGCTGCG
>Ga0307374_10015420_pt1 | contig 10280 bp, 6 predicted proteins | sample OX3MG_FD_202532 | JGI IMG/M metagenome (GOLD analysis project Ga0307374, IMG submission 202532) | Soil microbial communities from Risofladan, Vaasa, Finland - OX-3 | ecosystem: Environmental > Terrestrial > Soil > Coastal area > Acid sulfate soil | place: Finland: Risofladan, Vaasa | collected...
GGCGAGCGGCGTCCTGGCCGAGATCCTCGTGCCCGAGGGCGAGACGGTGCCGGTCGGTGCCCGGCTGGCCGTGATCTCCGACGGCGCGGGCAGCACCGGGCCGACACCGCACCCAGGGGAGCCGGCGACCCCCGAGCCCCCGGCACCCGCCGTCCCCCAGGCACCGAGCGTGCCCGCCGGCGGTGGCGCGACCTCACCGCCCGCGGCGCCCGCAGAGGCGCCCCCCGCCCCCGCGCCCCCCGCCCCCGCGCCCCCCGCCCCCGCGAGTCCCGCGCCCTCCTCCGCCATCCCGCCGCCGCCCCCCTCCGGCTACGTCTCCCGGTCGGACGCGCCGCCGCCCGAGGTGGCACCCCCCGACACGGGGTCTGCCGCCGCGCCCACCGACGGGGTCGGGGACGCGGACGCGGCCCGGCCCCGTGGGCTGCTCCTGTCCCCGGTCGTCCGGCGGCTCCTCGACGAGAACGCGATCTCGCCGCAGGAGGTCACCGGGACGGGTCTGGGCGGTCGGATCACGAGAGAAGACGTCCTCGCCTTCCTCGACGCTCGTCGGGGACCGGGTGCCGGGCAGCCCGCTGCTCCGGTCGCGCCCGCCGTCGCACCGGCCTCACCGCCGCCCGCGACGCCCGGCCCCGCGGTCCCGCAGCCGCAGGTGGCACCGGCGCCTCCCGCCCCGTCCGCACCCCCGGTCCCGGCATCCCCGCCCGCTTCGCCGGTTCCCGCCGCGTCCGCCCAGCCGGCCACCACCGCGCTGTTCCGTCCCGCGACGGACAGGGTGGTGCCCTTCTCGAACATGCGGCGGCGCACCGCCGAGCACATGGTCCGCTCGAAGGCCACCTCACCTCATGCCTTCATCGCGTACGAGACCGACTTCGAGAGCGTCGAGCGCGTGCGCAGGGCGTGGCGCGAGCGGTTCAAGAGCGAAGAGGGGTTCTCGCTCACGTACCTCCCCTTCATTGCCCGCGCCACGGTGGAGGCGCTCCGCGAGTTCCCGAACCTGAACGCCTCGGTCGTCGAGGACTCCCTCGTCGTGCACCAGCAGATCAACCTCGGGATCGCCGTCGACCTCAACCACGAGGGTCTCATCGTCCCGGTCGTCCACCGTGCCGAGGAGATCACCCTCCGCGGGATCGCGCGGCGGGTCAGGGACCTCGCCGACCGCGCCCGCAACCGGCAGCTCACGGCGGACGACATCGCCGGCGGTACGTTCTCGATCACCAACGACGGGCCCTTCGGCACCTACTTCACGGTTCCGATCATCAACCAGCCGCAGGTCGGGATCCTGGCGACCGACGGGGTCCGACGTCGCCCGGTCGTCGTCGAGCTCCCCGACGGCAGCGAGTCCATCGCGGTCCACTCGGTCGGCGTGATCGGGCTCAGCTGGGACCACCGCGCGGTGGACGGCGCCTACGTATCGTCGTTCCTCCGCAGGGTCGCACACGTGCTCGCCACGCGCGACTGGGCATCCGAGCTGTAGTCGTGCTGCGCGTCCGCCGCCTCGGACTCGTTCCCTACGCCGAGGCGTTCGATCTCCAGCACGCGCTCGCCCGCCACGCCGCTGACGACTACCTGCTGCTCCTCGAGCACCCCCACGTGTACACGATGGGGGTGCGCGCGGACCCGGCGCACGTCCTCTGCGACCCGGCGGCGGTCGGAGCGACGCTCTGCCGGACCGACCGAGGGGGCGACGTGACCTACCACGGTCCCGGCCAGCTGGTCGTGTACCCGATCGTGACCCTCGAGCGCCACCCCGGGGCCGGGCCGGACCACGTGCGCTGCATCGAGCAGGTGGTGATCGACGCGCTGGGTGACCTCGGCGTCGTCGCCTCGCGCCACGAGGGCTATCCCGGGGTGTGGCTAGGAGTGGGCGGCCGCGCCCCGCGCAAGGTCGCCGCAATCGGCGTACGGACCGTGCGCGTGGAGGGCGGCCGGCGCCGGACCCTGCACGGCGTCGCCCTCAACGTCGAGCCAGATCTGTCGATGTTCGGGCACATCGTGCCCTGCGGCATCTCCGACTACGCCGTCACGTCGCTTCGCGCCGAAGGCATCGACGCCCTGATGGACGAGGTGGTCGAGACGCTCGCCGCGCGGGCGGCGGTGGCGTGGGGCGCCGCTGGCGTCGATCGCCAGGACGTGCAGCCCGGCGCGCGCCGGGAGGACGACCCGCACGGCGCCCCCGTCGCGGGCGAGCGGCCGCTGTTGCGCCGGCTCCGCCAGGCGGGCACGGATCCCGACGCCGGCTTGCCACTCCGCGAGCGCAAACCCGAGTGGCTGCGGGTGTCCGCCAGGATGGGGGAGGGCTACCTCTCGCTCGGCCGCACGATCCGCGATCTCGGCCTGGTCACCGTCTGCGAGGAGGCCGGCTGCCCCAACATCTTCGAGTGCTGGGCCGACGGGACGGCGACGTTCATGGTGAACGGGTCGCGCTGCACCCGCGCCTGCGGGTTCTGCCTGGTCGACACTCGCCGCCCCCTGTCGCTCGACCCGACGGAGCCTGACCGGGTCGCCGAGGCCGTCGAGCGCATGCGGCTCAGCCATGCCGTGGTCACGTGCGTCGCGCGGGACGACCTGGCCGACGGCGGCGCGGGCGCCATCGCGGCGACGGTCGACGCGATCAGGCGCCGGAGCCCGAAGACGGCGGTCGAGGTCCTCGTGTCCGACTGCAAGGGGGACGCGTCGTCGCTCCAGGCGATCTTCGACGCCCGCCCCGACGTCTTCAACCACAACGTCGAGACGGTCGCGCGACTCCAGCGAGCGGTCCGACCGTCCGCGGGGTACGCGAGGAGCCTGACCGTTCTCGGGCGCGCCGCCGCCGCTGGTCTCGTCGTCAAGTCCGGGCTGATGGTGGGCCTCGGCGAGTCCGGCACCGAGGTCCGCGCGACGCTCGCCGACATGGCCTCGGTCGGGGTGTCGATCGCGACCGTCGGCCAGTACCTCCGGCCGAGCGCGGCCCATCTCCCGGTCGCGCGGTGGTGGACCCCCGAGGAGCTGGCTGCCCTCGCGGCGGCCGGCCGTGCCCTCGGTCTCGCGCACGTGGAAGCTTCGCCGCTCACGCGATCGAGCTACCACGCGAAGCAGGCCGCGGACGCGGCGGCGTCCGAGCGCGTGGCACGCGGAAGTCCCGGTGCGCCGGACGAGGCTGCCGGGGCGGGGGCCCCCAGTCCCGAGAGGTCAGCTCCGCTGGGCGAAGTGCTGCGTCCAGGCGTTCCCGTCCCAGTACCGCAGCGTGTCGGGGGTGCCGCCCGGGTCAGGTAGCCAACCCGCCGGCGTGCCCGGAGGCGGCGGCGCCTGTGGCGCGACGGTGGCCGTGGCTGACGCCGGCGAGGCCTCTGCCGCGCCCGCCGCTTCGGCCTGGGGGGCGGCGAATGCCGGCGACCACGTGTTCTGCATAGGCCACGAAGAGGGTGAGCCGCCGAAGGACCCCGGCTCGTTGGCCGCGGGAGCCGGTGCCGGCGAGAGCGGAGACGCCGTCGCCGATGCGTTGAACGGCGAGGGGGCCGGTGCCGCGTTGAACGGCGAGGACGACGCCGCGGCGCCGAAGGTGCCGAACGGATCCGCCGGCGCGGCCGACTGCGGTTGCTGCTGCTGGAGGTCCGCGTAGTAGTTCGGCACCTCGGTGGCCGCCTTCGGCTTCGCCGCCTTCTTGCGCCGGCGGCTCGTGACGAGGATGCCGACGAGCAGCAGCACGATCACGACGACGATCGCTCCCTCGATGATCTCCACGCTGTGGTTGATTGCCGCCAGGACCATGTCCATGTCACCCTCCCATCCCCGGGAAACGGTAGTGCCCCTCGACCAGGGGGGTCAACGAACCCCGTCGGATCCCGGTCGCTGCCGCCCCCGGGTCATGGGGCGGTCATGCGACGAAGTACTTGGCCCTGGGGTGGTGACAGACGATCGCATCGGTCGTCTGCTCGGGGAACAGCTGGAAGCCGTCGCTCACCGAGACCCCGATCCGGTCCGCTCCGAGCAGCTCGGCGACCTTGGCGTTGTCGTCCAGGTCCGGGCACGCGGGGTAGCCCCAGCTGTACCGCCCGCCCCGGTACTTCTGGCGAAAGAGCCCCGTGAGGGTGGGGCCGTCCTCATCGGCGAAGCCCAGCTCCTCCCGGATGCGGCGGTGCCAGTACTCCGCGAGCGCCTCGGTCATCTCCACGCCCAGACCGTGGAGGAACAGGTAGTCCTGGTAGCGGTTCTCGGCGAACAGGCGAGCCGTCTCCTCGGACACCTTCTGACCGGTGGTCACGAGCATGAACGTGGCGAAGTCCTCGTCCCCCGACGTCGTCGGCCGGAAGAAGTCCGCGATGCACAGCCATGGTGCCTTTCCCTGGCGGGGGAACGTGAAGCGCAGCCATTCGGCGCTGCGCGACTCGTCCTTGTAGACGACCAGGTCGTTGCCCTCGGAGGCCGCGGCGAAGTGCCCGTAGACGACCTGTGGAACGAGGACGTCGGACTGCTTCGCCTTGTCGAGCTCTTGGCGGAGCACCGACTGGACCCTCGACTTGAACGCCGGGTCGTCCTCGCCGGCGGCGGGGCGGAAGCCCCACTGGTTCCGGAAAAGGGCGGTGAGGTTCAGGTAGGCGGCGATGTCGTCGATGGGGATGCCGCGGGCGGTTCTGGCCCCGACGAAGGGCGGACGGAACAGGGGATTGTCGAGCTCGACCTCCGGGGAGCGCGCCGGGCGCCCCCCACCCCCCGCGACGCCGGGCGCATCGTCGGCCGCCGGCCGGAACCTCGAGGGTACGTTGCGCTGCGAGATCTCGCGCCCGAAGTCCGGGTCCTCCTCGCCGGTCTTCCGGAGCTCCGCGAGGCGGTCCATGGTGCGGAGCCCGTCGAAGGCATCGCGCCCGTAGAACACGCGGCCCTCGTAGACCTGTCGCAGGTCTCGCTCGACGTAGGTGCGGGTGAGCGCGGCGCCGCCGAGGAGGACCGGGAGATCACCCAGGCCTCGTTGGTTCAGCTCCTCCAGGTTCTCGCGCATGATGAGCGTGGACTTCACGAGGAGGCCGCTCATGCCGAGCGCGTCCGCGCGGTGCTCTTCGACCGCCGCGACCATCTCGGAGATGCCAACCTTGATGCCGAGGTTGACGACCTCGTAGCCGTTGTTGGTGAAGATGATGTCCACCAGGTTCTTCCCGATGTCGTGGACGTCGCCCTTCACCGTCGCGAGCACGACCTTCCCCTTGCCGCCTTGGTCCGCACGCTCCATGTGCGGCTCGAGATACGCCACGGCCGCCTTCATGGTCTCGGCCGACTGGAGCACGAAGGGCAACTGCATCTCCCCGGACGCGAACAGCTCGCCAACGGTCTTCATCCCGGCGAGGAGGAAGTCGTTCACGATCTCGAGCGCGCCGTGGCCCTCGAGTGCCTCGTCGAGGTCCGCCTCGAGCCCCTGACGGCGGCCGTCGACGATCCGCTGCTCGAGGCGGCGCTCGACGGGCCAGTCCGCGTGGGCGTCGTCTTCGGCGCGCGAGGCGGTGACGCCCTCGAACAGGGCGAGCAGCTCGGCGAGCGGGTCGTACCCGTCGCGACGCTGGTCGTGGACGAGGTCCAGGCACGCCTGCCGGGCGCGCTCGTCGATACGCGAGAGGGGCAGGATCTTCGCCGCGTGGACGATCGCCGCGTCGAGACCCGCTTCGACGCACTCGTGCAAGAAGACCGAATTCAGGGCCTGCCGGGCGGCGGGGTTCAACCCGAACGAGACGTTCGACAGACCGAGCAGCGTGTGGACACCGGGGAGCTCGGCCTTGATCGCCGAGATCGCCCGGATCGTCTCGATGCCGTCGCGCCGGCCTTCTTCCATGCCGGTCGACAAGGGGAGCGCGAGCGGGTCGAAGATCAGGTCGGAGGGCTCGAGCCCGTAGCGGTCGACGGCGACGTCGTGGATCGCCCGGGCGGCGCGCAGCTTCCATTCGGCTGTGCGCGCCTGACCCTCCTCGTCGATGCAGGTGCAGACCACGGCGGCCCCGTACTCGCGCGCGAGCCGGAGGAAGCGGTCGAGCCTCGTACCCTCCCCGTCTCCCTCTTCGAGGTTGACCGAATTGAGGATCGGACGTCCGCCCAGCCAGGTCAAGGCGGCTTCGGCGACCGGCGCCTCGGTGGAGTCGATCATGAGGGGCACGGTCGACTGCGTGGCGAGCCTGCTCGCCACCTCGCGCATGTCCGCGACGCCGTCGGCCCCCGTGTAGTCGACGCAGACGTCGATGACGTGGGCGCCCTCGGCGACCTGATCGCGTGCCATGGAGACGCACGTCTCCCAGTCGCCGTCGAGCATGGCCTCCTGGAAGCGCTTCGACCCGTTGGCGTTCGTGCGCTCGCCGACGACGAGGAACGACGTCTCCTGGGCGAAGGGCACCGCGCTGTAGATCGACGCGGCGGCCGGTTCGTGCACGGGGTGACGGGTTGCCGGGGCGACGCCGCGCAACGCCTCGACCACGGCGCGAAGGTGGTCGGGCGTCGTCCCGCAGCATCCTCCGACCGCGGTCACCCCGTACTCGGCGACGAAGCGGTGGAGATGCGCGGCCAGGTCGTCGGGGGTGAGGTCGTAGTGCATCTTCCCGTCGACCACCGACGGCAGCCCGGCGTTGGGGAGCACCGAGATGGGGACACGGGAGTGCGCCGCGAGGTAGCGGATGGCCTCGTGCATCTCGGCGGGCCCGGTCGCGCAGTTCAGACCCACCACATCGACCTGCATCGCGTCGAGGGTCGTGAGTGCCGCGGCGATCTCGGTCCCCGGGAGCATCCGGCCCGTGAGCTCGATCGTCACCTGGACCTGGAGCGGCACCTGCCGCCCTGCGGCCATCATGGCGCGCCGCGCCCCGTTGATCGCAGCTTTCGCCGACAACAGGTCGAACATGGTCTCGATGACGAGGAGGTCGACGCCCCCCTCGAGGAGTCCTGCGGCCTGTTCCTCGTAGGCCGCGCGCAGTGCGGGGTAGGGGATCTGTCCCAGCGTCGGGAACTTGGTGCCGGGCCCGATGCTCCCCGCGACCCAACGCGGGCGCCCGTCGCCGGCGTACTCGTCCGCGATGCGGCGCGCGATCCCGGCAGCCGTGACGTTGATCTCCCGGACCTGGTCCCCGATCCCGTACTCGTCGAGGACGACGGAGAAGCCGCCGAAGGTGTCGGTCTCGATCACGTCGACGCCGACGTCGAGGAAGGATCGGTGCAGCCGCTCCACCGCTCGCGGGTAGTGCAGCGCGAGCACTTCGTTGCAACCTTCGAGCTTGGCCCCCCCGAACTCGTCGGCACCGAGCTCCTGCAGCTGCAGGTTGGTCCCGGTCGCCCCGTCGAAGATCACCACGCGCTCGCGCAGTGCGCTCAGGTACTCCGAGCGCGAAGGATCGAGGCGACCGAGGAGGGTGGGGGCCATCTGACACAGAGGTTAACCGCTCTCCGCCGCTACGATCCGCCTTCGATGCGTATCTACACGCGCAAGGGCGACGACGGCACCACCGGCCTCCTCCACGGGGGACGGGTGGGGAAGGCGAGCCCTCGAATCGAGCTGAACGGCGCTCTCGACGAGGCGCAGGCCGCACTCGGCGCGGCACGGGCGGAGTCGGCCCCCGGCTCGGAACTGGACGAGCTCCTGGTCACCTTGGAACGGGAGCTGTACGTGCTGATGGCGGAGGTCGCGACCGCTCCGGAGAACCGGCGAAAGCTGGTCCCTGCCGAAAGCCTCGTCACCGAGCCGATGGTGCTTCGCCTGGAGGATTGGATCGATCGCCTGACCGAGCGCTTCGCCATGCCGACCGAGTTCGTCGTACCGGGCGCCAACCGGGCGTCGGCCGCCCTCGACGTCGCCCGCACGGTCGTGCGGCGGGCCGAACGGGTGCTCGCGTCGTCGCCGCCCCTCCACGAGGGTCCGGCCGGGGAGGCCGGCCGTGAGGGACCCTCGCACGCCGGTCCGTATCTCAACCGATTGTCGGACCTGCTCTGGACGATGGCACGCTGGCAGGAGGGGGAGGTTCACCTGGCCGCCCGTGAGCGGCCACGTCGCCGCGGCGAATAGCCGGGTGCCGGTCACCGGAACCGCCTGCTGATGGAGGTGTGCTGATGTTGGAGCTCTCTGGGACACTGCAGGTGCCCGCGGACGTCGCGGCCGTGGGTGTCCCGGTGTGCGCAGTGCCCGGAGTCGACGGCGACGACGGGCGAGGTTCGTTCGAGTGGCCCGTCGGAACGGGAGCGGCGTCCGCACTGCCGGCGGTCGGCGCTCTCCTGCCGGACCAGCCGGACGAGGCCTGGCTGCACCGTCAGGGCTTCGGCGCGGGGGCCGGGACGTCGTTGGCGCTCCGGAGCGCGTCCGGCCCGCCGTCCGTCGTGCTCCTCGGACTCGGCGTACGTCAGGACGTCGACCTCGAGCGGTGGCGCCTCGCTGCGGCGGCGTTCGTCCGCAGCGCGGGCGAGGCAGGGACGGCGGCGCTGCTCGTCCCCGGGGACCCTCCCGGCGGGGACGGCCCGTTGGTGGCTGCGGCGATCGCCGAGGGCGCCATGCTCGGCAGCTATCGGTTCGACAGCTACCGGAGCACTCCGCGACCGGCCCACGTCGACCGGCTCGTCGTCGTCGGTCCCGGCGACTGGAACGAGGGGATCCGGCGGGGCGCGGCAACCGCGTCGGCGGCCGCCTTCGCCCGGGACCTCGTCAACACCCCGCCGAGCGACATGACCCCTCGCGAGCTGGCTGCGCGGGTCCTTGACCGGTTGTCCGGCGTCGACGGGACGGTGGTCGAGGTGTGGGACGAGGACCGGATCACCGCGGAGCGCCTCGGCGGCCTCTTGGCCGTGGCGCGGGGATCGGCCGAGCCCCCCCGACTCGTGCGGGCGACCTACGAGCCCCCGTCTTCGTCCGGAAGCGCCCAGGGGCTGCCCCACGTCGTCCTCGTCGGGAAGGGCATCACCTTCGACTCCGGCGGCCTCTCGCTGAAGCCGGCGGACGGGATGGTCACGATGAAGACCGACATGACCGGCGCCGCGGTCGTCCTCTCGGTCGTCTCCGCGTGCGCGGCGCTCGGCGTGGCGGTGAAGGTGACGGCCATCGCCCCGCTCGCGGAGAACATGCCGGGAGGTCGCGCGCAGAAGCCCGGCGACGTCTTCACGGCGCGCAACGGGGCCACCGTCGAGGTGCTGAACACCGACGCGGAAGGGCGGCTCGTCCTCGCCGACGGACTGTCGCTCGCCTCGGAGCTCTCGCCCGACGCGATCGTCGACGTGGCAACGCTCACGGGGGCGCAACTCGTCGCGCTCGGCAAGGGCTACGGAGCGGTTCTGGGCAACGACCAGCCCCTCATCGAATCGCTCCAGCGCGCGGGAGACCGTGCCGGAGAGCGTCTGTGGCCGCTCCCGCTCCCGGACGACTACCGGGACCACATCGACTCCGAGATCGCCGACATGAAGAACGTGGGACGTCCCAGAGAGGCGGGGACCATCGCCGCCGCGATGCTCCTGGCGCGGTTCGTCGACGGAGCCCGTTGGGCGCACCTGGACATCGCGGGGCCCGCCCGCTCGGAGGAGAGCTCGGGGTATCTCGCCAAGGGTGCGACCGCGTTCGGCGTCCGCGCCCTGTTGGACTTCCTCACGCACTACCACGCTTCCGCACCCGAGACGTAGGAACCCCCGCCAGCGCCAGGGCGACGGGTCGCCGAACGGGCGCAGGACCAACGAGGCGTTCGGGCTCGAGGGTCGCGGGGTATCTCCGAAGACGGAATCTCCCCTCCGAGATGCGGCGATACCATGTGGAACGATCCAGGGCACCACGACTTCCTCAGTTCCCCCTTGACCGTCGAACGCCACTTCGACGGCAGCGTCTTCGACGTCGCGGACGCGAGGCGGTTCGCCGGCGACACCGCGCGGTGGTGGGGGGTCGACGCCGGGTCGCTCGAAGACGTCATCGGCGAGCTCTCCCGCCGTGCCGTGTGCAGTGAGCGGCCCGGGTTCCGCGTCTCCCTGACGCTCGACCGGGGCGTGGTGAACGTGCAGGTCGCCGAGGAGCCGCCGGGGTCGGGGCGGCCCGAGGGGCCCGTGCACTCCCTGCGCCCGCGCAGCGCCGCCCGCGGCCAATGACCGGTCCCGGTGGGCCAGGCGGCGGCCCATCTCCTGGCGCTGTGGTGCTCGGGGCGGCGGTGATGGCCCGCTGGAGAGGGCGGGCCCCGGCTATTCTGTGCGGCGCGTGGAGCCGCCAGACGGCAGCGCACCCTGCGCCCGTAGCTCAGAACGGATAGAGCACCGGACTTGTAATCCGGAGGTCGCCGGTTCAAGTCCGGCCGGGCGTTCCAGTTGTCCCAGGTCAG
>Ga0307374_10015422_pt1 | contig 10280 bp, 6 predicted proteins | sample OX3MG_FD_202532 | JGI IMG/M metagenome (GOLD analysis project Ga0307374, IMG submission 202532) | Soil microbial communities from Risofladan, Vaasa, Finland - OX-3 | ecosystem: Environmental > Terrestrial > Soil > Coastal area > Acid sulfate soil | place: Finland: Risofladan, Vaasa | collected...
TGATCAACCACTGGTGTCGCTGGTACGACCGCGTGCGCGTCTGGAAATTTCCCGACCGCGAGACGCCTGACGATGAAAGCGCGTTCGAGGATTTCACACAAATCTGCGTCGTCGGCATCCGGCGCGCCGCAGCGCGCGATCCCCTTCCGTCCGAGCAGCGCCGCTTATCAGGCTATTGCTACCACATGCCCGCTCCCACCACGAACACGCAGCGCAGCGCGCAACGCATCCGTGTCGGGTGGGAGCAGGGAACCCCACCGCCGACGCTTCCCAATGCTGTCATTGCCGATCCCTATCCAGTGCCGGAGTCACGCGCCCGCCCGCAGATCGTGGTGCGCCACGCTGACGAGGCGACGCTGCTCACGGCTCTCGAACGCTGTGGTGCGCACCTCACGCCCTGGTGGCAGGCCGCTACTACCTGGGAAGAAGACGGACTGCGCGGCCAGCCAGTGATGCCGCTTTCCGGTGAGGCGCATGTGGCCGCCGAAGTGTTAACGGGTCTGCTCGATGGGGACATCGTCTCCGGGCCAGAGCCGGGAACAGAGGCCGTTCCGCATCTCTTCACCGCCTTTGTGGGACACGAATGGGTCTCGCTCCCCATTGACGCCGAGGAACGCGAGAAGATGCGCGAGCGCGGCATTGTGCGCGTCGCAGCGCGGCAATGGCAGGACAAACCCATGCTGGGCGTCCTCAATCTTGCTACCGGTGACATCCGCTATGAGCAGGACAATGCCGTATTCGCGTTTCTTGAACCCTGGCTCGGCACGCTGGCCGCTCGCGTCACCCGGCAGCGCGAACCGCTCTACCGGCTTGATCCCGCTCCATGGGAGATGCGCGTGGTATCTCAATTCGGCGCGGACAAGCAGTTGCCCAACGCGGCGCTGCCCGGCCTGGCCCCGGCGCAGCAGCACCGTGTCTACGCGATGGGACGCTCGCTCGATCACAGCGGACGCGCTGCCATCCAGGGCGAACCAGGAGTGGGCAAAACACGTCTCGCAGCAGCCACGGCCGCCCGCATGTCCTACCGCTGGCGACAGCGCAGCGGCCCGCTCTTCCAGCAGGACCAGGTGCAAGGCAACGTCGCCGCGCAACCGGCCTGGATACGCGGCCTGCGGCGGGCGTGGTTGAAAAATCCGCGCACGCTGGCGCTGCTCGGCCTCGAACCAGTGCGCGACGCGGAGACACGGCGCGTCATCGCCTACCAGCGCGCCGACGGCACGAGGCTTGCGCCGGAGGAGGCGGGGCCGCGGGCCATTCCAGTACTGGTGACGACGCCCAAGAAAGTCACCAGGGAGTATCGGGATGAAATTTGCGCTGCCTGGGCCGAGGCTGAGGTCGTCTTTATCGAGCGCCACAGCGACATCCCACGCTGGTTAGCGCGCTGTGCCGTCAGCGCGTCGCCGGTGGTGGTCGGCATCATGTCGCACTCGCTCACCCGCGCCTTCGGGCGCGCGTGGCAGCCCGTCGTCCACGAAAAACGCCTCACCAAACGCGAGCCGGTTCTGGAACCGGAGGCGGCGCTGCTGCCCCGACTCGATCCAGCATATGACGAGCGCGGCACGCTGGTTGGCTATCGTTGGAAAAAGAGCGGAGAACGCTACACCAGAGAAGTGACGATCTCCCACTTCTTCTGTCCGGACTGCGGCGGTCAGATCAAGGCCATTCCCGGTAAATTACACGAACCAGAGCCACGACCAGGGGCCGAAGAGACGCCAATCCTTTTCGCGCGCGGCAAGAAAGACGAGAGCGCGGCGGACGACGACCGCTGCGAGCCGGTGACGAGCCGTACCTGGTTCACCATCAAGCCGCGCTGGTGTCAGTGCCGCGCCGACGCGCGGAACCAGCCAGGACCGCGCAATCCCGACGGGCGCACACGCACACGCGCGCCGCTCTGGACGGATGCGCGCCTGGAAGCGGCGCAGCGCAAGCACCCACAACTGTCCTTTGCGTCCTGGTCACAGGCCGTCCAGCGCGTGCAGCAGGAACGTCTTGCCTCAGTGTTCCATGTGGCGTGGGAGCGAGCCTTTCCGGTGCTCGCTGCCAAGGGGCAAGGCCAATCCTGCGAGCGAGTGCCGGTGAGCCTGGCAGTGGCGCGATCAGAGCCGACAGCGAATGCAAGGACAACTGCCATGACGAAGACTCGTATCCAGCGCTTGCGCGAAGGCAAATGGGCGTTAGTGGAAGAGCGCCAGCGGCGCGCCAGCGAGCGCTATGGTTCCCAGCCGCCTCTTCCTGACAGCTTTTCGCCATATGACTATCTCTATCGTTTTTATTGCGGTTGTGTGGCGCTGGTCATTGTCGATGAGAGCCACAATGGGCGCAGCAAGAGTACCGATATCGGCCATGCCTTTCGGCTGGCAATGCAGGCGTCACAGGCACGCTTGATGGCAACCGGCACCCACTACGGCGGGGATATTCTGGGATTCTATCACTACTGGTTCGGCTTTCACCCGCAATTCTGGCGGCGGCTCGGGCTGGGGTGGAACGATGAAGAGAAGGCGCTGCAACGCTACGGCGTGATTCAAGAATGGACGAAGGAGTACGAGTCAACGGCGCGCAAAGGGACCGGTGAGACTACGGTGCAGGTCTCGACGATCCCCGCGCCGGGCCTGTCGGCGAAACTGCTGCCCTACCTGCTGGAAGATATGGTCTACCTCGCCGTGCTGGATGTTGGATCGCACATGCCGCCGCGCGTCGAGATTCCCGAAATCGTCTCCATGCACGATCCGGAGGTCGAAGCTCCGCTTGAGCAGGCCAGAAAAGCCGAGCAGGACGCCAGGAAGCGCCTGGCCGCGCTCCAGGAGGTGCTCGACGGCGCTGACCAGGAAGCGTCAGCCCAGCAGGAGTTCGCCGCTGCAAGCAAGCATGTGAAGGACATCGAAGTCTGGGCCGCGCCGCGTCGCCTGTCCACACACTACCGGCGGCTCGTGTCTGAACTGGACGATCTGGCAAAGCAGCGCAACGTCGCGGCCCGGCTCGCCAAAGGGACGGTGCCGCGCTGGTTTGCCACCTTGCCCTGCGAGCAGCCCTTTGAAGTGTGGCAGACCAAACGCGATCGCTGGGGCGATGAAGTCGAACGCACCTTGCTCGTCTCGACGCAAACGTTGTCCTGGGATCACCGTTACCCGCTTGAACGGCGACTCATCGCGCTGGTCGAGCGGGAACGCGCCGCGGGACGCCGGGTCATGGTCTACTTCGAACAAAACGACATCCGTTCGATGGCGCGCCGCCTGGAATGGGTGCTGAAGGAATTTCACCCCTGGACGCTGCCCAACAGCGTGGCCGCTGAAGATCGCCAGCAGGCGATCCTCGACGCCGTGAGGATGGGACGTGACGTAGTGATCGTTCCCTATCGCCGCGTCAACGAGGGTCTCAACCTGCAAAGCGCGGTGGATACGATCATCTGGTATGAGATGGCGTTGAATCTCTTCATGCTCGATCAGGCCAGTCGGCGCGCATGGCGACTGGGCAAGCGCGAGGAAGTGCGCATCTATTACCTGGTGTATGCAAATACTGCTGGGCATCACAAGCTGCGCAAGCTCGGCCAGCAGAGCGGCGCGGCGGCGGCCTTTGCCGGCGAACCTGCGCGCGGCGCGCTCGTCAAAGAAGCTGGCGCTGATAGGACCACATTGGCGCGGCTATCCAGTCTGCTGGAACAGAGCGAGGCCGACGCGGAGACGGAAAACCTGCCCACGCTGTTTGCTGGCGGGGACGCGGTCGTACAGGAAGAGGCGGCGCTCAAGGAGGTGTTCGCACGCCGCACTGAGGAATTACAGGCGGCGCTCAAAGCCGGGCGCGCCTGGCTTGGCGGGATCAACGATACGCTCTCGGCCCAGCTTGCCACGCTTGCCAGCGATCCGGCATTCACTGCTCCGGTGTGGGCCGAATGTCCCGTGGCGCATTCGTTCACATCGCCCGCATCACCATGTCCCGCACAGCCGCAGCATCGCCAGGCCGGAACGAACCCGTCACCAATACCCGCGCTTCCGCCACCGTCCCCGGCTGCCGCTCCGGTCCCCGTTCCGATAGGCCCAACGCTCACTCCGACCATGCTGCTCCCGGAAGCGTACCCTGGAGCGGCTATTGGCAGTCGCGCCGAGGTCATCTTCGGGCGCAGCGAGCATATTGTCCTGGCGCGCCGCCGTTTGCGCCGTGTCTATAGTGAGCGGCCCAAACGGCGTGCGCCGGTGGTGGAACGCGATATTCCTGCGCTCAGCGCGGACGTTGCCATAGCTGGTGACGGACAACCGCTGCGCGTCACTGTGCCATCGCTCTGGGATCTGCTCGCCGCTCCTCCATCGGAGACGAGCGCCAGGCCGTTGCCGTCACGCGCGTCTCTGCCGCGCTCTGCACAGCAACCCGCGTTCGTGTAACAGTTATCGTCTTTTGCCCCAGGATGCCGCACCTGTAGCACTGTCCTGGGGCATCTTGCAAAGGAGCATTCTTCTATGGTACAAGCTTTATCCTTCATCCCGGCGCGCAGTGAAAACACTGCCGCGACAGGCTCTGCCACTGCCGCGCTTTTGCAGCGGCTTGGTCTTGCGTCGTTTCCCGCGCGTGAAACGCTCTTCGTGCGCATCGACCAGCTTATCGTGCCGCAAGCCGGGCAGATGGCGCGCTCGGCCAGGCGGCTCGCGAAGAGCATTCAGCACATCGGCCTCCTGCACGCGCCTGCCGTGGCGCTCCTACAAGGTGCAGATATTCACGACGACAACGCGACCTTTGAAGTGATCGCTGGACGCCGGCGCGTGCTGGCCGCGCACCTCGCCGGGCTGACCAGCATCAAGTGTGAAGTTTATACGGCCAGCACGCCGCAACTGTCGTCGCTCATCGCCCTCGTCGAGAATGAGCAGCGTTCCGCCGCCTGGATAAAGGAAGTGGAAGCCCTGCGGCGCTTGCTGGATGAGAAAGTCGGCCTGACGCTGGATGATCTGGTGGCCTTCGGCTTTGATCGCGCCGGACTGGCCGAGCGCCTCAAAGTCGCGCAATTACCCGCGCCATTGGTGGAGCGTGTTCTGGCAGGGAGTATGAATCGAGAGACGGCCCGCAAGCTCGTTCGTCTGACCCAGACTCAGCAAGAGCGCGTTGCGCGGCTTGCTGAAGCTGGCGGAGAAATTACTGCCGAATCCGTCAAAGCGGCTCTGCGCGCGCAGATCGACAGTGGTTTCGCGCCTATGCAGGAGCAGCTTGCGCAGGGATGGAGCGCGCCGACATCCTCAGCGTCGGCACATCTCTCATCGCACCCCTGTTCGCAGCCAGCGCCAGTATCTGACGGCGATGAACGAGATGGATGTTCGACAACACATACTCATTGCACATCCTCGCCGATCTCCACCTTACTCGTCGCCTTACTCGACTTTGAGCAGAGCGACGATTACCATGCCACATCACAGGCGGTGCGAACACTGACTACCGCGCTCATCCAGCAGGTTCAGGTCTGCCTTCGCTCGGAAAAGCATACCCTCCATCCCCATAGTGAGGACTATTCCATCGCGCAGACACCTGACACAAATTGTTGAAAGGAGAAAACACGAATGTTTGATTTCCCGAAAGCTGTTCCCGTCCCACGCGGCTGCGGAGAGCGCGAACCGGGCGGCGTTTATATCGAATGCGGCCTTTCCGATCACGGACTGCCGCTTGAGGCGTTTCTAGTCGATCCGCCCTTGCCCATACCAGACGGTTTGGACCTGATCAACAAACCGCAACTGTGGCAGCGCGCCGCGCCGTCAGGCGAGCTGGTTCTTGATGTGTGGGGACAACCTGTCTATGACCTGCTCATCTGGATCGGCGCCGAGTTCTATCCCTACTGTCCCGATTTCATTGAGGAAGTGCGGCGTTTCGGCGCGTCGCGCCGCCTCAATCCCAACCTCGACCTGTCCCTGCTCTCGCGTGCGAGCCGTATGATCCTGGCGCATCCCTCCGTCCTCAATACGCAGTGGCAGTCGCAGCGCCCACCGCGCGCGTGCGACAAAGAAATTGCAGGCCACGCAGGCACTCCCGGTCAGGATGAAGAGAACGTCAGCGATGAGGAGTGGGATGAGGGAGAGCAAGACGAAGATGAAGATGTTCTGGGCAGGGTATACGAAGATGCCAGCGCGCGATCAATGGCAATCGCCCAGGCATCTGTGCCGACGCTTCCGGTCGCTACATCCACTGCCAGACATAGCGGCCCATGCCTCTTCAAGATGTGGGAGTTGATCCCGCAAGAAGCAGCGCAGACGATCATCGCTCTCGCTGAGCAACAGGCCGAGACCAGCGCGATCTCATCGCCGCTGTGCCTGCGCGCTGTTGGCAGCACGGTCTACCAGTATCATCCTACTGGCGAGTCGCCCGCCGGGCTGGTTCCTGGCATCTTCGCGACGCTCCCGATCACTGGTTTCGCGCTAATTCGCTTTGCCGACGGCTCGGTCAATGAGAAGGCCAGAGCAAAGGTGCTGGCAGGAATGGAGTCGCGTGACTCTCAGGCGCTGCCATTTTACGAAACCGACCGCTAATCATTGATGCAATGTTCATGGCCCCAGGAAGAAGCTTCTTCCTGGGGCCGTTTTTGTGGCTTGAGCGTGGCTCAAGTCGAAAGGAACACTAGCGATGAACCACCTTGATCTGCTCACCGATTCCCCGCGCAAGACGATCCGGCGCATTGCTGCCACGGTTGCCCAATGGCATGACGAGCATTCCTCCTTCTGCACCTGGCCCCATTCTCTGCTCGCCCTGATCCGCCGCCAGAGTATTTCTCTCTCCTACGAACAACTTGAAGCGGGAATACGCCCGCTTGTGGCGAGCGGTGAGATACAAGCATGGCAAGATACCATCGGATCACTTCAACGTGATCGGTTTACAGATGCGCAAAACTGCTCGTTGCTTACCTGCCATTTCGTCTGGCGAGAAGACCCGGCCCGTTTTGCCGCGCTGGTTCCTCCCTGTCCCTATTGCGGGCAACAGAAAGACCTGTACATGCCGTGCGGCGGCATTACCTATGGAGAGATTGGCAAGTCGGGCCTGTTCATGACCTGTCCATTTGCTGAGTATGGGTGTGTGAATGCAGAGATGCGCTGGACTTGTTGCCGGTGCGTGAGCCTCTGGCAACACATTTTCCATGGAGCCTCAGTGGCAGAGATCGATGCCGCCATTGCCGAGCTGCGCAAGCAATCTCAGGCGTAGTAGCACGCTCTATTGACAAACGCTCGCTCCAGGAGCAAGTACCCCTGGAGCTTTTTATGGAAAGGAAAATATCCATGGCAATCCTCATTTCACCGGAAGGAAAGATGAACAACATTTCCCCAAAAAACGGCACAACCTTTACTGCCGACGAACTCCATATCCTGGTAGATGGCTACCTGGAGTGCGTCTACCTGCCCGATGGTCGCATCATGTGGATCGACGAGGAGGGCAAGCTGAAAGGGAAGCAACCGAATATGGTCGCAACTTTTCTGGCCCTCGAGGTGCTGCAACGCGGCGATCTCATCATCGGCCCGGCGGTGATTACGACGCTGCGGGAAACCGGAGAGGAAGAAGCTTAGCCGCCTCATCAGCGATCAATCTTTGCACATGACCCTGGAACGTCCGCCCTTCCAGGGTCATTTATATGAGCAGAAAGGAACATCTCTATGGCACGTTCACACTCCACGAATCACTGGCAATTGTCGCTTGGCACAAGCAGCGCTGCTGAAAGCTATCCCACCTCGTCTCCAGCGCCTACTCCCTCCGAAAGGCTGGTTTCTCAGCAGGTGGTCGTTGCATCGCCCCACCTGGTTGACCTGACCGAGATCATCGGTCAGTTGCCCGCCAAACGCGCGCTTGAGATAGCCGCCGCCGGTGGACACTCCATCGTGTTCTCCGGCCCGCCCGGCTTCGGCAAGACGCTGCTTGCTTACGCGCTGGCTGGTCTGCTCGCACCGGCTCCATTTGTGCAACTTCCTGCTATAGTGGATGAGGCCCACTTGCTTGATCTCTTCCGTGAAGCGCAGAGCGGCATCCTCTGCCTGGGCGATCTGGCGGCTATTCGCCCAGTGACGGCGCTCCCGTTGATCTTGCATGCCGCCGAGTCTTTCTCTGCTGTCGCATTGGTCGCCGAAATGCGACCTTGCCCATGTGGATTTTATGGTGATCCCGTCCGCGAGTGTATCTGTTCTGCCGCGCTCATCCAGGCATGCCAGTCGCGCCTTGCGCCGATAGCAGAACACATGGACATTTCTATCGAGGTTCCGCGCCTGGATACGAAGGAAATGCTTGATCCGCGCAAGACGGAGACCACAGCATCCGTTCGCAAGCGAGTGCTGCAAGCACGCGAGCGGCAGTGTTGTCGCTTTGCTGGAACCTCTCTCACCTGCAATGCGCAGATAGGGCCAGCCCAGATCGATGCATTTTGCCAACTGGATGTGCCGGGCGACAAGCTGCTGCGAACGGCGGTGCAGCAGTTGCACTTCTCGGTGCGCGTCTATCATCGCGTCCTACGATTGGCGCGCACCATCGCCGACCTCTCCGAAAGTGAGATGATCATGGCGAACCACATTGCTGAGGCCATACAGTATCGACCGCATAGATGAGAAGAGCCTGGGCCAAGCATCAACGTTAGCGAGTTTTCTCCGTTACCCCTGGAAACGCATGTTTCCAGGGGTATTTTTCTGAAAGAAAGGAAGCAGCATGTCACGCACTTCCCGCTGCCCTTCTTGTCCCAAGCGAAGCGGTCGGCAGCTTGCGGAATCACCTCTAGCTCCGCCACTTTTCCCTGACGACGTCTCACCTGCCCGTTCCTATACACAAGCAACGCCACAAGAACGGGCGTTGCGCCAGGCTATTGCAACCTATCTTTGTCTGGACGAACTGCGCGCGCTGGCGACATCCGGGTTGGATATCCAGGCAGCACTGAAACGGCAACCCATCCCCGAAGAACTCCAGGCGTTATTGGCGTTGTTAGCCACCTTGCTTCAACCACGCCCGGATGAAGCCATTGGCAAACCTGCCGATCTGGCGGCGCTGCTGATGCTCGAAATGGGTGCATTGGATCACGAAGAGTTCTGGGTGGTATGCCTGGACACGAAAAACCATGTGCAAAGCATCCAGCATCTCTACGCCGGTTCGCTCAATGCGACGGTCGTGCGCGTGAGCGAGGTCTTTCGCCTGCCGTTGCGCCTCAATAGCGCCGCGATCATAGTCGCGCATTGTCACCCAGGCGGTTCCACCACGCCTTCTCCCGAAGACCTGACCGTCACGAACTCGCTGGTGCAGGCGGGCAGACTGCTGGATATTGAGGTGCTTGACCATCTCATTATCGCGCAAGGACGCTGGCTCAGCCTGCGCGAACAACGGCTGGGAGGCTGGTAGATCAGCAGAAGTCCCAGCATAGCGACGCTCAGCGCTGAGCGTCGCTATGCTGGGACTTCTGCTCGGAAAGGCCAGCTTTTTTCTATTTTTGGCGCGTGCCAGTGATTAAGAATTGTCGAACGTTGCGACGAATCGATCCAGGTTCTGAACCATCAGAAGCAAAAGATCGGGTACGCTGGTGGCGTGATGTGCGTGGACTTTCCTTCTAGAAGGAGGTTCTTTGACGGCTCAGTATGGGCAGATGCCGCTTTTTCGCCTGATATATGCGACGAAAGCGGCGTCTGTTCCTCGTTTCTGTGGCATGGCAGACATCGCCGTGCCAGGATACGCCACAAGCAAAGACCTGCAAATACGAGAGTTTGTACCGCGCCGCATCATATCAAGTATCTCGACAGAAAGCGAGGATATTATCTCGTGCAACGAACGCCAACCTGGGAACTGGCTTACCCATCTTCCACTCCAGTGCCTGAATCTGCCAACCGCCATCGTCCAACTGTGCCGAACGCAGGCCCACAACCTACCTGGGAACTGGCTTATAAGGGGGCAGCACGCGCGCTGCCGCTATCTCCTGCTCTTCCCGCGTCGCCTCTGCGCATCCCAGCGCAAGGCAATGGGCGCAGAATGAAGGCGCTGCGGCGCGACCTTCACGCGGCATGGGATGGCATCATTGATGAAGCAGCCGAAAGCGGCACGTACACCCTCGGCGATGCCGTGCGCCAGTTTGAGCGACTGATTGAGAATGCCTGGACATCCCCAGAGAGCGAGATACACGCGGTGCTGGTCAATGCTGGCACCACCGCTTTATATGGCGCGCTCGTCGCCTGCGGTATCAAGCCAGGAGATGCGGTGATTGTTCCGGCCATGACCTTCATTTCGACGGCGCTGTCCTGTGCGTGGGTCGGGGCCACACCTATCTTTGTCGATATTACGCCTGGAACGTGGACGATGAACGTGGA
>Ga0307374_10015423_pt1 | contig 10280 bp, 8 predicted proteins | sample OX3MG_FD_202532 | JGI IMG/M metagenome (GOLD analysis project Ga0307374, IMG submission 202532) | Soil microbial communities from Risofladan, Vaasa, Finland - OX-3 | ecosystem: Environmental > Terrestrial > Soil > Coastal area > Acid sulfate soil | place: Finland: Risofladan, Vaasa | collected...
GCCCATGATGTAGCTGTCGTTCGTCAGCAGGATGTCGCCGGGTTCGATGCCGCCGGGGCCGTAGTACGCCAGTTTGGCCTTGATAGCGTCCGACAAGCCGCGGATGAACATCGGCAAGCCGAGGCCGATGGAGATGGTGTTGCCCTCGGCGTCGTACAAGCCCACGGTGAAGTCTTCCGCTTCGTAGATGATCATGTTGTAGGCCGTTCGCATGAGGTTGACCTTCATCTCGCCGGTGATCGCCACCAGGCAGCTGCTGATCACCTCGGTAGTGAACGGGTCCGCGCCGGAGTGCGCAGTCACACGGCATCGCCCACGTGGATGATCAAATGTCCATGCCGGTTCACGGTGAGACTGTCGCCCGGGTCCAGCAGGGTCGTTGAGGCGGCCTCCTCCACGATGGCCGGCCCTACTATCTGGTTGCCGGCCAGCAGAAGGTCGCGCTTGAAGACCTCGACCGTAAGTTCGCCGTGCGCCGCCCAAACCGTTCGCGGGCCCTGCCGCGCCGCTTCGGGCGGGACACAGCCGCCCTCCGAAATCTGAGGGACCGCGGGCTTGTTCAGCCGGCCAATGGCTGAGAGGCGCAAGCTCACGATATCTGCCGGCTCGTCCGGCGCGGAGTGGCCATAGCGCACCTGGTGCGCGATGTCGAACAGTCGCTTGATTTCCGCGCGGTCCTCTTCCTGCCCCAGGCGCGCCGGGAGCCGCACGGCTACGGCATGCTCCTGGCCGCGATAGCGCATGTCCGCCGCTCGTTCAAAAACCACCTGGCGGGTGGCCATGCCCGACCGCTCCAGCGCTGCGCGGCCCGTGCTTTCTAACGCTCGAAACGCCTCCTCAAGCGCGGCCATGTCTTGTTCCGCCAGTTGCGTGAACACGGTCTGCACATAGTCGCGGCGCAAGTCCGCCAGCAACATGCCGAGCGCCGAAAAGTGGCCCGGCGTGCGCGGAATGACCACCGTGTGGATCGAGAGTTCCCTGGCGACCGCGACTGCGTGCAGCGGTCCACCACCGCCATAGGCAAGCAGCGTGAAATCGCGCGGGTCCAGGCCGCGCTGCAGCGTAACACCGCGGACGGCGTTCGCCATGGCGGTGGTCGCGATCTCCAGCATGCCGGATGCTGCCCGCCGAAGGTCCACCTGCAAGGGTGAGGCGATGCGTTCGCGCAGGGTGCGCTCCGCGGCGAGCCTGTCCAGTTGCATGTTGCCGCCGAGGAATTGTCCCGGATCGAGCCGGCCAAGGACGACGTTGGCATCGGTGATGGTTGGCTCATGACCGCCGCGGCCGTAGCACGCGGGCCCGGGTTCGGCTCCCGCGCTGCGCGGCCCAACGTGCAGCGCGCCGCCATCGTCCAGCCAGGCAATGCTGCCTCCCCCGGTCCCCACTTCAACGATGTCCAGCACCGGAATGCGGATCGCCAGCCCTTCGTTGTAGCCGCCAATGAAGTAGTCCGGTGAAAGGCCTGGCTCGCCGCGCCTGATCACGCACGCCTTAGCCGTGGTGCCGCCCATGTCAAAGGCCACAGCGTCGTCGATGCCCAGGGTTTCGGCTAGCGACATCGCGCCCACCACGCCGCCGGCCGGGCCAGACTCCATCAATTGAATGCACTGACGTCGCGCCACCGCGGGGTCCGCCAGGCCCCCGTTGGACTGCATAACCAGCAGGTGGCCGCCAAAGCCATCGGCCTGGAGCTCTTGCTCCAGTTCCCCCAGATAGGTGCTTACCCGCGGCCCCACGTAGGCGTTGGCCACCACGGTTGAGGTGCGCTCATACTCCCGGTACTCGCGCGAAAGTTCGTGCGATGCGCTGATGAATACCCCTGGCAAGCGTTCCTTGAGGAGGTCGGCCATGCGGCGCTCGTGTGCTGGCCAGCGGTACGCGTGAAGAAAAAGAATGGCCGCCGCTTCCACCTTTTCCTCCCTGAGGATGTCCGCCAGAGCCAGGGCGGCGGCTTCGTCCAGCGGCTGCCGCTCGGTGCCATCCGCCAGCATGCGCTCCGGTACCTCAAAGATCATCTCGCGTGGAATGAGCGGGCGGTGCTTCCTGAAGCGAGGATTGAACGACTCCGGCCGATTGATGCGGCCGATCTCGTACACATCACGAAAACCGGCCGTGGTGATGAGCGCCGTCCGGGCGCCCGTGCGCTCGATGATGGCGTTCACCACCACAGTAGTGCCATGGATCAGCAGCTCGGTTTGGCTCAGAGGCACCTTGGCCTGCCGCAGCGCATCGCGTACGCCGCTGGCGAGTTGCGCCGGCGTCGTCAGCGCCTTTGCTTGGCCGGTAGTGCCGCGCTCCTCATCGAACAGCACTACGTCCGTGAACGTGCCGCCAATGTCGACGCCTACCCTCACGCTACCCCTCGCGCCTCGCCGAGGAGCAGCTCGCCGCGCCGTTAGACGAGTTGCTTCTCGCGCGACCTGGCGGTCGATCGCTTGGGCCGGTGGGCGCTTGCCTTCTTACGTTCGCTTCGCCCATTCGGCCCGGGAGCGTCCATCCACAGGTCGGGCACCGGGGTGGCGGCCGCCACCGCCGAGAGGTCGACTTTCTGGAAGGCTTCGCGCCGCGGGCGCAGATACTCCCACCAGTCGGCATCTTTGGGCACCAGCGACCATCCCGACCGCTGCCGATAGATGTGGGGATCGTCCACGCCCGGCGGAATTGTCCCCTTCTCGCGAAGCTCCTTGGCCGCGTTCAGCAGGCGCCGCCGGACCCGCGCGATCATCGCGTCGGTCGAGCCCAGGTTCTCCTTACTTCGGTCGACTATTGCGCCCTGGCTCCAGGTGATGGCCCCATCCTGTACCGGCACGCTGGGCAGCCCGGTGTAGCCGGTCACCGTCCGCCCGGTCTTCTGCTCGTGCCGATCGACCAGGAAGTCGTACTCACCCGCGGCGGCCGTGTCATAGAAGAACTTCAGTCGGTAGCGGCCCAACCAGTCGTGGGTGTTGGGCAGCAGTCCGCGCCCGCCGCCCGGGCGAACGGCGTTATTGGGTGGCTCGTCCAGCCGCCCCGTCGTCATGCCCCAGGACATGGTGTGGGTATCGTCCAACGGCACCGTGAGCACACAGCTCGAGGTTTGGCCCAGCTTGATCACCGGGGTCATGGTCACCCAGGGAAAGAGCCAATGCATGGTGCGGAAATAGTTCGTGTTTTCGTCGCCGGGGCGGTATGCGCCGTAGCTGCAACCCGCCTCCATATCCTTGACCACGAAAGTGGTGGCTCGGTTGCCCACGATGTATTTGAGGTCCTCCACGGGGCCCGCATAGGCCTGCTGCGCCTTCGCCGGATCGAGTGCATCTTCAAGTGGCACTGAGCCGAAATGCAGGATGCCCTGATGGGAGGTATCCATGTTGTTTTCCATGCACTGGAACCAGTTCCAGTTGAACATGTTGGGGCTTACCCGGCCGCGACCTTCGACCATCAGGTTCGGCTCCAGATCCGGCAGCGGGGGCGGCGTTTTGCGAGGTCCCATGTAGGCCCACACCAGGCCGCCTCGCTCCACGCACGGGTAGGCTACCGCCCGTATCTTCTTCTCAAAGCCAACCGGCTCGTTCAACTGTTCCAGACAACTGCCGTGGACGTCGAACTTCCAGCCATGATAGGCGCACCGAATGCCCTCCTCTTCGTTGCGACCAAAAAAGAGCGACGCCGCGCGGTGAGGGCAGCCATCCTGGAGAAGGCCGATACGACCTGAGGTCACCCGGAAGGCAATGAGATTCTCGCCCAGCAAGCGCACCCGCACGGGGTCCGAATCGGGTTCGGGAAGTTCCTCGGAGAGGAGGGCCGGCACCCAGTACTGCCGCAAAAGATCACCCATGATGGTCCCCGGTCCTACGTGAGTGAGTGCTTCGTTGTCTTTGACACTCAGCATGTTTTCTTCTCCTTAACCCCCTGCTTCGAGGGGTGCGCTCCAATGCCGCGTTGAGCAAGGGCAATCTACCACCAGCAGATCGGTAGTGCAATCCCAGGATGTACAATGCCTGCCACTCACTTGTCCAGGAGGCGCACCTTGGATACGGCGGATCGCTCAGAACAGGACAGCAGTCCAGGCAAGGTGACCCGGCGAGTCGCCTTACGCCTGGCAGTGGTGGGCGCCGGCAGCGCCCTGCTGGCAGCCGCCTGTGGGGGCGCTGCGCCGCCGGCCACATCGAGCGCCTCGGTGCCACACACATCCTCCAGCGCAACCGGCTCCGGCTCCGCGCAGCCGGTCGGGTCGGCGCCTGCTTCCGGCCAACCCAAGACTGGCGGCAAGCTCCGCGTGGGCATTCAGGGTGACATCCTCGGGCTCGATGGATTCATCTGGTCACCCAACAACAGCAACACCATTGGCCAGATCTACGATCAGCTCATCACGCTGGACGAGCAGCTGAAGCCTCAGCCCCGGCTGGCTGAAAGCTGGAATCTGAGCCCTGATAACAAGACCATCACCTTTAACTTGCGCAAGGGAGTGCACTGGCACAGTGGGCGCGAGCTGACCAGTGATGATGTGAAGTACAGCTTGCTTCGGGCGCAAAATCCGAAGACCCTTTACCGCGCCACCGTTGGCCCCGGAGCCAGCTTCTGGAAGACCGTTGACACGCCGGACAAGTACACCGTTGTCCTAACGTCCGACAAGCCGCGAGCCGGTGCATTCGACTCAGTCCTTTATCTCCGCATCCTGGACAAGCAGCTGATGGAAGGTCCGGACGCCAAAACCAAGGCCAATGGCACGGGCGCCTTCAAGTTTGTTGAGTGGGTCACCGGCGACCACATCACCATTGCCAAGAACCCCAACTACTGGGAGCCGGGCCTGCCGTATTTGGACGAGGTGACGATCAAGATATTCAAGGACGAGCCGGGCATGGTTGCCGCGCTGGAAGCCGGCGCCCTGGATATGGCGTTCTCGCCTTCAATTCAGGACGCGGTGCGCATGAAAACGAATCCGAAGTACAAGGTGTTCAACGACGACAAGCTCGGCCAGTACTTCTATTTGCAATTGAATGCCAACGTTCCGCCTACGGACAATAAACTCGTGCGGCAGGCCCTCGCCTACGCGATCGACCGGAAACGCTTCACCGACACGGTGATGCAGGGCTTCGCCGGCGCTCCGCAGGACTTGCCGTGGCCACCACAGTCGGCGGCCGCCGAGCCCGCCAAGAACGACCTCTACACGTTTGATCTCAACAAGGCCAAGTCGCTCCTGGCCAAATCAGGCGTTTCCAAACCCACCTTTGATCTGGCCTGGGCGCAGGCCAATTTTGCCGAGCAGTACGCTGCCCTGGCGCAGATCATTCAAAGCGACTTGGCCCAAATCGGTGTCAAGGCCACCCTGAAGCCAACGGATGGTTCCACCTTTTTCAGCGCCGGCCTGGGCCTCAAGCCCAAGTACAACGGTGGGCGACTCAGTGGCGCCGCCTTTACGAACGTCAGTGAGCCGAGCTCACACTTCATCCTCTCATCCACGTTCGGCAGCGCCATCAATGCTTCCGGGTATTACGACAACCACTACAAGGCGCTGGTGTCCTCGGCTGCTTCACAGCCTGACGCAGCCAAGCGCAAGCAGATCTACTCGCAGATCAACGACTACATCCTGGACGCGGCCTACTGCTTGCCGATTTCAAAGTACCCGAACATCATGATCATGGGCAGCAATGTTCAGGGGTTGGGCTACTACCCCGTCCTCCAGTGGACGCTGCGGACCACGTGGTTGTCATGAGGCGGCCCGAGCATGCTTCAGATGCAAAGCGGACGTGACGGCCGCGCGTTGACGAATCGGATCATGACCGGCAGGAGGCCAGCATTCGCATGACCACCCTCGACATCTTCATTCACATGGACGCCGTCGACCGGAAGGAGTGGCAGGGCGCAGCGGATGACCGGCCCTTGACGGATGCCGGCAAGAGGCAAGCCGAGCGCATAGCCAAAGAGCTGGGAGCGGCGCCGGTGCAGGGAATCTTCAGCAGCCCAGCGCTGCGCTGCCGCCAGAGCCTGGAGCCGATCTCCAAAGCCTGCAACCTACCAATCACTGTCCTGCCGGGGTTCAAAGACACGCTGGGCTACAAGGCACCGGCCGGTTGGGAGAATCCGGATCGGCCGGGTGGCGATCCATTGGGTGGAGCGCAGTCAGCGGGCAGTGCCTTTGCCGCGCTGCGGGATATCCAAACGCAGGTTGGAGATGGTCATGCCGTGCTGTGCTCGTATGGCGACATCGTGCCGGCCCTGCTGGCCCTGCTGTCCGGTATCTACGGGATTGACATGCCGGCGCGAAACAACAAGAAGGGCGCGGTGTTCACCGTCCAGTTGGATGGCGAAACGGTGCGCATGTCGTCGCGCGAGCCCGCTGCCGATTTTCCGCGGTGAGGTTGCAAGGTGCATAAGCACGATCTCGGCGTCGAGTACTTCGTCAAAGCCCTGAGCACGGGGGAACGTACCGCCGCGCAGCGCCTCGAACCATTTCTGGCGCCGGACGTGGAGTACGACAGCAACACGCAGCCCGGCGCGATGCCCATCGGCCGCGAAACATTCACCGGCCGGGAAGCGGTGCTCAACCAGGTGTTCGGCCTGTGGCCAGCAACGCCTGGTTACGCGCGGCTGGGTTGGTCAGAGCCGGTGCCGGAAGACGGTGGCGCAAAAGTGGCGACCTCGGGAGCGGTGACGCTGACCTTTACCTTCAATGACGAGGGCCAGATTCGCCGTGTCTTTCTGGATGGCGGCTATGGCAGCGGGAAACAGGCCCCCCAGATCGCCAATGGGCTGGTCCAGGAGATCCCACTGGCGGTGCGCGGGCTCATCAACAATGCGCTGGCCAACCAGACGCCGATCGTTGCCACCTATGTGGACGAGCAGGGCTCGCCCCATTCCTCGCTCCGTGGCAGCACCTGCGTCATCAGCTCCACCGAATGCGCGATATGGGTGCGCCAAGGAGATGGCGGCCTGCCCCGCGCGATTGTTCACAACCCGCATGTCGCGCTGTTCTACAGCGATCGACGGGCAAACGCGGTGGTGAACATCGTCGGCCGCGGACGAATTGCCGCGGACGAGGAAACCAGACGCAGGGTCTTCGAACAGTCGCCCGAGGTTGAGCAGACGCATGACATGGCCCGGCATGGGGTTGCGCTGGTCATTGGCGTTACTCAGATGCAGGCCAATGTTGGCGCGGGCCGCGGCAATTACACGCTGAAGCGCGACTGACTCCCTGTTCGCCCGGCCGTCAGGCGTTGACGCGGTGTGGGTCGAGCGCCTCGCGCAGCGCGTCCGACAGGAGGTTCAGTCCGAGCAGCAGCAGCGCCAGCGCCACCCCTGGCCAAATGGCGATCCAGATGTCCGTGCGCAGATAGTCGCGGCTGTCACTCAGCATGGACCCCCACGAGGGCAGCGGTGGCTGCGTGCCCAGCCCCAGGAAGGACAGCGCTGCTTCGGCCAACACGGCGATGCCCATGAACAGCGATAACTGCACCAGCAGTGGCGCCACGCAATTGGGCAGAATGTGCCGCACCATGATGCGTCCTGGTCGGAGGCCAACCGCCCGACCAGAAAGCACATAGTCGCGGTTCTTCTCGGCCAGCACAACGGATCGCGTCAGCCGAGCGAATGACGGCAGGCCGCTGATGGCCAGGGCATAGGCCACGTTGAGGCTGCCTGGTCCCAGCACCGTGAGGACGGCGATCCCGGTCAGGATGGGAGGAAAGGCGAACAATGTGTCGCAACCGCGCATCAGGATGGTCTCGACCCAGCCGCCAATGTAGCCGGCCAGCAGCCCGACGGCGATCCCCGCGCCACCGCCCAGCAGCACGGCCAGCACGCCCACCACAATCGACGGTCGCGTGCCGTAGAGTATGCGGCTGAGCAAATCACGGCCCAGCGAGTCCGTGCCCAGGAGGAATTGGCTGGTGGGCCCGAGCAGTTCTTTTCCGGGATGCTGAACCAGAGGATCGTACGGCGAGAGCCACGGCGCCAGCAGCGCGGTGAGCATCAGCGTCAGGAGAATTGCCGCGCCGATCAGGCCCATGGGGTTGCGAATGGTGCGCCCCAGGGCGGCCGCGGTGGGACTCGGGGGATTGTTCCACCTGGCCCGCCCTCTCGTTACCGGCCCGCCCAGGGCGGATTCTGCACCTTCCAGCGGCTGAGCAGCCACCGCCTTACCCGCTTCCTGAGCGGATTCTGGGATCGAGGAATCCGTACAGCAGGTCCGTGACCAGATTCAGCAGAATGAACACGATGGCGAGGTACAGCAGGCCGGCCTGAACGACGACATAGTCGCGATTGCCTATGGCATCCAGCATGAGCGTGCCGAGACCGGGCCACGAGAACACTGATTCGATGATGACCGTGCCGCCCAGTAAAAAGCCGAACTGCAAGCCCAGCACCGTCACTACCGGCAGCAGAGCGTTACGCAAGGCATGCGCATAGATCACGGCCCGCTCGGCCAGTCCCTTGGACCGCGCGGTCCGAATGTGATCCTCGTACAGCACCTCCAGCATGGACGCGCGGATGTAGCGCGAAAGGCCGCCCGTGAGCGGTAAGGCGAGGGCGATGGCGGGCATCGCCAGGGATTTCAGGGAAGCGCCCAGATTGGACCCGCTGGCTACGCGGCCGCCTGGCGGCAGCCAGCCGAGAACGACCGCCAGCACGATGATCAGGAGGATGCCCATCCAAAACTGCGGAATGGCCAGGGCCAGGCTGTTGAAGACCATGATCACCCAGTCCACGGCTTTGCGCTGGTTCAAGGCCGCCACGATCCCGGTCACCAGGGACACCGCCAGCGAAAGCACCATCCCCGCTAACGCCAGCTCCATGGTGGCCGGGATTCTCTGACTCAGCAGCAGTGAAACCTGCTGCCCACTCAGAACAGAGCGGCCCAGGTTGCCATGTGCCAGGTGCTGCAGCCAGATCCAATATTGCAGGGGCAACGGCTCATCCAGCCCCATGTCATGTCTTACCGCCGCGAGCTGACGCGGCGTGGCATTGCTGCCGGCGACGGCCATGGCTGGGTCACCGGGCAGCAGGTGCAGCAGCAGGAACACCAGCACGGTCGACAGGAAGACCACGGGAATGGCCTGCAGGATACGCCGGGTCGCATAAGCCCACATGATGGAGGGCCCTTTCTCCTGAATTGGCGGCTCATTCTACAGCGGTACCGCTTCCGCGGACTGTCGGCGTCGGATGAGCGCGGGATGAGCGGGAGTTGCCCACAGGGGTGCGGCAAGCGGCGGCACTGCTGGCGTGTTCCCGCCCAGGCCCGTAGCCGGAGGTGGACAGGGAGACGTCCCAGGGCGATCCAAAGCAGTAGGATGGAGTGCATGTCATTTATGGCGTCGCGGGGCATTCGCGGCCTGCAGGCCATTCCGCTGTGGATCGTGGCGCGCGTACTCACTGTGGCCGCGCTGGCGGTGCTGGCGGGCAATGCCATGTTTGCTGGACCCCGTCCGCTGGAGTTTGCCGGCCTGGCCGCGGCAGCGGCCGGCATCGCCCTCTCGGCCATGGCCTACAGCCGCAACCGACGCTGAAAAGGCGCGTCCGCCCGCATATACCGACAAGGTCAGTCGCGATTTCTCCTCCGAGGCGCGGCGCGGGTTCAGAGCCAGGTGGCGCCCGTCGGTGGGGGCGGAAGTCCCTTCGCCCGAGCTGGCTACAGGTTGGCGGCGAACATGCCGGCCAGGGAGATGGCGGCGCCCAGCCATTGCAGCGCGCTGAGGTGTACGCCCAGGATGAGCCAGCTCAGCAGGCTGGCCACCACCGGCGCCAGCAGCAGCGGCATGCTGGAGCGTGAGGCTTGGCCGCGGCGCAGGCTGTGGTTCATGGCCAGATAGGCCAGCCCGCTGCACAAGATGCCCAGCCAGAGCACGGCCAGGCCACTGTCCAGCCTGTTGATGCCGAGGCCGCCGTGCCCGGCGAGCAGCGCCAGCGGCAGCATCACCGGCGCGGAGAAGACTGGCGAAAAGAAGGCGATGGTTCGCGCGTCCAGATCAAAGGCGTGCGTCCAGCGGCGCGTGAGCACGAGGTAGAGCGCGAAGGAGAGGCTGGCCCCCAGGCCGAGCCCACCACCCAGGACAGCCTGTGCGCTCGCTTGGCCGCCCAGCGAGTGCGAGCCTCCCAGCAGCAGAAATGCGCCGCCGATCGATACCAGCGCGGCAACCGTGCGCCGCGGCAACACCGGCTCGTGCACCACCCACGGCGCCAGCAGCAGCGCGAATACGGGATAGGTGGTGACCAGGAAGGCTGCCATCACCGGCCCCGCCTGCTGGATCGAGAGGTTCAGGAAGGTGAGGAAGATAGCCGTCGAGAGCAGCGAAAGTAGGCTC
>Ga0307374_10015425_pt1 | contig 10278 bp, 10 predicted proteins | sample OX3MG_FD_202532 | JGI IMG/M metagenome (GOLD analysis project Ga0307374, IMG submission 202532) | Soil microbial communities from Risofladan, Vaasa, Finland - OX-3 | ecosystem: Environmental > Terrestrial > Soil > Coastal area > Acid sulfate soil | place: Finland: Risofladan, Vaasa | collected...
CCAACCTCAAAGCTTGTGCAGCCCAACTATTTTTATTTTCAACAAATGAAGCCAACCCATTAGGAAATGCAGGAGAATAATCACTGTTTACATTGAGTTCATAATTCTCTGGCAAGACAGCTTCAAGTGTCTGACTTCCACCCGATATACCAGTTCCACCCGAAATATTATTCTGCTGACCATAAGGAGTATTTGCCAATAAAGCAGATGTTATGATAACTTTATATTCCGCTGGAATTGTTTTATCAATTAAAGGTTCTTGTTGAAATGCCATCTTAATAGCCCTCCTTAATAAGCAGAAATGTTCAAGAAAAGTAATCCATTGTCGTCTATCATTGCGGGTGTATTATCGAGTGTTGGAACATTTAAGTTTGAAGTAGGCATATTTCTAGTAACTGGCGCAGGTTTTGTTTCTGGGGTATGCACATGAATTACTGGTTTATAAGAAGTTGCCGCTACTTGCATCGTTCCAACATTTTCAGCCGAACCAGTAGCTCTACCAATAGCTGGAGCTCGTCCAGTAGTTTCCTGTCTAGGACTGGTTATTGTTGCTATAGGTTTAGAAACATCTTTTCTAGTAGATTGTATAAGATTTGCATAAGCTCGTTTGAAGGCAGCGGTCTTTGAAATAGGTGCACCCGACTTAATCAATTTATCAGCAAGTGCTTTATCATTTGCAGCATGCCTATAAATAATAGATTGACCTGCAATCGTATGTTCTGCCTTGGTAGTAGCAGCCTGTCTAGTTGCCTGAGTAGCCTTGGTAGCAGCTTGTCTAGTTGCTGGAGTAGTTTCACCAAGAGCTGATTCGCCAGCAGTATGGAATTCTTTTTCTGTGCTCTTTGCTGTGCTAATGACTTTATGATATGCAGCAACAGTTGTTTGTTTTACTTCATGAGCAACAGTCTTTACTGCTTTTGTTGCTGTCTTTAATAGTGGAATATGATCTTCCAACCAATCCCAAGCTTTCCCAAGAGCATGCTTGACAACATCAGCAGCATGGCCTATAAAATTGAAAATTGGCATTAGAACCCCTTCAATAGCTTTTAGTCCTACCTTAAATGCCTTAATGCCTTTTCCAAACCATTTTCCTACAACTTGAATAACTTTCCAAGCTCCACGAATTTCAGCTATTAATATTCTTGCAAAAAAGTCCCTAATTGGTTTTGTTACTTTCCATAAAATACTAGCTGCACCAACAATATCAACCGCAACTCGTTTAAAGATATGACCAATCCCTGCAAGCTTATGTCCAATTACTTTTCCAACTTTCTCCATGCCATGCCAAACACCAACAGCAGCATGGCCTACGCTTGTTAATACTCCTTCTATTTTTGTTTTCCATTTCTTCGGTATAATATATTTCCAGACTAAGAAAGCGGCGACTGCGGCCCCTAGAACAGCAGCAACTATCCAACCTATTGGATTAGAAGCTAAGGCTGCTGCTCCACCTGCTGCTTCTCCACCAACTGCGGCTGTTCCAGCAACTTCTGCTCCACCTGCTACAGCTCCTTCAGCTCCTTCTGCTACTGTGCCTACTTCTCCGGCTTCTCCTGCTTCAGCCCCAGCTCCTTTTCCTATCTTCATCAATTTACCTAATTTGGTGCCTTTGAAGCGTTTTCCAACACGTTGGGCAACATTTTCACGCTTGGTAAATCTTCCTGTCTTTGGATCACGAAGACCACGTTTGCCCATTAAGAAATCGCCAGCTTTTGCAAAATACTTACCAACGATAGGAAGTTTGGTAAGCAATTTACCCAGGCCCTTTGTTAGATCAAATAATATCTTGCCAACATATTTAAGAGGTTTGAGTAACAACAATATTCCTTTCCCCAACCATTTAAAAACATGCAAGAATTTAGTAGTTAAAAATGCGAGTATTGCTGCTAACACTTCTAGCAAACCCCCACCACCTTCTCCTTCATCTTCTTTTACTTCATCTAGCTGTTGTTCCCAGAAACGTTGATCGTCAGTTCTTTCTTTAGAATGTTTGCGAGCATCCAGTTTAACTTTCTTTTTCTCATATTCTATCTGGCTTTGAATGGCTAGTGCAGCTTTATCTTTCGTCAATTTGCCACTCATATCTACATTTGAAATACCAAGCGGTTTTTTGTTAAATAAAATAGCATTTTGAAGAGTAGTTACTTTTACATCAGCAAGATCATTTCCTGGTCCACTAACTGTCTTGGCAGCACGTCCAGCGTTTCCTGTCCAATTTTCTCCACCTTTAGCTTGCCATGCACGTACTGATTTAGCCCATTCGGTTTGTTGTCTCAGCAACGCTTCCTCAAATCTCCTACTTTCTTCATCATCTTTTGTTTTATTAAATTTGGCACTCTTCGTAGTTTCTGTTGGGGCAGATACTTCAACAGCAGCATTTTCGTCAAGGTCATAATCAGAAGAATCAACATCTCTATCTAATCCACTCATTCCCATTGTTTCGGCTGCTCGTGCAGCACTAGATGCTGGTCTATTTTTTCTCTTTGTGTGTCTTTTTTTCCGTTCCTTCTCTATATCTTCAAAGTCATCTTCTTCAATATCAAAAAGTTTTTCTCTTTCATCCAATTCTTCATCAAAATTCTTGTAGTCTTCCATCATCTGCTTTTGATTTTTCTCAAATTTTTCTTTACCTTTGCCAGTAGCTTTTGCCATTTCGCGCGTAGCATCAGCAATTCCTTCACCAAGCGTTTTTAATATGTTTCTTATTTCTTCGTTGCGTTCTTCGATTGTTTTCTTAAGCTCAGCCATTGGTTTTTCAAATTTCTCTGCAAGTTCTTCCTCTGGCATTCCCGCCGCCAATCCTTGCTTCTGCCCTTCTTGGAGCGACTTGTATTTTCCAATGTCAGTCTTTAGATACTCCTCTTTCTTTCTCTGTTTAATCTTTTCTATTTGTTTAGCTTTGCGCCGTTCTCTAACTTGGTCAGCAAGATCTTCCCTATCTCCAAGACCTGTAACATGTGATAGTCTCTCCCCAATAGTTCCACTTTTCCAGATTCTTCCTATATCCGCAGTCTTCTTTATAAATCGACCTACTCCACTTTGTTTAGCAGCTCTACCTAACTGACCTCTAAAGGTTATAAGATCGTCTGAACTACGTTTCCAATCTGACTCCAATAACTCAGCTTCTTCTTTAAGTGTCTTTTGGATTTTACCAAAGTTCTTTACCCGCAGTTTCTTCAGTTCTTTAAGAACATTATTTATCTTGCGCGCGTCCGTATCTTCGTCTTCCACGAATTTTTTGATGGCAGATGAAATATCTTTGGATCGTCCAGTTTTGATCTTCTCAAAAAACTGCTGGACAACTTTATCTTTGCTGAAATCTTCAGCCACTTTAATATCCTCTTATGCTTTTACGTACTTTCTTAAGTGCTCTGGAATATGGCCTGCTTGCGTTGGTTGGCCCTTCTTGAATTCTTCTTCTTCATCTTGTATCTGCTTTCGGACTACTCCATCAGTGTAGAACGCCTCTCTAGCTTCATCGGGAACATAATGTAAACGTGCTCCAATAGTTATTTTTGTGTTGAGCAAACTCTCCTCACTGTAGATTGGGAAAGAAGCTGGCAACATCAATAGAGATAGAAGTCTCTAGCGTGTCACCACACCCCCTGCATTTGAGTTTAACACTTTCAATAACACCATGCTTCGACATCTCATTAAACTTATCTGCATCATCCATAAAATCAGCATCAAAGTTCTGAGCGGTCAGCCATTTTCTACGTTCAGCAAGTGTTAGGCCATGAGTTTTTGGATTAAGTGAACTTGCATATTGATTCAACCAATCTTCATCTGCTACTTCAGTGGTCTTTCTTGCTATCTCTAATCCAGCCTTTTGAGGAGTTCCTCGAAGCATAATGTTCTTAGCATCTGTTAGTTGCTCCAGCATCTCTAAACTATCACACACATCTATCGCGCGAGCTGGATAAAAAAGACAATGATGATTAGATTTGTCCATTACATCTTGAACAAATGTAGATATTTGTTCGGCTTTTTCTTTGTTGATTGAAAGTGTCTGTATATTGGTATCTTTCAAATATTCTGTATTATCAAGAGTCTCAACAAGTTTTTTATGTTCTGCTTCTAAAGCAGTTTTTTCCTCTGGGGTTGTTGCTATCTTTATCTTAGCTTCAATAGCTTCTATCATATCTAGATGCTTTTGACTGTCACATGTAAACTCAATCTTCAGTGGTGTCTTAGGGAGAGAATGAATACGATGCCAATATAGTAAAAAATAGAAATCTCCAGCAGTCAGATCAAAGGCTGACTTGTCTGGATCAATAGTTGCATTGATGACCTGCACAAGTTCTCGGAAATTACCTGTTGTGTGTGCATGATAAAGTTTCTTCATATCTTGCGGGAAAGAAAGTCTACGAATAGATAATTTTTGATAAGGATAGAAAATGTAACCACTTGGTAGATCAGGAATATCTACATACCTGCTATCTTTATCTGCACCTGTTACTGTAGGAACAGGTGATGTTATTACATTGGGTACGGGAATATCTTGAAGAGCAGCTGCACCACTTTCGGTACGAAGCACGGTAAGGGCTGGGCTATTATCGAGCATAAATTTCTCCAGGGATAGATTTAATTCTTTTAAAAGAATTAAGATTATAGTTCTAAGTATAAAGCAACGTGTGTCGAAAAGTTGCACAAAAAGATGATGTTTTTAAGCAAAAAGATAATAGACATTACTGAAAATATATGTCACTAAACGTTGATACTTGAATTGTTAGAAAGCGCCTAGATTTGATAAACTCACGCTGTTCGCCAAGGTGTTTGTACCTTGATTTACCAGGGCCGCAGCAAGAGCACTTGGAACACCTCCAAGCAGACTGCTGAAGCTTGCAGGATTGGTACCACTATTGAATGGAGTAATTGGAGTATACACTAGATCATTGATTGAGAATGTCTGGCTCAACACTACATTTCCTGTCTGTGAAGTAAATTGATAAGCTTCTCTATCTGTAGGGAAAGCATCTACCATTGTCAGACTAAACATATCTGTTCCAGCAGGATTGACAGTTGTAAGAGTAATATCCATCATATAGTTGGACATCTCACTGTAATAACCTAAGTCATTACGAATAAGTTGACGCCATGTTTCTAAATAGTAACCTACAGAACCAGCAACATCTTCATAAAATTGAATTGATACTGTGCCAATATCTTGAAAATCTGGCAGATAGATATTACGTCCACCACGAGAAATAGGTTTAGCACCAACTGAGGGCTGTGGGACCGATATATCTTGAACATACCAACTTACATCAATAGGCATCGGAGGTATAGAAGCTACACCGGGTACCTGGCCACCAGAAGACTGGCCTCCAACTTTAGGATTAATGAGACTTCCAATAGGCGCATTTAGAAGAGGAATACTACCAAGCACTGATCCAAGAAAACCCCCACTATTTGAAGGTGGAACTCCGCTTCCCGTTGCATAACTGGGTGTAGCATGTGCCCCAAGCAAAGGCATCTGGATGTACCAACTAAATGAGAACATTGGATCTGCACGATTAAGTAGACGTGCAAGGTCTCCAGTTGGTGGGGTAGACAACAGATTGCCTAACTGCTGTTGGATATAAGGTCCAAGCAGGGTAGCTATCTTGCTATTACCCAGCAACTTAGTAGGAGCGTTAAAAAGGATATTTTGTGCAGCGGTATTTAAGAAAGTACCTGCTTGGGTACCAACCTGAGTCGGGGTAGGAAGAGAGCCACCCGGCTGGCTTGCTGCACTTAAGAAACTGGCGGTGCCTGGAATTTTGATTGAGTTTCCCGCAGATTGCGAGAATTCCGATGCGGCACTACCGAGGATTGAACTAGGGTCTGACATTTAAGCACCTTATGATAATAATTATATGATGGTGCGGGCGAAACTTTGAACTTAGATTTAAATTACTTTGCTGTCTTTAGTTGCTTTTCATATTTCTTGATAAGAGCTTTTTGTTCTACAATAGTATCAAAGAGGTAGTAATGTTTTGCTCTATGATGTAATTCCTCTTCGGAGCCTTTTGGAATTTTAGTAATTGAAGTGTTTGTATGATTTCTTAATTGTTTTTCAAACTTTTTCAACTTCTCTTTAGCTTTCTTAAGCATTTCTTGAACACGTTTCTTGTCAGCAGCTTCTACAAGCTGGGCTTCTTGCTTATCCAAGTAGGCTTCAATCTTTCTCAAATTAGTTGCTAAGACGTTGAGTTTCATTTATGCTCCTAGAAATAATTTGAGATAAAGGAAAGAGGCTAGTCCTACTGAAATGCCTGTAAAATAACCAGCATAGTCTCTGGCACTGGCTAAAAATGTCTGCACTGGATTCTTCTCATACTTACGATCAAACCAAAATTCTTTTATTGCTGTAACAATGTACCAAACTGCTGCAAACCCTATACCTACGTGTATTGAAGTAAGTCCAACAAATAACACGAAGAAGGCAGGAATACCTGCATGAGCCATAAAATCAACAAAAAGTTGATTCTCACCTGTTCCTGCTACCCACATAGCAAACTTGTTCCAAATAGAGAGCCACCATTGGACTACTGTAAGAGAAACAAACCACTGACTAATAGTAGTCCAAAGACTTGATAGAGAAGTAAGTATGCTCATTTATACCTCCATTAAGTGTTATGCCAAGAAAATTAGCATAAGTAACTTAATGCCTACTAAACATCTTGCCAGTAGTCATAGGAAAGAGTCCCGGTCAGGTTGACTGGGGTACTCTCGTTACCACTTATGGCCGCATCTTCAAGTGTCAGAGGAAAACAATTTTCCAACTGGATGGTGCGAGTAACATTACCTATATCATCATACAGAAGTAACTGAGCGAGTGTTGCGTATTGTGATTTGTAACTGCCACTATTATTTCTAATATCGCGGCAAAAGAAAAACCAACCGGTGAGAGTACCTCTGGTACTAATATCTCGAGTTTCCAAGTAGGTAACTGATAGATTGTGTGACCATATAATACGTCCAGCAAACTGCGCTTCAGCACCATGCAACTGAACAAGTGCTGGTTCAATCGTTACACCTGGAATAGATGTACTCATACACTTGATAGTTAGAGTGCGTGAATTTCCCCCGCCAGGAACGTTGGCTACCACCAAATCGAAATTATAAGGCAGTAACGGATCTGGCAGCGTAAGAACATCTGAAAGTGAAGTTCTAACCATGATAAACTCCTATTAAAAAGTTGATTTCTAAATTCATTATATGTCTTTAAATAACCGACTATACGCCGCCGGGATTTTCCACAAATTGTACACCCTGTTGAGTTAAAATAGCCAGCAACTGAATCTGATTGACTGGCAGATTGGGAGTGATATAGATACTTACATTAAGAATGCCTTGACCAGTAAGCTGTGGTGGATTATTAGTGCTATTAGACACAACAGATCCTGCTGCAATCGCCTGAGACAGCACAAGGCTCTTTAGGAACTGGCTAATTAAATTTACTATTTGGGTGACAGTAAATGGGTCGTTTGGTTCTTGCAGTGAAAACTGAAGTGCAGCCACAATACTTTGTTCAATAATATCAAATATTCTACGTACTGAAATGAAGCTAAGAGCACTTACTTTTGTTTGCAGAGTTCTCTGTTCCCACAATACAATACCTTGGCCAACAAAACTCCTAAAATAGTTAATCTGTGAACTGGCGAGCGCATTTCTATCACCTAAGTTATTATAAGGTACTCTTACACCTATTGCATCTGGAATTACACCACGGTTCATACCAGCAATAGAATAACCAGGATTTGCCACATAGTCAGTATATGCCACACGAGCAGCCACTGCACCTGAAGGTGGTAAATAAATTTGATTACCTGTAACATAATCAATATACTGTAGGTCAGAAGTAAAGATAGCACTTCTATTACTATTCAAATTCAAATTGATGTTTCGATAGTTAATAGCATCTTGCACTGTCTGATATTGAGATGGCATATCTAATATACAGATAGTATCTTGACGATTATGTGCTACAGTATCCATCGCCAGTTGAATATCGGGAGTTGAATAACCACCATTAATAAGCACATTTATCTTTATCTGGTCAGGATTATTAAATTCCTGAATACCTGTAATAATCTGTGCATCTGTTGGAGCTGTACCATTTACTCCGCCTGTAGCTTGAACACCTACAACTGAAGTAACCGTCGGTAAAGTAATTGTCCAATTTGGTACGTTTGAAAGTGCATTTACATACAGTGAACTTGTGTTCAACATTGTAGAAATTTCAGTGCTTTGATTATATTGATTCAATTCATTATCAAGTGTTACATTCCAAGTTTCAACTGGAACCGTAGTGCTCTGCGAGGTATCATATACCAACAACTGGAATTTAGTTGAAACTGCAGGAGCAGTTATAGGTGGAGAACCCGCTGGAATAACTGCACCAGTATCAATAAAACTTAATGTTGCACTGTTGGTACTTGCAATAAACAAGTAGCTCAATGAAGTACGTCCGTACACACGATAACCTACTGCATTCGTTACTGCTGCCCAACTAACTGTAACAGAACTTGTGCTTCCAGTTGTGGTTGCAGTAGCCGAAGAAGATACAAGCGTTTCACCATGAATACCAACCGCTGTGACTTCATAGTTATATGTTGAAGCAGTAAGTGTTCCGCCTGTGGTACTACCAGTAGCGGTAACTCCTGTCGGTGGACTTAGATTATTGCTAACAATAGCAACCTGAATATTATTGTAATAAGCGCCTGGTCCAACACCATAAATAAATACCAAATTCTGATTTACTCCGGTTGCTCCACCAGCACTGTTAAAATTAATAGTAGAAGGATCGGCAAGACCACCATATGCAGATATACCAAAGGTAGTAGTAAGATACTGAATGAGCACTCCACTATAAAGAGCACCCGATCCAACAACACGATTAATATAAATTTGACTACCTACTTTCAGATAATCACGAGCAATATACTGCAACGGGGTGACAGCCAGGCTTGGAGGCCCATATTGGGTCAATCCGTTAGTAGAAGTAACAAGAGTCGGACCTAATGGCCCCTGAAGGGCATAGGCGGTATATGCGGCTATAGTAACAGCGGCACTTGAAATAAGTTGGCTCTGATCAACTTCCTGCAAATAAACGCCGGCACTTGAATTTGCTGCCATTTGATTCTCCTAGTAAAATTACTGAATTGATTAGATACTTTTTTCCGAAGAAGCAGACATCGTAAAGGTTGATGGAGCTGCTGTTTTAGGTTTAGCCGCTGCTTCTTTAATTTCTTTGTTAATAATATGTATATTGCTCTCCTTATTTGGAATCTGCATAGCTACCGAAACTGGATCTGGTGCAGGAGCTGCATTAATAAACGATTTGTCTATATGCATCTTATTTCCATATCTTGCTACTGTAAGCGCATCTGGAACAAAATTATCTGCTACGCGATTCTTTCCCATAGCAAGATGCACATGAGTTGATTTGTCATTGACAGTCCCTTTAAGGGCAATTAACATTCCTGTGGTATTAATTATGAGCATAATATCCTCCTAGGGTTGATAAATTATTTTGCAGTCTTTAATTGCTTTTCATTTTTTTAAGAGCTTTGTTGAAACATTTTGGACAAAGAATCTAATTTGCTGATTTAGGACCTTTACATGTCTTACATTTTAATCCTGACCCTTTTAACTTAGCTTCTTGCTTATCCAAGTAGGCTTCAATCTTTTTCAAGTTCGTTGCAAGTATATTGAGTTTCATTTATGCCCCCGTAAATATTAGAAATGGTACTGCATTCACAGTATCGAAGTTGGTGAAAGTTATTAGGGTCGCTGCACCAGGCCAGATAATCGGTATGATTCCGTTGGTACCTGTGAAGCTGAAAGTAGGAACGTTCGATCCCGCTGTTATCATAACATGCATGTTCGCTGCAATACCGGAATTGGGCATAACAATAATAGCAGTGGGAACACCTGGAATCGTGTAGGTTGTGGCCGTTCCTATGTTACCAATACTTGAATCATAGACAGCGCTGATTTCAACATTCGACCAAGTGAGGGTAAGAGCCAGATTGCTAACAACCCTAGCGGCTTGCCGCTTCAACACTTCGTCTGCTGTGAACACAGTCAAGTCAGTAATAAGGGTTGCCACAGTCACAAGATACTCCTAAAATTCACCTTGAATAAATATAGTATTTGGTTTTTCATTTGGATCTAATCCAAATTCAAAACCAAATCGCCCTTTAGGGTCATATCCATCAGAGCCAATATTCTTTAATGGTAAGATAGTTTGAATATAATATAGTTCTTCATCTGGATTATACCAGAAGA
>Ga0307374_10015426_pt1 | contig 10278 bp, 8 predicted proteins | sample OX3MG_FD_202532 | JGI IMG/M metagenome (GOLD analysis project Ga0307374, IMG submission 202532) | Soil microbial communities from Risofladan, Vaasa, Finland - OX-3 | ecosystem: Environmental > Terrestrial > Soil > Coastal area > Acid sulfate soil | place: Finland: Risofladan, Vaasa | collected...
CCCCATAGGGTGTTCACCACCATCCAGCCTCTCCGGTGGAGCCTAGAACTGCAGCGGAGCCTCTTCTTCAAGACGTCAACTGAGCTCCGACAGACTGCTCGTCATCTCCACCGACCACATCAGGGCCTCAAGGGCAGCCTGAGTCATGGCCGCGTCCTCGAGCCCGCTGCGCGTCGCCTCCTCAGGGTGGCCCAACAGGAAACCCGCGACATCGGCCACGAGATACCCGAGCGGACCTTCTGCCTCGAGTACAGCGCCACGCACAACGGGATCGAGGGGCAGATCCCGCAAGACGTCCTCGAGGGGCATGTCGAGAAGTAGGCCGAAGCTGGACAACATTCCCGCCAGGAAGGCTGATTCCGAAAGCGAGCCGTCCATTGTCTGGGCGAGCAACTCGCACATACGCGCCCGCGTCAGTGCAGTGGTGAGCTCCTCTTCGGATGCTTGTCCGTTGCCTCCGATGAGTAGTAGGGACACCCAGCTCTGGAGTCGACGCCATCCGACGAGCACGATCGCTTCTCGCACCGTACTGACGGTTCTCCGCATGCCCTTGGCGGCACCGATACTGGCCAGCTGAAGGAGCTGGAGAGTCATTGTTGGATCTCGGCGGACGATGTCCTCGATCTCGGCAAAGGAACAATCGCTGTCGAGAAGGTGCACCGAAAGGCGCACCTGCGCCAGGCGACCGGGATCGAGCGATCGGCCGGCCACTTCACCAGGCATTGCCAGGAAGTAGCCCTGCAGGTAGTCGAACCCCAGACCCTCGCACCACATGAACGCATCGATCGTGTCGACGTGTTCTCCCACGACGCGGATGTCCCTGCGGTGACACTCCGCTACCAGGCTGGAGAGGTCCGGCAACTCCGCGGCCTGTATGTTCACCTTCACGAACGACACCGGTCCGTTGAAGTACTCGACGTCCGACCACCAGGTCACGCCGTCGAGGGCCAGGCTGAAGCCCTGATCGTGCAGCCGACGACACCCAGCCAGCACCTCGGCATGGGGAACGATCGAGTCGGCGATCTCGATCACGGTCCGTTCCGGTGGAAGCAAGACCGGGACGGCTCCAGTCAACACACCTGGGCTGGCGTTACAGAAGAGCTTCTTGTCACCCACCAGACGTTCGATGCCGATACTGACCGAGTTGAAGATGACGTCGGCGGTCATCTGGTCCCCGCGCGTCCCCGCTTCGTCGGCCGCCGTCGGGTCGCTCAGGCGACGGAACAGCAGCTCGTAGCCGAACACCGACCGTTTGTCGTCGAAGATCGGCTGGCGACCTACCACAACGTCGCGAGCAATCATGGCTCCATCCTGAATACTTCGGCTCGTGCCGGGCGCATTCCGTTGCGCTTGACCAGGATTGTCGGCAGGTACCGCGAAATTCTTCAGCACGGATGTCGCCTGACGGCCCAGAAGGGAGGTCCTGGACCCCCGAGGCTCGGAAGGGCCGGGCGCGATGAGGGCCGAGCGAGCCAGCCAGGACTCACGCGGCGTGGCGACGATGAGCTGGGCGGTTGTCCGCCGCCCGGTAGAACTGCGGCCAAGGCGGCCGTCCCCCTCGGGACGTAGGTTGTCGCTGACATGGACCGACATCTGGACGAGCTGATCCGCAGGGCGGCCTTCACGCACCTGCGTGACGTGACGGTGAGTTTCGGGAACGTCGTGCCCTACCGGATCCTGGCCAGTGGGTTCCCGTTCAGGGGCAGGACCGTCCACCTGGTCGCCCAGCAGGGCATCTTCATCCCGGCGGGAATGGATGTGCCCCTGTCGATCAGGACCTCGGCCGAGCGAGCCGACGGCTCGAGACCCTATGAGGACGACGTCGGTTCGGACGGTCTCCTCCGCTACCGATATCGGGGCGACGACCTCATGCACCGCGAGAATCTCGGCCTTCGAAAAGCCTGGGCCGAATCGATCCCGTTGATCTGGCTCTCGGGCGTGGCCAAAGGGATGTACGAACCGTTCTGGCCGGTGTTCGTGCACGGAGACGATCCTGAATCCTTGATCTTCACCGTCGCATTTGAAGCCGACGATGTGCTCGGGCCCGACTTGAAGCCCCTCGTCGTAGACGAGGCTCGGCGTGCGTACATCACTCAGGAGGTGCGCAAGCGCCTTCACCAATCCCGGTTTCGCAGCCGCGTCCTCACCGCCTATCGCACAACCTGTGCGATTTGTCGACTGAAAGAGGGTGATCTGCTCGACGCCGCACACATCGTCGCTGACTCCGACCCTCTTGGTGCGCCGGTCGTCTCGAATGGGCTTTCATTGTGCAAGATCCACCACGCCGCTTTTGATCGCAACATCTTGGGCATCAGCCCCGACCTCGTGGTGGAGGTCCGTCACGACATCTTGACGAAGACCGACGGGCCGATGCTTCGTCACGGCCTGCAGGAGTGCCATGGCGAACGCCTGCTCGTTCCCAGACGCCCAGAGGACCGGCCACGTCCACTATTCGTGGAAGAGCGCTATGAGCGGTTTCGAGACGCCAGCTGACGTCGCGGCGGTCCTCGACGCTCCAGGCTTCGCCGAGCGTCTCCTCGCGATCTGAACGGAGTCACGCCGGCCGAGGACGACCTGCGACGTCACCTGTTTGGGACCGAGCGCTCGACCTTTCCGGCGGTTCTTCGACGGGGGTTGGGGGAGCTACAGGCCGGCGCCTGCTTCTATTGCAACGCGATGCTCGATATCAATCGCTCTGCCGTCGACCATTTCATCCCCTGGGCGCGATGGCCCAACGATGCCATCGAGAACCTGGTTGCCGCCCACCCGGCCTGCAACGGTCACAAGTCGAACCGGATCCCGGGGCCGACTCCCCTTCGCCACTGGGCTGACCGGATGCAGGGGCAACGAGCCGAGCTGCGTCGGCTGGCCGTCGAAGCGAAATGGAGTTCGGCGGGGGATCGCACGGTGTCGGTCGCCACGAGCCTGTATGCGCACCTGCCCGTGGGCACGCCCCTGTGGAACGGACCCGGAGAAGTTGTCACTGCATCATCGGCCCAACTGCTCGAGATCTTGCACGGTTCGGCGTCCTGGTAGTGAGGGCCCGCTAACTCACGCGCTTGTGCCGGGCTTTTTCGGGACTTGGCGGAGAGGAAGGACCGACGCGTCGGGGCGGACGTCGTCACATGGATCATCAAGGCGCAAGACGAACCTCCAGCCCTCGTACGACTCGAGGGCTTGCCCGAGCTCCTCCCAGCTGAGCGTCCTTCCGTCGACGACCACGTCGTAGGGCGTGCCGACCTCGTTGCCCTCGTGCCAGATCAGCCGGCCTCGCAGCTCGTCGTGCTCCTCCGCCAGCACCCAACCCGCCCGATGCTTGTTCGGCGCCAGGTACCGCCTCCCCAGCTCCTCGTTCGCCATGCGGCGGAGGTGAGCCTCCAACTCGGCAATGTCCGCGTCGTGGGGACCCAGGACGGCCAGGTGGAAGCCCTGCCGGGGTTCGAGGCTCGCATCTTCGAGCTCCATCTCGACGCCGGTGGGGGCCCGCCAGAGGCGAAAGCGGAGTGTGATGGGCCGACCGTCGACGCCGGTCACAACGGTCGGAGCTGGGGGATCGGGCAGCTCGGGATAGCCGGTGTGGTGGGCAATTCGCCTGTCGGCGCAGCGGTCGCACAGCTCGTCCCCATCGATCGAGGTCCTGGGATCGGGGGCGCCGCAGTCCCGGCACGCTTCGGACCAGGCAGGAACGGTCGTGGGCGAGGCGCCAGTATCCCCGACGCGCTGGAAGACGAGCTCGATTGGATAGGTGGAGCCAAGGGGACCGAGGATCGTCCTCCGAAGGCGACGATTGATCGCCCCGACATCGCAGCGTTCAAGGCCACGGGCATCCTCGATGGCGAATCGACAAAGCCGGCCCAGGTCGTTCATGCAACCCAGGACCCTTCGATCGGCAGTCTTGGCGATCCGAACATGGGCAGGGTCGAGCCGACCGAACGTGTCACGTGGCAGCCCTTCCGAGTCGAGCTCGTGTTCGATGAGCCTGGTCGTGAAGCTCCCGATGGACCGGAGGGCGGCCACTCTGACATCGGGAGCGAAAGCCGAGAACATGGTTCCCGCATGAGTGACAAGGAGGCACTTGCGACCATCGAGCCAGAGCAGATTCATGTACCAGTCGTCGTCATGCGGAGCCATCGAAGACCCCGCAGTCTCGAGCGCGTCAGGTCCGAGAAGCTTCAGGATCTTCGCCGTGCAGCGCAGAACCACCGGTGTCATCGGCATTCGAGCGTACTGTTGCACGCCGAGTGGCAACACGACTGCGTCAGCAAGTGCGCCGTGACGGCGCCATGACGCTGATGTCAACGTCAACGACGCGTCGCCGACCAGGACTCCGAGGAGAGCGGGCGAAGGGAATCGAACCCTCGTTCTCAGCTTGGGAAGCTGATGTTCTGCCGCTGAACTACGCCCGCGGGAGGGCCTCACACTATCGTGCTGCCCCGTGGTTCTTTCCGACCGGACCATCCGCGAAGAGCTCGACGCCGAGCGGATCGTCATCGACCCCCTCGGGGAACAGTGCATCCAGCCGTCCTCGGTGGACCTCCACGTCGACCGCTACTTTCGGCTGTTCCGCAACCACTCCATGCGCGTGATCGACGTCCGGGAGGACCTCGAGGACCTCACGGAATTGGTGGAGATCCCCGACGGCGAGGCCCTGATCCTCCACCCCGGGGAATTCATCCTGGGGTCCACCCTCGAGCGGGTGGCCCTGCCCGACGACCTGGTGGCGCGGCTGGAGGGCAAGTCCTCCCTGGGTCGCCTGGGGCTCCTCATCCACTCCACGGCCGGGTTCGTGGACGCCGGCTGGGACGGCCATCTCACGCTGGAGCTCTCCAACGTGGCCAACCTGCCCATCACCGTCTACCCGGGCATGAAGATCGGGCAGATCAGCTTCTTGCGCATGACCACGCCCGCCGACAACCCCTACGGGTCGGCGGGCCTGGGCTCGAAGTACCAGGGCCAGCGGGGCCCCACCCCCAGCCGGTACTTCGAGAACTTCCGCCCCTGACCCCATCTGTCTGGAGGAGACGTTGCCCATCAGGATCGCCCTCGGCCTGGGCGCCACCGTCATCGCCTTCGCCCTGGCGGGACGGCGCTTCGCCTACCTCTTCCGCCTGATCGGGAAGGGCCGCCCCGACCCCGAGCGCTTCACCGACGTGCCCTCCCGCGTCTGGGCCGAGCTCTCCGAGGTCGGGGGCCAGAGGAAGCTCCTCCAGTGGACGGTGCCGGGCCTCGCCCACGCCTTCACCTTCTGGGGCTTCACCATCCTGATGTTCACCATCCTCGAGGCCTACGGGGCCCTGTTCGACCGGGACTTCGTCGTCCCCCTCATCGGCCGGGGTCGGGCCCTCGGGTTCATCGAGGACTTCTTCGCCGTGGCGGTCCTGGTGGCCCTGTGCGTCTTCACCGGGATCCGCTACGCCAACTCCCCCAGGCGCAAGGGCCGCTGGTCGCGCTTCTCGGGGTCGCACACCGGGGCGGCCTGGCTGGTGCTGGTGATGATCGGCACCGTCATGCTCACCCTGATCGGCTACCGGGCCGCCCAGGTCAACACCGGCAACTTCCCCTATGGCGACTCGTGGTGGCCCTTCGCCTCGCACGCCGTGGCCCTGCTCTTCCACCACGCCGGCACCGGGGTGAACAGCGTCCTCGAGGCGACGCTGCTCATCCTCAACATCGCCGTCATCGTGGGGTTCCTGGTCTTCCTGTCGTACTCCAAGCACCTCCACATCGCCTTCGCCCCCATCAACGTGGCCACCTCACGTCGGCCCCGGGCGCTGGGACCGCTCTACAGCACGCCCGACATGGACATGGAGAACGTGTCCGAGGACACCGTCTTCGGCGCCGGCCACATCGAGGACCTGTCCTGGAAGCAGCTCCTCGACACCCTGACGTGCACCGAGTGCGGGCGCTGCCAGTCGGTGTGCCCGGCCTGGACCACCGAGAAGCCGCTGTCGCCGAAGCTCCTGATCATGGCGCTGCGCGACAACCTCTTCGAGTCCTCGCCGCGCCTCATCGGGCAGAAGGCCAGTCCCGAGCCCGGCACCCACGTCGACCCCGCCGAGGCGGCCGCCCTGGCCAAGGCCGACGCCCCCACGCTGGTCGGTGAGCACTCCGCCATCCACCCGGACGTGCTGTGGTCGTGCCTCACGTGCGGGGCCTGCGTCGAGGAGTGCCCGGTGGACATCGAGCACGTCGACACCATCGTGGAGATGCGCCGCTACGAGGTCCTCATGGAGTCACGCTTCCCGACCGAGGCCGGCCTCATGCTGCGCAACATCGAGAACCAGGGCGACCCCTGGGGCCTCGGGGGCGCCAAGCGCACGGAGTGGACCGAGGCCCTCGACTTCGAGGTCCCCGTGATCACCGGCACCATCCCCGACGACATCGAGTACCTCTACTGGGTGGGCTGCGCCGGGGCCCTCGACGAGCGGGCCCGCAAGGCCACCCAGGCGACCGCCCGCCTCCTGCACCGGGCCGGTGTGCGCTTCGCCATCCTCGGGCCCCGGGAGTCGTGCACCGGCGACCCCGCCCGACGGCTCGGCAACGAGTACCTCTACCAGGAGATGGGCAAGGCCAACATCGCCACCCTCGATGAGGTGGGTGCCAAGAAGGTCATCGCCTCGTGCCCGCACTGCTTCAACTCGCTGTCGCGGGAGTACCCCGACCTCGGGGGGAACTTCGAGGTGATCCACCACTCCCAGCTGCTCGGGCACCTGGTGACCACGGGCAGGCTCTCGCCCGGGAAGATGGACGCCAAGGTCACGTACCACGACCCCTGCTACCTCGGTCGCCACAACCGGGTCTTCGACGAGCCCCGGGCCGTGCTCGACGCCATCTCGGGGGTGGAGCAGATCGAGATGAAGCGGTGCCGGGAACGCAGCTTCTGCTGCGGCGCCGGCGGGGCCCGCATGTGGATGGAGGAGAGCCTGGGCAAGCGCGTGAACCTGGAGCGCACCGACGAGGCCCTGACCACCGGCGCCGACGTCGTGTCGACGGCCTGTCCCTACTGCCTCATCATGCTCGACGACGCCGTGCGGGCCCGCTCGCGTGAGGACGACGTCAAGGTCCTCGACCTGTCCCAGATCGTCGAGGCCTCGCTCGACCGTTAGTGGACGGCCTTGGTGTCGGCGTCGCGCAGCCGCTGCGCCATCGCCACCAGGAGCTTGTGCGACAGCGTCGGCATGTCGTCCAGCAGCCCGTTGAAGCGACGCTGCTCGAGCACGAGCAGCGTCATGGGCGTCTCCGATATGACGGTGGCCGAGCGGGGCTTGCGGTCGAGGAGCGACAGCTCGCCGAACCACTTGCCGGCGTCGAGGGTGGCCTGCTTGCGGCCGTTGCGGGTCACCGCCGCGGTGCCCTCCACGATGAAGAAGAACTCCCGCCCGAGCGAGCCCTCCTCGCACAGGACGCGGCCCGCCGGCACCGACACCTCCTCGATGGCCTTGCGGATGGTCTTGAGCTGCCCGGCGGAGCAGGCCGAGAACATCCAGATCTTGCCGAGGTCGAGTTCGTGCTGGCGCGCCATGGCACGCAGGCTACTCAGCCGGCCGGGGCCGGTGCGGCTTCCTGCGCCTTCTCGCCGTGCTGGCGCACGCCGCCTCGCTGGGCGGCGATCGGGAGCGCTACCCTTTCGCCATGCCTGGAGGTCCTGACGACTCGGCGGGTGGCGCCCCGACCAAGCTGAGTCTGTGGCAGCGCATGCTCCTCGCCCTGCCGCACATGCGGCGCGACGCGGGCAAGGCGCCGCTCGGCGACCGGCTGCGCAACGCCGTCATGAAGCCGGTGGACCCGGCCGCGCCCTCGAAGCCGGGCAAGGCCGCCGAGCCCGGACACCAGTCGGTCGAGGAGATCGAGGCCTCGCTGCGGACCGCCGACGACAAGGAGCGCCTCGTCGGGCTCCTGGCGGCTCCCTTCGCCGCTGCCATCGGGATCATCGTGGTCAACACCGTCATCAGCAACCCCCAGACCGTGACGAAGAACGGCCACGTCACCAAGGTTCCCGTGAACGTGGGGGCCTACCACAACGTGGAGCTGGTCCTCCTGGCCCTGGCCGTCGGCATGATGGGCGCCGCCTGGTTCCGCAAGCGCCTGATCCTGGGCATCGTGATGGCCCTGTACGGCCTGGCCGTGTTCAACCTCCACTACTGGGGCTTCGGGATCCCGTTCCTCCTGGGCGGCTCCTGGCTCCTGGTCCGGTCCTACCGCCTGCAGCGCGACCTGCGCGAGGCCACCGCCGGCGGCACGCCCGGGCGTCCCGGGCAGGGACGGGGGAACCAGGGTCGCGGGCGGGGATCGACCGACACGTCGGGCCCCCGGCCCAACAAGCGCTACACACCGCCGCCCGCGCGACCGAAGCGTCCGCCCCCGTCGAAGCCCGGCGACGAGAAGCGCGCCGGCTGACCCGTCCGTGCGGGACCGTCCGTGCAGGGATCGGTTCGCCTGAACCGTCCGTGCGGGCCCCGTCCGTGCAGGCCTCGGTTCGGGCCCCGTCGGTTCGGGACCCCGGTGATCACGCCCGGGCCAGGCGCCGTCGTCTGAGGAGCAGGGCGCCCACCACGAGCGCCAGGGCCACCAGCAGGATCGTGGGGACGACGAACACCGTCCACGAGGCGTGCTGGCTCGCCACGGCGTGGGCGGTGGACAGCAGGGCGGGGTCGTTCGGGTCGCTGACGGCCCGGACCGTCGACCCCGTGGCTCGCAGCGTGTCGCCGGGGATGGCCTGGGTGTAGCGGTGGCCGCCGACGGTGTAGGTCCCCGTGCAGGAGTAGCCCGCGGCGTTGCTCCCGCTGCCGCCCAGCAGGCCGAAGCAGCCCGTCACCCGCACGGTCACCGCCACGCCGTGCTGACGCAACCGGGTGATCTGGGCGTTCTTCTGGGCGCCGGCCACGAAGAGGATGGCGGCCACGACGGCCAGGGCCACCAGACAGATCCCCACCACGCCCTGCCCGATGCGGCGGACGTCCACCGTGGCCACGTCGGCCCCCCGCAGCCGCGACACGGCCTCGTCGGGCGACCCGTCCGGGCCCCGGCTTCCGGAAACGTCGGCGGTCCCCGGAGACGCGGCGGTCCCGGGAGCGTGTGCGGTGGGAGCCCGTGGCTCCGAGTCGATCATCGGCCTGTCCATCCCCCCGTGATCCGCCGATCGTAGCGGCGGGGCGGCCGGGCGATCCGGGGCCGTCGCAGGGCGGTGCCTGGAGCGCGTTCCAGTTCACGCGTTGGTAACACTCCATATACGGAGCCGAAATCCTCGGCCTGCATCCTTGGCGGCGGCAGGGCGGACCTGCCATGGCTTGGCGCACCCGGTGCTGTGTGAGCCCGCCCCGTGGCAGTCCGCCGGATGGAAATTGAACCGCACGAGAGGAGCACTCGAGCCGTGCTAGGCGCTGCAGTATCCGTTCCGTATGCCAGTTGGCTGAATACGGGCGACAACACGTGGCAGCTGGTGGCCGCCACCTTCGTCGGCCTGATGAGCCTCCCGGGGCTGGCGGTCCTCTACGCATCGATCGTCCAGAAGAAGTGGGCCGTCAACGTCCTGGCGATGATGTTCGCCGGGTTCTCCCTGGTCCTCGTGGCCTGGGTGTTGTGGTCCTACAAGATGGGCTTCGGGGCCACCTCGCTGGGCGGGGGGGTGCACAACGGGGTCCAGACCCAGCTCTCGGGAGTCGGGTGGGTCAAGCACTTCTTCGAGAACTTCGTCGGGAAGCCGGGGCAGATCACCGGGGCCAATCAGGAACAGAGCCAGGCGGTGTCGGCGGCCAACACGGTCGTGCCCTTCCACTTCCCCACCACGACGCTCGCCTACTTCCAGTTCGTCTTCGCGGCCATCACCCCGCTGCTGTTCATGGGGAGCGTGCTCGGGCGGATCAAGTTCAGCGCCTGGTGCCTGCTGGTGCCGCTGTGGTCGACGTTCGTCTACGCCATCGACGCCTTCCTGCTGTGGGGCGGTGGCTACTTCGCCCAGGAGGGGGCGCTCGACTTCTCCGGCGGGTACGTCATCCACATGTCGGCGGGTGTGTCGGGCTTCGTCGCCGCCTGGGTCCTCGGGCCCCGGCTGTTGCGAGATCGCAAGAACGCCATACCGAACAACCTGGTGATGGCGGCGGTCGGCGCCGGCATCCTGTGGCTCGGCTGGAACGGCTTCAACGGTGGCGACCCGTACTACGCCGGGGCCGATGCCGCTGCCGCCGTGGTCAACACCAACCTGGCCACCGGCGTCGGCGTGCTCGTGTGGATGGCCATGGACGGCTGGTTCACCAAGTCCAAGAAGCCCACGTTCCTGGG
>Ga0307374_10015427_pt1 | contig 10277 bp, 10 predicted proteins | sample OX3MG_FD_202532 | JGI IMG/M metagenome (GOLD analysis project Ga0307374, IMG submission 202532) | Soil microbial communities from Risofladan, Vaasa, Finland - OX-3 | ecosystem: Environmental > Terrestrial > Soil > Coastal area > Acid sulfate soil | place: Finland: Risofladan, Vaasa | collected...
CGTGGCTCCGTGGCTGGCCACGGCGGGGAGGAAGGCCCGGGCCGAGCCTGGTCCCGTCGGTCGTCCCCGGCGCCGAATCACGACCTCGGTCAGGCCGCAGCCCACCAGGACCAGTACCAGGTAGGGCCCAACCATGGCCGCGGCGCCTCCCAGCAGGCCGTACATGAACCAACGCGCCTGTTGCCCATGGCCGCGGCCGATGCGCGTGCGGCTGGCCGGCGCCAGCCCCCAAGCGGCGTTGAGAGCAACGGCGGGCACTGCGGCTCCGGCTCCCGCCGCGGCGCCGAGGATCCAGCTCGGCGGGTGGCCGGCCAGGAAGACGGCCGACAGCACCACGATGAGCGCCAGGCCGGGGGCGATGAAGCAGACCCCGCCGAGGAGTGCTCCCTTCGCTCCTCGCAGCAGCCACGCGCAGGAGATGGCCAGCTGGGTCGAGGCGGGCCGGGCAGGAGGTTGGTGGTGGCGACGGCATCCTCGAACTCCTGGCCTTCGATCCATTGCCGATCGTCGACACACAGGGCACGAAGCAACGCGATGTGGGTGGGGGGCCCGCCGAACCCGATGCATCCCAGGCGGAGCCACCCCTTCCCGATGGTGGCGAGGGGCACCGGCGCCGAAGATCCTCGGGCAGTTGGGTCGTCGCTCACGTGACCTCGTCACCGAGGACCTCGTCAGCGAGCTCCCGGAGCTGTCGCTTGGTCGACTGGAGCGTCCGACGACCCGTAGCGGTGGCCACATACGAGCGCCGGACCCGACCGTCGACGACGTGCTGGTCCGATCGGAGGAGGCCCTCGGTCTCCATCTTGTGGAGCGTGGGATAGAGCGACCCCGGGCTGATCCGGTAACCGTGCTCGGCCAACTCCTTCGCCAACCACGCGCCGTGTACCGGACCGTCGGCGGCGTGATGCAAGATGTGCAGTCGAACTGCGACCCGCAGGAATTCCCGGATGAGCCAACCCTGGTCGATATCGCTTTACGATATCGCTTTTCGATTCTTCTGCACGCCTCACCGGGACTGCTGGAGCGCGGGTATCCAGCCACGCCGGGGACGGTTGAACTAAGACGTTCGGCACACATCCAAGAGTGAGCGGGACCCAGATTCGGTGTCGAGTTCCGGTACCCCTTTCCGGACCGAACTGCATGGCCGGATTCGTCTCGAATGAAGGGACACAACAATGGCGACCCATCTGTACGGCCTCGGGGCCTGGGCATTCAAGCATCGGCGGATCGTGCTCGGCTTCTGGGTGGTCGTGCTGGTGGCGGTCGGTGCACTGTCCCAGACCTTCGCCCGACCACCGAGCACACAGTTCACGATCCCCGGGACTCAATCCCAGCAGGCGATCGACCTCCTGAACGAGAAGTTTCCCGCCGCGGCCGGCGCCTCGGCCCAGATCGTCTTTGCCGCCCCGGCCGGGCATCAGCTCACCGAGCCGACACTGGAGGCCGCCGTCGAAGCCTCCCTGGCTCGGGCAAAGACGGCCGGCCAGGTCAAGTTGGTCACGGATCCGTTCACCGCCGGAACCATCTCCACGAACGGGCAGATCGCCTACGCCAACGCCATCTACACCGTCCCGATACCCGACATCACCAACTACTCCAAGGCGGCGCTGGCGCAGAGTGCCCAGCCGGCCCATGCCGCCGGGATCACTGTGGCCTTCGGCGGAGGAGTCATCACGCCGCCGGGAGCCAAGAGCTCCGAGGCCCTCGGCATCATCATCGCCTACATCGTGCTGGTCATCACCTTCGGCGCCCTGCTCGCCGCCGGGCTCCCGCTGGTCACGGCCATGATCGGGGTGGCGATCGGCATTCTCTCGATCAACGCGCTGGGCGCCGTCATCGACCTCTCCTCCACTGCGCCCATCCTGGCCACCATGATCGGTCTCGCCGTCGGCATCGACTACGCGCTGTTCATCTCACACCGCTACCGCGAACATCTGGGCGAGGGGCTCGACCATGCCGATGCCGCGGCCCGAGCCACCGCCACTGCCGGATCGGCAGTGGTATTCGCCGGCCTGACCGTGGTGATCGCCCTGTCCGGTCTGGCCGTTGTGAACATCCCGTTCCTGACGGTCATGGGCCTTGCCGCAGCGGGCACGGTCGTCATCGCCGTGCTCATTGCGATCACCCTGCTTCCCGCACTCATGGGCTTCGCCGGACCGAGGATCACCGCGTCGAAATCCGTACTGCAGGCTGTGAAACCGGACGCCGAACCGAAGCCGTCAGCCAGCCTGCGCTGGGCTCGGATCGTGACCGGACATTCGGTGCTCACCCTCGTCGCGGGCCTCTTCGTGGTGCTGATCATCGCAGCACCCGTCCTTGACCTGCACCTGGGTCTGCCTGACGCCGGCTCGCAGCCGGTGGGATCCACGGCACGGACCGCCTATGACCTGTTGACGAAAGGATTCGGCCCCGGGTTCAACGGCCCATTGACCGTCGTGGTCGACGCTCCCAACAGGGACAATCCCACCAAGGTGGCCCAAGCAGCGGTGACGGGATTGAAGGGCCTTCCCGACGTCCAGGCGGTCTCCGCTCCGATCCAGAACTCGACCAAGGATGTGACGATCGTCATCGTGACGCCCAAGAGCGGACCGACCGCATCCGCCACGAGCACCCTCGTCAACTACATCCGGACCGAGGCAACGAAGATCCAGCAAGCGACTGGCATTTCCGTCCTCGTCACCGGTCAGACCGCGGTCAACCTCGATGTGTCCGCCAAGCTGCAGGCGGCCCTACCTGTCTACGTGCTCGTCGTGGTGGGGCTCGCTCTCATCCTGCTCTTGATGGTGTTCCGGTCACTTCTGGTGCCGGTAACGGCGGTGGTCGGCTTCCTCCTCAGTATCGCCGCCTCGTTGGGCGTCGTCGTCTACATCTTCGAGCAGGGCCACCTCAACAAGTTGTTCGGCGTGACCGATCCGGGCCCCATCGTGAGCTTTCTCCCGATCCTGCTGGTTGGCGTGCTCTTCGGTCTGGCCATGGACTACGAGGTCTTTCTGGTGATCCGGATGCGCGAGAGCTTCGTCCATGGTGCCGAGGCACATGCTGCGGTCCGTCAGGGATTCGGGGAGAGCGGGCGAGTGGTGGTGGCCGCGGCCATCATCATGGTCTCCGTCTTCGGGAGCTTCGTCTTGACCAATGACCTCATCACCAAGTCCATCGGCCTGTCGCTAGCCGTCGGAGTCTCCATCGACGCATTCATCGTGCGGATGACCCTCGTCCCGGCCGTGATGGCGCTGATGGGTCGTCGCGCCTGGTGGATACCCTCGTGGCTGGCCCGGGTGCTCCCCGATCTCGATCTCGAGGGGTCCAAGCTGCAGGCCAAGTAAGGCGGGATCGACGGCTACCGCCTCATACGCAGTGGGCGGTGTTGCGTGCATGGTGGCTCACCGCGCGGAATCCATACGCAACATCCGCTTGTGCTCGATGATCACATGACGATCTTTGGTGGCGAGGCCTTGGGCCCGCTCGATGGCGTGCGGAACAACATCATGCTCAGGAGCGAGTTCGTGGGCGATGCCGGCATCGATGGCCTGGGCACCGCCGAATCGCCGACCGGTCAACAATGAGGATCGGAGCGTGGCCCTCGGTAGATGAGAGGCAACCACCTCGAACATCGTGGATGTGAGCGGGAGTCCGAGATCGACCTCAGGAAGACACCAATAGCCGCGGTCCTCACGCATCACGACAATGTCGTGGGCAGTTGCCAGCATCGCACCGGCAGCAAAGGCATGGCCATTCACCGCGGCCACGGTGATGGCCGGAAAGTCGAGGATGCGCACCAACAACCGATGGACGTCATCGAGCAACGTGGTGTCTCCGGATCCCTCCCCGAGCATCCAATCGAGATCGAGCCCGTTCGAATAGAACTTGCCCATTCCGGTCGTCACCAACGCCAGTGGCCCTTCGATCGCCTCGGTCTCATCGAGCACCGTGTGCCATTCGTCGATGCTCTGGCGATTGAACCGGTTCTCACCGCTGTCCATTCGGACGAGAGCAACCGAGTCGTGCTTCTCAATGGCGATCATTCTGCTGCTCGTTTCGTTCGGAACCGGACAGTGACTTCGCCGTTCACTGCAGTAGGTACTCCGGGCGATTGTAGGCAAAGGTCTACGTCTGGTGCGACGCTCGCCCTCGGGTCACGATCTCGGTCGCCAGCAGTTGGCCAGGCCACCGAAGGTCGGTCAGATGATGGGATCGACGGCGCTCCTCTGACCCGCTGAGCGAGCCGCGGAACCCATCGGTCCAAGTTGTTGATCACAGTCCCTGATCACAAAGGGCTCACCTGCAGCGCGTGCGCGGTCACGGACCGCGAGTGCCGCTTTACGGCGAAACCCATGGGACATCAGAATCGGGCCAGCCCAGCGCCGTGGGCTCACGATGCAGTACCCGGGCAGGGAGATCGAAATGAGTGAGAATCGAGAGGACCTGATCGCCTGGCACCGCGAAGCTGCTCCGCTCATCTCCACGCTGATGAAGGCTGAAGATCAAGTGCTGTCGAGAGCCGAGGGCCCGGCAGTGGCGCTGACGGGAAGTTGCGATCAACTCATCACTGCATGCCGAACCGGTGACGAGTGGCTCACCCACCATCCCTGTCCCGATACTGAGTTCGGCGCCAACTTCGAGTCTCTGCTCAGCTCATGTCTCGGCATCTGGTCCATTCTGTCGAGAGGACCGCAGTCCATCCAGAACACCCAGCGGGGCGACGTCCACGATTTCCTGTTCATCCGGATCACGCGGTCGACCCAGGCACGTATCTACTTGCGACAGAACGCCCGCACCTGAACGCCCCACCCGACCCAGGGGCGGTCGTCGCGCCGAAGCTGTAGCTGAACGACCGATTCCGCACGAGCGGCAACGGCCCGGCGAAACGCTCGGAACCGCCAGAGGAGCCTGGGACGTGGCCGGTCCGGATGAACTTCGTGCAACAAGGGTTGATCGGATGGTGCAGTCCCGGGGGTCAAGTCCAGCAACCCGGGGGTATCGATGGATCCGACCAGCGATGACGGGGGCTACTGGCTCGCCCGGGCAGACGGCTCGTACGCCGCATTCGGGGATGCGGATTTTCTGGGCCCGGTGACGGCGCCGTCGACCAACAAGGTGACGGCCATCGAATCTGCGCACTAGTCAACCCGTGCAGCCGGGTGAACCTCCCCGTGGGGCCAGACGCCGTTGGGTCCCTCTTCCCGCCGGTAGGAGGCGCGACCCGACGGGGGCCCTCTCGGACCCATTGAATCGCTCACCCTGTGGCGTTACGTTGTCAACAGAAGAGCCTGCAGGAGGAGATGACCATGGCGTTCGTCCAGATCATCGAATTCATCACCACGCGGACCGACGATGTCGAAGCCTTGGCCAGGGAGTGCGAATCGCAGACGGCAGGGAGGGGGACGGCCCAACGGGGCACGTTCACCAAGGACCGGGACCGACCGAACACCTATGTCCAGATCGTCGAGTTCCCTTCGTACGAAGATGCCATGGCCCACTCCGATCTTCCCGAGACTGTCGCATTCGCCGAGCGCCTGACGCGGTTGTGCGATGAGCCAATGGTCTTTGGCAATCTCGACGTGCGCAGCATCCAGAAGATGTGACGAGGTAGACAACCAAACGAAGGAGAGACCAATGGGACGAAACGTTGCCGACTGCCGGGACTTCCCGAGCGACAACGACTGCACGCTCACCATTTCGGGCGAAGAGGACGAAGTTGTGACTGCGGCAACCCAGCACGCAGTGGCCGTCCACGGACACGAAGACACCGAAGAAGTGCGGACCTGGCTTCGCCAGAATCTCAAGGACGAGGTCTCCGTCTAGCAAGACCACATCGACACCGTCCCAGGCACTCACCTGGTGATCGAGAAGAGAGATCCTCTGTCGAGCTGCGTGGGCGGCAACGCGGCCTTCAGCAGCAACGGCCGATATCGGTACTGGCTGGAGCGCCGATGGGACGAGGCGCGTCCTCGATTCACGTACATCCTCCTGAACCCGTCGAAGGCAGGCGCAACCGACAACGGCGACCGCACCGTCCCCAAGCTCGTCACCATGACAACCGCCAATGGCGGGGGCGGCTTCGAATTGGTCAATCTCTTCGCGACGATGGACACCCACCAGGTCGGCCTGCATCTCCCTGATGCCGTCGGCGAATCACCTTGCTCGAACGATGCGTGGATCGTCAAGGCCGCTCAGCGGTCCAGCACACTCGTTGTGGTATGGGGAGATGGGAATGCCGACGATGTCGCGAGCCGGGGACGCCGAGCCGCGGTTCGGCAACGGGTACAGGAGGTCTGGCCGCTGCTCCGACATCGGCACCTGTGGTGCTTCCGGACGATCAAGAGCGGGGCGCCGGGGCACCCCGGGCGCATGCGCAACGAGGCCGGGCTCGTCCGATACCTACCGCGGGACGGCTATCCATAGCCGTCCAGAGCGGGCAACAGCGACCCTCCCCCCGGCCCCGAGCTGGTAATCAATGCCCCCCGAGCTGGCACGATGGTGAGACATAGACAATACGATATGCTACCGGTGTGGACGCATCGACGATCATTCAGGCCGTTCGACGTCGACAAGGGTTGACCCAGGCGGAGCTGGCGCGGCGGGCCGGAACGTCCCAGCCCGTCATCTCGGCCTACGAACACGGGCACCGCGATCCGAGCCTTGCGACGTTGCGCAAACTGGTGGAGGCCGGCGGTGAGCGGCTGCGCACGGACGCAGTGCTCCCCGGATCTGACGATCTACCGCCGGCTGACGTCAGGGAGCACGGCCGTCGCCTGCTCGAAGTACTGACGTTGGCTGACGCCATTCCCGTTCGCCGACGCCCTTCGGTGCTGACCGCGCCTCGGCTCATCTCCACATGAGCACGCTGACACTGGCGGAACGGGTGCTGGCCGTCGACCATGCACTGTCCGACATTCCGCATGCCTTCGGAGGCGCGCTGGCCCTTGCCTACTATGCGGAGCCACGGGCAACCGTCGACATCGACGTCAATGTGTTCGTCCCGGCCGACCGGTTCACCGAGGTCGCCCTACCCCTCGCCCAGCTCGGTGTGGGCATTGACGATCCGAAGATCGCGGCCCTCGTCCAGCGGGACGGCCAGGTCAGAGTGATGTGGGATGCCACACCCATCGATCTCTTCTTCTCCTATGACCCGTTCCACGATGCTGCGGGCGCGGCGCTCCATGACGTCCCATTCGGCGATTCGACCATCCCCATCCTCGCAGCGGACCATCTCATCGTGTGTAAGGCCATCTTCAATCGCCCGAAGGATTGGGTGGATGTTGAGGCCATGGTGGCCGGCGGGGTCGATGTGAACGTGGCCGAAGTATTGCGATGGGTGGCCCGTATCGCCGGTGACGAAGACCCTCGCTTCAACCGCATCACGGCCGTTCTGACACGCCGTTGAACGTGGCGATCACCGGGCGGGACGCGCCGAGCCTCTCCAGTCACCGTTGGGAGCGCACGGGTGGGAGGCTCCGGGAGGCAACGCTCCGGAGTTGGGTCGGATGATCATTGTCTCCGCGCCGCCGGGGCTGACGAATGAAGTCGTCGACCACCCGTTCGAGTGTGACGGCCAACTCGTGCAGCTCGTCGGAACCCCATCGGGCAAATGTTCCGGTCACGATCTCATCGGTGGCTGACCGGTACGCCCGGAACGCGGCCGTGCCCTGAGGGGTGAGCGCAACGATGGCCGCCCGGCCATCCGTACGGTCAGCTCGGCGCGTCACATAGCCCTCGACAACGAGCCGGGCGATCTCGCGACTGACGAGCGGGGGCTCGAGCTCGGTCAAATGGGCGATCTCCGTCAGCCGGAGGGGTCCCCGGGCATTGACAACGGCCAGAATGGCGATGCCGGGACGTGAGATTCGAACACCCGACCGCTCGGCACGAATCCTCGCCGCGTCTCGACCGTTCCCGATCCTTCCCAACCGGGTGATGGCCTGCTCCACCCGACGCAGGTCGTCACTCCGTCGCGCCACGGATCGACAGTACCAGCATTTGATTGACCAAGTTATTTGACTTGGTACATTACCTCTGACAGTGTGAGCCCATGGGCCTACTGATCGACCGTGGGAAGACGGACTGGATGGTCGGATCTACCGGGATCCCCCACCCCTTCGGCCCGGATGCCCAGGGTGAGGCAATCGGGTCTGATCGGGAGGCCCATGCACCGGATTGAGTACGCCGGGAGCGTGCACGACGAGCGGGAGATCGCCGCGGTGGTCGAGGTGCTGCGCGGCGGCCCCACGGCCCTGCGAATCGGTCGACGCACGCGTGAGTTCGAACAGCGGGTCGCCACCCTTATGGGCAAGAACCGCGGTGTGATGTGCAATTCTGGTTCGTCGGCGCTCTACTTGGCCATCGAGCTGCTGGGACTCGAACCGGGCGATGAGGTGATCACCCCAGCCCTCACCTTCTCGACCGACGTCGCCGCCATCCTTCGATCCGGTGCGGTGCCGGTCTTCGTCGACGTCGAGCCGGACACCTTCAATCTGAACGTCGAGATGGTGGATGCGATGATCGGATCGAGATGCCGGGCCGTACTGGCTCCCAACCTGATCGGCAACTCCCCCGACTGGGATCAGCTACGGGTCCTCGCTGACCGCCGCGGTCTCCGGCTCGTCGAGGACTCGTGCGACGCCCTTGGCCTCACACTCCGCGGCGAGCCCACCGGGGCCCGGGCTGACATCTCGGTCACCAGCTTCGCCCTCTCGCACATCATCACAGCCGCCGGGACCGGAGGCATGATCTGTCTCGACGATGCCGATCTCGTCGATCGTTGCCTGCTTCTCCGTCGGTGGGGAAGGCGATCCGAGGTCCAGCTCTTCGGATCGCGGCGAGGATCCGGCGGCAGATTCTTCTCCGAACTCGATGGGATGGAGTACGACGACCTGTTCATCTTCGATGAGGTCGGCTGGAACTTCGAGCCCTCGGAGATCTCCGCGGCATTCGGGTTGGTGCAGCTCGACAAGCTCGACGACAACCTGGCCCGCCGGAGCCGCAACTTCCGGATGCTCTTCGAGCACCTCGCCGGACGTCCGGATCTCTTCGTCCTGCCCCGAACGTTGGATGGACTTGCCACCTCATGGCACATGTTTCCGTTCCTCGTCGATGGGGACCGCGTGCAGCGGGGCTCCCTTCAGGAGTGGATGGAGTCCCATGGGGTCGACACCCGAATGGTCTGGAGCGGGAACGCCGCACGGCAACCGGCGTTCCGGAACCGACCCCACCGGGTGCCCGAAGGCGGGCTACCCAATGCCGACGCGGTGATGGCCCGGGGCCTGGTCCTCCCGTGCAATCACGGTCTGGACGACGAAGACATGAGCTATGTCTGCGAGACGATCGACGGCTTCGTCGACCAGATGGTGGAGACTGGCTCGTGACCCCTCCTGGCCCGGGCCCGAATGCCGGCGGCGACCGATACACCCTCATCTCGGGTGACTGCCACGCCGGTGGGAACCATCAGATGTATCGCGACTGCCTCGAGGATCGCTACCGCGACGAATTCGATCGATGGCGCTCCCAGTACTCCAATCCGTTTCGCGATCTGACCAACGACGTCCGGGATCGCAATTGGAATGACGACCGCCGGATCGCCGAACAGGAGGCTGACGGGTGCGTGGCAGAGGTGGTATTCCCGAACACGATCCCTCCCTTCTTCCCGACCGGGGCCGTGGTGGCGCGCCCCCCTACTCCCTCAGAGTACGAACTCCGGCTGGCCGGGCTCCGGGCCCACAACCGCTGGTTGGCCGACTGGTGTGCTGCCCATCCGGTTCGGAGGGCAGGCATCGGACAGATACTCCTCAATGACCTCGACGATGCCATCGCCGACGTGCGGTGGGGTGCCGAACACGGCCTCCGCGGTGGGGTGCTCCTGCCGGGGGTGCCCGATGACATGCCCCATCTCCTGCCTCTCTACGCGCCGGAGCTCGACCGATTGTGGGCGGTGTGCGAGGAGTTGGGCGTCGTCGTGAACACGCACTCGGGTGGCTCGGGCATGCCGGACTATGGTCCCTATCAGGCGGCCTCTCAGCTGTGGGTCATCGAGACGTCCTTCTACTCCCGTCGACCCCTGAGCCACCTCTTGGTCGGCGGAGTGTTCCAGCGCTTCCCAGACCTCCAGCTGGTGGTGACGGAGCAGGGAGCCTCATGGATCCCACCTCTCCTCGACCAGCTCGACGGCTACTACGAGCAGATCCGCCGCCACGGTCGGATCGGTGAGCTCAAGTACTCGCCTGACGAGGTGCCGCCGCTGCGACCCAGCGAGTACTTCGCACGAAACTGCTGGGTGACGGCGA
>Ga0307374_10015429_pt1 | contig 10276 bp, 6 predicted proteins | sample OX3MG_FD_202532 | JGI IMG/M metagenome (GOLD analysis project Ga0307374, IMG submission 202532) | Soil microbial communities from Risofladan, Vaasa, Finland - OX-3 | ecosystem: Environmental > Terrestrial > Soil > Coastal area > Acid sulfate soil | place: Finland: Risofladan, Vaasa | collected...
GTCGCCGGCGATGTTCCCGTGCATCACATCGAGCAGCAGCGCGCTGTCGGCCACGGTGCGGGCCAACGGCCCGTAGGCGGTCAGCCCCAGCCAGTGCTCAGACGCCGGCGCGACCGACACGCGCCCGCGGGTCGGCTTCATCCCCACCAAGCCGCAACAGGCTGCCGGGATGCGGATCGAGCCGCCGCCGTCGGAGCCGGTCGCGCCCGGAACCATCCCCGCCGCCACGGCGGCGGCGGAGCCGCCGGAGGAGCCACCAGGGGTACGGCTCAGATCCCAGGGGTTGCGGGTGATGCCGTTAGCGTCGCTGGCCGTCCAGGGCCAGATCGTCAGCTCTGGGACGTTGGTGATGCCGATCGGGATCGCGCCAGCCGCCCGGAGCCGCCGCACCACCTCGGAGTCCTTGGTGGCCCGAGGACCGTAGGTGCGCGAGCCGGCCGTCGGCACTTGACCTGCAACCGGCATCTCATCCTTGATCGCGATCGGGACCCCGGCCAAGAGGCCGTCGGAGGACGCCGCAGCGTCAGCCGCGGCCAGCGCTTCGTCGGCCAACGTGACCCGGAACGCGTTTAGCCGGGGGTCGAGCTCCTCAATCCGGCGGAGCGAGGCCTCCACCAGCTCACGCGGGTGGACCTGCTTGGACCGCACACGCTCGGCCAGGATCTCGATGCCGTCAAAGGCATCTCCTTCATGTGTCGCGGTCACGCGCGTACCATCGCATACGGGATGACGGATCGAGTCCAGACGGTCAACGGGCGGGCCAACGGAGCCGCGGCGGATATCGACGCCGTCGAGACGAGCGAGTGGCTCGAGGCTCTGGACGCAGTGGTCGCCCACGACGGGCCCGAGCGGGCCCGTCACCTCCTCCAGCGGGTGGTGGAGCGGGCCCAGCACAAGGGGACCGGGCCAATCGCCACGCTCAACACGCCGTACGTCAACACCATCCCGGTCGATCAGGAGGCCAGACTCCCCGGCGATCCCGCGCTGGAGCGCCGCCTGCGCTCGATCGTGCGCTGGAACGCCATGGCCATCGTCGTGCGAGCCAACCAGGAGTCGTCGGAGCTGGGAGGGCACATAGCGAGCTACCAGTCGCTGGCCACCCTGTACGAGGTCGGTTTCAACCACTTCTGGCGCGGGCGGGGCGGCGAGGGCGGGGCGAGCGGGGCGGGTGGCGACCTCGTGTACTTCCAGGGCCACTCCTCACCGGGCAACTACGCGCGCGCGTATCTGGAGGGCCGGCTGACCGAGCCAGAACTCGACGCCTTCCGGCAGGAGGTGTCAAAGCCTGACGGCCTGGCCTCCTATCCGCACCCCTGGCTGATGCCTGACTTCTGGCAGTTCCCCACGGTGTCCCTGGGCATCGGCCCGATCACCTCGATCTACCAGGCCCGGTTCATGAAGTACCTGCAGGCGCGGGGCATCGCTGACACGCACACGCGGAAGGTGTGGTCTTTCGTGGGCGACGGGGAGGTGGACGAACCGGAGACGATGGGGTCGATCGGGCTGGCCGGCCGCGAGCAGCTGGACAACCTGATCTGGGTGGTCAACTGCAACCTCCAGCGCCTGGACGGGCCGGTGCGGGGCAACGGCAAGATCATCCAGGAGCTGGAATCGGACTTCCGAGGCGCCGGCTGGAACGTGATCAAGGTGGTCTGGGGATCGAAGTGGGACCCGCTGCTGGCCGCCGACACCGATGGCCGCCTGGTCCGGGTGATGGAGGAATCGGTCGATGGCGAGTACCAGACCTACAAGTCGCGGGATGGGGCTTACGTGCGAGAGCACTTCTTCGGCAAAGACCCGGTGCTGCTGAAGCGCGTGGCCGACATGTCGGATGACGAGATATGGCTTCTGAATCGCGGTGGCCTGGACCAGCAGAAGGTCTACGCCGCATACCACGAGGCCATCCGGCACCGCGACCAGCCCACGGTGATCCTGGCCAAGACGATCAAGGGCTACGGGATGGGCGCCTCCGGCGAGGGGCAGATGGTCACCCATCAGGCCAAGAAGATGACCGAGCAGGCCCTGCTGGCTTTCCGAGATCGGTTCGAGCTACCGCTGACCGACGAGCAGGTGCGAGCGGCGGAGTACTACAGGCCGCCCGATGACTCCCCGGAGATGCGCTACCTGCGCGAGTGCCGGGAGCGCCTGGGCGGCAGCCTACCGGCCCGCCGCCGCCGGGCCGAGCCGCTGGCGGTGCCCGAGCTCGAGCTGTTCTCGTCTCAGCTGCAGGGCACCGGCGAGCGCGAGATCTCGACCACGATGGCGTTCGTCCGCATCCTGGCCGCGCTGCTCCGGGACAAGCAGATCGGCCGCCACGTGGTTCCCATCATCCCCGACGAGTCCCGAACGTTCGGCATGGAGGGCCTGTTCCGACAGGTGGGGATCTACTCGCCGGTGGGGCAGCGCTACCAGCCTGAGGACGCCGACCAGCTGATGTTCTACAAGGAGGACGTGCACGGGCAGATCCTCGAGGAGGGGATCACCGAGGCCGGCTCGATCTCCTCGTTCATCGCCGCGGGCACTTCCTATTCGGCCCACGGCGTACCGATGATCCCGTTCTATATCTACTACTCCATGTTCGGCTATCAACGGGTGGGGGACCTGGTCTGGGCGGCCGGCGATCAGCGCACGCGAGGGTTCATGCTCGGCGGCACCGCGGGACGGACCACACTCAACGGGGAGGGGCTCCAGCACCAGGATGGCGACAGCCATGTGCTGTTCCCGGTGGTGCCGAATGTCCGCGCCTACGACCCGGCGTTCTCGTATGAGCTCGCCGTGATCATCCACGAGGGCCTGCGACGCATGGCCGGCGAGCAGGAGGACGTGTTCTTCTACATCACGCTGATGAACGAGAACTACCACCACCCGGCCATGCCCGATGGGGCCCAGGAAGGGATCCTGCGCGGCATGTACCGCCTGCGCGAGGCCGCGGGTGCGCAGGCCCAGCTGCTGGGCTCCGGCACGATCCTCAACGAGGTGCTGGCCGGCGCCGAGCTACTGGAATCGGACTGGGGAGTCCCGGCCGACGTGTGGAGCGCCACCTCATTCACCGAGCTGCGGCGGGACGGCCTGGAGGTCGAGCGCTGGAACCGGCTGCACCCGCTCCAGGAGCCGCGGCAGGCATACGTAGGCCACCAGCTTTCCGAGGTGCCCACCGTGGCCGCGACCGACTACATCCGCGCCTTCCCTGACCAGATCCGCCAGTGGGTGCCCGGGCCCTACCGCGTGCTCGGCACCGACGGCTACGGGCGCTCGGACACCCGCCGCGCGCTGAGGCGATTCTTCGAGGTGGATCGTCACCACGTGGTCGTGGCGGCGCTGCGCGAGATCGACCCGAAGCGAGCCGCCGAGGCGATTAAGCGCTACCAGATCGATCCCGACGCGCCGATGCCCACGACCGTATGACGGCGACCGAGACGCTCACTGTCGAAGTCCCAGACATCGGCGACTTCACCGACGTCCCGATCATCGAGGTCCATGTTTCGCCTGGTGACGCAGTGGCCGTCGAAGACCCGTTGGTCACGCTGGAGTCCGACAAGGCCACGATGGATGTTCCGGCACCGGCGGCGGGCAAGGTGGTCGATGTTCTGGTGTCGCTCGGCGACGAGGTCTCGGAGGGCACCCCGCTGCTGCGGCTGGAGCCGACTGAAGCCGTCGAGGCCCCCGACGCCACCGATGCCGCACAGGCCGAGGTGAGCTCGTCTGATCCGGTCACCGGCGCGCCTCCAACCCCACCGTCTAGCGAAACCGATGGGGCGCGAGTGACCGTCTCCGACGAGCCCACGTCAACCCAAAACAGCGAGCCGGTCTATGCCAGTCCCTCGGTGCGCCGGCTGGCGCGTGAGCTCGGCGTTGACCTCAGCCAGGTCACCGGAAGCGGCCGCAAGGGCCGCGTCACCAGGGAGGACCTTGAGCACCCGACGACCGCGCCCGCGCAACCCGCCTCAGCGCCCACCCCCGGTCTGGCGCCCTGGCCGTCGCTCGACTTCTCCAAGCAAGGCCCGACGGAACGCGTACCCCGCACACGCATCCAGAAGATCGCGGCTCCCAACCTGGCCCGAAACTGGGCGCTCATTCCGCACGTCACCCACCATGACGAGGCCGACATCACCGAGCTCGAGGCGTGGCGCAAGCAGCTGAACGCCGAGCGAGACGACGTCAAGGTCACGATGGTCTCGTTCCTGGTTGCGGCCAGTGTCGCGACGCTCAAGGAGTTTCCGGACTTCAACTCTTCGCTGGACGGCGATGAGCTGGTCCTCAAGCGCTACTACAACATCGGCTTCGCCGCCGATACGCCCGACGGCCTGGTCGTCCCGGTAATCAAGCAGGCCGATCAGAAGGGATTGCTCCAGATCGCCGCCGAGCTGACGGAGCTCTCAGGCAAGGCGCGCGGGGGAAAGCTCGGGCTCGGGGACATCACCGGGAGCACGTTCAGCATCTCCTCCCTCGGGGGGATCGGCGGCACCGGATTCACCCCGATCGTCAACGCCCCGGAGGTAGCGATTCTGGGCGTCACCCGGTCAGCCATGAAGCCGGTGTGGAATGGCCGGGAATTCGAGCCGCGACTGATACTCCCGCTGTCCCTGTCGTATGACCACCGGGTGATCGACGGCGCGGCCGCGGCCCGGTTCGTGGTGTATCTCGCGCGTGTCCTCTCGGACCTCCGGCGAGTCCTCCTGTGATCGAGATTCGCGTCCCTGACATCGGGGACTTCACCGACGTCCCGGTCATCGAGATCCACGTCAAGCCGGGTGATGAAGTCGCGGTCGAAGACCCGCTGGTCACACTCGAATCGGACAAGGCCACGATGGACGTACCGGCACCGGCCGCGGGGACGGTGAAGCAGCTGGCGGTGCAGTTAGGCGATCGAGTCTCAGAAGGCAGCATCCTGCTCACATTGGACCAGGTGGAAGACGAGGCGGTGGGCGCCTCCGAGACGGTCACTCGCGCCCCATCGCCCGTGCCCACCGAAGCAGCCGGAAGCGCGCTGGTGACCGAATCGGAAGGGCCCACCGCAGCCGCGGCACAGGAGTACGGCTTTGATCTCGCCGTCCTCGGCGCTGGGGTCGGTGGCTACACGGCGGCGTTCCGCGCCGCTGATCTTGGCCTACGCGTCGCCCTCATCGAGCGTTACGACCGCCTGGGTGGCGTCTGCCTCAACGTGGGCTGCATCCCCTCGAAGGCATTGCTCCATGCCGCGCGCGTGGTGGCCGAGGCCGAGGAGATGGCAGAGCGCGGCGTCTCGTTCGGCAAGCCCAAGATCGACCTGGAGGCCCTGGTCGCCTGGAAGCGATCGGTGGTCGACAAGCTCACCGGCGGGCTCGCGGGGCTGGCCAAGCAGCGCAAGGTCGAGGTCATCCACGGCGGCGCCGCGTTTACCGGGCCCCACACCATCGCCATCGGAGACCGAAACGTCTCCTTCGCGCACGCGATCATCGCCGCGGGCTCCCAGGCGGCAACGCTTCCCTTCCTCCCAGATGACCCACGCATCATCGATTCCACAGACGCGCTTTCCCCCCCGGACGTACCCAGGCGGCTCCTGGTAATCGGCGGCGGGATCATCGGGCTCGAGCTGGCCACTGTGTACGACGCGCTGGGCTCGCGCGTCACGGTGGTCGAGTTGCTCGACCAGCTGATTCCGGGCTGTGATGCGGACCTCGTCGCGCCGCTGCACAAGCGGATCGAGCGCCGCTACGAGTCGATCCTGCTTGGTACGAGCGTGACCGAGGTCAAAGCCCAGAAGAGCGGACTGAAAGTCACGCTCTCCAGCGAGGAGTCCGCGGTCTTCGACCGAATCCTGGTGGCGGTCGGTCGGCGGCCGAATGGTCACCGCGTCGGTGCCGAGGCGGCCGGCGTGGCGGTCGATGAGGCCGGATTCATCGCGGTCGACCGCCAGCTCCGCACCAACGTCCCGTGGATCCACGCGATCGGGGACATCGTCGCCGGGCCGATGCTGGCCCACAAGGCCTCACACGAAGGAAAGGTGGCCGCCGAGGTGATCGCCGGTCAGAACGTGGAGTTCGATCCCCGCGCGATCCCCTCGGTCGCCTACACCGATCCCGAGGTCGCCTGGATGGGGCTGACGGAGGCCGCCGCGAAAGAGCGGGGCGTGGGCTACGAGAAGGCAGTCTTCCCGTGGGCCGCCTCGGGCCGGGCGCTGGGGCTGGGACGGGACGACGGCTTCACCAAGCTCCTGGTAGAGCCCGGGAGCCGTCGGCTTCTGGGTGCGGGGCTGGTGGGCGTGAACGCCGGGGAGCTGATCGCCGAGACGGTGCTGGCGCTGGAGATGGGCGCCGATGCCGAGGACATCGGGCTCACCGTCCACCCCCACCCCACTCTGACCGAGACAGTCGCGTTCGCAGCCGAGCTGGCCGCGGGCACGGTGACCGATTTGCCGCCGAGCCGCGCAGCCCCTTCCTGCACGGGCACCTCACCCACTGAATAGGCCATTTTTCCGTCGCCAGGCGGCCCGATTTTCGGCTTAATCCCGTGCCAACCCAGAGGCAGGGGCGTCGACGATGGCGAATGCCACCAGAGGCGTCCGGACAGGGAGGACCCATGAAGACGATGCTTGTTCGGGCAGGGATGGCTTGTGCACTTGCGATCGCGGTCCCGGTTTCGTCAGCCGCCGCATCGCCCGCCGACGGTGGCTACTGCCAATCGATGGCTCAATCGGGTAGCTGTTCCGTGACCTGGACGGCCGACGTAAGCGGTGAGTACGGCGGTCTGACCAGCGGCTCGTGGGAGATCGACGTCCAGGTGACCACAAACGGCGTCACCAGCTGGCAGAGGTTCAGCGGTGGCGGTCCGGGCCAGTTCTCTGCCGCGCCGGGTGCGCTCGAGCTGGGCAACACCTACCAGCTGGTCATCAACGGCGAAGGTGGCGGCGCGCTCGGCAGCGTCACCGGTACCAGCATCATCTGATCGGGTCGGCCATAGCGGATGGACGAGGGCCCATCCCTGGGCCAACGGTGCGAATAGACCATTTTTCGGTCGCCAGTTTGTGTGGAATCGGGCTTAATCCCGCCGGATAAACCAAGGCAGGGTCGCCAACGGGTGGCGAGTGTCATCGGGAAGCGTCCGGAATGGGAGGACACACATGAAGAAGAAGCTCGTTCGGGCAGGGATGGCTGGCGCACTTGCCGCAGCCCTTGCCCTGCCGGCGTCGGCCGGTGCCAGCGTCGGGCCGGCCAACACCCTAGACGGCTGTGCCGTCGGTGGCCCGGAAGGGACCACGTGCACCTGGACGGCCGACGTCAACGGTGGCTACGCCGTCGGCGGCAACGGCTCGTATCTGGTTGAGCAGCAGACCGGTGTCGACAGCAGCGGAAACCCCACGTGGGCGACCGTCGCCAGCGGCTCCGGGCCTGCCGCAGGCTCTCCCGGTTCGCTCGCCGCGGGCAGCACCTATCGGTTGACCGTCTCCGGTAACGAAGGCGGCGCGCTGGGCAGCGTCACCGGAACCGGCACGCTGCCGTAAAGCAGACAGCTGTTTAGGCAGGTTCGAGAGGGCCCTCTCACCCCGGAGGGCCCTCTTTCTATGCCCGGCGTCGGCGCACGAACAGCCACGCCAGCAGCCCCACCGCCGCCAGCACCGCGCCGCGGCGCGCGGCCCGGGACCGGCCGGTCTGTCCCGCGCCCGGCTGGTGGCGGGCCGAAGGCATGGGGAACTCCTCGGCGGCCAGGATGTCGTGCGGCTCGGGAATGCCGGTCGGATCATCGGGCAGGACTACCGGGCCGTGGCGAAGCTCAGGATCGGGCGCCGGGACCGCGAATGCTTCTGCAGCCAGCACATCGTGAGCATCCTCCCCGTTTGGGGACTGAGCTGGTGGTTCCGCCATCGGCTGATGATCCCAGATCAGGCCGGTCAGGTGGGGGTTCGCCCGGGTTGCCGCGGAGCTACACTAGATCTCAGTCAGCGAGACTTAGATCTGATACCCACGCTGCCTCCCCACGTGGTATTCTTTACTTATATCTAGTAAGCAACTATTGAAAGTGTAGGAAGCCAGTGTCCAACCGACTCCTTCTAGTCCCAGTCGACGATGCGGTGGTCTTCCCGGGCATGTCGCTCACGCTGACCGTGGACGTCGGCGAGGAGCAGCAGGTCCTACTGGTTCCCCGCCACGAACAGGCGTACGCGGCGGTAGGCACGGTGGCTGAGGTCACTGATCGCGTCCAGCTGCCCGGCGGCGCGCGGGCGGCGGTCCTGCAAGGACTGCACCGCGGCGTGGCTGGCGCCGCCCACACCCTGCCTGACGGGCGTTTGTTCGTCGAGGTGGAAGAGCACCCCGATCCCACGCCGGTCGATGGCAAGACCCGCAATCTGGAGCGCGAGTATCGCGCCGTGGTTGAGGAGATTCTCGAGGTGCGGGGCGACGATGGACGCGTGTCCGCGTTCGTCCGCGGCATCACCGAGCCCGGCGCGCTGGCCGACACCAGCGGCTACTCGCCGGATATCGACTTCGCCGCCAAGGTGCAGCTGCTGGAAACCATCGACGTCACCGAACGCCTTGAGCTGGCCATGAAGCTTCAGCGCGAGCGCCTGGCCGAGCTGCAGGTGCGCAAGCGGATCCGCGACGACGTGGAGTCCGGTGCCGAGAAGCAGCAGCGGGACTACTTCCTGCGCAAGCAGATGGAGTCGATCCGCAAGGAGCTGGGCGAGGACGACGCGTCGGTGGTCGAGGAGTACCGGACCAAGATCGAAGAGGCCGGGATGCCCGACGCCGTGCGTGAGCAGGCCGAGAAGGAGCTCGGACGCCTGGAGCGCCTGGGCGAGCAGAGCGCCGAGACCAGTGTGATCCGGACCTATCTGGACTGGCTGATCGCCGTGCCGTGGTCAAAGCGCTCGGACGAGCGGCTGGATCCCGGGCACGCCCGTGAGGTTCTGGATGCCGACCACGCCGGCCTGGAGGACGTCAAAGACCGGATCGTCGAGTACATCGCAGTCAAGAAGCTCCGCCAGGAACGCGGCATCAGCGAGGACAAGAAGTCCGGCGCGATCCTGACCCTGATCGGACCGCCGGGCACCGGCAAGACCTCCATCGGCGAGTCGATCGCCCGGGCCACCGGGCGGGAGTTCGTCCGCATGTCCCTGGGTGGCGTTCGAGACGAGGCCGAGATCCGCGGGCACCGGCGCACGTACATTGGCGCCCTGCCGGGACGGCTGGTTCGCGCGCTGCGTGATGCCGGGACGCTGAACCCGGTGATCATGCTGGACGAGGTCGACAAGGTAGGCGCCGATTGGCGCGGTGACCCCAGTTCGGCTCTGCTCGAGGTCCTAGACCCCGCGCAGAACCACAGCTTCCGGGATCACTACCTCGACGTCGAACTCGACCTGTCGCAGGTTCTGTTCATCGCCACGGCGAACGTGGCCGACACGATCCCGGGTCCGTTGCTGGACCGGATGGAGGTCATCCGTTTCGACGGCTACACCACCTCCGAGAAGGCAGCAATCGCCCGCGGCTACCTGTGGCCGCGCCAGCTGGAGCGCAACGGGCTGCGGCCCGAGGAGGTCGAGATCTCCGACGAGTTGCTCCAGACCGTGGCGGTCGAGTACACGCGTGAGGCCGGCGTCCGCCAGCTGGAGCGCGACCTGGGCACGCTGCTGCGCAAGACCGCGACTCGGATCGCCTCTGGCGCAGCCGAGGCTCCGGTGGTGATCGACCTGGACGCGATCCGTGACGCGCTGGGGCGTCAGCGGCACTTCCAGGAGTCGGCCATCCGGACCGCGGTCCCGGGCGTGGCGACCGGTCTGGCTGTCACCGGAGCGGGCGGCGACGTGCTGTTCGTCGAGGCGACCTCGATGGCCGGAAAGCCCGGACTGACTCTGACCGGCCAGCTGGGCGACGTGATGAAGGAATCGGCGCAGATCGCGCTGTCGTACGTGCAGGGTCACGCCGAGGAGCTCGGCATCGACCCAGCGGCGTTCGAGAGACACTCCTTCCACGTGCACGTCCCTGCGGGCGCGATCCCCAAGGACGGCCCCAGTGCCGGCGTGACCATGGTCACCGCCCTGGCCTCGCTGCTCAGCGGCCGCCCGGTGAGGCACACCGTCGGGATGACCGGCGAGGTGACGCTCCAGGGTCGGGTCCTGCCGATCGGCGGGCTCAAGCAGAAGGTGCTGGCGGCCCACGCGGCCGGGCTGACCGACGTGGTCCTGCCGGAGCGCAACCGCGGCGACCTCGACGACGTGCCTGAGGAGGTCCGCCAGGCGATGAAGTTCCACCCGGCGATGACCATCGACGAGGTGCTCGGCGTAACGCTCGAGCAGACGGCG
>Ga0307374_10015430_pt1 | contig 10275 bp, 10 predicted proteins | sample OX3MG_FD_202532 | JGI IMG/M metagenome (GOLD analysis project Ga0307374, IMG submission 202532) | Soil microbial communities from Risofladan, Vaasa, Finland - OX-3 | ecosystem: Environmental > Terrestrial > Soil > Coastal area > Acid sulfate soil | place: Finland: Risofladan, Vaasa | collected...
CTGAACGCTCGCCCTTCGGGCTCGCAGGGCTTCGCTGCGGACAAGGCCAACAACCAACAAAGACCAAAAAGAAAAGGGGACACTTCTAATGAGGTAAGAATGGGGACATTTCTAAAGAGCTTTGACAAGTTTTTCAAAGAGCATTGCCAAGTTCCCAAGTAAGGCGTAGGATTTCTCGTTGACTTTCGGGGGCGCTGCAACGCGATCGCCGGGTTCCAAGAACAGCAAGAAGGGGGCAGAGAGCATTGTTCCCCCAGACCTGTTTTTGGATGTTTGAGAAGAGTCATCTCGATGGCGGCGGAGTGAGGGAACCCCCTGTTGCCCGTGGACTGTTGCTATGAAGAAAATTCTTGAGATTGTTTTGACGTTCATTTTTGTGGGGAGCGTGCTCGCTTTCGGCGGCGTTCAACCCTTGACGTATTCACTGGCTGAAGTGCTCATCTTCCTGGCCGTTCTATTCTTCCTCTGGAGCCAGCAGCGGCACGGTCAAATCCAGCTTTCTTTGCCAATTTGGCCCTTTCTGTTTGCCGCCTGGGTGGGATTGCAACTGCTTCCCATGCCGGGGAGCGTTGTGGCCGCGGTGTCGCCGGCACGCGGGCTGACGTCAAAATGGCTGGGAACGCTGGACCCCCAAGGGGGCTGGACGGCCCTGAGCATTTACCCCCATGCGACACTCCTGGGATTCATCAAGCTGCTCGCCTATCTGGGCGTTTTCGTCCTGGCGGTATACCTTTTTGATTCCGGCCGGAGAAAGAGCCTTCTGGTTCTGGCCCTGATCTGGCTGGGTTGCTTTGAGGCGGGTTATGGCATCCTCCAGCACCTGCTGAATTGGAACAAGATTTTTACCTTCACGAATCCTTATGACCTGTGGGTGGCAACCGGAACTTATATCAACCGCAATCATTTTGCCGGGCTGGTCGAGCTGACGCTCCCCTTCTCCTTTGCTTCGGCGTTCTACTGTTATCAACTTTGGTCGGACTGGCGGCAGGGCCTCCTGGCCCGCAACGCCTCCGGGAAGGAAAGCGCGGCGGGTTTCCAGGTGATTTTTTATCTTTTTTTGATGATGATCATGGTTCTCGCTCTGATCTTCTCCTGGTCGCGCGGAGGCATCCTGGCTGTGTTGGCGACGCTGATTGTTTTGTCGTTGCTGACAGCGATCAAGGTGAAGCAAAAAATCTGGGGGCTGGGAGTTCTGGGCTTCGCAATTTTGGCGGTTGTGTTTACTCTCTGGATTGGGCTTGGACCGGTCCTTTCCCGATTCCAGCATATGGGACAAACCAACTACCTTCAGACTTCCGAGCGGGGCATGATCTGGCATGACACACTGCATCTGATCGGGGAGAATCCTGTCCTTGGCACCGGCTTGGGAACCTATGGCGAGGCCTTCCGTCCGTATCAAACCCAGTTGGTGAATATGCACATCGACCATGCCCACAATGACTACCTCGAGTTCACCTCGGAGACCGGCCTCCTGGGCGCGGGCCTCCTTTTCATCCCGATTTTTTATCTCCTGGTCCGGATGATCGTCGCCTTTCTCAGCGACCATCGGCGTTACCGGCGGGCCATCATCCTGGGGTGCATCGGCGCCACTCTGGGGCTGTTGATCCACAGCGTAACGGACTTCAATTTGCAAGTGCCCGCCAACGCCATGATCTTCGCCATGATCCTCGGGATCGGATACAAGGCGGCGTGCCTGGAGCCAAAAATCGAAGCGCGAAAGAAAGCCGCCGCCGGGGTGATGTAAGGTGGGGGCGCATCAGGGGACAGTTATTTCTGCCGTATGGCATTGAACTGCATGGCCGGAACGGAAACCCTCCACAGGCGTCCTTGCTGGTCTGCCCACAGGTCGATGTGAGCCAAGTCGGCGGTGACGACAAGGTGGCGAAGGGATTCGCTTTCGCCGCCGATTTTTACCTGCTCATTGCCGGTCTCAACCACGCTGACTTGCCCTGGCAGCGCTTCCTGGGGGATGAAGGCCCTAAAGATCTGCGGGCCTCGTGAAGTCTTGTCGTAGCGGTCCACCAGGATTTCGTATTGGCTGAGGACGTTGTCATCGAGCACCACCACGTCTTTGGAGAGCAGAAACTCGCGATGGTCATCCTTATCATTCACGGTGTGATAATGGGCCTTAACCGGCGCCGTTGTGAAGTCGATACGAAGCTCGGAGTTCTGGTCGCCTTTCTGGACCCACGCGTACGATAAAGGCCGCAGTTGGGAGTCAAGAATCAATTGGGGAAAACTGTGAAGCGCCAACGTCTTCCCTGCCGTTTGGGTGTGGAACTCGATTTCAGCCTTGGCAACGATTTTGTTTCCGGAAGGAAGAATCTGGAACCTTTCAACGCCAATTTCTTTGCCCGCAACCGAGATTTCAAAAGCCCCGTAGTCGCTCGGATTGGCCGGCGCCGCGCGTGCAACGGCCGGAGAACTTGCGAGTGTCCCCGCCAGCAGTAGGACGAAAAACGTCAGTCGGCAAAAAACCATCCGAAGCACCTGCATGCTCCTTATATCGGCTAAACCAGCTTCCAGCGCAGGATTTCTCTGACAATTTCCTGGGGGTGCCGCCCTTCGGTGGAGACTCGAAATTTCGCCTGGCGATAATAAACGAGGCGCTGGGCATAAAGCTGTGCAAAGCTTTCGCGATCCTGGAACAAGGGGCGATTGTCCATGGTGGCGCAACGTTGCCAGAGTTCCTCCAAGGGACCGTCAAGCCAAATTGTAATTCCGCCTCTTCCCCGGATAAAATCGAAATTCACTTTCTGGACGAAAGTCCCTCCGCCCAGCGCGATGATGGCGGGTTCCTTCCTGGAAGCCTCTACGAGGGCCGCCTGTTCGAGCTGGCGAAAGAACGACTCTCCGGCCCGTTCAAAGATCTCCCGGATGGAAGCTCCCTGGCCCGCTTCAATGGTCATATCCAAATCGATGAAGGGCCAGCCTAATTCTTCCGCCAGAAGGGCTCCCACGGAAGATTTCCCGCTCCCCATGAATCCGAGAAGGTAGATCAGTTTTGACTGGTGACCGTTCATTCCAAGTGGCTCGATGTCTTCAGGCGCAATTATAAGGGCGCCTTCTCCCGCTTCGCAACCCGCACGTTCAGGCATGGCGGAGCAGGGAAAACAATTCTTCGGCCCGCACCGAGACTCGACTCGCATGAGGAGCCGGGCCTCGGGGGCGAATCGAAAGAGGCTACTTCTGGCGAATGTGGATGGTTCCGCTGAAAGAGGTCAGCTCCAAAGTGGCCTCGCCGCTGCTGTGCGTTCCGAAGAGGCTGTTCCCGGAAGAGAACAGCGAGTCTGAGGAACGGTGGGAGACGAGGGGGAAACTGTTGTCCACTTTGCCGCGCACCGTCTTGGCATTCAGTTCGAACGAAGCAGTGGGCGGACAGATGATATTCATGTTACCGCTGTAGTCTGAGAGAACGTAGTCCCCGCCGGCCTGGAAATCGCCCTCGTACACAATGTCCCCGGAGGTTGTGGTGCCGTGCAACCTGGAACTGGTAGGGTTGACAAAGTGGAGACTGCCATTGATCGAGTAAGCTTCGACCCGGCCGGACGGCCGGACAACCTCAATGTTGCCTCCCACCGAACGCACCGACAAATGGCCAGCCGAATCGGAAACGGAGATATCTCCGCCAAGGGAGTCTACGGAAGTGTCGCCTCGAACCGATTCGATTTGGACCATCCCCTGGGGGTTATGAATTTCCAGGCTTGAACCGGTGGGAACCTGGAGAGTGTAATCGACCGTATAAGTTTGGCCTGCCGCCGGGTGATTAACGACATAGGTTGTGAAATGGACCTTATCGACCGCACCCCCCGGGATTGGAAGCTCTTCCGTATCGACGGCAACCTGGGGAGAAGATGAATCATAGTGCACATGGACCTGCAACCGGCTCCAGCCCTTGACAAGAACCTTGCCCGCCGTGTTCGAAATGCTAATCCGCGGCGTCGCGGTTGTCTCGATGGTTTTTTCGGCTTGGGGAGGGGCCGCAGCGACCAACAGCCCTGCGGGTATAAGCAATAAAATACCGACGCCTCGTATCCCGCACTTCTTGCGGGCGCCGCTTGATTGACTTAGCACTGCTCTTATTCCCCTCCCCATTTGATTAGCGACCATCGTACTCCAAGGCGGAAGCCAAAACGTCCGCCTTTTCTGTATAGGCTTGCATGAGATATTGATGCGCCAGCGTGTTTTGCGGCTGCTCGTGAAGCGAAGTCAGACATTCGTGAATCGAACTGTTGAGTGCTGTCAGCCCTCGCGCATAAGTCTGCTGCGCAACGGGATTCAGATAAGCCTCGCGAGCCTTATAACTGTTTTCCATCTGCTGGACCGTTTGCACCAGATTGGCTTCAACTGCCGTTAGACTGGCGGGCGCCGCGCTTGTGGCGATGAGGGATGCAGTGGCGTTCGGCACGGCCTTTCTGCGGAGGTCTCCCGGGGAAACCAGGAAGATTGCCAGAACCATTAGAAAAACGAGGGCCCCCATGGGAGCGACGCTGGTAGAAAGGCGGGTTTGTGCAATCCATTTTTTCCAAAAACTTTCCTTCTCGTGGAAAAAGCCCTCCGCCGCCAAGGTGGCGCGAACGTTGCTCCACACCCGGGGAGCCGGAGATTCCAAAGGCCAAGCTGCGGCGGTTGAGCGAATGAGTTCGAGATCGGCAAGAAGGGAGCCGCAGGAAGAACACTTTTCGGCGTGGGCGCGCAAACCGCGCTCCTCTTCGCCTTCCAGGTACGCATCCAGATTCGTCTGGAATTCCCCGCACGTCAGATTCAGGGCATTATCATGCCTATCTTCTATCATGGTGCTATATCTCCTCCCGGCCCTCCGGGGTTGCGCGAGCAGTGGAATCCTTCTTTCCTGATTGTTGTTGGTGCTCCCGGAACCACTCGCGAAGCTTCAGGCGGGCCTTGTGGAGTTGCGATTTCGAATTGCCGACCGAACAGCTCATGATTTCAGCGATTTCATTATGCTCGTAACCTTCAACATCGTGCAAGACGAATACCGATCGATAACCCGGCGGAAGTTCCCCAATCGCGCGGGTCAGGGTAACCCGGTCGACCGAGCCCACCAGCCGGCGGTCATCGTCTCCGTAATCGCGTTTGATCGGATCGCCCTGGGAGTTTTCCGTTTCATCGAGCGAAATCTGGCTGAGCCCTTTCTTTCTGAGGTGCATCAGCACCACATTGACGGCTAATCGATGCAGCCAAGTGGAGAAGGCAGACTCGCCGCGAAACGTCGAAATCTTCCGGAACAACTGGAGAAAGGCTTCCTGCGTGAGATCTTCTGCTTCTGCCACATTACCGGTCATCCGCAAGCACAGCGAATAAACTCGCCGCTTATGGGCTTCAAACAGCGCCGCGAAGGCCTCTTCGTCACCTTGCTGTGCACGCGCGATTAGCTGAGCATCGGGGGCGGCCCCGGATACCGCTGATTTCTGTGCGCTCAAAGGCTTCCACTCAGGGCCGCACCTGAACTCACCTGTTGAGATGCGGCGGGCAAAATAGGAGTTGTCTCCAAAATCTTCAATGTTTAGCAGACTTCGAGGATAAACGGCCAGCGCCAGAACTGCTGCCGTTCCATGCACCTACGGACTTTCGACTCTATTCCCTGGAATCTCGACCACGGCTTTCCCCACCCCGGCGTTCCCGGCCGTATCATAGGCCCGCAGGGCGATCACATGCTCGCCGGGGGCGAGGTCTTGCGCCTTGACGGTAAAGGTCTCTGTCCTGGAGTCGATAATGCCGTCATCCGATTCAATCTCTTTCCAGCCATGGCCGTCAATTGAACTCTGGGCGTTGTGTAGAGGCGACGTCGCGTCCTCCGCCCGGAACTGAACCACGGTTTCCCCGGCTTTTACTACCTTCCGTACCATGCTAACCTCCGGTGGGGTATTATCCACCCAAAAGGGCGCGCTTAACATTACATCCTGGCGGGCCGTGGAAGGCGGATTGGAAGGCGCGTCCGAGGCGACAAGCCGCGCCACGTATTGGCCGTCAGCCAGGCTGGAAGGATCAATCGTATAACTATTCGATTTGATCTTGTCCTTGACCAGATGCCAGCTTTTTTCATCCGTCGACTTGACGTAAATCGAATAGGCGAGCGAGTCTCCGTTTGGATCGTCAGCCTGCCAGGTGAGGGTGACAGGGGACTTGCCGGTCGCTTGATTCGCTGGCGCGGGAACCGGGTAACTCACATTCGGCGGCGCGGCTACGCTGATCGCGACGCTGGAAACAACTTCGGCCGGGGAAGGGCTTGCCGTGCTGGTCCGCTCGCCGGCATTGCTAACGCTGAGCGAGTGGATTTCAGGCGGAAGATTCTGGTTTAGATAGGCAATCGAAGCCTCGTCCAGAGCAGGGCCAGCCGAGCCTGAGCCCCGGAAAACGGCTTTCCACTGGATGTAACGGGCCGGCGGACTGGTGATTTGGCTGCTGCTATTCGGGTCCTGATAGGGTCCGGCCCAATCACTCCAGGTCTGGTCCGGCCGCTTAAAATTGCCGGAGCGGGTATAAAACTCGACGGAAGTTCCGGGAGGTGTTTCACCCCGCCAGGATAGGACTCCCCAGTGAGAAATGAAATTCGTGTCCTTTACGGGAGACTCGTACGTGCCTTTGTCACTCGGCGTTGTTCCCATACGGAAGAGCTTGGCAACGTTACTTGTGGCGATATACAGGTTCCCGCCCTCAACCAAAAGCCGCGTGGCGACAGATTCATGCGTTTCGGTCAGCAAGGTAAGATTGTTGCCGAATCGCGCACGGTCCAACTCATAAATCTGGCCATTGGAGTCCGTCGAAAACAGAATCTTCTTGCCAACCAACGCCAGGCCGTACACGCTCTCGCTGTTGGAATTCCATAAAGTTTCGGCGGTCGAGTCAGGAGAGATTTCGATCACGGCTCCCCGGCTCTGGGACTTCAGCAACCCTGCAATCCCTCTTAGAGTTTCTCCCGGGTGAATAAAGCTGGGGGCTGCTTCCTTCCTCTTCTCGGGCTTTTGGGGCTTAGCTTCCTTCGGCTTTTGGGCGGATGGATGTGAATCTTCCGAGGATGCCGGCGTCTCGGCTGTTACGGTCATGACTTGGGTTGGAATGGTTATTGCCGGCGTTTGCGGCATTAACATGAGGGGAGTTCCCATTTGGCCGGGAGCCCCTAACGCGGCGGCATAGATGTTCCCCTGTGGGCCAACCGCCAAGTCGTGGATTTCTGGCAGGCCGGCTTGGTAAATGACGAAGGCTTTGCCCTTGGGGTTGATGCGATAGACCAGCCCATCCGGCACGCTCCCCGCCAGCAAATTCCCTTGGTGATCGAACGCCAGGCACATAATGTGGGTTTGGTTGCTGTTGAAGAAAACCTCGCCTTTGCCGGTCCGGTCCACGCGTAGAATCTGGCCGCGGTCTCCGGTGCCGACGTAAAGCCGGCCTTGCGAGTCAAAAAGCAGCGCCCAAATGTACTTGGCGTGCGGGTCATAAAAAACCGAGGATTTTCCCTCCGGTGTGACGCGATAGATCTTGCCCTCGGGCGAGCTTCCAACATAAAGATTACCCTGGGGGTCTGCGGCCAGCGCGAAAATATCCGGCTCCTGAGCGGTAAAGAAAAGCGAGGACTTGCCGTCGGCGGCGACCCGGTAAACCTTTCCTTGATGTCCGGTGCCGATATAGAGATTGCGGTGGCTGTCGGCCGCGAGCGAAAGCGCCAAGGCCTCGTCGGGATTGAAAATCACCTTGGCTTCGGGGGCCAATCCCAATGTGCCGTCTTTGCTGATGGACACTCCGTTCAGCCGGCCTTGCAGAAAATCTTTGAAGTCGGCGATCTGCCAGACGGTTGTCTCAACTCCTCCAACCGGAAGGGCAAACCCGATGACGAGAAAAAACAACAGCAACTTTGCGCCAAGTTTCATGAGCACGCTCGTGGAATGGAATCGATGCTTGCCGGCCTTCGCCGGCGCCGTATGTCCGGCTAGTCCCCGGAATCCTCCACCGTCAAGGACAGGATCTTGCTGCCTTCGATCGTATACAGAGTCGGCTTCGTCTCGAAGTCCCCAATCACCGAGGCGGCGCCGAACATCACGCTGCTGGAGACGGCGGGGTCCGCCAAAAAGGTCTGTACCAGCGATGGCGGAGGCGAGGGATACTCATCCCCCTGGAGCGTCAGGGAACGCTGCGGGGCCATCAGCAGCGCATAAAGCCGGTTGTTCCGGCGCATGCGGTTCAAAGCGCGCACCAGTTGGTGAAGGTTGCGCGGCGCTGTTGTAAGGGGAACCAAACGGTTCTGAAGCGCGTTCAACGTCGTCCCGCTCCCGACCACCAGCGATAGCCTTTTGCCATTGGCGCTTCGAGGGATGTCCACAGGAATTTTTTCGATCAGCGTTTCGCCGGAAGGAGTGCGCAGCAATCCTGTGACTTCGATGTGATCGCCCGGCCTGACGCGGGACTTGGTGCTCCAAACCTGCTCCAGCGTTGCCACACGCTTTTCGTCCGTTGAGACGATTGTGAGATCGATGTCTTTGACGTGCAGGCCGGGGAAATCCGCCCCCAGCAAATAGTTCAGAGGTGATGAGACCAAGCCTCCCGCGACGCCTGCGGTGTTGATCTCGCCGGATACAACGTCTTCGATCTTGACCGCTTCTCCCTCGGAGAGCTGGATCTTGCCGTGCAGTTCCAGGGTTGAAGGGCCCAGGGTTCTCTCAGTTCCGCTGAGGGTGGATATAATTCCGAGATTCAAAAGAACCGGTGAAAGAAAGGCTTGCTGGATTATTTCAAACTCGTAGTCCGTCTTCCGGTTCAGCGTGGAATCCAGGTGGATGTGGACCGGAATCATGCTGGTCTTTTCTCCGACCACTCCAAAGACGGCTCCAAAGCGGTCCTGGCGGATTGTTCCCACCAGCGGTCCCGGCGCATCGACCTTGAAAGAGCTGGCAATGCTCGGCACGGTGGCCAGCACGTGCGCCTCGGCAAAAGGAATCCGCGCCGGGCCAACCATCAGGAAACGGTGGCCGCAGGCGTAAAGATCATTGCCCTTCCGGTAGGTTACCGTGCAGTCCGCATTCAAGTTAAGGTCGCCTCGCACCAGAACCATGCTGACCATTTGGCCAGGCTCAGGACCCTTGGGGCTTGGCGGAGCGCTCTCCGCGCTGGAAACGGCCGCTCCCTGCATCGGCTGAAAACCCATCTGGCGGAACAGCGGACTGTATTCGTCCATCGCCGCGGTTGAGAATCCGCCGAAACGCAGCGGGAGCAGAAGGTCGGAAATCGTTCCTTTGCCGCCGGCCGTGGGAAGAACTTTCATCAAGTTTTGAATGCCGGATTCCCCATCCGCCTGCTCGGGGATCAGCCGGGCTGAGCCGCTCGGGTCGAGCGACGTGCCGACGATCTTGTACCTTGTTGCCATCGGCCGCATCCGCCGGGCACGGACGGGCTCGGCAGGTTCGGGAACAACATCCAGCATGTCTTCGATCGGCGTGATGCCCGTGATCGCCTCTTTGGCGAAAGGAAAAGCAAGCGCCACCGCGCCCACCAGCTTGCCATCCACATAAACAGGACTCCCGCTCATCCCTTCGATGACGCCCGTCTCGGCCAGCGGGCCGCCGGACAACCGCGCCAGGATGACATCGTGCTTCGGAGCCAGAAAATTCTTCAGCACGCCCAGAAACTCCACCTGAAATTCCTGGACCTTGTTCCCTTCAAAGATCGTGCGGCCAACCCCTTTAAGTCCCGGCCGAATTTCACTGAGAGGGAAGAACTGGGTCTGGCTTTGGGCTTGGAGAGCCGAAACCGCCATCAGCGCGAACGCCACAGCGGCGATGCCCTTACGGAATCGCATATTGAAGAACTACCTTTTCATACCAATCACTTAGTCTACGGGACAAGGTTTTGCGGCGTCAAGCAAAGTCGGAGCTTGGTAGTGACTCATTTTGATATTAAGGCTGTCACTTCAGATTGGGTGGAAGCTCAGATTCTTTCAATATTCTGAAGCTAGTGACCTTGATTTGAGAGCTATCTTTGGAAGCTATACGCATGGAGCAATCGAGAGCGGGTGGTAGGGGACGTGGGCTGCTAAAAAATACCCCGGCCAAGGTTGGAATTGCAGTAGATGAAATAGGCACTGATTGGCTGATCCCCATGCACGCGCCTCCTACCGTATGGCAAGCTTTATCACACACCGCTAGTGTAGTGCGTCTAACGCTTCTTTACATTTGGCGACTTTCGTCAGGATTTGTTCGACCGGGGCACTCCAGACGAAGACGCGTGGATTTTGGTTATGACCGCCGATGTAATCCCCAATGGCCT
>Ga0307374_10015431_pt1 | contig 10275 bp, 9 predicted proteins | sample OX3MG_FD_202532 | JGI IMG/M metagenome (GOLD analysis project Ga0307374, IMG submission 202532) | Soil microbial communities from Risofladan, Vaasa, Finland - OX-3 | ecosystem: Environmental > Terrestrial > Soil > Coastal area > Acid sulfate soil | place: Finland: Risofladan, Vaasa | collected...
CGGCGCCCCCCGCCCGGCCTGCTGCCGCGGCCGTGCCGAAGCTCCAATCCGACCCGAAGCGGCCGGGATTCGACCGGGGAATTCCGAAAGGGACCGCTGGGGGCGGTCGACGGCCGGTTCCCCCCAAGCCAGGAAGCAACGGCGCTGAGCCGCGCAGCTGGACCCGGACCGGGCTGATCGCTGTGGCGGCCCTCGCCGTGGTGCTGATCCTCTGGAACATCACCCATGGCCCGGGCCAGAAAGCTGTCCCCCCTCCCCGCGGCCAGGCGAGCCCCGCTGCCACGGCGACGCCCCGCCCATCGGCTACCGCCACACCGTCGACCACGGCCCCGCAGCTGACTCTCACGGGCACCCAGACGCTCGGGAGCGGAGGCACCGGCTACCAGGTCCAGAGCGTGCAATACGGAGTGCACGGGTCTCAGTTCTGGGTGGTCATCCACTTCACCGGCGGCACAGGGGTGCCTACCATCACCTCTGGATTCGACGGCGCTCAGACCATCTACCTGGAGATGCAGGGGGTCGCGCCCGGAACCGCGGTCGCGCAGCCGGCGGCCGGAAGCTTGGTATCCAGCGTCGAGGTGGGCCATGTCGCCGGGTTCAAGGGCGCCGTGTATGTTCTCCAACTCAGCCGCGCGGCCCAGATCTCGCCCTCGGAGCTGACCGGCAGCGAGGCTGGGGCACCGGGCTACTTGGCAATCATCCAGTAGCCCGATTTCGAAGTCCAGCGCGCTGGGCGCCGGGCCGATGGGGCTTTCGGCAGCCTGCTCTAGGCCCCGACGCAAGGCCACGAGTCGGGCCGGCCTGACCCCGCTCGGAACGCCCCCAAGCTGCGGCTGGAGCGAAGGCCCGGGAGAAGCGGTCAGTTGCGGCCATAGGTGGGTGGCGAGGAGGAGGTGTTCGCCAGTTTAAGGTCGAGCATGGTTATCTCCCGATTCAAAAGCTCAATCTCCTGGCGCAGCCGGTGGCTGACGATCGACTGCTCCAGCAGGCGCTGCTTGTGGGCCAGCTCGACCATCAGAGTTGAGGCGATCACCCAGGAGAGGAGAAGCGGGTCGCTGGGTAGGGGATTGACGCCTGCCGACCGAGCCGTGAGGCGGGAAAGCCCTCCCGTGTAGCGGGTCAGGGCGAGGCGAGCCTGACTGGCCAGGATGAAGGCGGCCGGGTCCGGAGTCTGGTCTTCCAGAAGGTCCACGGAAGCTCGCGGATAAGGGCGCCCGGGTACCAACTCCTTGATGCGGAAGCGCTGGGCACCGGTCACCTCCAGGCGGCTCCTGCCCTCGGGAGACGGTCGCACGGTTCTGATCACCGCGACCGTGCCCACCGATTCCGGGTCCGCCGGCCCGGCGACTTCCTCCCCGCGCCGAATCGCCACCACGCCGAACCTCTCGCCCGACTCCTGACAGTCGCGCACCAGCGACTGGTAGCGCGGTTCGAAGACGTGGAGAGAGAGCGGCATGTGGGGGTAGAGGACCACACGGAGCGGGAACAGGGCCAGCTCAGCCACGGTCGCCAAGGATGTGGTTCACCCCGCGACGGCCAACCGGTTGCGCCTCAGATTCGCTCCAGCGGAGTCAGGCCTAGCAGCTCGAGCGAACGGGCCAGGGTCGCCCGGGTCGCATCCACCAGCCCCCGCCGCAGGCCGCGAAGATCCCGATCCTCAAGCTGGTATAGGCGGCCGGAGTGCTCATAGAAATCGTTGAACGCAGTGGCCAGCGCGAAGGTGTAGCCGGCCAGGGTCGAGGGGCTGAGCCCATCCGCAGACTCCGCGACCACCCGCGGGAAGCGCTCGACCATCTTCACTAGCGCCTGCTCGGCGAGGCTGAGCTCGGGCATCTCTTGAGGCATCGGGAGGGGTTCAACTTTGGCCAGTATTCCACAGGCCCGGGCGTGGGCATATTGCAGGTAGACCCCGGTGTCCCCGCTCGTCCGCAAGGCCTCGCCGAAGTCGAAATTGATGATCGAATTGAGCCCGAAGCGGAGCAGGTAGTAGCGGACCGCGCTGGCCGCAAGCAGGCCCGCGGTGGTCCCGTCGCGGGCTTTGGAGCGGACCTGGCGCTCGGCTTCGTCAAGAAGGTCGTCGGCCCCGACCTCGATGCCGCGGCGCCCGCTCAGCGTGTACATCGCCTTGCCCTCCCTTATGTCGAAGCCGAGGGCCGCCGCCGCGTTTGGAGAGAGCGCGACCACCTCGTACGCGAGGTGGTGCAGGGCCTTGGCCTGAGCCTCGAAACCAAGCCTGCGCAGAGCCGACTGCACTGCTCTCTGGGGCGCGGCCTGGCGCTGGTCGATCACGTTGACCACGCGGGCGCCTCTCCCGAAGCGGCTCGGAGAAAGCTGGGCGAGCCCAGGATCGGCCGTCGTCGATGCCGGACCCTGCGGCGACCAGAGTCGATAGTCGAAGTCGAGGCCCAGCACGCCGAACTTCCACAGATGGTAGGCAATGTCCTTACCCGTGTAGGTGGCGATGCCGTCACTCTTGACCAGGACCTTGGCGTCGCCGTCGTCGGCATCCTCCGTCGAGGTGCCGTCTTCGAGGGGAAGTACCCAGCATCCTTTGAGAGGCCCCGTGGAAGGCCTCCGAATTACCCCCGACTCCTGCATCCAGTCGAGGGCATGGCCCAGGAACCCGCGCTCGATGATGTCGGACTCCCAGGTCAGAAGGTCATAGCCCACCCCCGCTCGGGCCATCGTCCGCAGGTGGGCATCGACGATCTTTCCGGCGAGCTGCTTGGCGGCCACCGCGACTTCCCCTTCTCTCCCCTCGATCTGGCGCAGGGTGCGGACTCGCAGGGCCACCAGCTCCGGCTCGGCCTCGTAGCGGCGACACACCTCCACGTAGGCGCGGGAGCAAAACCGGTCGAATGGCTCGTCGGCCGCCGGGGCTAGGCCCAGGTTGCGGATTCCCACCAGGACGTCGGCGACCTGGACGCCGGTGTCGTCGATGTAGTTCTGCACCTCGACCTGGTGACCCCGGGCCCGCAGCAAGCGGGCCACCGTGTCGCCGATGCAGGCGTTACGAAGGTGTCCGACGTGGGCCGCCTTATTGGGGTTGGTGGCGGTGTGCTCGACGATCACCTTGGGGCCGGCCCGAGGGTCGGGGCTGACCACTTCACCTAGGGCGAGCGAGCGCTCGATCACGGCGGGGGTGAGTGAGGCGAAATCAATCCTCAGGTTGAGATAGCCACCGCCGCTGACAGTGATCTCGCGGCTGTGCTCGACCGGCTGCTGGCCGAGGATCTGGGCCAGCTGGGCCGCGATCTCACGCGGCGGCCGCTTCAGGGAACGGGCGAGCCGGAAGGCGACCGCGGAGGAATAGTCTCCCATCTCGGGAACCGCCGACGGCTCCACGGCGAGGTCGGGGGCGGCACTCGCGCCCAGGCTCAGAACGGCACGCTCGAGGGCGCGCGCAAGCGAGTCCTGGAGATCGGGCATAGGCGCGTGATCGTACCGCGTCAGGCGCCGGCGCCCTGCTTCAGACTAGACCGTCGAGCTTGGCCTTGAGGGTAGACTTCGGCTGGTAGCCGACCAGGCGCTGAACCGCCTCGCCGCCCTTGAAGAGGATCAGGGTGGGAATGCTCATCACGCCGAACTGACCTGCGACATTGGGATTGGCATCGACGTCGAGCTTGGCCACTTTGACCCTGGGGCCGTACTCAGTGGCTAGGTCCTCGACGATCGGAGCCAGCATTTTGCAAGGCGCGCACCAGTCCGCCCAGAAGTCCACAAGAACCGGCGTCTCGGACTTGATCACCTCGCTTTCGAAGGTCGCATCGCTCACGTGAACTGGCTCAGCCATGGTCTTCTCCCGGCGTCAGGCGCCTTGACCCGCTGGGGCGGCGCTCCCGGACGCTGAATCTGATTTCGGTGCCGTTGTTTTGGTCTCGCCCTTGCCGTCCCCGGTCCCGGCTGGAGCCGCGGCCGGGGTGGCCGCCGGCTTGGTTTCAGCGGTGGTCGGGGTGATCGAACTGGAGGACGAAGACCTGGAGTCGTTCTTGTAGAAACCCTGCCCCTTGAAGACGATCCCGACGGGGAATACCATCCGTCGGACCGGGGCGGCACAGATGGTGCACTCGCCTAGGGCTGGGTCTCGGATTCCTTGGACGGCCTCGAACTGATGACCGGCCTCGCAACGATAGGCGTAAGTAGGCACTCCGTACTAAACCCTACCCGAATTGGCCCCAACTCCAAACTGAGTTCCGGCCTGGCGCCGCCCCTGCCCCGCCAGGAGCGGGACGGACGGACTCAATCGAGGGCCATGAGGACGAGGCCGGCGGGCACCTTGGGGAAGAAGTAGGTCGACTTCTGGGGCATCGCCTCGTCCGCCACCGCTACCGCCGCCATCTCGGCGACCGAGGGTGGGTTGACCAGGAGTGCCACCCCGGCCAGGGCCAGGGCCAGCGCGTGCGCTTCCTGAGCATCGCGCGTGAAGCGCACCGCCCCGGCGGCGGCGGCGTCCGACCCGATCCCGAGCAGAGGTTCCAGGATCTCCCTTTCCAGCACGGCGACATCGAGCCTGAGCACCGGGCTGGGATTCGACCGGCGAGGGCGGCTGACCACCTCAGCGCCCGTCGTACCGATTAGACCAAAGGCGTGGGCCTGCGCGCGCAGGCCCCCGATCAGGGCGAGGGCCTCCGAGACCGTGCTGGCCGGCTCCCTCCGCCAGCCGCGACGGGCCAGTTCTGCTGCGATCGAGTCCACCCCCCGAGTGGCCTGGGGAACCACCCGGTGGGTGGGCAGGATCACATTGCCAGGATCGGCCAGCGGGGAGACCAGAGTGAGCACCTGGCGGAGCCCCAGGTTGAGCGCCGTCTCGTAGCGGTGATGGCCATCGGCAATGAAAAGCCGGGTCTGGCTCAGTCCCTTGCTGACCTGGGCGGCGATCTCAGGGTTGCTCGCCCGCCACAGCTGGTGGCGCTCCGAGCCGTACTCGCCCGCGACGACCGCCTCGGCGAAGGGAGCTTCGGCGGACACGATCTCGACCAGCCGGGCGGTGACCGCCGGAGCGTCCTCGTAAAGCATAAAAATTGGCGACGTCTGCACCCGGGTTGCCTCGAGCAGGCGGAGCCGGTCAGCGCGGGGAGCAGTCATGGTCAGCTCATGACGGAGTACTTCGCGGCGCTCGTGAGCCACCGGCTCCACGCCAACGAAGCAGCCCAGTCGCTCGCGGGGGCCACCGCCGCCGGGCGGCCGGAAGGAGTGGCGATGAACGTACACCGAAGGCAGTTCGTCCTGAACCAGTACCCCCTCCTGAAGCCAGGCGTGCAGGTGGTCGCGGGCACGGGTGTACCGGTCCCGCTCTCCAGGGACGTCACCCTCAAAGTCGCGGCCCAATTCGATGCGAACGACGTTCTGAAGCGCTCTGCCGTAAAGCTCCAGCTGCAGCTGCGGGTGGATCACGTCATAGGGAGGGGCCAAGACCGAGTCGAGCTGGACTAGCGACGGCTGGTAGAGAAGTCCGCGAAAGGCAGAGACCTCGGCCACTGGGCTAGAAGGAGACCAGGTGAAGGTCGGTCACCCCGTCGATGGCCCTCAGCTCGGCGGCCAGCGCCGGCGGGACCGACTCGTCGATCTTGACGGCGGTGACAGCCCTCCCCCGAGGCGCGTCACGTCCCACCTGCATCTCCGCGATGTTCACATTGGCCTGCCCGAGCAGCTGCCCAATGGAGCCGATCAGGCCGGGCCGGTCTTGATGTTCGAAGAAGAGGAACCTACCGTGCGGGTCGAGATCTATGCGCAGACCGTTCAGCCGGACAATCCTTGGCTCGCCGCTGGCCGTGGTGCCTTCCAATTCAGATGGGCCATCGCCGTCCACCCGCAACACCAATGAGCTTGACCAGGTGCCGGGACCCCGGCCGCGCTGCTCGGTCACCTCGATGCCGCGCTGGCGGGCAACCGCCCGAGCGTTGACCGCCGTGACCCGGTCCTGAGTGAAGGTGCGCAGGATCCCGCCCAGGGCCTCGGCCGTGATCGAACCCGGCTGGACTGCGGCGAGATCTCCCCGAAAGAGCATCTCGACACCTCGGATCCTACCCCCCCCCAACTGCGCGTACAGGCTCCCCATAGTCGCCGCCAGGGCCTGATATGGCACGATCAGGCTGGCCTCCTCGGGCGCGACGGCCGGAGCGTTTACGGCCCAGCGAGCCGGCCGGCCGGCGAGGACCTCGGCGATCTGGTCGGCCACGTCATTGGCTACCGAGAGCTGGGCTTCCACAGTGGACGCCCCCAGGTGCGGCGTGACCAATATCGCTGGCTCATGGAGCAGGGGGTTGTCCGGGTCGGGAGGCTCTTTGGTAAAGACGTCGACGGCCGCGCCCGCCAGGTGGGCAAGACGAACCGCATCCGCCAGAGCGCCCTCGTCGACGATGCCGCCCCGGCCGACATTGAGAACTCTCGATCCCTGGGGCATCCGGGCCAGCTGCTCGGGGCCGATCAGACCGCGAGTAGCCTCGCTCAGTGGGGTGTGGACCGTGAGCACATCGGCCCGGGCCAGCGCCTCGTCCAGGCTGAGCAGCTCGACCCCCAACTGCTCGGCGCGCTCCCGGGAGACGAGGGGGTCGAAGGCGACCACTCGCATCTGCAGGCCCTGGGCCATGCGGGCTACTTCGGCACCAATCTTGCCCAGGCCGATGACCGCCAGGGTCTTGCCGCGCAGCTCGCTCCCGACCAGCTGGGCGCGCTCCCACCGCCCGCTTCGAAGAGCCGAGTCACCACGGGCGACATTCCGGACCAGAGCCAGCATCAAGGCCAGGGTGTGCTCCGCAGCGGCCACGGTATTTCCAGTTGGAGCGTTGACCACCAGGACGCCGTGGGCGCTCGCCGCCTCGACGTCGATGTTGTCGACCCCAACCCCGGCTCGGCCGATGACTCGGAGTTGGGCTCCAGCGGCGATCACCTTCGCAGTCACCTTGGTCTCGCTGCGCACCACCAGTGCCTGGAAGGGACCGACCCGCTCCGCCAGCTGCTCCTCGCTGAGCTTGAGGGCGACCTCGACTTCGCCGACAGCGCGAAGCCGGGCGATGCCGTCCGCGGCGATGGGGTCGGCGACCAGAATGCGGGGCCGGTCCGAAGCTATCGGCGAAGGCATGAGAAGTTCCTCTGGGGCATGAGCGCACGGGCTCCAAGGGCGGCTGCGCGGCAGCGGTTCCTCCCGGGCCAAGGCCAGTCTATCGGACCCGGGCGCGACGCCTCGTCTTGGGTTCCCAGAGCCTGATTCCGCCCAGCAGCCCGGCCGCATTGTCCACCAGTGTCACGTCGTCGCCCAGCGGGACCCGCACATGGGTCGAATTGCCCCCGCCCACGTAAAGGTGATCGAAAAAGAGGAGTGCCCTGACTGTCTCCACCGTCCGCAGCACCCGGCGGTTCCAGCGCTTGTTGCCGACCTTGCTCCGAGCCGCATCGCCGACGTACTCGCTGTAGGTGCGGTCGCCGTGGCAAGGATGGTGGGCCAACTCGAGATGGACTGATGGAACCCCGTCCTGAAAGACGGCACTTCCGAACGCGGTCCCCAGGGTGACCACCACCTCCAGTCCTTTACCTTTTATCACCGCCAGTCCCTGCACCTCGGCGTCATTACCCACCCGCACCGGGCGGCCCAGTGCCCGGGTCCCGGCTCGGGCGAGATTGAAGTGACTCCAGGCCCGCTCCAGGGGGGGGGAGATGGCGGTTCCCTCCCCGCCCTCCCTGATGAAGTGAGGTGCGCTCAGGACAACTCCGGCCCGGACCACACCGGGAAACCCAACCGAGACCCGGTCGAATTCGGGACCCGACCCCGCCAGCTTCTTGAACACCCGGATCATGTCCGACGGGCTGAGGGGATATTCGGTCTTCACCCTGGTCGCCGCGGCACGAGGCTTCCCGGCGCTATCGAGGACCTCCGCCTTGATACCGGTGCCCCCGACGTCGATGGTCAGCGTGTCCTGGGATCGGCGCCGGGTGCGGCCCGGCGCGGCGCGGACCCCAACGGCGACCGGACGGCGGGCTACGACCACGGTCATTGGCCTCCTCTGCGACTGCGGACCCCTCGGCACTGTACCTCGCCGACGCTAGTTTTGGGCCCCTCGGGGGTGGCGCCCAGGCCGCTCCGGGCCCTTAGTGCTGGTCGGTCGCGAAGGGAAGAAGCGCCATGTGCCGGGCGCGCTTGAGGGCGACCGTTAGCCGCCGCTGGTGCAGCGAACAGGTCCCGGTCACCCGCCGGGGCAGTATCTTGCCGCGTTCGCTGATGTATCGGCGCAGCCGGGAGACCTCCTTGTGGTCTACCTCCACGATGCGCTCCAGGCAGAAGTTGCAGACTTTGCGTGGGCGGCGCCGGGCGTACTCCGACATGCTCTGTTCTCTCAGCCTCCGAATGGTCTGTTCACGGCTCGCCTAGAAGGGTATGTCGTCAGGGTCGATATCCCCGTCGGGAACTTCGGCCAGGACCGGGGCCGCCTCGTCGCCGCCGGCGGGAGTTGGAAAGGACTGCACCCGGGGACCGCTGTCGCCTCCGTCCGAAGTGGATCCCTTCGGGTCAAGGAATTGGATGTCGTTACAGTTGACCTCGGTGCGGTAACGCTTCTGGCCGTCCTGGCCGTCCCAGGAGCGAGTCTGGAGCCTTCCCTCGATGTAGACCAGGCTGCCTTTGCGGAGGAACTGGCCCGCCAGCTCGGCCAACTTGCGTTGGCCCATGTTCCAGACCACCACGTCGTGATAGTCGGTGAACTCACGGCGCTCACCGTCCTGCGAGCTGCTGTAGCGGTTGGTGGCGATTCGCAGCTGGGTCACCGGAACCCCGCTGGGCAGATACCGCATCTCGGGATCCGCTGTGCAGCGACCAATCAGCATCACTCGATTGAGCGAACCCGCCATCGTCACTCCTCCCCGTTCTCATCGCCGGCCAGCTCCTTAGGGCCGTCGGCCAACTCGATGACTGCCGGCTCCCCTCCGCTATCGACGTCTTCAGCACTGTCCCCTGGCCCGGCGCCCTCGGGGACGGTCTCGCCGCCCGCGTCACCGCGCTCTTTGCTGCGGGTGCGAACTCGCCCCCTGCGGTCCTCGTCGCCAGGCAAGTAGTAGACCTGCTTGAGACTGATCAGATGGCGGATCACCCGGTCGTCGAGTCGAAGCTGCCTCTCCAACTCGCGGACTTTATCCGCCGGCAGCGTCAACTCCTTGAGGGCGTAGTACCCGTCGTTGAACCCGGCGATGGGATAGGCCAGCCGGCGGCGACCCCAGAGCGAGGACTTCGTCAACTCACCGCCGTGCCCGGGAACCAAGGCCGCAATCTCGTCCATGGTGGTGCGCACCTGATCCTCGTCGATATCAGGTCGGACGATGTAGAAGAGCTCGTACTCGCGACTCAAGACAGACGCCTCCCAGAACCTGTGGGTATGCAGCCGGCTGGGGACCGGGTGCAGGGAGTCTGAAGTCTAGCATTCGAGCTCACGCGCCCACCCAGGGTGGGCTCGACGGTCGGTCTAGGACCCGAGCTCCAGCACCTTCACCAGCCGCTGGCCATACCAGCGACTAAATAGAGCCACCGCGACAGCCAACGCCACGACCAACAGCACCACCACCAGGGGATGCAGCGGGCTGCTCGAAAGCGGCAACAAAGCGCCAATCAAGCACCCCAGAGCTAGCGCGACCGCTACCGCGGCAAGCGAAAGTAGGGGCAGCCAGACGGAGATCCTGATGGCCCGACTGACCGGCGGGGGGGACATGGAAGCGAGTCGATCCCGGCGGATGACGGTCAGAGTTTGTACGTAATTCAGGGCCGGGGTGACCGTCAGTCCGACCACGGTAGCCCCTCCGTGTAACTTCTCGAAGAGTTCCGATCGCACCCGGAACTGCTCAACGTTCTTGCCCACCGTTAGTGCTACGGTCGCCAGGCTGGGAGTCGGAGAGACGAGGCTGGCGCCCACCAACGGTCCCTGAACCGTGCGGGCCGGCAGGCGCCGGTCTCGGCGCATCGCCCGCATGGGCGGCGCCACCACAGAGGCTGAGAGCCCGACGATGGTCAGAGCCACAAGCAGGACCACCATGCCCAGGAGCAGGTCATGCTGACCGATCTCTACCAGAATGGCAAAGACGGCGGCGATGATCAGGAGCAGGCTAACCAGCGCCACCCCCAGGGTGAGGCGCCGGACCATCCCTGGGGCTAGGCCCTCCAGCAGTCCACCCCGGCTCATCACGTCGGATCGCCTTGGCGCCTGTGCCTGATCTCGAACGGCGGTTCGCTGCTGGCTCTCCAAGCGAGCCTGGCGACGGCGGAGTTCTCGGCTTCCCGGGTTACGCATGGGAAGC
>Ga0307374_10015433_pt1 | contig 10273 bp, 9 predicted proteins | sample OX3MG_FD_202532 | JGI IMG/M metagenome (GOLD analysis project Ga0307374, IMG submission 202532) | Soil microbial communities from Risofladan, Vaasa, Finland - OX-3 | ecosystem: Environmental > Terrestrial > Soil > Coastal area > Acid sulfate soil | place: Finland: Risofladan, Vaasa | collected...
CCGCCGGCCTACAGCCGATTCCCGAACAACTTCTCGCACGTGTTCGCGGGCGGCTACGCCGCCGGCTACTACAGCTACAAGTGGGCCGAGGTGCTGTCCTCGGACGCCTACAGCCTGTTCGAGGAAAGGGGCATCCTCGACGCCGCGACCGGGGCGCGCTTTCGTGACGAAATTCTCGCCGTCGGCGGCAGCCGCCCGGCGTCCGAGTCGTTCCGCGCCTTCCGCGGGCGCGAGCCGCGCGTGGACGCCCTGCTGAGGCACAGTGGTATGATCGCCGCATGAGGCGCAGCGCGCTCCTCGTCGGAATACTCCTCGCGCTCCCGCTCGCGCCGGCGTGCGCGCAGCAGCTGTACCGCTGGGTCGACCAGCACGGCCAGGTGCACGTGTCGGACCAGCCGCCTCCGCCCTCGGCGAGGGACGTCGAGAAGAAAGCCTACGGGGGGAGCGTGGCGCCGACGAGCGAGGCGCCGTACGCCCTCGCCAGGGCGATGAAGGACGCGCCGGTCACGCTCTACACCTCTCCCACCTGCAAGGAAGCCTGCGCCGAGGCGCGCGCGGCGCTCAACAAGCGCGGCGTGCCGTTCAAGGAAATCTCGGTGTGGAATCCGAACACCAACGCCGAGCTCAAGCGCGTCTCGCAGAGCAACGAGGTGCCGGTGCTCGTCGTCGGCGCCAGCGTGCAGACGGGATTCAGCCAGAGCGCGTTCGACGGCGCGCTCGACGTCGCCGGCTATCCGAAAGCCGGCATCCTGCCGTCGCGCTCGCAGGCCGCGCCCGCCGCGCCCCAAGGCTACGTGCCGCCGTCGCAGCGCGCGCCGCAGCCGCAGCAGGCCGAAGAGCCGCCGAAACCGCTCGGCCCCTACGCGCCGCGCTGAGCCGCGCGCCGCGGCAGGGTGAGCAGCGCCTCCAGCCCGCCGCCTTCGAGGTTGCGCAGAACCACGTTGCCGCCGTGCGCGCGCGCGATCGTGCGCGCGATCGCGAGGCCGAGCCCGGTGCCGCCGGTCGCGCGGTTGCGCGAGGCTTCCAAACGGTAGAAGGGCTCGAACACGCGCTCGATCTCGCCCGCGGGAATTCCAGGCCCTTCGTCGCGGATCCGCACGCGCAGCGCATCGCTCCCGTCCTCCAAGTCGATGCGCGCGCGCTTGCCGTAGCGCACGGCGTTCTCGACGAGATTCGTGATGCAGCGCTGCAGCGCCTGCACCCTTCCGGGATACGGCCGCGCGCTGCCCGTGATCTCCACCGCCCAGCCGAGCGCCTGCGTATCCGCCTTGAGGCTCTCGAGCAACGCCACCACGTCGACCGGGCGCGCGGGCTCGGGGCTGTCGAGCGCCCGCACGAAGTCCAGCGTCTCGCTCACCAGGCGCTCCATGCGCTGCACGTCGCCCTCGAGCTTGGACCTGAGCTCGGCGTCCTCCGGCAGCGCCTCCGCGCGCAGGCGCAGCAGCGCAAGCGGAGTCCTCAAGTCGTGCGCGATCGCCGCGAGGATCCGGCCGCGGTCCTCGATGTATCCCTTGAGCCGCGCCTGCATGCTGTTGAAGGCGCGCGCAGCCCGGCGCACCTCGTCCGGCCCCTCCTCCGGCAGCGGCGGGCGATGGATGTCCGCGCCGAGCTCGTCGGCCGCGCTCGCCAGCATGGCGAGCGGCCGCGTCGCGCGGCCCACCGCGAATATGGAAACCGCGACCACCGCCAGGACGAGCGCCAGCGCCCCGGCGATCAGCGGGTAGGACCATGCCGCGCGCGGCGGCGGGATCGCAAAGGTAAACGTCGCCCAGCTCCCGTCGCGCAGACGGACCTGCACCGCCATGGGGTGCATCGGCATGGGCATGCTCGCCCCGCGCATCATCGGCGGGCCCATGCCTGGGCCCATGGACATCGGCGGCGTAGCGAAGTCCGGGCCGACGCGCACCTCCCGCTGCTCGCCGAGGTAGTCCCCCAGGAGCGCGGCGACGTGGTGCGCGTAGGGCCCGCTCGGCGCCGCGCCCGCGCGCGCGCTCGGGGCCGCAGACAGCGAGACGTCGAGCGTCGCGGAGTCCAGGCTCGCCGCGGTTCGCGCGCGCGCTGCGGGGCTCTGCGCGTCGAGCATGCGGATCGCGTCTGCGATCTGGCGCGCGGCGCCGATCGCACCGGCCTGCTGGAGCAGCAGGCTGCGCTCGCGCAGGTACGTCGCGACGCCGATCGCCATCGCCAGCGCGAGGCCGGTAGCCAGCACCAGCACCAGCCGGCCGAAGAGCGAGGCCGGAAACAGGCGCACTACTTCCCGGCCTCCACCGGGACCGCGAGCACGTAGCCCTGGGCGCGTACCGTCTTGATGATCGTGGGCTCCTTCGCGTCGTCGCGCAGCCGCTGGCGCAGGCGGCTCACCTGCGAGTCGACCGCGCGATCGGTGCGCTCGGCGTCGCGCCCGAAGCCCAAATCGAGCAGCTGGTCGCGGTTGAGCACGCGGCCGGGATGCTCGAGGAACGCGCGCAGCAGCTGGTACTCGGCGCCGCTCAGCGGGATCACCACGCCCTCCGGCGCGGTGAGATAGCGGGTCGCCGTGTCGAGCTGCCATCCCGCGAAGCGGAAGTGCGCCACGTCCTCCGGCGCGAGATTCTCGGGCAGCGCGCGCGTGCGCCGCAGCACCGCCTTGATCCTCGCGAGCAGCTCGCGCGGGCTGAAGGGCTTGGCGACGTAATCGTCGGCTCCCATCTCGAGCCCCACGATGCGGTCGGTCTGCTCGCCGCGCGCGGTCAGCATGATGACTGGAATCTCCGACTTCGCGCGCAGATCGCGGCACAGGGTGAGGCCGTCCTCGCCGGGAAGCATCAGGTCGAGCACGATGAGATCGACGCGTCCGCGGTCGAGTATCGCGCGCATCGCCTTGCCGTCGCCGGCGGTGCTCACCCGGTAGCCGTTCTTGTCCAGGTAATCGGCCAGCAGGCGGCGCAGCTCGAGCTCGTCGTCGACGATGAGAATGTGATCCGCTGTGCTCATGGATGTCTTATATCAGCGGCGGCACGGAAAGTTGTCGCGGAATGTCTCCGCGACGGCCGCTGCCACAGTGTGCGACAAAAACGCCGCTCGCGCGCATCAGCCGTTTACATCTCGGGAGTCCAATGGAGGCTGCTGAAAGACGTCTTTCAGCGCACCTCACATCCAGGAGACAGTCATGAAACGCCCACTGAAAATTACTCTCGGCATCGCTGCCGCGCTCGCGGCCGGCCTCGCCGCCACAGTCTATGCCCAAGGCCCGTACCAGGGACCCGGCTACGGCGGCTGGATGGGCCCGATGCATCGCGCCCCGATGATGTACGGCGCTCCGATGTATGGCGGCCCGATGTTCGGGGATCCGTCCGCGCGCGCCGAGCAGCACCTTGCGTATCTCAAGGAGCAGCTCAAGGTTACGCCCGCGCAGGAATCCCAGTGGCAGGCATTCGCCGACGGCGTCAAGCAGCAGGCGCAGGGCATGCTCGCGATGCGCGCCTCGATGCAGGCGACGGGCACCATGCCGGAGCGGATGGACCAGCGCATCGCCTTCATGAAGCAACGCCTGGCGGCGATGGAGTCGCTCGATGGCGCGGCCAAGCAGCTCTACGGCGTGCTCACGCCCGAGCAAAAGGCGGCCTTCGACCAGGCCGGGCCGGGCTTCGGGCCGGGGCGTGGATTCGGTCCGGGACCCTTCGGTCCGGGGCGCTTCGGCCCGAAGCAAGGCTGAATCCCTTCGCCTCGATGCGGCACGCCTGCGGCACGGAACGTCTCGCGCCGCAGGCGCTGGAGGCGCGGTGGGCTGCGTACAATGTCAGGGACATGCTTCCTCGCGCACTGCGTGCCGCCGTGCAATCGCGCCGGTATCCCAAGGACCGCCCGGTCTTCAATCAGGGAGACCCGGTGCGCGCGGTATTCCTCGTCGCAAAGGGCGAAGTCCGCCTGACGCGGTTCGGACCGCGCGGCGAGGAGGTGATTCTCCAGCGCGCCCGGCGCGGGGACTACTTCGCCGAGGCGGCCCTGGACAGCGGCCGCTATCACTGCAACGCGATCGCGGCGGAGCCGAGCGAGCTGCTTGAGATTCCGGCCGCGGTGTTGCGCGACCTGCTCGACAGGGACGCGGCCTTTGCTTGCCAATGGGCGACGCTTCTCGCACGCCAGCTGCGCACGACGCGCGCGCGCCTGGAGCGCATGGCGCTGCACGGCGCGGCCGACCGCCTGCGCCACTACCTCGCGACGGAGGGAAGCGGTCCGCGGAACGAGGTGCGGCTGGGCGGCTCTCTGAAGGATCTCGCCCGCGAGCTGGGCGTTGCCCATGAGACGCTGTATCGCACGCTTGCGCGCATGGAGCAGTCCGGCTACGTCGAGCGCGACGGTGCACGCCTGCGGCTGAGCGCCGCTCGCCGTCGCGTATGACCGCGATCATATGCAACGGGCGGGCGGGCGGCCCAGACTGCGCGCTTCGTGGTGAGAGGAACCGCCCAATGAAGCGTAAGGTCGTTGCAGGCATCGCTTTCGCGGCAGCGCTGTCGGCAGTTGCGTCGATTCAGGCTGCGCAGGACCACCCGCATCGGGGTGCATCCATGGATCACATGATGCGGGGCGGAGACACCCGCGAGCTGGTGCACTTCCCGGCGCCGCTGCGCGAGCACGAGCTGGCCAACATGCGCGATCACCTCCTGACGCTGGAGAGAATACAGCTCGCCTTGTCGAACGGAGAATTCGACGAGGCGTCCCGGCTCGCCGAGCACCGCCTCGGACTGAGCTCGCTGGGACTGCACGGCGCGCACGAGGTGGCGCCCTATATGCCGAAAGGCATGCAGGACATCGGCATGCAGATGCACCGGGCCGCGAGCAGATTCGCGGTCGAGGTCAACACCTCCGCCGCGACCGGCGACATGCGCCCGGCGCTCGCCGCGCTGGCGCACGTCACCGCCCAATGCGTCGCCTGCCACGCCGCCTATCGCCTGCAGTAGACTCCCCGCGCGGGCGCGGATTTCCTTCCGCGCCCGCGGGACTCGCGCTTTTAAAGCCCGCGGCCGGGGATCTGCCGGATTCGCGCGGGCTGCGCGATCTGGAACATCGGGCTCGCGTTCGTGTTCGGGATGGCACTGCACCACGCGCTGCGCAGGGGCTGGGTGAAGCTTTGAGCGGGCGCGGCCGTTCGCCAAGCCGGTGGGTAACTGCGCCCGGGACGACCAACTATCCGATCACGACCCCGCCCAGCGCAGCCAGCACGACCACCCACAACGGCGGCAGCTTCCAGAACGCGAGCAGCGCAAACGCCGCCAGTGCCAGGGCGAAGTCGGCCGGCCCGTGCACCGCGGTCGTGAAGATGGGGTCGTAGAGCGCCGCGAGAAGAATGCCTACGACCGCGGCGTTGACGCCGTTCAACGCCGCGCGCATGCCCCCCATCCGGCGCAGCGCGTTCCAGTGAGGCAGGGTCGCAAACACGAGCAGGAAGGCGGGCAGAAAGATCGCGCACAAGGCAAGCAGGCCGCCCTGCCAGCCCGCCGGCGCGCCGCGCATCGCCGTCCCGAGAAAGGCAGCGAAGGTGAACAACGGCCCGGGCAGGGCCTGGGCGATGCCGTAGCCGGCGAGAAACGACCCGTCGCCGATCCAGCGCGGCACCACTTCCGCCCGCAGCAGCGGCAGCACCACGTGACCGCCTCCGAACACGAGCGAGCCCACACGGTAGAAGCTGTCGAATACCGCGAGCGCATGGCTCGCGCGCGCGAGCAGTGGCAGCGCGGCGAGCAGCCCGAAGAACAGCACGGCGCTGATCCAGGAGAGCTCGCGGCGGATCTTGAATTCCGCGTGAGCCGCCACGGGAACGACGCCGCCCGGCAGCAGGCGCCAGCCGATCAAGGCGCCGGCCGCGATGGCGAGGATCTGCGCGAGCGCGCTGCTCCAGCCCAGTACGAGCAGCGCGGCGCATACCGCGATCGTGGCCCGCGAGCGGTCGGGGCAGAGTTGTCTGCCCATGCTCCACACGGCTTGCGCGACCACAGCGACCGCGGCGAGCTTGAGGCCATGCACCCAGCCCGCGCCGGTGGACAGGTGCAGGACTTCCAGCCCGTAACCCGCCAGGATCATGAGCACGGCGGAGGGCAGGGTGAAGCCGACCCAGGCGGCCAGGGCGCCCGGCGCGCCGGCGCGCAAGACCCCCAGCGCAATTCCGAGCTGGCTGCTCGCCGGCCCCGGCAGGAACTGGCATAGCGCGACCAGGTCCGTGTAGGCGGCATCGTCGAGCCACTTGCGCCGCTCGACGAATTCCGCGCGCAAGTAGCCGAGATGCGCGATCGGTCCGCCGAACGAAGTGCAGCCGAGCTTGAAGAACGCGAGAAATACCGTCGCCAGCTCGGCAAGCGTGGCTCGGTGCCGCCCGAGCCTCGCGTCCGCCTGGGTCATACGGAACGGACTGCGCGCAACGGTGCCGCCCGCACCGTATGCCCGCGCGGAAGCGTGACGATGAAGCAGGTCTCGCCGGCGGACGACTCGGCGCGGATGCCGCCGCCGTGCATCTCGACGATCGACCTGGCGATCGCGAGCCCGAGGCCGGCGTGGTCGGCCTCAACTTCCCGCCGTGACGGGTCGATCCGATACGAGCGCTCGAAGATCCTCGACAGATGCCGGGCGGGGATTTCGGGCCCGGGATTGGTCACGCTGACCGTGGCCGATTCCACGTCCTCCGCAACGGCAACCGCGACCTCCCTTCCCGCGGGCGTAAGGCGAATGGCGCTGGACAGGAGGTTGGAAAGCGCGCGCTGGATCATGAGTCGGTCACCGGAAACCGTTGCGACCACGGATTGTGCCAGCCCGACGCCGCGATCGCGCGCGAGCGCCTCATAGAACGCAAGCAGTTGCTCCACCTCCGTGTGCAGCTCCACCGGCTCCCGCTTCGGCGTCGGAGGCCCTCTTGGAAAGGCGCTCGAGCTCCTCGAGATTGGACTGCGGGTTCGCGCGATTCGGAGGCTTAACTTGGGCTGTACTGGACCTGGGCGAGGTCGGCCGAGCAGGGAAAAAGCAGCGAACAGCTCTCTCTTGACTTAGGGGCGCGGCCGTCACCGCGCCGGCGACGCCATAGCTTCGCCGGATTTCGACACCAGACGCGCCAGCGCGACCTTCACCACATCGGCGCCGACGAGGTAGGCGGCGGCGAGAAGCAGCACGCCGCCGACCAGCGACGGCGGGAGCGGGGCCATCAGCCAGCCCTCGAGCGCGAGGACGATGACCGTGCCGACCAGGATCAAGGTCGCAATGTTCAGCCAGCGCCCCGGATGGGGCCTCGTCCAGAAGAAGCCGCGTGCGCGCGTCACGTAGAGGATGCCCTGCGAGCCCGCGAACACCAGCCACAGGAACACCAGGCTCTGGGTCTTGGCGGCGTCCAGCGCCAGGACATTTGCGCCGGCCCAGAACACGGCGCCGCTGAGCAACAGAAGCGGGATGGCGAGCGCCACGGCAGTCACCATGAGCGGGCGGATCGCCCAGCGGTCCGGCGCGGGCGAAGCCGTCACCTGGTCGGTCGAGACCGCCATGGTCGCGACATCCGTGGTGATCATGAGCAGCACGATGAGAAGCGGATTGAGCACGAAGGCGTTGAGCGCCAGGACCCCCAGGGCGAGAAAGAGCGGGATCGTGATCTTGCGGGTCATCATCGTCAGCGTGAAGGTCTGCATGCGCCGATAGATGCGCCGGCTGGCCTCGATGGCCGCGATGATCTCGCCCAGGCCCGGCTTGGTGAGCACCAGACCCGCCGCCGCTTTCGCCACGTCGGTCGCGTTGGCCACCGCGATACCGATGTCGGCCTGCCTGAGCGCGGGGGCGTCGTTCACGCCGTCGCCGGTCATGCCGACCACGTGACCGGCCTTCTGCAGCGCCCGCACGAGGAAGAACTTGTCCTGCGGCAGGACCTGCGCGTAAACCGCGAAGCGCAGCGCGGTCTGCGGATCGAGATCCTCGCGGATCGTTCCGGCCGGAGCGACCTCGCCGGTGATGCCGACTCTGGCCGCGATGGCTTGCGCGGTCGCCTCGCCGTCGCCGGTGACGAGCTGGACGCGAACGCCACGCTTTTGCAGCTCGTCGATCAAGGCCGCCGAGTCGGCGCGCGGCGAATCGCTCAAGGCGAGCAGCCCGGCGAGGCGCAGCTTGCCCTCGGTTCCGGCTGCCACCGCCAGAACGCGCGAGCCGTCGGCCGAGAGCCGCGCAACCTGTTGCTCAATGCTCTCCCACGGGGCCCGAGCCAGCGCGGCGATGGTCGCAGGCTCTCCCTTGACGATGCGCAACACCTGGCCGTTCTCGCGGATCGACACTTCCGAGCGCTTGGTGCTCGGGTCGAACGGAACGAAGCTCAAGCGCTGCGCGGAAGCCGCGACCAGCGAGCGAGCGAGCGCCGCTTTGAGGATCGCGAGATCGAGCGGATCCTGGGTGGCCTCGTCGGAGGCGAGCGCAGCCAGGCGAACCACCTCGTCGGGCGACGCCACATCGATTGGCACCACGGCGCCCACGGCGAGGCGGTTCTCGGTCAGCGTGCCGGTCTTGTCGAGGCACAGCACGCTCATTGCCGCGGCATCCTCGATCGCCGAAAGGCGCGTGGCGAGGATGCCACGCTCGGCGAGCATCCGTGCGCCCATCGCCGCGGACATCGTGAACATCACCGGCAGGGCCATGGGAACCGATGCGACCAGCAGCATCAGCATGAACGGCAGCGTCCCGAGGAAGTGGCGGCCCTCGACGATCGTGACGGCGAACACGGCGAGCGCGAGGAACACGTCCAGGGCGCCGAGATACTTGGCGACGCCGACGACGATGCGTTCGAGACGCGGCGGTGCCGCGGCGAGCCGGACCAGCTCGGCGGTCTTGCCGAAATAAGTGCGAGTGCCGGTCGCGCTCACTTCGCCGCTCGCCTCGCCGCGCCTCACCACGGAGCCCGAATAGGCGGTGCTTCCCGGACGGCCCTCGACCGGAAGCGACTCGCCGGTCAGCACCGACTGATCCACCGAGACTTCGCCGTCGGCGAGCCGGACGTCGGCCGGAACGATGTCGCCCGCGCGTAGGCGCAGGAGGTCGCCCGGCACGATCTGCGCCGCGGGCAGCACCTGCCAGCGGCCGTCACGCCGCACGCGCGCGTTGATCGTCAGGCGCTGGCGCAGCAGCGCGAGCGCCTTCGTCGCGCGGCTCTCCTGACGAAAGCCGAGGAACGCGTTAAGGACCAGCAGCGCGCCGATGAAGAGCGCTTCGATCCAGCGGCCCAGCACCAGGTCGATGACCAGGGCGAGCTCGAGCATCCACGGGATCACGCCCCAGAACTTGCGCAGCAACGCGCCGAGGGTGCGAGGCGGGGCTTCGGCAATCGCATTGGGCCCGTATTGCTGGAGCCGCGCCGAGGCTTCCGCGCTCGTCAGGCCTTCGGGCATCGTCACCGCAGCGGGCTGCGTCATCGCCTTACGCCTGCGGCGGCGAGGATGCCGGTGCAGGCCGCGTGTTGAAGGTCACCAACCCCGAGCCGACGAGCACGGCCAGGGACAGCATCAACACGCTCAGGTTCTTGAGAAAGTCGGCCGCCGCCTGCAGGTCGGTTCCGATGCCGTAGCCGAGACCTAGGTAGGCGGAGGTCCAGAGCAGACGACCGAGCAGCGTCCATGCGAAGAAGGGCGCCGCCCGGTAGCGGCCGGCCCCGGCCAGCACGCTCACCGCGGCGCTCAGATACGACACGAAGGTGCGCGTGACCAGCACGCTCAGCGAGCCCCAGCGCTCGAAGAGCAGCCTGGTGCGTACCGCGCGTTGCGCCGTGTAACCGATCCATCGCCCGTGGCGCTCCAGAACCCCCCGGCCGAGCACGCGGCCCAACCCGTAAGCCACCACGTCGCCGAGCACCGCGGCGGCGAGCGTGATCTCGCCGGCATAGAGCCAGTCCATCCGGCCCTGCGCGGCCAGCGATCCGGCCATCGTGGTCGCGAACCCGTCGGGTAGCGGCAAGCCGAGCGAACCCAGCAGGATCGTGATCGCCAGGGCCGGGTAACCGTAGGCGAGCACGGCGCCGAGCGCTCGATCGCCGAGCGCACCGAGCCAGGTGGAAGCGCCGCTTGCGCCCTGTGCCGCGCTGTGCGGCGCGACGCGCGCGACCGCTTGCTGAACGCGCTGCAGGTACTCGAGGAGCGAAGCACCCGCGCGCTGCGCGAGCGTCCTCAAGCTCGTCTTCGGATCGGTCGTCGCAGGCAGCCCGAGCCGCTCGAGCAGCGCCGGCTCGGGGGCGTGGTAGGCCGCGGACACGTAGCCGAGCGTCATCCACGGCCGGATGCTGCTCGTC
>Ga0307374_10015434_pt1 | contig 10273 bp, 8 predicted proteins | sample OX3MG_FD_202532 | JGI IMG/M metagenome (GOLD analysis project Ga0307374, IMG submission 202532) | Soil microbial communities from Risofladan, Vaasa, Finland - OX-3 | ecosystem: Environmental > Terrestrial > Soil > Coastal area > Acid sulfate soil | place: Finland: Risofladan, Vaasa | collected...
CGGGCTTGACATCGCGATGGACAAGCTTGCGTTCATGCGCGTACATTAGCGCGGAAGCCAACTGCTTCACATAAGGAAGAACACGTTCAGGCGGCAAAGGCACGCCTTTGGGCAAGCGCTGGCGCAACGTACCGTTTGGCGCGTAATCCATGACGAGATAAGGCATTGTGCCTTCCAGGCCAAAATCCAGCACGCGCACGATATTGGGATGTAACAGGGAAGCAATTGTGCGAGCTTCGTTCTGAAAGTTCGACGAATCTTCGCTCGTCAGGCGCATTTGCAGAACCTTGATAGCGGCTTTGGTGTTGAGATACAAATGCTCGCCGAGATATACATCCGCGAAACCGCCCTGCCCCAGGAGTCGCAGCAGGCGATAATTGCCGAGTTGCTGTCCAATCCAATCGGTCATGCCAGCGATTCCCCTTTCTATGGCACAATCAAGAGTAGTATTGCCAGCACATACATCAAAAAAAGATGCCATGCTGAAATATTCCATATTTTCTGGAATAATGGCAGTATTTTACCATGAAGATCAAAAAGAAACAAGCAGCAGATGACACCAAATTTGACACGCCGCCCGTTCTATGGTATAATTAGAACATAAAATCAATGTAATTCGTACACTAAGAAGCTGATTCAGAAACAGATAAGTTGTTACCGGTGATTTTCCTGATATCCATAGTGGATATCACTACCATACAAGAGAGGAGCTGATCGCGATGAACATTATGCAGCTCACCCAGACCATACATCTTCTACCATCCACATCTTTCGGCTATAAGAAAGCTGCCGATCAATTGCTGCTACCTGGGATCGAGACAGAGGAAGCTCCGCGACGGCAGATCACTAACCGACAGATTGCCGAGGCGCTTTCTGCCGTTGCCGACCTGCTCGATAGGCAGAACAGCAATCCGTATCGCGTGCAAGCCTATCGCAACGCGGCGCGCGGCGTGCTGGATCTGACAGAGCCAGCAGCGCAGATTGTGGAGCGCGGCGAGCGATTGCCAGTTGCTGGGTTGGGAGCGCGCCTGCAAATACGTATCGCCGCGCTCGTGCGCACGGGCGATCTGACGTTCTACGACGACCTGCATGTGCAGGCGCTGCCCATTGGCGTGCGCAAGCTGATGGCCGTCGAGTTCGTGGGACCGCGCACGGCCATCCGGCTTTATGACGAACTGAACATTGACACGCCGGAGAAGCTATGGTGGGCCGCGCATCAGCAGCGCATCCGCCAGTTGCCGGGTTTCGGGCCGCGCAGCGAAGCGCGTCTGAAAGAGGCCGCGAGCCGCCTGCTCAAGCACGGCACAGCGGATGCACTGAGCGGCGCGGCGTAAGTTAGTTATCCTGATATGGCGGCGCAATTAGGCGCGATAAATCGGCCCCTACGCAATGGGTTGCGTAGGGGCCGATTTATCGCGCCCCGCGTCCATCCATGATTAGCCAGCGCGCTTTGGAGCTAACAGCAGCATCAGCACAGGGGCCAGCCCCAACAGTCCCAGGCCAGCCAGCAAGCCAAAACGCGCGGCCACATAGCCGATAATACCCGGCAGCGCGATCTCGAATGGCCCGCCCAGGCTGATGACCGCCAGTACTGTACCAGAGCGCCCCGGCAAGCGATCATAGTCCGCCGCTTTCGCGATGGGATACCAGCCCGTCACGCCCAGACTGGTTATGAACAGCATCAGCGCCGCGATCCACAGCGAATGGAAGGTTAAGAGACCGACGACGCCGATCAATGCCACCAGGGCCAACCACATCAACAACTGACGCGGACGCATCTTGCCGCGCTTCACTATCTGCCCGACGATCAACAGGCCAACCAGCGAACCCGCCATGTCGATGGCGATGATCATGCCAATCAGCGCCTGGCTGGCGTGTAAAACGTCGTGCAGATAGAGCGAGACAAAGCTGAGAAAGACCTCGTCCATCATCGTCGGAATCGTCGCAAGCGCGGCCCAGCGCAGCAAGACGGGATCGCGCAGCGCCACGCGCAGGCCAGCCCAAAGGCCGACTGACTCGCCTTCACCATCGCTAGAAATTACTTGCGCGCGCGGGAAACGCTGCGGCAGCGCGGCCAGCGCCACGGCAAACCACAGCGCCGCCGCCAGCCAGCACAGCCCGGACCAACCCGCGCCCGCGATAGCCGCCAGCGTCACCGCGAGCGGTGCGAGCAGGTCGCCGATGCTGCCCATCAATACCCAGCGCGTCATGGTACGCGCATTGCTCATAGCCGCTTGATCGATCAATGCCGCCTGCGCTAAGCCCACCGCAGCTTTGCCGCACAGCGCCGCCAGCACAAAAGCGAGCAGCAACAAAGCGAAGCTATGCGCGCTGCCGATCAGCACAAAACTGAACGACAGGCCGACCAACCCGCTGCTAATCCACCAGCGTTTGGAACCGCGATCGCTCAAGAGGCTGATAATAGGCTCGCAAAGTACTGACGCGAGTTCGGCCAGCGTAAAAAGCAAACCCACCTGGGCATACGTGAGCATAACCTGATCGCGCAGCAAGGGCAAAGCCACGACAGGCAGCCCGCTGATCAGCTCATCCAACAATTCAACGCAGAGTAAGGTAATACTCAGTACCTGTGCGCGCGCGAGCGTGAAAAAACCAGCTTGTCGAAACATTAATGATATTCCTCTCTGAAAATGCCAGATTCGACCAGAAAACGCGGGATTCAGAGAGATTTCGGGGGGGCGCGAGTACAATAATACAGCTCAGGGCGTGGATGCGCTGACCTATCGGAAGGCTCACCAGCAAATGCGAGCGTTAGAAGAGAAGCAGGTTGTAAAAATTAACAGGGACTACGCACAGACATTGTTTCCCTCACACACAAGTACGCGGTTGATCAGGTTGCATTATAGCATACAAGCGCGGTGATCGCCCATCGTTTGACAACTACCCAACACGCGGTTACAATCATCGAAGAGAAAACGCACGACGAACCGTTGACCCTCTCACTGTGGGAAAGCGTATAGACTGCTTACGCGCAGACCGCGCAATACAATTGAAGATGTGAAGGTAACACGATCATGTCACTCGAACAATTACAATATCATGAACAAACGCAGGCGGAGCAGCGTATCGTAGAACCGGAACAGGAGTCGAGTACATTCGGGACGACGATCAGCGGAGGCAAAACGCCGGACAGAGCGACCGTGAAGGTCGTTTCTACCCTCAGTAGCATAGCGGGTGACACGGTCGATCCCAAAGCTGCCGGACTGTGGGAACATATGCGTGATTTCCGACGAAGCGCGGCATTTCCGGCCTGGGTCGCGTTGGGACTAATCGCGGCCTCGGTGGGTGTGTCGCTGCTGGAACTGATCGCCAACCTGTTTGGTAAGATGAGGCTTTCAGCGTGGCCGGGCCTGACTGCCATTATGCTCTACCTGCTGCTGGCCGCCGTGCAGCCGCGCCTGTTTGCATGGCCGCGCCGCCGCGTCCTCTACCTGGCGACCATCTTTCTGCTCACGTTCACACTGGCCTCGTTCCTCCCACTTCCACTGCGCCCCGTCTGGTTTATTGCTGTCTACGGCATCGTCGCGCACTCATGCGTGGCTTTTAAGAAGCGCGATAGCATGCAATTGGAAGCGGCGGTTGCCGCCGGGATACTGCTCGGCATGATCGTCAGCGGCGGCGCTATGTTGGGAACGCTTGGATTGCTTCCCCTACATTATCTACCTCACACTCTGCTCAAGCTCGCGGTGCAGGACGGCCTATCGCCTGACAAAGCCAGCGTGGCTCTTGAGTTCGCCGTCTGGTTGGTCGGGCTGGTCTTTGTACATACGTTTACCCGCCTCGGCGTCCAGGAACGAGCCGCGCGCCTGCGCAGCGATACGCTGGTGAGCGAGCTGACGGTAGCCCAGACGCAGTTGCGCACTTACGCCCTGCGCGCCGAAGAGCTTGCCACTATGCGCGAGCGCGAGCGCGTGGCCCGCGAGATTCATGATACGCTGGCGCAGGGACTGGCGGCCATCAAGATGCACCTGGAAACGGGAGCGCGGGTCTTTCACGAGCAGCCAGACCTGTCCTACCGGCACATGCAGCGCGCCAGCTCTCTGGCGAGTGAATACCTGCGCGAGACCCGCGCCTCGATCCTGCAACTGCGCGCCGATGCCCTGGATGGACAGTCGCTGCCCGCGGCGCTCTCCACGCTGGCCGCGGCCTGGCAGCCGGGTGAGGCAGAAGCTGATCGCGAGAGCGCTGCTGATACCGGCGCGGCGTTCCGCCTCGATGGTATCAGCGCGGATGACGCTCTCTGGCGCACGCTTGCTCCCTCGCTTGAACTGGCTTGCTATCGTGTGGCACAGGAGGCGCTGACTAACGCGCGCAAACACGGCCGCGCTCGCCACGCCGAGATCGAACTGAGCGTCGAGTCCGGCGAACTGTGCCTCACCGTCACCGATGATGGGGGTGGCTTCGATACGGAACGCGCCCCCTGCTGTACTGCCAACACCGGCGGCTTTGGCCTTACCGGGATGCGCGAGCGCGTGAAATTGCTCAACGGGCGGCTCGACGTCATTAGCGCGCCAGGGGCTGGAACCCAGATCGCGGCCATGCTTCCGGTGAACACACCATGAACCACATCCATATTCTCCTGGTCGATGATCATCGCATCGTGCGCGAAGGGCTGGCGAGTATGATCAGCACGCAGCCCGACATGCTGGTCGTGGGCGAGGCTGGCGCGGGTGACAAAGCGCTCGTGCTGATTGAACAACTGCACCCACACATTATCCTGCTCGACCTGGAGATGCCGGGACTGGATGGGGTAAGCGTCCTCACGCATATCCGCGAACGCTATCCCGACACGCGCACGATTGTGCTGACCGCCTACGGCTCCGACGAGCGTATCCTGGATGCAGTGCGCGCCGGGGCGAAGGGCTACCTACTCAAGGGAGCCAGCCTGGACGAAGTGCTGCACGCCGTGCGTGTCGTCGCTGGCGGCGGCTCGCTGCTCGAGCCCGCTATCGCCGAACGCCTGCTCGGATCAGTCGAGCGCCTGCTGCGCGGCGAACAAGCAGCCGTTGCTCTCAGCGAGCGCGAGCGCGCTATCCTCACTCTCATTGCGCGCGGCCTTTCCAACAAAGACATCGGCGCTCAACTGCACCTGGCCGAGCGTACCGTCAAATTCCACGTCACGATCATCTTTCAGAAGCTCGCCGTCTCCAACCGCGCCGAGGCGGTTGCCAAAGCCTTGAAGGAACGGCTGATCACCCCGTAAAGGCGCGGAACTTGCCCAAAAGGGCAAAGGATCTTTGCCCTCCCGATCACCGAATTTGCCCCAAATCATGATGTTTTTTGACCGCGAATCTCGTATAATCATCCACGAGATATCTCTCTTTACATAGAATACTGAGAAACAGGGGCATTGATTTGTATGATGAATCAACCACAGCATTCAACTGATGATGAAGTATTGGCTTTACCTGGATTCGATGATGACGACGATGACCTGCTCGATGCGGGACCTGCTCGCAGGGGCAATCACCGCGGCGGGAGGCGGCGCTGGCTGATCGTGATCTCCATCGTGCTGGTCGTCCTGATCCTCGGCGGCATACTTCTCGCCGTGCGGGCCAGCCGCGGGCCGAGTTTCAGCTATACCATTGAGCAGGTGCAGCCGGGGACGCTCTCGCAGACAGTGAACGCGACCGGCCCCGTGCAGGGCAACGTCTATAATGTGAATTTTTCTGGCTCCGGCACGCTGGCCTCCATCAATGTCAGCATCGGCCAGCAGGTGAAAAAAGGGCAGACGCTCGCCAAGCTCAGCATTACCTCGCTGCAAGATGCTATCAACCAGGCACAGGCGGCGGTCAACGCCGCGGAGAACACGCTGGGCGCTGCTGATAATGGTCTGGGCAGCGCCCAGTCGGCGGGCGCGTCGGCGATCAATGTGGCCTACGACCAGGAACAAAACGCGCTCAACGTCTGCAATAACAATCCCAGCCCGCCGCCTAGATGCGTGCAACTGGCCGAGGATCAGTACGCACAAGCCCAACGCCAGGCATATGCCCAGTCGGCCACAGCGCAGACGCAGGTGGCCTCGGCCTACGGGCAACTGCAAACGGCGCAGGCACAGTTGCACACGGCGCAGGACAACCTGAACAATGCTACCCTGACCGCGCCTCATACCGGCATCGTAGCCACCATCAACGGCTCCGTCGGCGGCGTCCCTGGCGTCCCCGCCACCTCCGGCGCGACGTCCACCGGAACGGGCAATAACACGTTTATCCAGATCGTCGATCTGTCCTCGCTCCAGGTTTACGCTGGCGTCAACGAGACTGATATCGCGGGTGTCCAGGTCGGGCAAAGCGCGAGCTTCACCGTCAGCGCCTATGGCTCGCACCAGTTCACTGGCACAGTCAAGGCCATCTCGCCGCTGGGACAGACCAGTTCCAACGTCGTTACCTATACCGCGATCATCCAGGTGAATATGCAGAGCCTGAACGGTGCGCGGCTACTGCCGGGCATGACGGCTAATACCACCGTTACTACCGTGACTCGCCCCAACGTTCTGCTTGTTCCCGTGAACGCCGTCAATTTCGCGCAGTCCGCCGCCAGTTCCGGCGCAACGAACGTTCCCAGCAACGCCATTACGCAAAGCGAGGTGCAGTCCGCGCTGGCACAGGCGCGGCAGATGCTCCAGAATTTGGAGAGCGGCAATTCCAGCATCGCGCAGGATAATCCCACGCCCTCGTATGTGCTGGAATACGTCAATAAGCAACTGATCGTCAAGCCGGTTGTGCTGGGCCTGACGGATGGCACTTCCTACGAAGCACTGGCCGGGTTGTCTTCTGGTGACAGCGTCGTGACCGCCTCACAGCAGGCCACCCGCGGCATATTCGGCGGAGCAGGACGTATGCTATCCATCGGCAAAGGCGGCTAAGCTATGGGCGAAAACGAATTCCAACAGCAATTGCCGCGCGATCCGTCCGTCGCTTTGACGGATACCACGCCTGATGCCGCGCCGCCTGTCGCGACGAGCGACTACAACGGAACCGCAAGCGAGCAGACGGCGGAGCAGCAGACGGCGCTGGTTCCTGTACAGCAACAGGCGGTGAGCCATCCGTCCGTGCCGGTGATCAAGGTCGAGAACATCAAGAAGACGTATTACATGGGCGACACGAAGGTACACGCACTGCGCGACATCTCGCTGGAGGTGCAGCGCGGCGAGTTCGTAGCGATCATGGGGCCGTCTGGTTCGGGCAAAACCACCTTCATGAACCTGCTTGGCTGCCTCGACCGCCCCACGCGCGGCACGTATACCCTGGCGGGTCGGCTGGTAAGTGACCTGTCCGCCGACGAACTGGCGGCCATCCGCAACCAGTTGATCGGCTTCGTCTTTCAGGGCTTCAATCTGCTGGCAAGAGCTACCGCGCTCAAAAATGTGATGTTGCCCCTGATGTACGCGGGCTATGCCAGGGAGGAGCGCGAACGGCACGCGCGCAGGGCGTTGAAACTGGTCGGCCTGGGTACGCGCATGAATCACCGCCCGAATCAGCTTTCCGGCGGGCAGCAGCAGCGCGTCGCCATCGCGCGCGCGCTGGTCAACAATCCCTCTCTGCTGCTGGCCGACGAGCCAACGGGCAACCTGGACAGTCGCACCAGCCTGGAGATCATGGCCGTCTTGCAGGCGCTCAACCAGCGCGGCCTGACTATCGTTCTGGTCACACACGATGCCGATATCGCGGCCTTCGCGGGCCGACAGGTGGCCTTCCGCGATGGGCGCGTTGTGCGCAATGAGCCGGTAGATACGCCGCGCTCGGCCAGGGGCGAGTGGGCAACATTGACCAAAGCATCGCAGAACGCGCGCGGCCAGGGCAATGTCCAGATCGAGGAGGAGCAAGCATGAGCAGTTCGACAGAATCGTCTACCCAGGCGATCACTACAGCGCAGCCTTCACCTCATGTGAGGCCGCCCCGCCAACGTTCACGGCGCAAGCAAAGGCGTCGCGGCGCCGGTATGATCGGGGCCAATTTCGGCAGCGCCTTCGAGGCGCTGTGGGCCAGCCGCATGCGCTCGCTGCTCACCACACTCGGCATCATCATCGGCGTAGGCGCGGTGATCGCGGTGGTTACGCTCACGTCGGGCGCAAGCATTCTTATCAACCAGCGACTCTCCGGATTGGGAACCAACATGCTGATTATCAATCCGGGCGCGGCGGTCTCCAACGGCGCTTTGGGCGCTGTTGGCACGGAGCAATCGCTGACCCGGCAGGACGCCGACGCCATTGCAAAAGTGTCGCATGTGACCGGCGTCACGCCCGTTCTCGGCGGCAGCGTGCAGATCATTTTCGGCAACCGGAACTGGAATACGCGGATGCAGGGCGTCTACCCCAATTTCTCCATGATCCAGAACTGGCAACTGGCCCAGGGGCGCTGGTTCACTCAGCAGGATGAGCAGGACGCGGCTCCCATCGCCATCCTGGGACAGACCACCGCGAATAGCCTGTTCGGCACGGGCGTAAATCCTATCGGGCAGACCATTCTCGCCCACAACGGGTCGTTCAAGGTGATCGGCGTGCTGCAAGCGAAGGGTGCGACCGCCGGCCTCAACCAGGATGATATCGTCTACATCCCGTTCTCAGCGGCGCAAATCGACTTGAGCAGTTCGCAGTATGTCAATCAGATCCAGGTGCAGGTGGACAATGCCAACGACGTGAGTACGACGCAGAGCGCCATCACAACCCTGCTGGAGCAGCGTCACCACATTACGTCAGGCCAGCCGGACGATTTCCAGGTGCGCAACGCCAATCAGCTCGTGCAGACGGCGCAGCAACTCACGCAGATCCTCACCTTCTTGCTGGTCGGCATCGCCTCGATCTCACTCACCGTGGGCGGCATCGGTATTATGAACATCATGCTCGTTTCCGTCACCGAGCGCACGCGCGAGATCGGCATCCGCATGGCGATTGGCGCGCGGCGGCGAGACGTGCGCAACCAGTTCTTGATCGAATCTCTGGCGCTGGGCGGCATCGGCGGCGTGATCGGCATCATCTTCGGCCTGCTGCTCAGCCTCCTGCTGACGCTGGCAATCGGATTGCCCTTCGCGCCTAGCCTGCTCGCAATCCTCGTCGCCGTCGTCATATCGGCGGGCGTGGGCGTCGTCTTCGGCCTCTATCCCGCCGTGCGCGCCTCCAAACTCGATCCCATCGAGGCGCTGCGTACGGAATGACCTGCTGCAATTGATTGTATCCTGTCATCGCTGGATACGATCAATTGCGTCCCTAAACATCAACTTAAAAAGGAGAAACAAGATAAGGGAGGTTTGTTCATGGTCAAAACGCTGCGGACAAACTATGGGTCAAGTCACAAGTCACAGCGTTATGGCAACAAAAAGGGTGACCGATGGGGCTTGAACCCACAACCACTGGAGCCACAATCCAGAGCTCTGCCGATTGAGCTACGGTCACCACGCTTTCGCGCATTGCCAGTATAGCGGAGGCTTAGGGATTTGTCAAGAGCGAATTTGCCTGTGGGTGTCCCTCAGATTTTTGCAAAGCGGTGTACAGGGGAAAAGAAAGCTGGTAAGATGCAACCATCACCAAGGAAAGGGAGACAGCGGAGATGGATGAACAAGACTGGCAGAAGAAGAGTGAAGAGATTTTGAGCGACATCAAGGAGTGGAGACGAGCGCACCCGAAGGCGACCTTCGTGGAAATCGAAGACGAAGTGCATCAGCGGATGATGGAATGGGAAGCGCAGATACTGCAAGATGCGGCGCAGGAAAGCGAGAGCCGAGCATGGGGAAGGGGATCGACACAAGAGGCGCCCCGGTGTCCGAAGTGTAGAGTTCCCCTGCAAGCGCGAGGGAAGCAGAAGCGGACGTTGCAAGGCAACGGCGGACAAAGCGTGACGTTGCAGCGAACCTATGGAACCTGTCCCCAATGTGGGGAGAGTTTTTTTCCCTCTGGATGAAGAACTGGGCTTGCTGCCCGGCAATCTGGCGCCCCGGCAACAGGAGCACCTGGTGCATCTGGCAAGCTGGATGCCGTTTGGGCGCACGGCGGAGATGCTCGCGCGGCTGCTGGGGGTGCAAGTAGGCGAGGAGACGGTGCGGCGGCTGACGGAACGCGCGGGAGCGCAGGTGGAAGCGGCGCAAACCGCGCAAGCGCACGAGCCGTGGCAAGAGAGGCCAGAGCAGGCGGAGCCGCCCGACCGGCTGGTGCTGAGCGCCGATGGAGCCATGGTGCCGCTGCGCGGCGGGGAGTGGGGCGAGGTGCGCACACTTGCCATCGGGGAGCCAGTCGCGCGGCCTGCCAGCGCGAGTGAGCCGG
>Ga0307374_10015435_pt1 | contig 10273 bp, 13 predicted proteins | sample OX3MG_FD_202532 | JGI IMG/M metagenome (GOLD analysis project Ga0307374, IMG submission 202532) | Soil microbial communities from Risofladan, Vaasa, Finland - OX-3 | ecosystem: Environmental > Terrestrial > Soil > Coastal area > Acid sulfate soil | place: Finland: Risofladan, Vaasa | collected...
TCACCCCGATCTTGAGGTCGACCTTAGTAAGGCCGAGGACCGGGTTAAGAAGATAATTACCGACAATGGAGGCAGCGTAACGTCCGCAGACAACTGGGGCAAGCGCAAACTTGCGTATAACATTAAAGGCAATGAATATGCCGTGTATGTTTTCTATAGTGTTGAATTACCCGGTGACCATGTTGCCAAAGTAGAGAGCACCTTGAATATTACCGATGAAGCCATACGTTTTCTCATTACCAGGCCTGATTTGAAGGCTATCGCCAAGGCAGAAGTTTTGAAGGCCGAAAAAGCCGAGCAAGCCGCCAAGCGCGATGAACGCGGTGACGACGACAAAGAAGAGCATAATTAAAATATTGTTAAATATGATAATTTCATGGCCGCTTATGCTTGACGAAAACCGAAGGACAAGCGTAGGGTCAAGGTATATAAGTTAACTTATTTAAGACATAGGTCTTATAAAGAAGGAGGATAAATTATGGCACGGAGTCTCAACCAAGTAACTTTGATGGGAAATTTAACACGCGATCCGGAATTGCGCCAAACCCCAACCGGGCAAAATGTAACAAGTTTTAGCCTGGCTTTGAACCGCAGCTACAAAGACTCGAGCGGTGAATGGCAAGAAGCTACCGACTATATAGACATTGTCTGTTGGGGACCTTTAGCTGAACGCGTAGCACAGTATTTGAGTAAAGGCCGGCGTTGCCTAGTCCAAGGCCGTCTGCAGTCCCGCTCGTGGGAGCAGGATGGCCAAAAACGCAGCAAGGTCGAGGTTTTAGCTAATGATGTTACATTCTTGGACGGTCGTGGTGGCGACAGCGAAGCTAGCGCCAATAGCAGTAGTGAGCCAGCCGGTCAATCTACAGAAAAAGACACTTCAGAAAAACCAAAACCAAGCAAAAAGGCAAAAAAAGATGACGTTGTTATTGAAGACATTGGCGATGAGCCAATCAATTTAGACGATATACCATTTTAAGGAGGATTTATGGCAAAGATTTTTAAATCAAGAACAGACGTAGCCTATTTTGACTACAAGGACTTTAAGACCTTGCAGCGTTATGTGAATGTCTATGGCCAGATAGAAACCCGAAAAAAGACGGGTTTAACAGAAAGCCAACAACGCCGGTTGGCACGAGCAATAAAGCAAGCTCGCCACATAGCACTACTGCCGTTTGTGGTAAACAACTAGCCAGGAGAGTATTTAAAAAGTGGCACTCAGTATTACTGATCTTAGAAAGGGAACCATTTTTCAGTGGGAGGGCAAACCATATAAAGTGGTGTCCTACAGCCAGAAAGTTGTAGGCAGGGGCGGCTCTATAGTTAACGTTCGCATAAAGAGTTTGACTGACGGCAAACTGCTTGAGAAGACCTTTAAAGGTAACGAACAGCTCGATGGTGCCGACGTAACAAACCAGACCGTACAGTACTTGTACAACGATGGAAACATCTTCTTCTTTATGAATGAACAAACGTTTGACCAGTTCGAGGTCCCGGCCCGGCTCATGGCCGACAGTGCAGGTTATATTAAGGAAAGCGACCGTGTCCAGCTCCAATTTTTTAACAATCAGCCCCTTAGCGTAGAACTGCCCAAGAACGTGCCACTACTGGTTACCTATACCGAAGATGCCGTTAAGGGTGATACCAGCTCGTCAATTACCAAAGGCGCAACACTTGAAACTGGCATTACGATCAAGGTGCCGGCTTTCATTAAACAAGGCGATATAATTTCCGTTGATACGGCGACCGGTGCTTACCGCGAACGCATCAAGGGCTAAAGAGGCACCCACATGGCTAAAACCAGATTAGACCAGGCACTGGTAGGCAGGGGGCTGGTATCAACGCGCAGCCAAGCTGAGAGCTACATTAAGCTCGGTAAAGTGACGGTGAATAAACAGCTGGTTAGCAAGCCGGGTTTTTTGGTCGCCGAGACCGATAATTTAGCACTGACAACTGAGGAGCGATATGTCAGCCGGGCCGCTCTGAAGTTAGGCTCTGCGGCCGAGAATCTCAAGCTCAACTTCGGTGATAAAACTGTGCTTGATGTCGGCAGCAGCACCGGCGGTTTTACAGATTACGCACTGCAACATGGTGCAGCAAGAGCCATCGCGGTAGAAGTCGGGACCCAGCAACTACATCCAAGCCTACGTGGCCATCCTTCCATAGAGCTACATGAGCAAACCGACATCAGGAGTGTTAATAATCTCTCGACGACACCCGATATTGTATTAATCGACGTGTCATTTATTAGTTTGAGGGAAATCTTGCCTCATCTAACTACATTAATTAGTAAACAAACTGTGGTTGTGGCTATGGTCAAACCCCAGTTTGAAGCCCAGCAAAGTTCATTGAAGCACAAAGGAGTTATAAAGAACGACACTATGCGCAGGCAGATACTGAAAGATTTTGAAGCATGGGTACAGCAAGCGTGGCTTATTGAAGGCAAGGCTGATTCGGCAATCAAGGGCGCAAAAGGCAACCTAGAACGGTTCTACTTGCTTAAAAAACATTAGGCAGCAGCTGCCAATTTGCTAGATAAGGTGTTTACTCAGTGCTTCGACATCTTTTAAGAGAGTAAAGGACTGCTTATTTTGCAAAAGACCTTTTCGCTCCAGTGCCGAAATCTCGCGGCTGGTAGTCTCTCTAGTAGCATTGACCGAGCTGGCAATGTCCTGGTGTCGCAGCGGAACTTCGATCAATATACCGCCGCTAGTTTCCTTGCCGAAGCGCTGACTCATATTGAGCAGAAAGGAGATAATACGTTCTCGCACCGTACGATATTCCAAGGTTAGAATACGCTCGCCATGTAAGCGATACATCTCTATCGTCATGTCCAACAGGGGTATCAGGGCATCTGAACTGCTTTGTATGAATTCTAAAAAGACTTTACGGTCAATTTTATAAGTGATAGTTGGTGCTAGGGCTTGATAAATAATATGGTGTTCTTTACCGGTCACAGCCCAGATGAGCGGGAAAATCTCATCTTGCTTTCGGATAATAAGCAAGTTCTCTTCATTATATTTCGTTATATCATAAGCTTTCACCAGCCCCTGATAAATATAAAAAACACCGTGCGGTGCGTCGCCTGGCCGAATAATGAAGTCACCCTTTTTAAATGTCTGTTTGGTGCCATGCAGCCTGAAGAATTCCACCAGTTCCGCCGTTTGCTTCAGCGTGGCCAACATACCCTTATTATGATAAAGATGTGAAATATTGTCAATTTGTGATTAAAATCTCATCCAGCAAGTGAATATTTTTACCGCTCAATCAAATCAGCCAGTTTATTATTAAGAAGCAATCACGAGGCGGAGGTGTCGAGATGGTTAGCAAACAATCCGTTGATGAACAACTAAAACATTTAGGCTTCAGCCTGAACGGTTGGGGTAGGGCGGAAATTCGGGAATTACCACACATTCTATTGCCCGGTGAAGAGATTTATGAATTGGTTAACGGGATGTACGAGGGGGGTTTTGCACTCGCCGTTGCAACCGACATCCGCTTGCTGTTAGTCGACAAAAAACCCATGAACTATTTAACCGTTGAGGACATTCGTTTCGAAATGATCAATGAAATTGATTATAGCCATCGCTTGCTTGGGGCCCATATAAGGGTTGCCACAGGCTTTAAAGAACTTATCTTTCGAAGCTACAACCAGAGACGTTTACGTAAGATGATTAGCCACGTGCAGCACTTTATGGCTGAAGGGAAAAAGCAGCAGTCGGAAAATCAACAGGGGCAAAGCCAGCATTTGCAAAGCATCAACCAGAGGCTACAGGCCTACCTTAAGGCGCAGAGTGACTACCAGGCGCGTTTACAACGTTTCCAAGAGTCTCAACAGGCTGGCAACCAAGCTTTAACCGCACCATCGGAACCCCCAACTCCAAGTCACGAACTATCAGACTATTTGTTTGCACGCAGTTTACTGGCCGAATATGAAGCGCAAACCGGCAAAAAACTTCAGCCGGACCTAATTGAAGATGCAACATTAGCTTCTGGACCAGAACTTAACGACACGCCTCTGCCGAGTAGGCGAGAGCTGCATGAACTTTGGTCTGCCGGCGTTAAGGAAGTGTTTAGCGGGCATCACCGCCCACATGTTCACTCGACAACCCAGGCGACTACCAAGCAACATCACTCGTTTGAGATTCACCCGGCCAGCATTGTTTTTTCAAAACTACCGATGCTTATTCGTAGCCGTAGATTCACCCGGCCGTCTTCTCAGCTATCCTCAGAAACCTTTGCGGGCTAACAGCTATTTACTGACGTTAAAGCGAAATTCAACGACATCATCGGCTTGCATGACGTAGGTTTTCCCCTCAGTTCGTACTTTTCCATCTGCCCTAGCAGCTGCCAAAGAGCCAGCTGCTGTAAGATCGGTATAACTAACAATTTCAGCGGCGATAAAGCCGCGCTGAAAGTCGCCATGAATAACTCCAGCAGCAGCAGGTGCCCTGCAGCCTTTTGGTATGGTCCAAGCCCGTACTTCTTTCTCTCCGGCTGTAAAGAAACTCTGTAACCCAAGTTGACCGTACGCGGCATGAATAAGACGAATAAGGCCTGACTCAGTCTGCCCATAACTACTCAAAAGCTCGGCTGCATCAACCTCATCCAGATCTTTTAGTTCATTTTCAAGTTTGGCGCAAATACAGATGGCCTGAGCCGGGGCTACTAGTTTTTGAAGTTCTTCAAGCTTTTTTGCGGACTGTAAACCGTCCTCATCAACGTTGAACACATAGATAACTGGTTTCGCTGTCAGCAGTTGCAGATCTGCTACAAGGTCATGACTAATATCTGGGTAGGTCCAGAGCGGTTGGCCTTGATTAAGAATGTTGTTCACCTGCTGGTAGGCCTCCAGTATTGGTTTTAATTTAGGGTCAGCACGCGTTTCTTTCTCAAATCGAGAGAGTCTTCTGGACACTGTCTGCAGGTCGGCCAATACGAGCTCAGTGTTAATTATATCGATATCCTTTTTTGGATTATGCTGATCGTTAACATGAGTGACGTTTGGATCTTCGAAAGCACGGACCACTTGCACGATCGTATTGCAGCTGCGAATATGACTTAAAAATTGATTACCAAGGCCTTCACCCTCACTTGCACCGGCGACAAGACCGGCGATGTCTACGAACGTTACAGTAGCCGGCACTATCTTACTCGTAGGATACAACTCATGTAACCGGTCTAATCTTGTTTCTGGTACAGGCACAGTTCCGGTGTTTGGCTCAATAGTTGCAAAAGGATAGTTGGCGGCCAGGATGTTGTTATTGGTTAACGCGTTGAATAAGGTTGACTTGCCAACATTAGGCAGCCCTACAATTCCACACGAAACAGATGAAGACATAGCTATAAATTATATACTATAGCTACTTATATAGTTGGTCATGAGTGCCGATAGCCGCAAAAAGGGCAGTATCTTTGTTAATAACCCGGTAATGCAAACGCAGATCATCGTCGGCTGTAATTGAGCGGTAATTAATCCACCTATCCTTTAGTTGATGGTTACGTAAGCTCTTATTAAAAGGGTCATCTATAAAGAGTTCAATAGTATCTATTGCTAGTTGTTTTTGCCTCCTTGATAGTTTGGCAAACTGTCGATCAAAGGACTTGCTATAGTCAATGTTCATAGCGATTTTAGATGATCCAAAGCCTCTTTCTTGCCTAGCGTTCGTGTAATATTTTTGCCGGTCTTTAGATCCTCTTCGACCTGTTCCATTATTTTCACTAGGTATGGGGTAGGTTCCAGCTCTGAGCTAAGAACAATTTTACGATCCCTTAGCATTTGTTTGATTTGAGCATTCATTATTACGCTAACCGGCACTCCTAACTCAGCCGCAAATTCTTGAATTTGTTGCTTAGTGCTCGGGTCAGTCTTAATATTGAGAATAGTTTTAGTCATACATACATAGTATTACTTATGTATGCACCCGTCAAGATTAATTTTTCTTGTTTGTCAACAGATATATGGACCACCAGGTCGATAGTTCTTTAAGCAAACTATTACCACATTTCTATTAAATTTTTTAGCATACTGATAATCTCTTGATGTTCAGGTATGTCGCGCTTATCATAATAGTGGTCAGTACTTATATAGTCTTCAACTACACTTAGACAGTAGAGCTCGTCACCAGCGACGTGCATTCGATCAACGGCTTTGACGCTAGCTATAGGGGTAGCAATGACGAGTTTCTTTATATCAATTGTTTTCAAATAAGCTAACGCCAGGTCTAAGGCAAAAGCACTTTTTAACCCGTCTGATACCAGTATGATAGTTTGTCCCTTTAATAAGCTTCTATTGGCTACGTTGCCTTTGCCGACCAGCCTGTTCAGATCATGCATGGTGGTACGTTTTTCTTGCTCGATTAAACCAAAATATTCACTGGTGTATTCATCAACTTCGCCTGTAGAAAGCTGGCTATTGTAAGCAAAATCGCCGCCTGAAGTAATGCCCGCTAAGGCATCCGGTTCTCGAGGCAGCATAATATCTTCACTTAACATAAGCATTATTATGCATTGAAGCTGGCTGGCTATTTGCGCTCCTACCATAACGCCGCCGTCATTCAGCGCCAGTATCGCACAATTTTCGCCACGATATTTTGGTACTATTTTTGCAGCTAGCATTCTGCCGGCCTGCATTCTGGATGAAAAATACACATCAGTAGTTTAGCGTAAATTGTTATGCTTTTGTAATAAACAATAAAGAGTTACTTTGATTAACGGGAGTCTGCCCAGAGTAATAGCTGATGTCCGTCAATCAGTAGACAGTTATTACTTGCCGCCAAACTACGCGCTTGTTTGGTAAAGCTATTATTGGTGATGACCATAGCCCGGTCGCATTTATAAGGACTGAGTCCCGCAACGGCTTGCTGGACTGCCACTCTACCAACAGGGCCGCCATGGCGCTTTACCTGGATACCCCATACTACACCCTCTTTTTCGGCGACAATATCACAACCGAAGTCAAAATACGAAGTCAGGCGTACATTTTTATAGCCCTGACTTGGTAGTAAGTCGGCAACGTAGCGTTCAAATTCAATACCATCCATAGCATCTAAGTTCAGATGACGCAGTCGACGCCTGCGATTATATAGAGTCAGTTTTCTAAGAACTATAATCATGAAAACAAGTCCTAATAAAGTAATCACCAAGTCTGCTATATAAAAAGCGGACTGCTTGTTAACGGGGCTTTTTAGGTGATGAACATATACTGCGGCCGACAATAGAATAACAACCGCGAAGATAATATTATCGTGGGTGCTCCTAGTATATTTCTTGCGGTAACTTCGCCGTGATCTTGATGTCACTACGGTCTTTCCTTAAGTGTTGCACTAGCTTATTTTGTCGAACGGTAAAGTTCGGAGGGCCACCAGTTCCAACGACCAAGAAGGGCTACGATAGAGGGCACTAGCAGAGTGCGCACAAAGAAGGTATCAAGTAGGATGCCGAAAGCGATGGAGTAGCCTATTTGTTCAATTTGACTGTTGCCGCCAACGAGGCCCAAAACACCAAAAGTACCGGCCAAAATTAGGCCAGCCGAGGTAACCGTTGTACCGGTAATACCAACCGCTTTAGTCACAGCTTCATTCATCGATTTATGGTTATGTGATTCTTCACGGATACGACTCATAACTAGAATGTTATAATCTTCACCAAGCGCCATACAGAAGATAAACATCATAAACGGCAAAATGAAATTAAGCCCGTCCTGGCCGCCAAGATGGACAAAAACAATCATGGCGAAGCCTAGTGCCCCAAAGTAAGACAGACCAACCGTAAGGATCAAATACCAGGGAGCTACTAAGCTGCGCAGCAAAATAGCCAGCAGGACGGCAATGATAATAAGTACCACAGGGATGATCTTTTCCAAGTCGCTCGTGGCGGTATGCTCAACATCATAACCTATGGCATCTGAGCTGTAGATTGCACTACTTTTAGCACCAACACTCAAAGCAACTCTTTGTATAAGTGCTCGGTTAGCCGGCGTAGCAGCTACTGATGCCGCGCTACCACTGGCACCAGCATTGCTAATGCCATAAAATTGAACAGTTTTTCCGTCGGGACTGATGAATTGTGAAACGGCCTGCAGAACAGGGCTTGATGGATCATTCTCATGTAATTTCTGAAGTGAAGTTGGGGTTATCGCAAAGCCATTGGCACTGAACGGACCGCTGACAGCTTTAAATAATTTTGAGCTTACCAGTTCTTGCTCAGCTTTTTGAGCAGTACTGAGATTGTTCCAAACGGGTTGCTGGAACGAGAACAGTAATAGCTGGGGGTTATTGTTGGCGGCCGGAAAATGTTCGGCAAGTACTTGCTGGCCAATGGCAGAGTCACTACCACTTGGGGCGCCGCTGTTGTTAAAGCCGGTTGTTTTATAGCCTATAATACCAAGTGCTAAGCCGCCAAAAATAGCTACGCCGATTATTAACATAGTAACCGGACGCTTGATAACCCGGTCGGCAATCCGGCCCCATAGACCAATCTTTAGTGCGGTTTGGTGGGTCTTGGATGGCCAGAAAACAGCTCTGCCTAGAATGGCCAGCAAGGCCGGCAGAAATGTCAGTGCAATCAGCAGCATGACCCCAAGCCCAATTGCCAATGCCGGACCCAAGCCCTTATAGATTCCAAATGATGCAAGCAAAAGACTGAGTAGCGCAGCGGCCACTGTAGCTGCAGAAAAGGTAATCGATTGGCCAACTTTTGTAAGTGCTTTTACGACGGCTTCTTTTGGCTCGCTGCCACGGCGCAATTCCTCGCGGACCCGGAACACCAGGAACAGTCCATAATCCGTCCCGGCTCCCAGCATCAGTACAATGAGCAAAATTTGCGTGATAAACGAAACTTGAACCCCAATCTTAGTCGACTCGGCAATAATTGGCTGCGCGACAGCTAGAGCTAGGGCTGCGGGTATAAGAGTAATAATTGGCGCCAGCACTGCCCGGAACACCAGCAGCAATAACACTACGATGAAGATAACCGTATACAACTCAGTACTATTACGCCCATGGGTGTTGGCATTATTTGAGTCGACACTTTCGGCAAAACTGCCTGTTAAATGCAGCTCTAGGCCATTTGGGACGTTAGACTTAAGTTGTGTTCGGATGTTCTGTACGATTGTTATTGCATCGTTACCAAAAGCGGCACCGTTCAAGTCAACAAGAAGCTGGCGAGCATGACCATCTGCCGACACGCCTTGATTACGTACCGTAGTGACGCCGTGCACATGATCAACTGCTAAGGCAACCCGATTGATTGCTTGGTCATCACTTGCAGACAGGGCGCCGGTTTGGCGCACTGCAACGATGGTTGCTGTGGCGGACGTATTTTTTGACTGAAACCCCGTCTCAAGCTTAATTGCCTGGTTGCTCGGGCTACTTTTCGGCAAGAACTGAGAGTTATCATTCTTGGATACGTTATTAATGCTTGGCAACGTTGCTGTCAAAACCGGGACAGCTATGATCCAGGCTATTAATATAAGCCAGCGGAACTTGACTGAAAAACGCGCAATTGCCTCGAACACCTACGCTACCTCTCGCTCTTAATAGTATTTAGTTTAGTAGTATCGGTAATTTTTTGCACTAGGTCAATGAAGCTTTTTGCCTCGCTTGGCGTTAAACAGGCAAGTAAATATTGTTTATCACTAGTAAGCTGAGCCAGCAGGGCAGCCCGTACGTGTTTGCCACGGGCTAGCAGTTTAATCATCTTAGTGCGGCGGTCGGAGTTAACTTCAAAACGCTTAACAAGTTGTTTTTGTTCCAGCCCGTCAATAATACCGGTAACGTTTGAGGCGTCGCAGTTGAAAATATGCCTAAAGGTACCCATCGGCCTAGGCTCTTCCAGAAGCAGCAGGGTGATGGTCTGCATGCTGCTCAAATGATAGGTGCTGCCGATTTCTATGAGTCGTTTTTTAGATAGCATTAGGAACTCGACCAATGTTAGATATGATTGTTCCAATGAGAGTTGCTGTGACATAAAGATTAACCTAAGTTTGTAAAATAGTTGACAAAGTCAATAGTTGACTATTACAATGAACCAAGTTTATTGTAGGTGCTAGTTTAGCAAAATACAAGTTAATTGGAGTGATTTTATGGCTGAAGTGACGGCAGAAAAAAAACAAACCAGCCACTGGTTGATATTAATCCTACTGGCTTTGGCACAGTTTATGGTGGTGCTGGATATATCGATCGTCAATGTGGCGCTGCCATCTATTCAGCACGCTTTTCAAATGAGCAACACCAGCCTGCAGTGGATTGTCACGGCCTATACTCTTACCTTTGGC
>Ga0307374_10015436_pt1 | contig 10271 bp, 7 predicted proteins | sample OX3MG_FD_202532 | JGI IMG/M metagenome (GOLD analysis project Ga0307374, IMG submission 202532) | Soil microbial communities from Risofladan, Vaasa, Finland - OX-3 | ecosystem: Environmental > Terrestrial > Soil > Coastal area > Acid sulfate soil | place: Finland: Risofladan, Vaasa | collected...
TCCGTATCTCCACGAGAACTGGTGTCGCGCCGTCGCTGGCTTTGGTACTTTTTCGACTGGCATGCCACTCCTGTTCCGGGCAGACCGAGAATATTGGGGTCTACGACCCGGTCCGGCTAGCCCGACTGGGCTCGAACAGCAGAACGGCGAGCCAAACCCGGCCGCGGTTCGGCAGACGGGACACGATCATGGCCGCGCCCTCCGCCGCCACTCTGGGGGTCATCGCGATCTCGATCGTGCTCGTCGCCGGGTTCTACATCGGCAGCCGCCTGAACCGTCTCAGCGCCCGCGACCGGGCCAACTGGCTGCGGACGGCGCTCAGGGGCCTGGGAACCGAGCCGCGCTTCTCTCCGCTCGGTAGCTTTGGCTTCTCGACCACCGCGGATTGGCTGGACGGGCCGATCCGGCGTCTGTCCATCACGACGCTCTTTCTGCCCCGGGAATTGCCCCCAGTCTGGGTGCTCCGCCTGGCGCTCGGACAGTCGGACGCGCTGACCCTGCGCGCCACGCTCGCGGCTGCTCTCTCGTTCGAGGGGGACGCGCTCGATCCGCGCTCCGACTACGGGCGCCGTGCCGAGCGAAACCTTCCCCCGGCCTGGAAACGCGCCCGCGAAGGGGGACGGCTGCTCGCCGCACCCAGCGAGGCCGCCCTCAACCGGCTGCGCATGGCGCTCGGACCGGTCACCGAGGAAGGTCCGGTCCAGCAGATCATCTCTATCCGGCGGTCCGCGCCCCAACTCCTCGTGACGGTCTCCGCGCCGGCCTCCGAGGCGGCGACAATCGGGGACATCCAGACTGTCCGAGGACTGGCCGAAGCGCTCGTCGGCGTGCAGAACCGGGGCTGAGCGGGCGCCTGACGTCCCGGCCATTCGGTGACGGGGAACGCGTGCCGACTCCGTGGGAGCGGAGATGGACCAGCCCCGCGAAGCGCTGGTTCGCGCCGCCGCACGGGATACAGACTCGCTGCCAGCACGTCATCCACAGGATCAGCCGGCTGAACAGGATGCCGACCAGGGAGTCGACGGGCCGGTTGCGGGGATCAGGATCTGCCCACCAACGAGCTCAGCGGGGCCCACGCGCATGATACGCAGCTCCAGCTGTCATACCGTCGGCGCCGGCAGGCTCGCTGTCACGTGGCTAACCCGCGGACATTGTCGACCGCGCCGGGAAAATGGGCACGGCTGCCTGAATCGGGCAGCCGCTGCCGTTTGCCGCGTCTTGGTTGGCGGACGCCTACCGGCGGTCGAGGCCCGTCCAGAGGACCTCGGCCACTCTGAACGGATCGCTGGATACGACGCTGGCGGCATAGAGCTCCATCGCGCCGAAGTCGGACGTCCGGTTGAGCGGGTCGCCGCGGTCGACGATCCGGACGATCACCGGCATGTCGCTCCAGTCCTCGGGCGTCGGCGCCAGCGGGGGCTGGCACAGCACGAGGTTGAATGAGACCACGTTGAGCTGTTCGACCAGGCAACGGAGGGTCTGGTACATGACGTGCGCGAGCTCGTCGCTCACGGACGGAGCCGTCAGCACCAGCTCTTTCTCTTTGAGCGGCGTGAGGTTCGCCATGACTCTGACCTCACCCTGCTGGGCCCCCAGACCAAGCGCCTGGTGCACCCGAAAGAGATCATCCCAGTAGGAGCCGCCGTGGTCGCGCCGGTAGTCGACGGTGGCACGGCGCAGCCGCTCGATCTTGGCGTACTGCATCCCGCGGGTGACGCTGACCTGGGCGTGCCCGTGCGGGATCGAGGCACCACTCTTCCACAGGCAGTTCCACATGAAGAACGGGTAAACCGCGTCCGCATCCTCCAGATGGCAGTCGTCGAACCACTCCTGTGCCACCCGGATGGCATCAACGGTCAGACCCTCGGTGAACGCGAGCGGGTCGTGCTCGTCAAAGATGACGACGCCGTGGAAGCCGTCGTACTTGGCGATGTTGCTGGCGGTGACCGTGTGCACACCGCGCACGCGACCGAAGGTGTCGGCGGGCGTGTTCAATAGGGGCTCACAGAACGGGTCGGGGGCGGTCTTGGCGATCTCGTCGGCCAGTTCCGCCGGGATGCGCGCCTCCAGCGGACGCCGCGCGCGGAGCTCGTTGAAGAGGGTCTCGTCGAGCGTCACCAGGTTCGTGACCTTGACCACCTTCTGGCGCACGACCGCATCCACCGATCCGAAGTAGCGCTCGATCCAGCGGTACATGTGGTCCGGCGGCACGAGCTGGCCGACGGTTGCGTACACGCCGAAGAGGCGATGAAATCGGGCTCGATCCTCATCAGCGAGCGACTCAACGATCTCCGCGAGATCGACGATCCCCCGCTGCTCCACCAGCTGCGCCGCAACGCGCCGGCCATGCTCCATTGACGTTTCCCCACTCTCTCAGCCTGAGACGTTTGCAGAATTGTTGACGGCAGCACGGCCCCAACTACGTGGCCCGCTCCCAGAAAGCCCCACCGCGACCCGGCGACCCCGTGTCTGGTACTGAGCGCGACACTGTGTCGTGAGACGCGTCGGCCCGATTTTGCCTGATGGCTCCGCTCTGGTTGCAGGCATAGGCACTACGTGAATCGCCCCACACCAAACGACGCTCTCGTGCGAGTCGCCGCACCCGGACGTCCGCGCACCTCACCCCTCAACGTGCCGGCCGTCTCACCGGAGCAGCCTACAGCATGAATGGTACCGCAGCCTGGCCAGAGCGACCGCCACGGGTCGATGCACGGTGCGGCCGAGCGCCGCGCCGGACGTTCTGTCCATTCGGTATTTGAACGCGCGACCTGTCGAACGGACGCGGTTCCGACAGCGCGACGGTCGCAGGCGACTGCCCGGCGTCGGCGCTCACGACCACATCAACGCGACGCGTGGGTCGATCGTGTCGCCGCTGGGGATCTCGCGAAGGTTGAAATCCGCCTCCGTGGTGTCGGTCCCGATGATAACGTTTCGGCCTGCCCGCACCGCCTCCGGGACAAACGCGCCGCGTCCCACGATGGTGATGCCGGTGTTGACGCGATTGGGCTCCAGCCAGTTACTGGTGTAGTCGTCGCCAAACCCCAGATAGGAGCCCGCGCCGATTCGCACCTGCTTGTCGATGATGCACCGATCGATCACCGCTCCCGGCCCGATGACCGAATCGCCCATCACGATCGAGTCCCGCACGACCGCCGACTCATGCACGACCACTCCGGGCGAGAGCACGGAGTGCTCGACCGTCCCGCGGATAACGATGTCGCCATGCGACAGCAGGCTGCGCGAGACGTGGGAGCCGTCCATGATCTTGGCCGGAGGCCGCTCCTCGCTGCGCGTGTGGATGCGCCAGTTGGGATCGTAGAGGTTTAGCGCCGGGATGTCCTCGAGCAGCTCCATGTTCGACTCCCAGTAGGACTGGATCGTGCCGACGTCCTGCCAGTAGCCGTGGAACAGGTAGGCATAGGCCGAGCCGCCATGGATCAGGTACGGGATGACGTGCTTCCCGAAGTCGGTCATCTCCGCACCGTAGTCGGAATCCTGGAACACGTCGAGCAGGACGCTGCGCTTGAAGATGTAGACGCCCATCGAGGCGAGGTTGCTCCGGGGATTGGCGGGCTTCTCGTCGAAGTCGACGATGCGGTCGCCGTCGTCGGTGGTCATCACGCCGAAGCGTGGCGCGTCCTCCCAGGGCACCGGCTGCACTGCAACCGTCACGTCCGCGTCGCGCTCGCGATGGAGCGCCAGCATCGGCCGGTAGTCCATCGCGTACACGTGGTCGCCCGAGAGGATGAGTACGTCCTGGTAGGGCTTCTCGCTGACAAAGAAGAGGTTGTGATAGATCGCGTCGGCCGTGCCTCGATACCAACCCGACTGCGAGCGACCAAGGTAGGGCTGCAAGATCACCACCCCGCCGCTGCGCTCGCGGTCGAGATCCCAGGGCCGCCCGTGCCCGATGTGCTCGTTGAGCGAGTGAGGCCGGTACTGCGTCAGGACGGCGATGTTGAAGAAGTCGGAGTTGACGCAATTGCTCAAGGCGAAGTCGATAATCCGGTACTTCCCGGCGAACGGGACGGCCGGTTTGGCGCGTTGCCGTGACAGGATGCTCAGGCGCTCTCCCTGTCCGCCCGCGAGGATCATCACCGCGACCTGGTCCATCGACGCGCCTTTCCGGCTGACCCAGCGCCTCCGCACCACCCTGCGCTCCCCGCGGCGCCCGGGCTCACGGCCATTGTCCGGGCCTCGCCGACGTGGGTCAAGCGCCCGGCTGAGGGGCCGGGCGGCTGTGCTATACTCCCGCGGATCGCACGCGCCACGCCGTCCGCGGGTCACCCATTCGGGACGAGGAACGATGCGGGAACTCTTCCGCCGCCAACCCAGATTTACCGCCGAGCCCCAGAGCCAGGACAGTCCGGCCGTCCCGGATGATCTGTGGATCAAGTGCCCTCGCTGCGGCGAGCTCGTCTACACCCGCGAGTTCGAGCGGGTCCACCGCGTCTGTCCCCGCTGCAATTATCACGGCCGGCTGACCGCGCGCGAGCGACTGAACCTGCTGACCGATCCCGACAGCTTCGTCGAGTGGGACGGCGATCTGGAGGCAGCGGACCCACTTGCCTTCGTGGCGGACGGTGAGTCCTACCGCGACAAGATCTGCGCCGTCACCCGCAAGTCCGGCGCTCGCGAAGCTCTGGTGACCGGGTCCGCCGCGATCGGTGGTCATCCGGTGGCGCTGGCGGTCGCCGAGTTCGGGTTCCTCGGTGCGAGCATGGGCTCGGTGTTCGGCGAGAAGCTCGTCCGGGCGATCGAGCGTGCCGTCGACCACGGCTGGGCACTGGTGACCGTCTCCTCGGCCGGCGGAGCTCGCATGCACGAGGGTCCCTTCTCGCTGCTGCAGATGGCGAAGACGACCGCGGCGCTGGCACGCCTGGCCGAGGCAGGTCTGGCGCACCTCGCGGTGGTCGCCGACCCCTGCTACGGCGGCGTGACGGCGAGCTACGTCACCGTTGCCGACGTGATTCTGGCCGAGCCCGGAGCGATGATCGGCTTCGCCGGACCTCGTGTTATCGAGCAGATCACCCGGCAGAAGCTGCCGGAGGGCTTCCAGACGGCCGAGTTCCTCCTCGCCCACGGGATGATCGACTTGATCGTACCGCGACGCGGACTCAGCGGTCAGCTCGCGACGCTCCTGGGGCACTACGCCGCGGCCCCGGTGCGCGTCGCTGCCGCTGTCGTCCGGGAGACCTCCGGTGCTTGAGGCTCCCAGCGCCTGGGACCGCGTACTGCGCGCGCGCAACGCCGCCCGTCCGCACGCCCTCGACTACATCGGCGACATGATCGACGGCTTCGTCGAACTCCACGGAGACCGCCACTTCGGTGATGACCACGCGCTCGTGGGGGGGATCGGGGGGTTCCGCGGTCGCTCCGTCATCGTGATTGGCCACCAGAAGGGCGGCAACACCCGCGAGAACCTGGAGCGCAACTTCGGCATGCCGCGGCCGGAGGGCTACCGCAAAGCGCTGCGGTTGATGCGGCAGGCGGAGAAGTTCGACATGCCGGTGATCTCCCTCGTGGACACCCCGGCTGCCGATCCGGGCCTCGGCTCCGAGGAGCGCGGGCAGTCGGTCGCCATCGCGGAGAATCTCCTGGCGATGGCCTCGCTGCGGGTGCCGACCGTCGCGATCGTCATCGGCGAGGGCGGTAGCGGCGGTGCGCTCGCCATCAGCGTCGCCGATCGGCTCCTGATGCTCGAGAACGCGATCTATGCGGTCGCCTCGCCGGAGGCCTGCGCAACGATCCTGTGGCGGGATGTCGCGCGGGCTCCCGAAGCCGCCGCCGCGCTGCGGCTGACTGCCGCGGACCTGTTCGAATTCGGCATCGTCGACGAGGTGATCCCGGAGCCGGTCTCGGCCGACCAGGAGCCGGGACCCGTCATGCGCCGGGTGGCCGACGCGCTGGAGCGACACCTCGCGGAGCTCGAGGTCGGGCAGCATCGCGACGGCGTCGACGCGCTTCTCGCACGCCGCTACGCCAAGTACCGTCGCATCGGCCGCTGGCAGGAGGTCCTCCCTGCCGGAATCGCCGCCAACGGCGCCGAGTTGCTGGCCCCCGAGTAGCCCTCCACCGACACGCCGCCGGGCCAACAGGCGAACGGCACCAGACCGCCCCTCACCGGAAATCACCGCATCGCTCGAAACGACAGCCCGGAACTCAGCCGGCTCAAGGTTTTTGCCACAATACGTCGGTTCAACAGCCGCCCGCCCGTGCTCCACGCCACCCGCGCTCCAGCCCCTTCAGTGGGCTTCGTCTTTCAGCGCGGCGGCTTTTGCCCCGCGCGACGCTGCCGGCCATCGCGGCTCGATGCGCTGGCCGCCGTCTACCGGATCTATTCGTCAAAGACCATCAGCCGGCGTTTCGCTGCGTGCTCCGCATGCTCTGCATGCCCTGGACCGGTTCTAACGTTCGCCAACCGCGCTAGCGGCCGAGGAGACCGAGCGCTTCCATGATGCCGCGGTAGCGGTCGCGGCTGCCGAGGTCGTCCTGGAGGTAGCGATGCACGTGAACCAGGCGATCCGAGGTGAAGATACCGCGGTAGATGCCGGATTCGGTGATGGCGATCGCCGGCCGGCCGCTGGTGATCATCCGGCGGTGGACCTCGTAGACCGTGCTGTCGACGTCCATCGGCATGACGTTGTGATCCATGACGTCTCGGACGCGAACCTGATCGCCGCGGTGCAACTCGCGCAGGAGGTCGTCGCGCCAGAGCATGCCGACGACGACCCCGTCGTGCGTCACCGCCACGTCGCGCGGGCCACCGCGGAGCGCGCGCGCCAGCGGGACGTCCGGCGAGACACCGCCCATATCCCAGACGGCAAACTGGCTCACCGGCAGCGCCTGCAGCGAGGACTCGACGTGGATCATACGCGCCTCGACGAAGGCCGCGACCACGATGAAGATCGCCACCAGTGGCAGTGCCACGTCCCGGGTGTAGAACGCCGCGCCGACGAGCAGCAGCGCCATCACCTGCCCGAACACCACGGCTATCCGCGTCGCCAGCACGCGGTTGCTAACCGCTGTCAGCATCGCCCGTAGCAGTCGCCCCCCGTCCATTGGGAAGGCGGGCAGCAGGTTGAACACGGCGAGCATCAGGTTGGCGAGCCACAGGTAGAGCACGAGACCGACAGCGGTGGTGTCCTCGACGGCCCCAACGAACGAGACGAGATCGTGCACGCCGCGCTCAGCGCACAGGAGCAGCGCCAGGGGCAGCAGGCAGATCGCCACCAGCCCATTGAGGATCGGCCCGGCCAGTGCGATGCGGGCCTCCTGGCGCGGCGGTAACGGCACCTGCTCGATCCGCGCCACGCCGCCGATGGGAAGCAGCGTGATGTCGTGCACCGTGAGTCCATAGCGCTGCGCCACGAAGCTATGGGCGAGCTCATGTCCGACCACGCAGGCGAATACCGCCACCAGTACGAACGCGCCAAACACCGCCCCACGCAGCCCGGCACCGGAGACTACGCCCCAGTAGTAGACCACCCAGAGCAGGGCGAACAGGATCGTCGGGTGGAGTTTGATCTGGATGTTCCGGATCGTAGCGACCCGGACGGCCCGCCCCACGTTACGTCACGCCCCTCCGCGTCCGGGAGCCGCGCGGCCGGCTTCATTCCCGGGCGCCCGGACCCGCCGGCACGCCCCGATCGATCGGCTCCATGTTCTGATCATAACAGGATTCGGGTACCTGGCGCGGGTGTCACCGCACCTGGCGTCGGCGTGGCACGCCCCCTGCGTTATGCCGGAGGACCGCCGGCACATCCCGAGCAGTCGCGGGAGCCTGATTCGTCAGCGCCCGGCCGTGCCTGAGGAGATCGAGTGGAAAGTACCGCAAGATACTTGCCACCAATTCACACGCGACGTATAGTGGTGCGTGACGGCGCGTCACGCCGTCCGCCACCCACAACGGTCTGAAGCCACCACGCGATCTCCGGTTGCTCGCACCCGTCGCTTCGCCGCGTCGGACGCGGCTCTCGAACCGGACTGTCGAGGAGGATATGCATGCCGGGCTACGACGTCTCCATGGATCTCTCTCCCGAGATGCGGATGTGGATCTCGCCGAGCCTCATCGAGGCCAACTACATCCTCAGTCTCTCGCGAATGGAGCTCCAGGAGGTGATCAAGCAGGAGCTCGACGACAACCCCGCCCTCGAGATGGAGGACAAGGAGACTTGCCCCGTCTGCGGTGGGGTCCTCGAGGGCAGCTTCTGCCCCAACTGCCTGATCAACCAGCGCGAGGAGCGCTACGAAGAGCCGTTCGAGGACTACCCCGAAACCCTCTACTCATCGGTGGCGCGCGAGCGCGACGACGGCGACGAGTTCGACCCGATGACCCTGGTCGCCTCGGAGATGACCGTCCCCGAGCAGATCCTCAGCGACGTCTCATCCCTGTGCCACAACGGTGACCTGAGCGTGGCCGAGTACCTGGTCAACTCCCTCGACGAGCGCGGCTTCGTGAGCATGGACCTGGATGACGTGGCCCGCCATTTCAACCGTTCCCGCGACTACGTCGAGCACGTCCTCGAGCAGGTGCAGTCCGTGGCCCCGATCGGGGTAGGTGCCCGTGATCTCCAGGAGTGCCTCCTCATCCAGCTGCGCTACCTGCAGGACATCGGCATGGACGTCCCGCCCTACGTGGAGTCCATCCTCGCTGATTTCCTGGAGCCGTTCGGCGCACACAAGTTCGGCTACATCGCCAAGGAGCTCGGCATCACCAATGAGGACGTCGAGGCGGCCCGCGACTTCATCCGGGCGCACCTCAACCCGTTCCCGATGCAGAGCCAGGAGGCGCGCTACTGGAAGACGCCGCTGCGCTCCCCCTACGTCGCTCCGGATGTCATCGTCAACCTGCGCGACGACGAGCTCGCGGTCGAGGTCGTCGATACCCGGCACTTCCACCTGCGGATGAACCCCCTCTACGACCAGATCGCCCGCGAGATCGGGCGCAGCCGCACTCGCGGCAGCTACAGCGACGCCGAGCGCCAGCACATCCGCGAGTTCGTCAACCGCGCGAAGCTGTTCATCTCGAACATCAACCAGCGCCGCGAGACGCTCTTCAAGATTTCGCGCTGCATCGTGGACCTGCAGGAGGACTTTCTGCGCGGCGGCGTCCGTGAGCTCCATCCACTCACGCGCGCGGTGGTGGCCCAGCAGGTCGGCGTCCACGAGTCCACCGTGAGCCGGGCGACGGCCAACAAGTTCGTCATGCTTCCCAACCGCCGCGTCATCCCCTTCAGCGACTTCTTCACCCCTTCCCTGAGCGTCAAGGACATCATCAAGGAGATGATCGAGCGCGAGGGCGCCCCGCTGACCGACCGGCGGATCTGCGACTTGCTCAGCCGGCAGGGCATTCGCATCGCCCGCCGCACCGTTGCCAAGTACCGCGCCGAGCTTCGCATCCTCCCCAGCACCATGCGCTAGCCCGTTCCGTGGTGGTTCTTCCGCGCCCAACGCGCCGGTCGGTCGATTGCCCGCCCGGCGTCGTCGCGTCCGGCGGCGACGCGGGAGCGCGTATAATGCCGCCACGGCCACGCCGACTCCGCCCGAGAGGACGAGGGAATGCCCGACCCGCGTAGCGTCCTGGGGGTCCGCCAGTTCGACCGGGAGTACCTGGAAGAGATCTTTCGGCGGGCAGACGAGATGCGCGCGGTGGTGGCCTCCGGCGGCTCATCTCGGCTTCGTGGGCGCATCATGGCGACGCTGTTCTTCGAGCCCAGCACGCGGACGCGCCTGAGCTTCGAGTCGGCCATGGCGCGCCTCGGCGGCGCGGTCCTCTCGGCCGAGTACGCACGCGAGACGTCGTCGGCCGCCAAAGGCGAGACGGTGGAGGACACGGCCCGCATCGTCGAGTCCTATGCCGACGTGATCGTCATCCGGCATCCGGACGGAGGCTCCGCCGCCCGCGCCGCGGCGGTCGTCGACGTGCCGGTCATCAACGCCGGCGACGGGCCGTACGAGCATCCCACTCAGGCCCTGCTCGACCTCTATACGATCCGCTCTGAGCTCGGCCGCATCGACAACCTCAGGCTGGCTCTGGTCGGTGACCTCAAGTACGGGCGCGCACCGCGTTCGCTGGCCCTGCTGGCCCTGCAGACGCGGGGGAACGAGCTCATCTTCGTGGCCCCACCCAACGTCAGGATGGGTGACGACGTCAAACATACGCTCACCGGAGCAGGCGTCGCCTACCGCGAGGAGTCGGACCTGCGGTCGGTGCTGCCCGAGGTCGACATCGTCTACCAGACACGCATCCAGCACGAGCGGTTCGCGTC
>Ga0307374_10015437_pt1 | contig 10270 bp, 9 predicted proteins | sample OX3MG_FD_202532 | JGI IMG/M metagenome (GOLD analysis project Ga0307374, IMG submission 202532) | Soil microbial communities from Risofladan, Vaasa, Finland - OX-3 | ecosystem: Environmental > Terrestrial > Soil > Coastal area > Acid sulfate soil | place: Finland: Risofladan, Vaasa | collected...
CGACCACCTGCACCCCAATCCTGCAGGCCAGACCGCAATGGGAAATGCCATTGACCCATCGGTGCTGAGGCTGCCGCCGATGGCTACCGTCCCCGCGTTGGTGGATGTGACCAACACGCCCAACTGCGCGACCACGAGTCCAGGGTAATTCAGGCCTCCGACATGACAGATATCCACATCCGGCCCTTGAAAGAAGAAGAAGCAGCGATTAGTGCCGCTCTGTATAGAGAAGAACTCCCAGATGAATTCCTTGCCCGTTGCGGGCAGAAATTCCTGACGTGCTATCACCGGGCATGGATCACGAGTCCAGCCGGACAGGCGCTCACCGCGGTCGATGAGGACGACAACGTTGTGGGGATACTTTTCGCTGCTATCGATCCTTTTGTCCATTTCGCGCACATATTTCACCGTTTTGGACTTGCATTGACACGACGTCTGGCCATTCAGGCAATCGTTCACCCCGCGTTCGGCCGCATGCTGATTGTCACGCGCGGCCGTCGCTATATCAAGGCAGCTATGCGCATGTTCAAACGAAAAAAGGTGCCAATCGGAGACCGATCGGGCGAGATCACATTTCTCCTCATCAGATCTACTGCACGCAAAGCCGGGATCGGAGGAGCCCTTTTGGCTGAAATCGAAAAAATTGCTCGCAAGGCAGGTCTCGATGAACTGGTGCTAGTAACTCCTCTAAATTCACCCGCCATCGGTGTGTACGAGCACCTTGGATGGCACTCCAGAGGCGCGATACGGACCCTCAGTGGTGAAGAGTTTGTCCACTTTTACCTGCCTCTTACCGGCTCGCGAAATTGATCATTTTTTTGGAGGACATCTCGCGCCGGATCCTATGACCGAACATAAATGGCCTTCGCCACGAATCCCGGACACATTCTTATACCGCCAGGTCACTCAGCATGCCGTGATCCACATTTCCCTTGGCAACCGGCTTCGAACAAAAACACGGACGGGCGGCTTCGGCATTACTTACGAGAGAACACTGACCTCTCGAAGTGATCTGTCGAGAATCTCTTAGAAATTCAGCAAAGTCTCAACGGACGTCCCAACAAGACCCTCAGTCGTGCAATGCCAGTAGGGAAATTCGCCAGGTTCCTTGTGCTCACCCCCTGAACCGGCCGACAGCCGACCCCTCGTCATAAAAACAAGTATCGTGGGCGATGTCTTTGGCGAACGCGACCCGGATGACGACACGATAATTTTGAGGATCCGATGGCTGGCTTCGTAATTAACGGGAGTTTGAGATCTGCCATCAGACAATTCGACAAAGCAGGTGTCACAGGTGTTTGCCAACGAGGGAGATCCGGAAAACGCGCTAGTCGCTTGGTACTTGCGTTACTCACGATCTTACTCCCCTCGATGTTGATCGAGAGTTCCTCAATTGCGGGGGTTGTTACCTCGCGCCTGCCTGTGCGCGACTTTGTCGTATCTGGTTTGGAGAAGACCCTCGTGGTCTCCGGGCCAAGAACGATATTTCTGTGGCCAAGAGTCGGCCAAAGTGCAGTTGCCGTGCGCGGGGTGGGGCTAATCGGGAGCACACCAAACGAACACCCGGTGCCAATCGCGAGCCTGACAAAAATCATGACTACCGTGGTCCTACTCCATGACCATCCACTCTTGCTCAGGCAATCTGGACCTACGATCCTGATCTCGGCTAGTGATGTCGCTGACTACAGCTATGAAGCAAACTCGGGTGACAGCACGGTGCGCGTTGTTGTCGGCGAACGACTCACCGAGTACCAACTTCTAGAGGCACTTCTCGTTCGCTCGGGTGACAACATAGCGGATCTATTGGCAATCTGGGACGCTGGGAGCGTTGCGAAATTCGTAGTGAAAATGAATGCCATGGCTCACGCATTAGGGTTCACTTCAACACATTATGGCGATGCGAGTGGACTCAGCCCTGCATCAGTGAGTACAGCCTCTGATCAAGCGAAGATTGCTGCGGTCTTGATGGGAAGTGAAGTTGTTCGTTCGATCGTTCGTCGCCCGTGGGTGACATTGCCCGTTGTCGGAAGTGTTTCGAGCTACAATCCTGCGCTCGGGATCGAGGGCATAATCGGCGTCAAATCTGGTTGGACTCTGGAGGCGAAGAGCTGTCTCGTAATCGCGGCATGGCGGCGAGTGGACCGCCGTGGGGTTCTCGTGATCTCCGTCGCGCTCGGCCAGCCGGGTGGTCTTGTAACGCCGGCACGAGTGGACGAAACATTACTCACAGTGGCAACGAAGGCTCTTTTTGGCTTTCGGATCGTTGATCCAGGCACGACCGTGCCGCTGGCCGGAAGCATGCCAAACCTTGCGATTCTTGAACCTCGCGCACCTCACGTCGCGATTGTTTGGCACGGCCTGAGGTTGACGCAAAAGATCATTCACCTCAGAGGGATCACACCATCAGTGATCGCAAGCGAACCTGCCGGCTCAGTCGTTGGGCATCTGCAAATACGCGCGCCATGGGGAGTTATCGAGAATTTTTCGCTGACGAGCATGGGCGCGCCGAACAACATCGCAAGTCCACAATCGCCACACAATAAAACGTGAGAACCGTTAACTACGGTATCCGATGAGTCCAAAAAGTTACCTGACGAATCTACGCACTCCTTGCGCCCGAGAGGATAGAGCCGAGCATTAGAGCTCCACCAAGGTACGACTTGCGAATCGAACGACCGCGCGAACCGACCATACGACCGCGATAGCGACCAGCACAACGAAGGCCAGCATTGCCTCGCGCGCCGCCACGTGCGCCGTCGCGATTCCGAGTCCAATGACCGGGACCGAGAGCCCGACGTAGGCCCCGAGAAAGAATCCGGCGAGGACTTCAGCGCGTGACTCCAGTGGAGCAGTACTACCCGCCGCGACGAGGGAGCCGCGAAACACCAAGCCCGCTCCAGCACCCGTGACGATGCCACCAAGGATGAAGATCAACAGACTCGGCACCCACATCCCCACAGTGAAGAGCGCCATACCGACGAGCAAGATCGGCACACTACGCCGGAGCATCTGCATCGTGTCAAGACGACCCAGCACAATCTGCGCCAACGCACCCGCGGCGAACGCGGAAAATGCAACCGCCCCAGCGACAGCATGTGAAGTCTCATGTAACGTGCCAGCGAGAAAGCTCGGTACAAGCGAATTAAATACGCCATAGACGGCAAATGCTGCGAGGCCCGAAAATGTAGCGGCGAAAAATTAGAGTCGACCTTCAGACGGCACGGCCACACGCTGTGGGCGCCAGGCTGGAGGGTCCTCGAGAATCGACACCGCTCGATGATCGAGCGGGCAATTGCTCGCGGGGAGATCCCGAGAGATTCAGACGTCGACGTGCTCATGGACATGCTCTACGGTCCGGCGTATCACCGATTGTTCCAGAGACACCTCCCGTTGACTGAAGATTTCGTTCTACGGGTCGTTGCGGTCATCGTCGCCGGAGCCAAAGCTGGAGGCGCCGTGCCACTAACTATTCAAAGGGACCGAGCCCGGCCAGAGGTCATCTCCCACGTTCGAATCGTTCAAGCTCTTGTTGATCGGAGAAAGGTCGGGCAGTCACTTTGAATACCGTCTCGCTCGCGCACTCGAGTACTACGAGTTTGAGAGTCGATCCTCACATTCAATGGCCCACTTGACGAGTGCCCCAACCTTGTCTTGTATGCATGTACATGATCGACCCCTTCGGCCCGCTCGTCACGGGTACACTTTGAGGATCGCGCGATGGATCTCGTGACTCCAGTAACTACTCTCGAAGCTTCGATAGGAGGTCGCAATGGAAATCAAATCCGGCTCTCTAGATGTATCTCTCGTGAGTGCTGCCATCTTTCACGTGCGATTTAGAGCCAATGCCAAGACAGGTGGAACACAACCGAGATCGGGCGGGAGCCGCTGAATTGGAAGGCACTGGACACGACCATGAATTCGATGGATGGCTTTTGAACTTGGCTCCGCCCAAACTGGCGCCAAGCCGGTTACGCGTATGAGCCCGAAGGCGAAGCTCGGGTTGCCCGATCAGATAACGGCGTGCCTGTTCGATCTAGATGGTGTCCTCACCGAGACTGCCAAGGTGCATGCTGCCGCGTGGAAAGAGATGTTCGATGCATTCCTCAAAGATCGCGCCGCAAAGAGTGGGGCGATCTTCGTAGCATTCGATGCAAAACGCGAGTATGACACTTATGTCGATGGAAAGACTCGGCTAGAAGGAACTCGGTCGTTTCTTGCGTCACGCAACATCACTCTTCCTGAAGGCTCTTCTAACGATCGCAAGGGAATGGAAACCATCAATGGACTTGCAAATGCCAAGAACGCGATCATGAATCAAAAGATCAAGGAGGAAGGGGTTGAGGCCTACTCCGGCTCTGTCCGTTACGTGCAGGCGGTCCGTAGCGCCGGCCTGCACACAGCAGTGGTGTCTTCAAGCGCGAACTGCGAGAAGGTACTTAAGTCCGCCGGTATCTCCGAGCTTTTTGAGACGCGTATCGATGGCGTCTCAGTGGTTGAGCAGCACCTCGCGGGTAAGCCAGCACCTGACACCTTCCTCGCCGCTGCTCGAATCCTGAATACGCCTCCAGAGCAGGCAGCGGTCTTTGAAGATGCACTGGCGGGCGTCGAAGCTGGACGCGCTGGTGGATTTGGTTTCGTCATCGGTGTCGACCGTGTTGGCCATGCCGCGGAGCTTCGAACGCACGGTGCGGATATCGTCGTAACCGACCTCTCCCAACTTTTGGCCAGTCCATGATCAACCGCTCGGCTTACTCCATCGATCCCTGGGTACTATGCGAAACCAATCTCGACCTTGATGTACTGGCCCAAAGTGAGACGCTTTTCGCGTTGTCAAATGGCCACATCGGTCTCCGTGGCAACCTCGATGAGGGCGAGCCGTTTGGCACTCCGGGTTCTTACCTGAACGGCGTATATGAGGCGCGTCCACTGCCCTATGCAGAGGCAGGCTTTGGCTATCCAGAAGATGGTCAGACCGTGATCAACGTCACGAATGCCAAGATCATGCGACTGCTCATTAACGACGAGCCCTTCGACATCCGATATGGACAGCTGCGCAGTCATACGCGATCGCTCGATTTTCGCACCGGCCTGCTTGAACGCAATGTCGAATGGATCTCGCCCGAAGGGCAAGGAATTCGCGTTCACTCGGAACGTCTCGTCTCATTTACTCAGCGCTCGGTAGCAGCAATCGTCTATGAAGTGGAGCCGATCGACTCGCCGTTGCGCGTGGTTGTGCAATCTGAACTCGTTACGAACGAGGTACTCCCGCCGAGAAGTCACGATCCGCGGGTATCCGCGATACTCGAGTCACCGCTGCAAGCGGAATCAAACGCGTTGTCCAATTTGAACGTGACACTTGTTCACCGGACAAAGTCAAGCGGATTGCGAGTCGCCGTTGCGATGGATCACATCGCTGAGTCACCATCCGCGCTTCAGATCAACACAGAGAGTTTCCCCGATCTCGGTCGCGTCACGTTCAGCGCCGCCCTTCAACCTGGTGAACGACTCCGTATCATCAAGTTCATTACCTATGGATGGTCAGCCGAACGATCAGAGCCGGCAATGCGCGATCAGGTCGAAGCAGCCCTCGCGGCCGCGCGTCAGACCGGATGGGATGGGCTCGTCGCTGAACAACGCTCAACGCTCGACAAATTCTGGGAACGCGCTGACATCGAGGTGGACGGCGATCCTGAGATCCAGCAGGCCGCGCGATTTTCACTCTTTCACGTCTTTCAAGCTGGCGTTCGAGCCGAGGCGCGCGCGATTCCCGCAAAGGGACTCACTGGTCCTGGTTATGACGGGCATGCATTCTGGGACACAGAGATATTCATTCTCTCTGTACTGACGTACACCGCTCCTGAGGCCGTCGCCCATGCTCTTCGATGGAGATATGAGACACTGCCGTTGGCGAAAGAACGTGCCCTTCAACTCGGGCTCAAAGGGGCGGCATTCCCGTGGCGCACCATCTCAGGGGCCGAATGTTCCGCGTATTGGCCCGCGGGGACGGCTGCTTTCCACGTTGGCGCCGACATTGCAAGTGCAGTAGTTCGCTATATCGGTGCAACCGGAGATGAGGACTTTGCGCGCGGCATTGGACTCGAACTTTTGGTCGAGACGGCAAGACTGTGGCGTTCGCTTGGACACCACGACGTTCGCGGCAGATTCTGCATCGATGGAGTTACCGGTCCGGACGAATACTCAGCAATGGCAGATAACAACGTCTACACAAACCTTATGGCTCAACATAATCTCCTTTCAGCTGCAGATCTCGCTGCAACCTATCCTGACGAATCTAAGCGACTTCACATCAATCAAGAAGAGATGGCTGCCTGGAGAGATGCGGCGAAGGCGATGCATATCCCCTATGACAATGTGCTCAAGGTCCATCCACAGGCGGATGACTTCACCAATCACGAGGTATGGGACTTTGAGGCAACCTCGGATGATCAGTACCCGCTGTTGTTGCATTTTCCATACTTCAACCTCTATCGCAAACAGGTAGTGAAGCAGGCAGATCTTGTTCTCGCAATGCAACTCTGCCCTGACGCGTTCACCCAAGAAGAAAAAGAGCGCAATTTTGTTCACTACGAGGCGCTTACAGTACGAGATTCGTCGCTTTCGGCGTGCTCCCAGGCGGTGATTGCTGCCGAGGTCGGATATGTCGAACTCGCGCATCAGTATTTGGCCGAGTCCGCGCTCATCGATCTCGATGACCTCGAACACAACACTCGAGAGGGTTTGCATTTGGCTGCGTGCGCAGGAACCTGGATTGCGCTCACCGGAGGATTGGCGGGCATGCGCGAGCGCAAAGGAACCTTAAGTTTTGCGCCGCATCTCCCAGAGGGCATCACCCGACTTGCGTTTACGCTGACCATGCTCAATCGACGAATACATATCGAGATCACTCCTAATGAAACCTCATATCGACTCGTCGACGGCGAGGATTTCAAGATCTTGCACTACAACAAATCCTTGAAATTGACCTCAAAAAATGCGGTCTCTCGACCGACCGAGAAACTGGCTCCTCGCGGTCATCCGACCCAACCCCGAGGACGCGAACCTCTCGCACGTCGTCGGTCGAACTGATTGATATCTCAACAGATCATCATGATGAGCACGTCGATGTTGGCGACCGAGAACCAGGTGAGATAGATGCAACTCATCATTGTCCGTCACGGTGAGACCCAGTGGACCCAATCGCACCAATACACCGGTCGTACTGATCTTGCACTGACAGATCTCGGACGCCGCCAGAGCGCCGCAATTGGTCCACTTTTGAAAAACCTGCTGCAGACCAGGACTCCATCGGTCTACTCGAGCCCTCTCAAACGAACAATCGAGACTATGGATCTTGCGCTACCCGTTGAATATCAGAACATTGAGGCCCTCCTCACGGAATACGACTACGGGTCCTACGAAGGTCAGACGTTTGAGCAGATCACTGCAACACGCCCCGGATGGGACATCTGGCGCGATGGATGCCCGGATGGCGAAACCACTGACGAGGTCGCATCGCGCGCCGACCGGTTTCTCAGCAAACACGTGGACACCGCGATCACACCTGTTGTCGTGTTCACCCACGGACACTTCTCGCGCATATTGACGGCTCGTGCGTTAGGGCTTGGTGGAAGTTCTGGCTCATTGTTCGCGAGCTCCGTAGCCTCGGTGTCCATTGTGCAAGAGCATCACGATATCCGTTGCATCGGGCTTTGGAATGTATCAGCCGATCTCATAGAGGCCGGAGTCGAAGGTTTCGGAGGTCCTTGACACCGTCAACTTGTGCACGGCGCGCGAGAAGATCAAGAGGCTCTTTAAGGAATATCCACGTGCATTCGTCGATAATCCCAGTGCCCCACCTTCAGATCCTTTCAAGCCTTCACCCTCCGAGAGCGAGTAGATCACCCCTTTGAAACCAGGTCTCAGTGTTGGTCCGATACTGCCTTTCGCACTGGTAGTTTCGATCGCTTAGGAGGATTTGGTTTGGGATTTAGCTGGACAAGCCACAAACGGTGCAGGAATATCTGCATGATTGAGTGCTCAACGCGCTACGGCGAAGTTCGATCGTCTGTCGCTTGACGCGACACGAAAGGTAGATGTGACCTTTGATCTCAAAGAAATAATCGTCGCCGCGGATATAGGTGGAACGCAGATGCGTGCGGCGCTCGTCCGAGGCGATGGAGAGATCCTTTTCCGCCGCGAGCTACCTACTCCGCACAATGTCAATGTTCCCAATGAGCTGACTGATCTCATCTCCTCCGTTGCGCACCATGTGCCAATCGGCGAACAGGCAGCGTCGCGCGTCGTCATCGGATTGCCCGGAGCGGTTGATTATCACGCTGAAAGGCTGTTATGGGCACCTCACCTACCCGAATCATGGCCCGAGCAGCTCTCTGAGAGCCAACTTCAGGCGGCTATCGGTCTGCCTGTTCAGATCGCAAATGATGCCGATGTCGCGGCCCTCGGAGAGGCGTATTTTGGGTCCGGACGCGATTTCCGAGATGTCGCCTACATCACGATTTCGACAGGGATCGGCGCTGGATTCGTCTATGGGGGACGGCTCCTTCGTGGCAACCGATCACTCGGCGAGCTCGGACACACAGTCATCGATTGGACAGCATGGCTAGCGCACCGGCCGGCGACTCTCGAGGAACTTGCCTCGGGCACTGGATTGACGCGCATGGCTACTGAGATCGGTCTGAGCGCTCTGAGTGGCCAAAAGATCAATGAGCTTGTGCAGAGCGGAGACACCGACGCCTTGGAGATCTGGGGGCGGGCGATTGCGGCCGCGGCGGTCGGAGTTACCAACCTCACCATGGCGTTCTCACCTGAGGTCGTAGTGATTGGCGGAGGTCTCGGGCTCCAGCCAAATTTTTTTGCAGCGCTTCAAGAGACGTTCTCGCGTAACTTTCCTCCCCAGATGTCACCGACCCCACTCGTGCTCGCCGCACTCGGTGACAATGCTGGCCTCATCGGCACGACTCGTTGGACAGCTTCGAACGACTGAGGCGATCTCAAACAAAGCCGTCAAGAGAGACAGATCCAACGCAGCGCGCGGGCGAACCGGTACCTGTTTTCGATGGAGATAATCCCATACGGTGCTAGGCTTTGCCTTTCCTTCGGCAGTGAGGGTTTAGGGAGCGGTAGGTGACGCTCCAGCTTGAGGAACGACCCTGTGTCACATGTCTCAGTGCCCGTCGCTCCCGCACTCGGGGTGACGCGAGTCCAGCCACACTCGCCGCTTGGTAAACCTGCCAGTCTGAATTTTCAATGGCCAATTACTCCAAGCTTGGCGCGAAATGCCAAAACTCCAGTTATCTGGCGGCGTCCTACGCGCCAGCTAAGACAGCCTCTCGCCGCTTCTGTCTCACAATCATTCTGTGCGACCATCGCTGATCTCGGAATAATCCCCCGACCCAGAATCAGTGACAATGCAAACGTGAATACAACTTTTTTCGACAAAGTCAGTGCCCTATGGAGGGCTCTCTGGAGCGCCGAGAGCACGTTCGGCGAGGGATCCTGTTCGCCTTTACGACACAACGCGCCGAGTTTGGACTGCGAAATCCAAAAATGATGACCGTACGCGATCGCCATGAGTCGACGCCGGTGCCCTCTTTTCGTGCAGATCGAAAACTGCGCATTGGCGTGATCGCGCCTCCGATGCTCTCCGTTCCCCCGCTCGGCTATGGCGGTATCGAGCGAGTCATCGCACTGCTCGTCGACGGCCTGGCAGAGAGCGGGCACGATGTAACGCTGTTTGCGGCGCCATCTTCGTTGACGAGCGCACATCTCATCTCGACAGTTCTCATGCCGAGCGCGCTCGGTGACCCCGCCTCGCTCGCCGACGAACTCTGCCACAACGCTGCGGCTTTTCGCGAGGCAGGCGATTTTGACATCATCCATGACCACACCGGAACCGGAGCAGCCTTCGGTGCAATGGTCAACGATGGAACGGCCGTCGTTCATACACTTCACGGTCCGTGGACGCCCTACAGCCGAAGGCTCTTCGAACTCGTCGGTGATCGGGTGCATCTCGTAGCAGTCAGTCACGCGCAGCGGCTCGCAAACGCCGCCGTTCACTACGCTGGCGTTGTCTATAACGGTGTCGACCTCGAATCTCACCCATTCGAGCCCAACAAAGAGGACTTTTTGATCTTTCTCGGTCGAATCAGCGCTGAAAAGCGCCCCGAGATCGCGATCGAAGTAGCGCGCGCCGCAGAGCTGCCTCTCGTGATGTGCATCAAAGTAACCGAGCCAGGTGAGCGCGCCTATT
>Ga0307374_10015438_pt1 | contig 10270 bp, 7 predicted proteins | sample OX3MG_FD_202532 | JGI IMG/M metagenome (GOLD analysis project Ga0307374, IMG submission 202532) | Soil microbial communities from Risofladan, Vaasa, Finland - OX-3 | ecosystem: Environmental > Terrestrial > Soil > Coastal area > Acid sulfate soil | place: Finland: Risofladan, Vaasa | collected...
GGACGCTGCCCGCCGCCGACACCAGGCGGAATCTCGAGCTCTTCGCCACCGAGGTCATGCCGAGGCTGCGGGCGCGGTTCCCGGGCGCGGCGCCGGCCATGGGGCCGGCCACGGCCACGGCCACGGGGCCGGCGGCGAACGGGGCGGCGACACCGTGAGCGCGGTGACCCCCGGGTCGCTCGACACCGCGGTCGGCCGCATCGAGGTCCACCGCGGCGGTACCGGTGGCCCGGCGCCGCTCGTCTATCTCCATTCGGCGCAGGGCGAGGTGCCGGGCATGCCGCTCCTCGAGCAGTTGGCCGCCACCCGCGCCGTCGTGGCGCCGCTGTTCCCGGGCTTCGGCGCCTCCGAGGGCCTCGAGCACATCGACGACATCGAGGACGCCGCCTTCCACCTGCTCGATGTCCTCGACCGCCTCGACGTGACCACGTGCGACGTCGTGGGCATGTCGCTCGGGGGCTGGATGGCTGCCGAGCTCGCCGTGCGATGGCCCGACCGGGTGCGCCGCATGGTGCTCGTGAACCCCGTGGGCCTGTACGTGCAGGGCGCGCCCATCACGGAGATCTTCGGCAGGCCGCTCGACGAGCTGGCCGACGAGCTCTTCGCCGATCCCGGCCATCCCGTGGCGGCGTTCATGCACGCCATGGCCGCGGCGGAGGCGGACCTGTCGCAGGTGCCCTTCGAGCTCGTCCGCCCCATGCTCCAGGCCATGGCGGCCACGGCGAAGATCGGCTGGAACCCGTACCTCCACGACCCCAAGCTGCCCGGGCGCCTCCCGCGGATCGGCGCGCCCACGCTCGTGGTCCACGCGGTCCGGGACGGCATCGTGCCCCGGGCCCACGCCGAGGCGTACGCGTCGGCGATCCCCGACGCCCGGCTCACCGACCTCGACGGCGCGGCGCACCTGGCGGCGGTCGAGCGTCCCGACGAGGTCGCCGCGCTCGTGGTCGAGCACCTCGGGCACTGATTCCCTATACCTCGGGCACCGAGACCCCCGCTTCACAGGTCGGGCGCGCGCCGGATGCCCGACCTGGCGGCCCCCGGGCACGCTGGTACCGTTGCCCCGCAATGGCCCGCCGTCCTCCCCGCAGCACCGTCGCGGGCCGTCGCCCCCGCGACGTCCGCCCCCGCCCCGCCTCGCCTGCCCCCGCGACGCCCGGCACCGCCCGGCCCCGCCCTGCCCGCCACCGCGCCGCCCGGGTGGTGACGTGACCGGTCCCCAGACACCCGGCGGGGGCTCCCGGTCCCGGCCTGACGCCTCCCCGCCCACACCGGCCGCCCCCGCGCCCTCCCGGCGCCGCCACCGTCGGCGCACCCGCGGCGAGCGCGCCATCCGGTGGGCGGTCGTCATCGTGGCGGTCGTGCTCCTCGTGGCGGGCTCGGTCTACGGGTACCTGTGGTACCGGCTGGGACAGATCAAGTCGTTGAAGTGCCCGTCGTGCGCGTCGGAGGCACCGGGCGCCCCGTACAACGTGCTGATCGTGGGGTCCGACTCGCGCGCCGGCGACACCGGGAGTGCCGCGCAGGCCTTCGGCAGCGCCTCGCAGGTCGGCGGGCAGCGCAGCGACACCATCAAGATCCTCCATGTGGACCCGTCGGCGGGGACGGCCCGCCTCCTGTCGATCCCGCGCGACACCTACGTGCGGCTCTCGGGCATGCCGTCGGGCACCGGGCTGGCGACGCATAACAAGATCAACACCGCCTTCAACAGCGGGCCGACCCCGCTCATCGACACCATCGAGAACACCTTCGGCATCACCATCAACCACTTCGTCATCGTGAACTTCAACGGCGTCATCAACCTCGTCAACTCGGTCGGGGACATCAGCCTGAACTTCCGCTACCCCGTGCGCGACAACGACAACGGGAACAACAACTCAGGACTCAACATCCAGCAATCCGGCTGCCAGAAGCTGAACGGCAACATGGCCCTCGCCCTGGCCCGGTCCCGCTACTACCAGTACGAGGTCCGCCCGGGCGTCTGGTACTACGACGGGAGCGGTGACCTGGGGCGCATCCAGCGGCAGAACACGGTGATCGAGGCCGTCATCAACAAGGCGAAGTCGAGCTACAACCCGCTCACGCTCAACGCCTTCCTCGGTTCACTCGTCCACGACATCACCAAGGACGACCAGATGTCGACGGGCATGATCGTGTCCCTGGCGCAGCGCTACCACGCCTTCTCGGGGTCGTCGCTCAAGACCTTCACGCTGCCCACGCTGGGCGCCTACTCGGGCGTGGCGGGGTCTGTGGAGGTCGTCCAGGAGCCGGCCGCCACCCAGGTGATCAGCCAGTTCCTCGGGGCCGACCCGAACGCGATCGTCACGCCCCCGCTCACCGGCTACGGGGCGTCGGTCACGGTGCCGCCGACGACCACGACCACGACCACGCGGCCGTCGCACCCCGGCGGCGGGAGCGTCGCGACGACGACCACGACCACCCTGCTGCCCGGGTCGGGGCCGTTCAACCCGACCCCCTGCTGAGCGACATTCGGGCGCCGGGGGCCCGCCGCGCGGGCGGAGGGCGCCGGGCGCTCACCGGGCCGGCGCGGCGTCCTTGTCGAGCTCGTCGAGGCCCTGCGCGAGGGTGTTCCACGACAGGGTCGCGCACTTGATGCGGACCGGGAACTTCACGACACCCTGCAGCGCGGCCAGCTCCCCGAGCGACTCCGGGTCCGTGGCGGCGGCGTCGGGCCCCTCGCCGTCCGACCCGTTGCCGCTCGCGGGGCCATCGGGCCCCTCGGGCCCCTCGGGGCCGTCGCCGTCACCGAGGCGGGCCTCGTGGACCGACATCATGGCCTTGAAGGTGCGGATCAGGCCGCGCACCTCGGGGACCGACTTCCCCTTCACCGCTGCCGACATGAGCGACGCCGAGGACTGGCTGATCGAGCAGCCCTGCCCGGCGAAGCGGATGTCGCGGACGGTGCCGTCCTCGACCTGCACGTAGACGACCACCTCGTCCCCGCACAGGGGGTTGAACCCCTCGACCCGGTGGGCGGGGGGCACGGCCAGCTCGCCGCGATTGCGCGGGCTGCGGTAGTGGTCGAGGATGATCTCGCGATAGAGGTCTTCGAGACCGGTCATGTGCTCCTCGTCGTCAGTGGCGGCATCAGGTCAGTGGCGGCATCAGGTCAGGGAAGGCGTCCCGACGGAACGGCGTCTCGGGGGCATGTGCATCGGGCGACCGCGCACCCCCTACCCGAAGAGGCTACCGGCCTCGGCCAGCGCGTCGGCCAGGGCGTCGACGTCGGACTCGTCGTTGTAGAGGTAGAGCGAGGCGCGGGCCGTGGCCGTGACACCCAGCCGCCGCATCAGGGGCTTGGCGCAGTGGTGGCCGGCGCGGACGCACACCCCGGCCTGGTCGAGGACCTGGGCCAGGTCGTGCGGGTGGACGTCGCGGTACGCCAGCGACAGCACGCCGCCGCGCTCGGCCGTGCCGGAAGGGCCGAAGACCCGGATGTCGTCGCCGAACCGCTCCGCCAGCGTGCCCAGCGCGTAGGCGGTGAGCTCGACCTCGTGGGCACGGATGGCGGCGAGCCCCACCCGCTCGAGGTAGGAGACCGCCGCCCCGAACCCGACGGCCTCGGCGATCGGGGGCGTCCCCGCCTCGAACTTCCAGGGAAGCACGTTGGCGGTGAAGCCGTCGTGGCGGACGTCGCGGATCATGCCGCCGCCGCCCAGGAACGGCGGCATCTCCTCGAGCAGCTCGCGCCGGCCCCACAGCACGCCGATCCCGGTGGGCCCGAGCATCTTGTGGGCGCTGAAGGCCAGGAAGTCGCAGCCGAGCTGCCCGACGTCGGTGGGGAGGTGGGGGACGGACTGGGCCCCGTCGGCCAGCACGAGCGCCCCGGCCCGGTGGGCCGCCTCGGCGATGCGGCTGAACGGGGTGATCGTCCCGAGCACGTTGGACATGGTGGTGCACGCCACCAGCTTCACGCCGTCGACCAGGTGGTCGAGGTCGGAGAGGTCGAGGCGGTACTCGTCGTCCACGGCGATCCACCGCAGCACGATGCCGTGCTCCTCGGCCAGCATCAGCCAGGGGACGATGTTGGCGTGGTGCTCCATGTCGGTGAGCAGGACGACGTCGCCGCGCCGGAGGTTCGCCCGGGCCCAGGTGGCGGCCACCAGGTTGATCGCCTCGGTGGCGTTCTTCGTGAAGACGACCTCGTGCGCCGGGTCGGGTGCCCCGATGAACCGACCGACGGCGACGCGCGCCGCCTCGTAGAGCCGGTCCGCCTCCTCCGCCATGGCGTACACGCCGCGGTGCACGTTGGCGTGGGTCGTCTGGTAATAGGCGTCCATGGCGTCGAGCACGGACTGCGGGCGCTGCGCGGAGGACGCCGAGTCCAGGTACACGACGCGCCGGCCGTGCACCGTGCGGCTCAGCACGGGGAAGTCCGCCTTGAGCGCCGAGAAGTCGGCGCGCGACGCGCACGCGCCCTGCACGCGGTCGGCCTCGTCGACCCGGAAGTCGGTCACGGTTGCCTTCGCCACGGCTCGTACCCCTCCGCCTCGAGACGGTCCGCCAGTGCGGGGCCACCGCTGTCCACGATCGTCCCGTCGACGAGCACGTGCACCACGTCGGGCCGAAGGAGCTCGAGGATCCGGGTGTAGTGGGTGACGACGAGCACGCCGAGCGCCGGCCGCTCGTCGCGCACCGCCCGCACGCCGTCGGCGACGATGCGCAAGGCGTCGATGTCGAGGCCCGAGTCGGTCTCGTCCAGAATGGCGAGCTCGGGATCGAGCATGGCCATCTGCAGGATCTCGTTGCGCTTCTTCTCGCCGCCCGAGTAACCCTCGTTGAGGTGGCGCTCCCCGAACGAGGGGTCCATGCCCAGCCGCTTCATCCAGTCGAGCATCGACAGCCGGACCTCGAGCACGGAGCGGTCCTCCCCGATCCGTGCCGACACGGCCTGGCGGAGGAACTGGATGATGGGCACCCCGGGGATCTCCTCGGGGTACTGGAAGGCGAGGAACATGCCGGCCTTGGCGCGCACGTCGGTGGCCCACGACGTCACGTCCTCGCCGCGGAAGCGGATGGCACCCGCGGTGACCAGGTAGGAGGGGTTGCCGAGCAGGGTGCTGGCGAGGGTGGACTTCCCCGACCCGTTCGGGCCCATCAGGGCGTGCAGCTCCCCCTCGCCCACGGCCAGGTCGACGCCGCGCAGGATCTCGGTCCCGTCGACGGCCACATGGAGGCCCTCGATCTCGAGCAGCGGGGTCACGCCCGGGAGTCTACCGTCGCGACGGGATTTGCACTACGGCCGTAGTGGCAATCGGGGAACGGGCCCGCCGGCGGCCCCAGAGACCCCTCCGACCTGGTGATTCGGTGCGGCGTGCCGGTCCGGTAGCGTCCCCCGGGTGAGCGAGCCCTGGACATTCGCGGGCAAGGTGGCCACCGTGGGCCAGTCCGGGGGTGCCATCACCCTCGTCGACGAATCGACCTTCGCCATCAGCGGCCGCGACGGCGACGTGATCGCCCCCTCGGCCGAGGGCCTCTTCGTGCGCGACACCCGGATGCTCTCCCGGTTCGAGCTGCGGGTGAACGGGGCCCGGCCCGAGGGACTGACGGTGGTCTCCGACGACCCGTTCTCCGCCACCTTCGTGTCGCGGTGCCCGCCGGGCCCGGGCCGGGCCGACTCCACCCTCATGGTGTTCCGCCGCCGCTATGTGGGCCAGGGGATGCGCGAGGACGTCGTGGTCCGCAACTTCGGCGACGAGCCCACCTTCTGCTCGGTGGAGCTCTTCCTCGACTCGGATTTCGCCGACCTCTTCGCCGTCAAGGAGGGTCGCTTCGGCGATCCCGACGGGGACATCTCCCGCGAGCGGCGCGACGGGCAGCTCGAGTTCTCCTACCGGCGGGGAACCGTCAATCGCGGGCTCGTGGTCCACATCTTCCCCGTGCCGGCCGTGCTCGCCGACGACCTGGTGCGCTTCGAGGTGATCGTGCCCGCCCGGGGAGAGTGGACCGGTTGCCTGGAGTTCCACCCCGTGATCGAGGGCAAGGCCATCGACCCGCGCTACCTGTGCGGCCAGCCCGTCGACCGTGCCGCCCCGGCGGAGCGACTCGCCAAGTGGCGCCGCCAGGTCCCCCAGGTGGAGACCGACCACGAGGGTCTGCGGACGGTGATCGCCGCGAGCGCCGAGGACCTCGGCGCGCTGCGGATCTTCGACCCGGACTTCCCCGAGCGCGTGGTGCTGGCGGCGGGCGCCCCCTGGTTCATGACGGTGTTCGGGCGCGACTCGCTCATCACGTCCTGGATGGCGCTGTTGGTCGACCCCGACCTGGCCCTCGGCGTCCTGCAGACCCTGGCGCGCTTCCAGGGGGAGAGCATCGACCCCCGCAGCGAGGAGCAGCCCGGCCGGATCCTCCACGAGATGCGCTTCGGCGACGCGCCGTCGCTGTCGCTCGGCGGGGGGAGCATCTACTACGGGACCGCCGACGCCACGCCACTGTTCGTCATGCTCCTGGGCGAGCTGCGTCGGTGGGGCCTGGCGCGCGAGGTCGTCGACGAGCTCCTTCCCAACGCCGAGCGGGCCCTCGAGTGGATCGACAACTACGGCGACCTCGACGGTGACGGGTATGTCGAGTACCAGCGGATGACCGACCGCGGACTCGCCAACCAGGGGTGGAAGGACTCGGGCGACGGCATCCGCTACGCGGACGGCCGCATCGCCAATGCCCCCATCGCGTTGTGCGAGGTGCAGGCCTACGTCTACGGCGCGTACCTGGCCCGCGCCCACTTCGCGCGCGAGGCGGGGGACGAGGCGACCTTCGAGCGCTTCCGCGCCAAGGCCACCAGGCTCAAGACGGAGTTCAACCGCGACTTCTGGCTCGAGGACCGCGAGTGGCTCGCCATCGGGCTCGACGCCGACAAACGGCCCATCGACTCGCTCACGTCGAACATGGGCCACTGCCTGTGGACGGGCATCGTCGACGACGACAAGGCACGGATCGTCGCCGACAAGCTGATGGCCCCCGAGCTGTTCAGCGGGTGGGGGGTCCGCACCCTGGCGTCCTCCATGGGCGGCTTCAACCCCATCAGCTACCACTGCGGGTCCGTGTGGCCCCACGACACCGCCATCGTCGCCGCCGGCCTGGCCCGGTACGGGTTCATGGAGCACGCCCTGCGGCTGGTGTGCTCCCTGCTGGACGCGGCCACGAGCCTCGGGGGCCGGCTGCCGGAGCTGTTCTGCGGGCTCGACCGTTCGGAGTTCTCCTCGCCCGTCGGCTACCCCACCTCGTGCTCGCCGCAGGCATGGTCGGCGGCCTCGCCGCTGCTGTGCCTGCGCACCATGCTCCGCCTCGACCCGTGGGTGCCCTACGGCAAGACGTGGCTCTCGCCGATGCTCCCCGACGGGATGAAGTACCTCAAGGTGCAAGGCATCCCGCTCGCCGGGTCGCGTGTGACGGTCGAGGTCGACGGTGACGACGTCGACGTGTCCGGGCTGCCGCCCGAAGTCGAGCTCGTCACCGAGCCGCGCCATCCCGCCACCGCGGTCTGAACGCCGGGCGCCGGCGCCCGAGGGGTCAGTCCCCGGCCAGCGTCCGCAGCACGTCGACGGGGCCGAGCGCGGCGTGCGGGATCCCGGCCTGCACGTTCCCGAGGGGGACCACGCCGTCGACGACCTCGTCGTGGGCACCCGCACCGCAGTCCGGTCCGAACGGGACGCGCGCCACCACCTGCACGCCGCCGCCGGTGCCCGCCACGGTCCCGGTGCGTGCGCCCGCGCCAACGCCGGCTGCGGTGCCCGTCCCGCCGGCGCTCGCCTGGACCTGCGTCCAGCCGTAGTAGCTGGCGCAGGCGGGCAGGCTGACGTGCACGGCGGTGCTGGCCGGCCCGACGGGCTGCCAGGGAACGGAGACGAGCTCGGCGGGGCTCGACACCAGGGGTGACGTCGCCGCCCCGCCACACGGTGACGGGCCGCCGCTGGTGTACGTGACGGCGTCGGTCCCCGTTCGGGCGTCGAAGATCACCGCCGTGTAGCGGGTGGCGGTGTGCGCCGCGCCCGCCGCCGACGTGGTGGGCGCCCCGGCCCGCGCCGGGCAGCTCGCGCCCCACACGATCCCCACCCAGGCCAGGCGATGGTCGAATGGCGGAAGCGGCAGGGTCTGGGGTCCTCCCGGGAGCACGCCCGGGATCGTCACCGCCGGTGCCCCCGTCGTCGTCGTCGGTCCGGTCGTCGCGACCGCGCCGGGGGGCGCCGAGCCCGTGGTCGTCGTCGGCCCCGTGGTCGTCGTCGGCCCCGTGATCGTGGTCGGCCTGGTGGTCGCGGTGGTGCTCGCGGTGGTGCTCGCGGTCGCGGTGGTGCTCGCGCTCGTGGCCGCTCCGGTCGCTCCGGTGGTCGTGGTCGACGCGCCCGTCGTCGTCGAGGTGGCCACGCCGGGTGCGATGGTGACCAGGCCGAGGCCGAAGATGGAGAACTGGTAGGTGCCCGACACGGCGTCGGTGGCGCGGAACATGGCCTGTGCCCGGGCGGCGGCGACACGCGGTGTCGCCGCGCCCGCGGGCTCGACCGTGAGACCGCCGCCGTCGAGGGCGACGGTCGAGACGAAACGACCGTTGTCCACCGAGGCCGGCGCCGGCAGCGTCGAGCCGTTGGCGGCAGCTCCGCCGTGGTGGTTCGAACAGGCCCCGAGGAGCCCTCCGGCGACGAGCACCACGACGGCGCGACGCAGCGTCGGCGGGGGTCGCATGGGCCACAGTCTGCCCGCAGTGCGACGTTAGGCTGCGCCAATGTCGGTCACCGTCAGCGATCCCGACGGGGCCGGCTCCCCGGCGCCGGCGCAGGACGTCGTGCTGGCCGTCGACCTCGGCACGGGCGGCCCCAAGGTGGCGCTCGTCTCCGCCACGGGACGGATCGAGTCGAGCGCGTTCGAGCCGGTGGGCACCCGTCTCGTCCCCGGGGGTGGGGCCGAACAGGACCCCGCCGCCTGGTGGGCGGCGATCACGTCGGCGAGCCGGCGGGTGCTGGGCGCCACCGGGGTGCGGCCGGCACGGGTCATCGGCGTGGGCTGCACCGCCCAGTGGTCGGGAACGGTGGCCGCCGACGCCGACGGGACGCCGCTGCGCCCCGCGGTGATCTGGATGGACTCGCGCGGGTCGCAGGCGATCGGGCGCCAGGTGCGGGGCCCGGTGAGCGTGCTCGGCTACGACGTCCGCAAGCTGCGGCGCTGGATCAAGCTGACCGGCGGTGCCCCCGGCCGATCCGGGAAGGACCCCACCGCGCACATCCTGTGGATCCGCGACACCGAGCCCGACGTCTACCGGGCCGTGCACAAGTTCCTGGAGCCCGTCGACTGGCTGAACCAGCGGCTCACCGGTCGCTTCGCGGCGTCGTTCGACTCGATCGTCGCGCACTGGGTCACCGACAACCGGCGCATCGCGTCGGTCGACTACGACGAGACCCTGCTGCGCATGGCCGGCCTCGAGCGTTCCACGCTTCCCGACCTGGTCCCGTCCGGCTCGGTCGTGGGGCCCTTGCGGCCCGAGGCGGCCACCGAGCTCGGGGTCCGTGCGGGCATCCCGGTGGTCACCGGTTCCGGAGACGTGCACTCGGCGGCGGTCGGGTCGGGGGCGGTGGCGGACTTCGCCGGCCATCTCTACATCGGGACGTCGTCGTGGATCTCGTGCCACGTGCCGTTCAAGAAGACCGACGCCCTGCGCAACGTGGCGTCGATCCCCGCAGCCGTTCCCGGGCGCTACATCGTCGCCGACGAGCACGAGACGGCGGGCGCCTGCCTTCGGTTCCTCGCCGAGAACCTGCGCATGGGCGAACCCGGCGCGGGGCCCGACAGCGACGTCTACCGGTATTTCGACGAGGTCGCCTCGACGGTGCCCCCCGGCGCCAACGGCGCCATGTTCACGCCGTGGCTCAACGGCGAGCGCTCACCCGTTGACGACCACACGATCCGGGGCGGGTTCCACAACCTGTCGCTGTCCACGTCGAGGGACGACCTCGTGCGCGCCGTCTACGAGGGCGTGGCCCTCAACAGCCGGTGGCTGCTCGGCGCGGTGGAGCGGTTCGTCGGTCGGCGCTTCGAGGAACTGGCGTTCGTGGGTGGCGGTGCCAACTCCGACGTGTGGTCCCAGATCCACGCCGATGCCACCGGTCGCAGGATCCGGCAGGTGGCCGACCCGGTACTCGCCAACGTCCGCGGGGCGGGGCTGCTCACCCTGATGGCGCTCGGCCGCGCCCGGGTCGAGGACATCCCGGCGATGGTCGGGACCGGCCGGACCTTCGACCCCGAGCCCACCGCGGCGGCCGTC
>Ga0307374_10015440_pt1 | contig 10269 bp, 6 predicted proteins | sample OX3MG_FD_202532 | JGI IMG/M metagenome (GOLD analysis project Ga0307374, IMG submission 202532) | Soil microbial communities from Risofladan, Vaasa, Finland - OX-3 | ecosystem: Environmental > Terrestrial > Soil > Coastal area > Acid sulfate soil | place: Finland: Risofladan, Vaasa | collected...
CCTCGCGCTCCGAGAAGCCCACCTCCAGCAAGCGCGGGACGACAGCCGTGAGCAGGTGGTCGTAGCCCCTGCCGCCATGCTGATGCCACTGCATCTTGGTGCAGACGTCCTGGGACAGGAGCAGCTGGCCGGAGTACCCCTGGTCGGCCAGCCTTCTGAGCGCCGCCAGGCGCTCCAGGTCCGTCGGCTCCCGGGTGCCCGACTCGGTGAACCAGCACTCCGAGCCGAAGGTGTCGAACTCCAGGAACACCCCGGTTTGGGCCAGGAGGTCGTGGTACCCGGGATCCAAAGTCTCGTCTAGGTGGCTCAGGGCCACCCGCGACAGGTCCGCCCCAAACCCCTCCAGGAGCCGAACCACTTCGATTCCCTCGCGCTCGAACAGGGTCAGGTGGACGTTGATCCCAACTGGGTACTGAGCCTGGACGGCGGCCGCGGCCCGCAGCACCTTGATCTCATCGGGATGAAGGGGGGAACTGGTGCCCAACTCCCCGATCACCCCCGCCCGGATCTTGGATTCCCCGAAGCCATCGCTGAGGTCGTGCAGCATCCGCTCCGCCAGCTGCTGCCAGGGAGCGTCCCTCAGCCAGTCGGGGTGAGCCCGCTGCACGTAGAAGCCGGTTCCCGCCACCAACGCCAGATCCAGCTGCAGCGCCAGTCGCCGCAGCTGCTCTGGGTAGGGCCCGATCGTCAGCGTCGACATGTCGACCAGGGTGTGGCCGCCGGCCGCGACCAGGTACTCCAGTTCCCGCAGCGCCACCGCCTCGTCGTCGAGCCGGAGGTTGTCCCGGGAATGGTAGGGGTCGGTGGCCAGCGTCGCCTGGAGCGGGGCCGCGACCGGGGCGTCGACCAGCCAGGCGCGGCTGGGATCCCTGGGTTCGTGCCAAAGGCAGCTCAGGTCCAGGAAGACGTGCTCATGCGGCAGGGTGACCCCGAGCCGGCTCTGGGCGACCGGCCCGGTGACGGTCATGACATCACCCACGGCGGCTAGTCCGGGCTCGGCCGGCCAGCTCCACCGCAGCCAGCCCCTGGTGGGGGAGCCGAGCTCCCCCACCGGCTGGCCCGGAGTCCCCCCGCTTAATCAACTGGACAGCGAATAGTACTGGGGATAGATCTCCGTGAAAACGCCCTGGGGCACCAGCCCCCGCAGGTTGCTCTTGTAGACAGTCAGCTGGTAGGGCAGATTCGGCAGCATCGCGAAGGCGGCCTGGCGGAGCACGTAATCCTCGTACTTGAACATGGCCTGGATCTCAGCCGGCTGGTTGGGGGCGACATGAGTCGCCGCGATGTTCGCCAGGTTGGTCGGACTGGAATAGTCGCCGGCGTTGGCGCCGCCGATGGAGAACATCACGCCTCCGGTGGGCAGCCCGCCCAGCCAGGTCCAGCCGTCGGTTGGGTACCAGTCGACGATCTGCCAGCCGCTGCAGGGAGTCGCCGGAGTGCAGCCATTGAAGGCGGTGGCGATGGTCTGGCTGACCGAGGCCTGGGAGAGGTTGAGGGTGATTCCGGCCGCCGCCTTCATGGTCGACTGCATCGCCTCCATCACGTTGGTCAGGGCCGGAGACCCGCTGGCGTAGAGGAGGCCGAAGGTGGCCGGCTGACCGGCCTTAACACCCGGCCCGCACTGTCCGGCTCCGCTGCCCGGCCGGCGGCAGACGCTGACCCCTCCGGGGTTGACGGCCCAGCCATTGGCCTGCAACAGCCTGACAGCCGTGGCCGGGCTGTAGGGGTAGACCTGCGCCCCCGCCTCCAGGGGACTGACGTAGGGGTCATGGCTGGGATAGGTCGGGACCGGCCCATTCTCCACCGTGCCCACCCCGTTCTCGAAGGCCTTGATGTACTGAGCCTGGTTGATCAGGGCCTGGAAGGCCTGCCGGAAATACAGCTGGCTGAAGATCGGGCCCGCGCTCGGATCGGTGAAGTTGTAGGCCATCACGTTGATCCCGAACACGTACCAGGGGCTGTAGCGATACCCCTGCTGGCGGGCTAGGGTGGCCCTTTGGGCGAGGTCCTGGGGGGGCAGGTAGCCGATCGTCAGGCTGCCCGCCTTGAGGGCGTTGAACTCGGCGGTGTCGGTGGTGAAGGGAACCTCTTCGAAGGCGGCGATGCTGGGCTTGGGCGACCCGGAGTAGGCAGGGTTGGGCACCATCTTGACGAAGCCGCTGGGAGTGAATTGCTGGAGCCGGAAGGGACCGTCAACCACCCGCCAGAGCGGGTTGGAGACATAGGTCGAGATGTTCTGGGACTGGCTGTTGAGGAATTGGGCTACCCCCAGGGCGCCTGTGGTGGCGGTACCGGGATTGGCCGGAACGTAGCAGCTGGGGCAGCCGGCCCCGGCACTCCCGGAGAGCTCGACCCTGGGCTGGGCCGAGGCGTCATAGCTGCCCACCGCGCCGCCGCTGGAGAGTTGGTCCCACGCCTTGGTCGGCAGCGGGTAGATCTGGGTCAGCTCGTTGTCCAGGTACCAGGTCGGGTTGTAGGACCGGTTCAGGTGCAGCACCAGGGTGTAGGTGCCGGTCTGGGTGTAGCTGACCACGTTCTCGGGAAAGCCCCCCGAGACCGCGTCGCCCCAGCCCGGACCGGGCGCTGTGCTGCTCCCGATCGCAGGCGCGTTGGGGTCGGAGGCGGCACTGACCAGATTCATCCAGAAGATCACGTCGCGGGCGGTGATGGGCTGCCCATTGGACCAGGACCAGTGCTTCAAGGTCACCGTGACCCGGGTGTTGTTGGCTGAGAACACGGGCGGCCGGGCAACGCTGAGGGCGCTGTTGACGACCGGATGGCCCTGCGCCCCCAACCAGTAGAGGGGCAGATACATGAGGCTGGAGAACTGCCCCCTGTTGGCGTCGGTCAGATAGGCGCCCGGCTGCATCGGGAAGATGTAGTTGGGGACGGCTCCGGCCGGCTCGGCGAAGGTGACGGTGCCGCCCTTGACGGCGCGACTGGGCCCGTTGGCGCCGGAACAGGCGGCCAGCGACAGGGTGACGGCGCTGGCCACGGCCAACCCCCAGATCCAGTTCCTGGGCATGCGCTTCATGACGAGTACCTCCCCATTTCTGATCCCGACGGTGCCGGCAGGTGGTCGGGCCGACGGCCGCCGGGCGGGCCGCCGTCTGCGGTGTTGCATCTCGCGATTGGCGGGCGCAGCGGACGAGCCGGCCCAAAAGCCGCTCCCGGCCCCACCTGACCAGCGATGGTCACCGGCCGACCGGCCGGGGTCTCGGCCGGGCCCAGGGTTCGCGGCAGCCGAGCTGGAACGGCGGATTCGGGCCCACCCAGCTGAGATGCGCGGCCGGCACAGCGAGCGTCTGGCAGCATGGGCCGACATTCTGGATGCAGGATCCAGTTTTGTCAAGCATGCCCCAGCTCCACTGGATTTTTCGCCCGCCCTTGATCTCGAAGGGGGCGTGGGCGGCGGCGTCACCGCGGCGCCGGGAGGCAGCCCGGCCCAGGGGAGGGCGGCCCGTCGGTCGAGAAGGGGACGGGCGCTCAGCTCCCCGGGGGTTCGAAGCGGGCCTGGAAGAAGCGCAGGTAGCGGGGCTCGTAGGTCATCAGAAGGCCCCTCGCCTGCCCGCGGCGCGCGTGGACCGCCTCCACCGCCTCCGCCACCACGTCCATGTGGGCCTGGGTGTAGACCCGGCGCGGGATGGCCAGCCGGGTGAGCTCCAGCCGGGGCCGGTGGTGCTCGCCGGTGACCGGGTCGCGGCCGGCGGAGACTATCCCCCGCTCCATGCCCCGGACCCCGGACTCCAAGTAGAGCTCGGCGGCCAGGGTCTGAGCCGGGAACTGCTCCTGCTCGAGGTGGGGATAGAAGCGCCGGGCGTCCAGGAAGATGCCGTGCCCCCCTATCGGCTGGACCAAGGGGATGCCCTGGCCCAAGAGCAGCTCGCCCAGGTAGCGGACCTGGCCCACCCGAGAGCGCACGTGCTCGTCGCTCACCGACTCCCGTATCCCCTGCGCCATCGCCCCCAGGTCGCGGCCGGCCAGGCCGCCGTAGGTGTGGAGGCCCTCGAAGACGATCACCAGGTTGCGGATCTCCTCGAAGAGCTGCTCATCGTTGACCGCCAGCCAGCCCCCGATGTTGACCAAAGAGTCCTTCTTGGCCGACATCCAGGCGCCGTTCGTGAGCGAGCAGAACTCCCTCACGATCTCCGCCACCGAGCGGTCCTGGTAGCCCTCCTCCCGCTCCTTGATGAAGAACGCGTTCTCCACCAGGCGGGTGGCGTCCAGGTAGATCGGGACCCCAAAGTCCTGGCAGAGCCGGTGGACCTGGCGCAGGTTCTCCATCGAGACCGGCTGGCCACCGGCCATGTTGACGGTGGCGGCCAGGCTGAGGTAGGCGACCTGGGCCGCTCCCTGGCGCGAGATCACCTCCTCCAGCTTGGCCAGATCCACGTTGCCCTTGAAGGGGTCCAGGTTGGCGGGGTCGTGGGCGGCATCGCAGATCACGTCGACGAAGATCCCGCCGGCCCTCTCCTGGTGCTCCCTGGTGGTGGTGAAGTACATGTTGCCGGGGACCAGCTGGCCCTTCTTGATGGCGCACTGGCTGAGCAGGTGCTCCGCGCCCCTACCCTGGTGGGTGGGCACCATGCGCTGAAAGCCGTAGACCTCGCGCACCGCCGCCTCCAGCTCGTAGAAGTTGCGGGAGCCGGCGTAGGCCTCGTCCCCCATCAAAAGGGCGGCCCACTGCCGGTCGCTCATGGCGTTGGTACCGGAGTCGGTGAGGAGGTCGATGTAGACATCCTCCGAGCGCAGCAGGAAGGTGTTGTACCCGGCCCCCGAGAGCGCCTCCTGGCGCTGCTCCCGGGTCGTCATCCGCAGCTTTTCCACCATCTTTATCTTCCAGGGCTCGGCCCAGGAGCGCCGCTCCAGTTGCTGACCGGTGGTGACCGGGGCGGGCTCGCCCGGGCTCCCGATGTCCGCTGCGCCGTGCGTCCCCTCGCTCTTTGACATCCCTGATCCCCCATCCCACCGGCGGCCGGCATGGCCGGCCCGCTCGGTATGGTAGCAAACCGCTGATTGGTCTCTTTATTACCCAGAAGCTGGCATTTTCGGTTCGCCCTGGTAATCTGCCGGGATGCCGCAGGGGATCTTCCGGCCGGTGCGCTCCCGGCGCAGTTTCGAGGAGGCGGTGGCCCAGATCGCCGAGGCGGTGCGGGCCGGCGACCTGCCGGTGGGAGGGCGTCTGCCCCCGGAGCGGCAGCTGGCGGCCGAGCTGGAGATCTCCCGCCCCACCCTGCGGGAGGCGGTGCGGGTGCTCCGGCAGGCGGGGGTGCTGGGGGCGGGACCCGGCTTTGTCCAGGTGGCCTCGGAGCGGATCCCAGAAGGGGTCCTGGAGCAGCGCTCGGCGATGCGGCTGGAGGAGGTCGCCAAGGTCCTGGAGGCGCGCCGGCTGCTGGAGCCCAGGGTGGCCCAGCTGGCGGGGCTGTACGCCCGCGATGAGGACCTGGACCAGCTGGCCCAGATCCTGGAGCGGCAGCGCCAGGCGGGGGGAAACCGGGAGCGGGTGCGGGCCCTGGACACCCGCTTCCACCTGGCGATCGCGGCCGCCACCCAAAACCAGGTGGTGGTGGAGCTGACCCGCTCACTGCTGCGCCAGGTGGAGATCGCCCGGGACATGGCGCTGCGCACCCCGGTCGAGCCCGAGCTGGTGGTGGAGCTGCACCAGCGCACCCTGGAGGCGATCAGGGGGGGCGACCAAAAGGTGATCGAGGCGGCCATGGACCACCACCTGGCCCACCTGGAGCGAATCTGGGAGCGGGAGTCGGGCCGGCCGCGGCTGCGCCATCCCCCCGACTTCCTGATCTCCAGAGAAGGCCCCACCCCCTGACCAACCCCCCCTGGCCGCTTCCCCCACCCCCAGCGCCGCCGGTTTCGGCACCCCATCTCCGCCGCCGGCCGCGGCCCTGGGACCCGCCCGCCGCGGCGGCGTGGGCACAGTCAAACCTCGGCTGGAGTCGAGCGGGGGCAAAGAGCGGTGGGGCCCACCTGGGGCCGACTGCCCGACCCGGGAACAGACCAGACCGCGCCTAGCGTGCCCGGCTGCTCGCCCTCCAGCTCGGGGACGGCCAGTGGCGGGGGGGGGCTCCGACGTTCACATCACGTGCGGCGGCCAACTGGTGGGAGTCACTGCCGCCCGACCGGCGCGCGACCCTCTTCCCCGAATGGACCTCCACTCGTCGGGCCCTCACGCAGCCGGCCCCAGGGCTCGCCAGAGACAAGGGGAGCTCCCTGGGGTGGCCCGCTAGGCAGGATCCAGCCCGCGGCGGCGGTGGCCACCGATCACCGATCGTGGACCCGGCCAAATCCGAGCGGGCGCGCGACCGGCTCAGCATCGGCAAGCCCATCTGAGTCGCCCAGCCCATTTGGCGCCGGCGGGATCCCGGGGGCCACCTCAGCTGCGCTCGAGCCCATCCGGGGTGCGATCGGGCAGACGGCCTCGCCCGGCTCCAGAACAGCGGCCGCCGGCGAGCCGGCCCCTGCCCGGGGATTGGGAGCGTAGCCGAGCTGGCGGCCCGGGCCGTCCGTCCAGCCGCCCCCAGACCACCGCCCCGGATCCGGCCCGCTCGAAGGACCCGCGGGACCAGGAGCCCGCCCGTGACGCGACGCAGGCGAGCCGCCAGCTGGCGCAGGTGTCATCGGAAGCTGGGAACGGCGAGCCAGCCTCGCCCGCAGGTTTCAGAACCGGGCTCGGGCCTTCGCCCGGTCCGCCGGATCGCCGTGGCCCGGGGAGGGGCCCGCGCCGCCGCCGCCGGGCGGCTCAGGTAGGGGTGACGGTCAAGATCGCGGCTCCCTCGGCGGCTGCCCTCAGGCGCTGATCGTAGACCACCATGCCCTCCAGATCGGCGCCGATCTCGATCGCGGTGGCGAGGTGGAGCGCATCCAGCGACCGGAGTCCGGGTGGAGGCAGCCGGGCCGCCGCGAAGTAGGTCGTGACGCTGGGCAGGACCAGCCCCACCGTGTCCAGGGCGGTCGCGACCAGCTCCTGCCGGAGGCCCAGGCGAGCACCCGCCCTGGTCGCCTCGGTCAGCAGGACTTGCGACGACCAGCAGGGGCCATGGGTGGAGTACCAGTCGCGCATCGGCTTCGACTCCGCCTCTTTGGTGATGAGCTTGAGGAAGGCGGAGGTGTCCAGGTACCAGATCACGCCCGCTCCGCCCGCAGCTCCTCGAGCACCTTGGCGCTCCCCACCAGACCCAGCTCCGCCTCCGGCAGGAACTCCGGCCCCAACCGGGGCTGCTGGACCCTGCCGGAGGCGATCAGGGCGGCCGCGCCAAAGCTGTCCGAGGGGGCGCTGAGAACCGCCACCAGCCGTCCCCTTGCTGTGATCCCCAGGGTCTCCCCCCGCGCCACCCGTCTCAGGGCGGCCGAAGCGTGCTGCTGGAGCTCCCGAACCCCTATGGTATCCATGTGCTGCAATCGTAGCATCCAGCCGCCGGACCCGCTGCAGGCCGCGGATGGGGGCCGGCACCGGTACAGCACCCTGGCGACCGAGGCCTCCCCCGTCCGCGATCTCCGGCATCGCCACGATGAAGATGTCCCCGTCGAGACGGGCCCACAGGTCGCTCCGACGAGCCCCTCAGGCCATCCGCTTGGCGAAGGTGCACAGCACCTCGTCCGTGGGGGCCAGCTGGGGGGAGTCATTCCCATCCTTCAGACGGCGCAGCTTGAAGGCGGCCCTGGCGCCGCCGGAGCCGCCCTCGCTCCGCGACAGCTCCCGCGTCGCATCGATCAGACCCAGCCGATTGGGAAGACACGTCAGCTCGTCGTGCCGGGCCTGCCAGAGCGACTCGGCCGCGACCTCCCGGGGCCCGGCGAGGTCCCGGTAAGGCCACCAGCGCCGCCTGGCTCAGGCCCTGGTGCCGTGGAGCGGCACCAGGGCCACGACCACCTCGCTCAGAGAGCCCTCCCGATGCGGCTGCCGAGTCTGGTGACCACGCCCCCCGGAGGGCTGTCAACTCCACCTCGAAGGAGGGATCGATCGTCGGCAGCCGGCGCCCGAGCACCTCCTCGGCGCTCCCGCCCAAGCCATGCTCCGAGGCGTGGTTCCAGCGCCTCCCCACGCCGGAGATGTCCCCTACGACCAGAGCGACCGGGGATGCGCCCACGACCGCCTTCAGGAGTTCCGACCCTGACAGTCTCCCGGCCACGACGTCCTGGTGGGGGGCGCTGGGCGCCGGCTCTTGCCCCCCGGCGCACTGACGGAGCGCGGTGGCATGGGGCGGGATGGGGACCCCGTCCAAGTCGAGACCCAGGATCATGCGCGATCGGAGTTTCCCGGGCTTCCTCGCTTTCCGAGCTTGGCTTGGTACATCACCTCGTCGGCCCGCCGCAGCAGGTCGACACCGCTTTCCGCCCCGTCCCAGGACGCCGCGCCGAAGGACACGGATACCCCTTCGGGAAGCGCCTCCCGCAGCCGCTGGATCAGGCCGCGCACTCCCGATGCGCCAGCCCCGGGACTGATCATGGCGAACTCGTCGCCGCCAATTCGAGCGACGACGTCCCCGCCGCCGCGCACCGCCCGCCGCCAGGAGCTAGCCAGCGCCCGGAGCGTCTGGTCGCCGGCAGCGTGCCCGCGGCTGTCGTTGAGGGTCTTGAAGTGGTCCACGTCGCTCATGACCACCGACAGCGCGGTGTGTTCCCGCCGCGAGCGGTCCACCTCCTCCGCCAGGCGCTCGTCGAACGAACGCCGATTGGGAAGCCCGGTGAGGGGGTCCACCCGAGCGCTGGACCGGAGAAAGCCCACCAGCATGTAGGTCACCCACGCGGTCACCGCCAAGGTGCCAAACACCACGCACCAGTCCCCGACCGGGTTGGGATCTTTTGGTCCTATGGCAAGCACCACCGCGTAGGCCGCTCCAGCCGCCGCGATGTGGATGAGCGCCGAGCGACCGCCGAAGTACAGGACCGCGAAGATCCCGACCCAGATGTAGAGGTCAGCGAACTGGATGGCCCCAGAGACGCCGACCGCCGCCAGCGTGCTCACCAGCACCGTGGCCAGGGCCATATCGACATGCAGCAGCCCGCGCGGGACCCGCTCGCCGAGGATGGCCCTCACCCCGCCGGCGATGCCGCTGAACCCGCCGACCGCCACCAGGACCAGCTCGTTGGCCGCTGACCAGTGCCCCAGAGGGAGGACCACCAGCGCCGCGACGGCACCTCCCCCCCAGAACACCGTCGTCATCCGGTTCGGGTGGACAAAGAACTCTCGCGCCCAGGTGGTGCCCTCTTCGCGGTAGGCAGCTCTCGGGTCACGCCGCTGCCCCGGACGCAGGGGAGCGGCGGGTGGGGCCGTGGGGTTCATGGCTTCCCCCTTAGCCCCTGCGCCACCCCCGATCGGAACGCTGGGGCCGCCCCCGGCCGGGGCTCGCCGCCGATCTCACTTGGGAGCAGTGAAAACTCGCCGCTCAGCCGCGGCCCGTCGGCCGAGCGCAGGAACAAATCGGCTGAGCGCAGGAACAAAGCGGCCGAGGCTGTCTGACGGGGGCCGGAGAGCGGCCCCGCCGGCGCCCGGTCCGGGACCAGACCACCCCCACCGGCGAAGTGCGGACCCATACCCGCACTGTACGCCCCATTTTGGCCGCTGCAGCCGGGCCAAGCCGGTCAGGGGCAGGGTTCGCCTGGAGGCCCTTGGCAGCACCCCGAGCCCACCCAGCTGGTTCCGGCCGCGGCTGAGCTCGAGCCGGGAGCCGGGGGAGCGGGGCCGGGGCTCCGCCGTGGCCGCGTTGCTCTGGTCGCCGAGCGACCCGGCCAGGCCCTCGCTGGGTGAACCTCCGCCCGCGCTGGGCTGCGGCTCCCGGGGGTCATCGAAGCCAAGCTGATCCCGGAGGGCGCTACCCGCGCTGAGGTGCCACCCGGGCCCGACCGAGAGGGCCGCGAGCCCCCGCCCGAAGGCTCCGCCCGCTTTGGCCCGGGGCCCGTGCAGTGGCCAGGACAGGAGCTGGGGGTCCGGGGCCCCCCGGGTGCGACGCGGCGGACCCGCACCGGGATGTTCTGCAACCAGCCCGAAGATAGCGGCCGGGGCATTTCGGCCCTCTTTGCCCACCGCCCGTCAGCTGGCGGGCGCCCGGCGCGGAGGAACCCCTCTTGGGGCCCTGACCCAGCCGGCCCCTGGCCAGCCGGGGCCGAACCGAAAGCCACCCCTTCGGCCCAACTCCCTGATCGCCCAGCCCAGCTGGCGCAGAGGGCTCCCGGGTGCCGCCTGAGCGAAGCTCGGGCCGATCCGGCCTCTGATCGGGCAGCGGGCCTCGCCCGGCTCGAGAGCGGGGCGGG
>Ga0307374_10015442_pt1 | contig 10268 bp, 14 predicted proteins | sample OX3MG_FD_202532 | JGI IMG/M metagenome (GOLD analysis project Ga0307374, IMG submission 202532) | Soil microbial communities from Risofladan, Vaasa, Finland - OX-3 | ecosystem: Environmental > Terrestrial > Soil > Coastal area > Acid sulfate soil | place: Finland: Risofladan, Vaasa | collected...
TACAACCGGCTGGTTCAGGTGAAGAACAAGTACGACCCCACTAACCTGTTCCACATGAACCAGAACATTCAGCCTTCCTCCTGAGTTCGATCCGCGCAGCGCCGGGTGAGCGTGGATCCAAACGCCGGCTCGCAGCTCTTACGGTGACTCGGCGGCAGCGGTAAGCGGGATACGCTGCGAATGAATGTGAGGCGCAGGTCGCGGCGGATATTGAAATCCCGTCAGTCACGCAGGGGTAAGCAGGATGCGCGGCGAACGATCGTGAGGGAATGGGCGATGGAGGCATACTCTCGATATGGAGCGGGCCTGATCTGGAGGGATGAAGATGATACCTGTAGTCGATTTCTGCGGGCTGAAAGTTTCACGTCTGATCATTGGAGGAAACCCGTTCAGCGGGTTCAGTCACCAGAGCCGCGAACGTGACCAGGCGATGCTCAATTACTACACGACGGAGCGGATCAAGGAGACGCTGCGCCGGGCGGAAGCTGTGGGGATCAACAGCGCCATCCTGCGGTCGGACGCGTTTATTCACCGGATGCTCCGGGAGTACCGGAACGAGGGCGGAGCGATTCAGTGGATCGCGCAGGTTGGCGCCGATAACGGATTGGACGGGGCCATGCGATCCATCGACGTCGCGGTGTCCGCGGGGGCGAGAGCCGCTTACATTCATGGCGGCTTCATCGACCAGGTGTTCGCGGATCGCAATTCAGAGCTGCTGACGCGGTGGATGGACCGGATCCGGTGGCATGGGATTCCGGCAGGCGCCGCCGGCCATTCCCCGGAGGCTCATCTCTGGGTGGACTCGCTCGGCGTTGCCGACTTTCAGGCGATCCCGTTTTACAACTGCGGCAGCCTTCACGATGGGAAGGGAGATCGCTTCGACCGCGACGATCCGCCGCGCGCCGTGGAGGCCATCCGAACGATCCAAAAACCATGCATCGGCTACAAGATATTAGGCGCCGGCCGAGTCGACCCGCGGCGAGGTTTTGAGTACGCGTTCGGGAATATCAAGCCGGGAGACGTCGTCAACGTTGGCATGTACCGCGGGGACCGGGAGGAGATGGTCGAGGAGAACGCGGCGATTGTAGCGGATACGCTCGGCTCTCGACGGCCGGTCGACCAGACGGCTGGCTACCCGGTCGGCGCAGCGGCCGCGGGATAGCGGCTGAACCTGCCGGACGTTGAGGGGCCGCCCCGAAAGGGGCGGCCCTGTAATTATCAGCGCCGGCGCGGTACGAGATGGTCGCATCTTTGCTAAGCCTCGTATGCCCGTCGATCTCCCGTCCGGCGGCGCCCTCTCATCTTCGCCGGATCACCGATGAGGGACCCGACTCCGTGTGCGCTCTCGCGCTCTCGCTTCATCGATATCGGTGACGGGAAGTTTCGTCTCCCAGAACGCGCCGGCCTGCTGGCCTGCACGCATGTAATCGAATCCCTGCAAAAATCGGGGCTGGTACTCCTGTAAGCCCTGGCGCAGAGCGCTGGTAAGTTGTTCGGAAGTGGCGGCCGGCTCCGCCCGCGTGAGAAGCTTGCCGGCCAATCCGAACTTCGTGGGCTGAATGATCAGGTAGCCCGGCTTCATCGCTTTAAGCTGGACGGCGCCCAGATCGCTCGCCTGCATCGTGGACACATAGGTGAGGCGGCCGATAAATTCCGGCTTCCACGCCAGTCCGGCTGCAGCCGCTTTAAGGTGTGAGATCTGCGCCGGCGAGGTCCCATAGAGCACTACCAGCGGAACGTCGTCGGCCGCGGCGGTGTCAACGGCCAGCCGCACGTTGGGGACGACAGGAAGCGCTTCGATCGGCTCGGGTTTTAGACCTTCTTTCCGACGCTGCGCATCATAGTAACTGGCGGCCTGGTTCATCCACTGGCTCATCTGATCGGGTGATTGAAAGACCTGGCGGATGCTGCGTCCGGCCCAACTGATCCGTTTTTTGCCATCGGGTCCGAGGAAACAGAACGTGGTATTCTCCACGTCACCGGATCGCCCGATGAATAGAGTCCGCTGGAAGTCGCGCTCCGCGGCGTTCTCGTACGTAAGCGTCCGGATGCAGACGAACCGGCGAGACGCCTCGATCACAGATTTTAAGGATAGGAAACTCCTATCCATATCCTGTTTGCCCGGTCACCAGACACCGGGCACGCCGCCGCAGCTTGGAGCCGCGGAGAGATAGAGGATCGGCTTTCCGGTTCTCTTCGCTTCCGCGAGACCGTCCTTCAACCGGGTAAACCACTGGATGCCCCCCGTCGATTCACTCGTTACCGGTGACGCCGGGGTCGCGGCGTGTGAGACAGCAGAAAAACCGGGAGTAATGAGCGCCGCGGCGAGGGCGGCGTAAATCCCCAGACGACTCATGCAGGTTCTCCTTCAGGCGCCATCTTTTCGAAGCCGATCTCCGGAACAGGACGCCCTATAATGCATCTTGTCGCCGAATTGTTAGACTTTTGTTAGGATAGCTCCGATCAGTCGGAAACCGATCGAGAGGCGCGGGACGCTATCCTGCGCTGCCGGCGAGCGCGCTCTGAATGGTCTGGACGGCGAGCCGTCCCAGGTTGATGGAGCCCAAGGCGGCGGCGCCCGGTGAACGCGGCCGGGATCGACCCCCAGCGCACGGGAGGGATCGGATACCTGGTTCAACGCCGTGGCGTGCGACGGAGAGGAACTTCTGATCGACGGTGAGAATACGTGAGACAGATCGGCTTGATTCTGCCCGCAGAAGGAGATCTCTTGAGCATCGTCATCGATTACTCTTTCAAAGCCCGAATTGGCGAGGAGACGCTGCTGGCCCGGCTCAACCGGCTCCGCAGGAAGCTCGAATCGCTGGACCTGAAACATGTGGGCCCGGTTATGAAGATCGATCCGCTGCAAAACCCCACCGTTACCAATGTGGCGAAGCTGCAAGCCCTGCCGGTTCCTCCCGCAGTCGCCGAAAGGCTGGAGGCGGCCGACAAAGACGACCTGAATACCTACCGCATTCTGCTGAACGCATATCTGTTCGCGGGTTTCCCGCATAAGATCCTGCTTGAGTTCACCGAGCCATCCAGGAACATGGCTCTTCATAGCGACCTCTGGAATCCGGCGGACTATCCCGAGGAGTTCGAGGTGCCGTTTTTCCTCCGGTTCAACCGGGAGGCGCTGCTCTTCGAGTTTGCCAATAGCCTCCTGATGTACGGTTACGTCCTGGCAGTGACACCCATGAATGGGTGCGAGCCGGTCACCATCGGTCTGGCCACTAACCGGAACCTCTCCCGTCCGCTCTTTCTGGGCGGCGGATTCACCAAGACTCAGTACGCAGACGACTTCCCCAGGGCGCACGAGCTGGTCTGCCAGATATTGGACCTGGCGAAGGAGGAGCGCCTGCTGTACAAGGCATCGGACACCTGCGAATACTACGAGACGCGGGACTGGTCCACGAGCATGAAGATCGCTAACCGGGAGCTGGATTTCACGTGGATGGTGTCGAACCTGCTGGACGCCGGCGTCAACGAGCTAAAGAAGCAAGGCGTCAGCATAGAGACGGTGGTCGACAATGCCTCCACCATCTCCCCTCCATCCGCCCGGCCCGGTCCGCGGGATTGGCACGAAGCGTTCGAAGACGAGGGGGCCGAAGCCAGAGCGTCTCAGGCGGAGGATGGGTCTGAGGAGGAAGAGGAGGACACTGACACCGAGGCGTGACCGCTTTCTGCGCCATCCGACGCACTTCCGCCCGGTCCCCATCTGATGACCGACGCCTATGTTTCCCCCATAACCAACCTTACGATGGTGTGTGCCTGGACGATGGGATCCAACGTATCAACAACGCGGGCGGACGCTCCACCGCTGTACAAACTGGACGCCGACATCGGAGAGGCGACCGACATGGCGGCCCAACATCCGGAGGTCGTGAAGCGGCTGCAGGCGCTGGTAGAGGCCATGGATGCCGACCCTGGCAAGCGCGGCCGGGGGCCCGGGGTCCGTCCCCCGGTCGCGTCGCGAACCCTCAACCGCTGAGGCGCAATCCGATTGAGTATGATTAAGGCAATACTCGGAAAACTCACAAACAAAGTCATCCTCAACAGCGAAATGGATCACCCACGGTGGGGATCCGCGCCGACCTCTCACATCTGGCGGTAGAGTAGAAGCGGGGTGTTGGCGGTGCTTGTGAGATTGTGACGCTGCATGGGAATCAGGAGTAATTCAGGCTGTGACAGAGAACAACGGGCTGGAGGATCTATTTCGGGGCAACCGGGAGTGGCGAGAGAGCATCCTCCAGCAGGACCCCCACTTTTTCTCCCGGCTGGCCGCACAGCAATCTCCCCGGTATCTCTGGATTGGCTGTTCGGACAGCCGCGTGCCCGCCAATCAGATTGTAGGGCGGATGCCTGGCGAGATCTTTGTGCATCGGAACGTGTCGAACCTGGTGGTGCATACGGACCTGAATTGCCTGGCGGTGCTGCAGTTTGCGGTGGAGGTGCTGCGCGTGCGGCATGTACTGGTGTGCGGCCACTATGGCTGTGGTGGCGTTCGGGCTGCTCTGGAGAAAGGGCGCCACGGTCTAATCGATAACTGGCTGCGACATATCCAGGACGTGGCGGCGCAGCACCGGACTATTCTCAATGCCCTTCCAGATGACGGGGCCCGGGTGCAGCGCCTCTGCGAACTGAACGTGGTGGAGCAGGTGCTGAATGTGAGCCGCACCACCGTGGTGCAGGATGCCTGGGAGCGAGGCCAGCCACTCACAGTGCATGGAGTCATCTACCACATCGAAGATGGCCTGCTCCGTCCGGTCGGCATCCAGGGCTCCTCAGAGGAAGAGATTGCGGCTGCTTCTCCGCGGGCCATTGCCACGCCCGTCGTCTGACGGATGTCGACCGTGATGAGCACCCGGCCGCTGCCGCCGACGGCTGAAAGACCCGCTCCGCTCGCGCCGCTGGAGTGAGACGAGCCCCGGGATTAGGTCCAAGGCGACATCGACAGGACTGGGGCCACGCGCGAGCAACTTCTTGAGCGGATTGCGCCTACCCGGCTGCCAACGCTCCACGAAATCCTCAACGGCCTGAACGACGGCCTCAGGCTCTGCTTTTAAGTTAGCCAGCCCCAGGTTAGTCATAGCCCGGTTGTTATAATCCGCAAACTCGTCGAGTTCTTCCTGTGAGAGCGCTCGTTCTTGAACAGCCATTCTGCCTCCTGACGATAAAGGCCGCCTTCCGTTCTGCGGACCAACAACCAGCTCAGCACACCGACATCGCCGTAGCCGTTGTACGCCCCCATCGCACCCGCCTGACGCCCCAGTTGACCCGCGCGAAGGAGGGGATCTGTAGCACAAGCAAGCTCTGTTCGAAGAACGGGAAGCGCTGCACCAGGTTCTCGAGATACTGGGAACTGATCTTTCCACACCCCACCACACCCACCGGCGCACGTTCCATATCCACTCCCTCCTCGGTGGTATCGGTCCGAGTCTTCCCCGTTCGGCATGATTCTCCCAGGACTCACCGGTAATCGCTTAAGACGGAGTCCCGCGATCTGCTTCTTTCCGGTCGGCCACGTGCTCGATTTCACCGATGTCGCCGCGCTCTTTGAGCCATTCGAGCTAGCGCTCCTCCGGCGCGTCTCACTCCAGGTGACCGACCGCATCGTGACTTGTGCTCCTGCACCCATCGGACCGACCCTTCGTCAGCACCATGAGCGCGACGTGCTGGAAGAGGAGGTCTATCCTGCCTCCATCCGAGCCCGCATCAGCCCTTCGTGCGGGATACTGAGAAGATCGTCGGAAAACGCGGCGATTCCTGTCTCCCACTCGCCATTCAGTTGTCTGGTATCGGTTCTGGCGCCTCAGGAGAGCGCCTCTACCCTTTGAATGCGTAGACCCTCAGTCGCGACGGAGGTGGGACCGGGCCGGTGGGCTGGTGGTCCCGGTTGGCCGGGAGGGTTTCCCAGCGGAGCGCATAACGGACTCCAGGCTGGTCGGATTTGCCAGTGTCATTCTGCCACCTCACCTGCAGCCCTGGGAACGATCCCTGCGGCCGGTTGAGCGCCGGGGGACGGTCCGGTTTCGCCGGCTCCATACCCAGCGGCGCGAAGGTCTTCTCATCGAAGATCAGGATGCCGACGCCGTACTTCACGTGGCTGTACCACAGCCCCAGGCGCCCCGGCCCCACCGGTCGAGCGCTTCCGAGACCGACCTGAAAGATAATGCTTCCCTTGCCGGAAAACTCCCACCGGTAGTCCCACCGGCTTACTGCCTTAGAAAACCAGTGCCCATCCTGGAAACGGGCCGCGTACGCCTGCGTCTTCCCGGCCGCGTCGTATCGCTGGTAGGTGACGACGGCATGGTTCGCGCTGTCGAAACCCACCCGCGTGGCGCCGTTGATGAGGCCGCCCTTCACGGGCACGGGATCCACGATGACGCTGCCGCCGGTTTCCGGAGTGATCGGAAGCCGTAACGGCTGCCCGTCTGCTGCTTCCCAGTGCACCAGGTCCCGGCTGCGGGCGTAGCTCACGTCGTGGTTGGTGCTGCAATGAGGCGTGTCGCGCCAGACCCAGACCAGGTGGTAGAAGCCGTCCGGGCCGGCAGTGGGCCCGCTCATGTAGGCGTTCATCTTTCCCTGGCCGTCGGTCAGCGGCGCGTCGAGGAGCCGGCGCCAGCGCCTCGTCCCGGGGTCATAAACGTTAAAGATTTCGTTACCCTTGCCGCTGCTGCCGCTGCGGTAATGGAAGATCAGCTCCGAATGTGGGCCGCGCATGAACTGGGGATACGTGCACCTGTCTTCCTCGCGGCCGACCATGGACGGCACGCGCTCCAGCGTAGTGATGTCCCACGGCTCCCGGCTCCGGAAGTAGACCAGCGGCGACACGTGCATGTTGCCGGATAGGTGGAGAAATCCATCCGCGTCCGCCGCCAGGGTGACATAATTGTGGCTGTCGTAACCGACCTTCTCAGGCAGCGTACGGAATTGCCAGGATCTTCCCGGGATATCCCGCTGCGCCACCACCATGTGGTGGTCCTTATCGTAGAAGGCGACAAACTGCCGTTTTCCATGAGTGAGCAGGGAGAAGCCCAACGGAAAGCTGGCAGGCACGTCGCTGACATCCACGGAATCAACCACTTCGGGGGTCCCCGGGGCAGCGCCGACCTGCATTGTCATTATCAGCAGCATGATCACCGCTCCAGTAACCGCCAACCGGGTCATTCGCATCATAATCTCCATTATGCACACCACGGCATTGCTCATGCTGGCTTGCTCCCGGCCCGGCCCAATCAGGGCCCCCTCATTTCGATGCCGCGGAGTGAGTTCCGTCCATGGCGGAGCAGGAATTGGTCCGACCATCGCAGTCGCAGCTCCACCGCGTGCCCGCGTCCGGATTCATCGGACGCGCCAATCCAGCGCCCGGGCCGGTGCAGAGCAAACACGAACTGTTCCTCGAAGTCATTCCGTTCCGCGGTCAGCCGCAGGAGTATGGTCGGCGCTTTCAGAATACCTGTCATCAGAGCCCATCGGCAGTTCGCGGCAGCGGTTCCGACGGAACACCGACCGGAAACGCGACGCCGACGGAGACACGCTGACCGGGTCAGCGGGCCGGAGCGAGCGAAGATGAGATGGAATCACATAATTCGCATAGGTGCTTATAGGCTCAAGCTGCTGCTTGAGTGTTGGCGCTCCGGCCCTCGTGTATTCTTAAAGGCCCACGCTGCGTCTAAGGAATAAGCCATGCGTATACTTTACCTCGATATCGATGCTCTTCGCCCGGACCATCTGGGCTGCTACGGTTACCATCGGAACACCTCGCCTCGTATCGACGCCATCGCCGCGGAAGGTGTCAGGTTGACCCGGTGCCACACCCCCGACGCGCCCTGCCTCCCCAGCCGCTCCGCTTTCTACTCGGGCCGCTTTGGTATCCAGACCGGCGTGGTGGGACACGGCGGCACGGCCGCCCAACCCAAGGTGGAGGGCAAGTTCCGAGAGTTCCGGGACATGTTCGATACCCAGGGTCTGGCCCGTCAGCTTCAAAAACGAGGGCTTCACACGGCGATGATCTCGCCCTTTGGCCAGCGACACGCGGCCCACTGGTTTTACGCTGGCTTCAATGAAATCCACAATACCGGCAAGGGAGGAATGGAGAGCGCGGAAGAAGTATGGCCGATCATTGACCGGTGGCTGGATTCCAGCGCCGCTCGCGATAACTGGTATCTACACGTCAATTTTTGGGACCCTCATACCCCCTACCGGGCGCCGCTGGCGTATGGCGAGCCGTTCGCCGGCGATCCACTACCGGCTTATTTGGATGATGAAGACCTGATCCGCCGGCATAACCGGGTAGTCGGCCCCCACACTTCCCAGGAAATCGGCATGTACGATGACCGGGAGAATCCCCGGTATCCACGGCACCCGGGAAAGGTAACGAATCGGGCCTCCATGCGCCGGCTGGTTGATGGCTACGACACCGCCATCCGCTACGTGGACGATTACGTCGGACAGATCGCCGAAAGGCTCCAGTCCGCAGGCGTGTGGGATGAAACGGCGGTCATCATCTCCGCCGACCACGGAGAGAACTTTGGAGAGCTGGGCATCTACGCCGAGCACGCCACCGCCGACAGCGCGACCTGCCGTATTCCCTTCATCATACGGTGGCCTGGGGCACGGCGGGGAGTCGTGGACGACGCGCTTCGTTATAACATCGATTGGGCGCCCACCCTGATGGAGCTGCTGGGCGGGGCATCGCAGCCGCTGTGGGATGGCCAGAGCTTTGCGGATGCCATCACCGGAGGCGGAGATCCCGGGCGGGAGGACCTGGTGATCAGCCAGTGCGCCCACGTGTGCCAGCGCAGCGTCCGTTGGGACTGCTGGCTCTACGTGCGGACTTATCACGATGGGTTCCGTCTCTTCCCGCAGGAGATGCTCTTCGACCTCGAGAAAGATCCTCACGAACAGCAGGATCTCTCCGGGCAGCGGCCCGACCTCTGCCGGGAGGGCGCGTGGCGGCTGGGCCGCTGGCACGATGAGCAGATGCAGAAGATGGCCCGCTCCTCAAGCGACGTCACCGATCCCCTCTGGACCGTCATCCAGGAAGGCGGACCGTTCCACGCCATTCATGAACGGGGCCGCAGTCCGCTGCCGGCCTATCTGGAGCGGCTGGAAGCCACCGGCCGCGCCGAGGGCGCTGCGGCGCTGCGAAAGAAGTATGGCAGGTACCTGTAAGGTGGAACGACCCGGTCCCTCAAAAACTTGCCAGAAGCGCCCCGGCGGGAGCGATATAGAAAACTATGATGAAGAGAGTGCTCCTGACGGGAATGTCCGGAACGGGAAAGTCGTCTCTGATCGCAGAGTTGGCCGCTCGCGGCTACAGAGCGGTCGATACGGACGAACCCGGGTGGTCTGAATGCGGGCCGGATGGGTATTGGAGATGGTGCGAGGATCGCATAGTGGAGCTGTTATCCATTGAGGATGGCGAAGCTCTGTTCCTGAGCGGCTGTGCGGAAAATCAAGTGAAGTTCTATCCCCGGTTTGATCATATCGTTCTGCTCAGCGCCCCGGCTGAAGTTATTCTTCACCGATTGGCGACAAGAACAAACAACCCCTACGGCAAGCACCCGGATGAGGTAGCCGCTGTACTCGGCTACCTGGAAACCGTCGAGCCACTGCTCCGGCGAACGGCCGGGCATGAGATCGATACCCGTATGCCCCTCGACGACGTTGTGGCGACCCTCCTGAGCATTGTGAAAGGTTAGTCCCTCCGCATCGTCTCCTGCATGGTGCGCAGTAGGTCCGCTGGCGGCCGGAACCGCCAATGACATCCGAGGACCTCACTGCCCTGGGAGTATCGGCTGACCTGGTCGTGCACTATGTACGCGCTGGTTGGCTCCAGCGGCTGGCTCGCGGCGTCTATTGCCGGCCGAGCAATCCGCCCGATTTACACCCGAGACTCGGCCTGCTGCAGCGCAGCTTCGAGGGGCTGCGCGTCGGCGGCAAGTCCGCGCTCGATTGGCACGGTATACGCCACTACCTGGCTCAACGCCCCGTCCTGCAACTGTACGGCTGGAAGGCAGGGCGCCTGCCGCCGTAGTTCACCGAACGGTTTCCGGCCGAGTACCACCGCAAGCGCCTGTTTGACGAGCAGCCGGAGGCACTCGAGCGGCTGCTGGCCTGAGAAGAACGATACGCCTCCGTCTACACTCGAATCGGTCCCACCCCATCCGTCCTTGCGGAGATGAGTCAACTATGGAGGGAAAACCTGGCAGCATCGATTCGGATAAACCTGCCTTCTCGTGCCACAACTGCAACATCCGAAT
>Ga0307374_10015443_pt1 | contig 10268 bp, 9 predicted proteins | sample OX3MG_FD_202532 | JGI IMG/M metagenome (GOLD analysis project Ga0307374, IMG submission 202532) | Soil microbial communities from Risofladan, Vaasa, Finland - OX-3 | ecosystem: Environmental > Terrestrial > Soil > Coastal area > Acid sulfate soil | place: Finland: Risofladan, Vaasa | collected...
CGGGAAACCCAATTCCCGCTGCTGGCCTGGACCTCGCAGGCCCAGGGCTTCTTCTCGGCCCGCGCCAACCGGGCCGACCCGGAATCCGTTCGCCGCTTCCGTCGCTACGACGCGGAGGACAACTGGGAGCGGCAGCGCCGTGCCGTCGACCTGGCCGCCCGCCAAGGCTGCCCCTCGACCCAGGTGGCCCTGGCCTGGATGCTCCAGCAGCCGCTCAACGCCTTTCCGATCATCGGCCCCGGCACCGTGCCGCACCTGCAGGACTGTGTGGAGGCGCTGGGGGTCCGCCTGACCGCGGAGGAGATCGCCTGGCTCAACCTGGAGGCGTGAGCCCGCCGGGGAGGCCATGCTGAGGTCGGAGGGGATGCCGGTGGTAGCCGCGCAGCACGCGCAGAGTGCATCGTCGTCGCCTCCCGCCCGGGAGCGCGCCTCACCTTGGCGGAGTATCGCGCCCGTGACGTGACCCGCGCTGCGCGCAAAGACCATGCGCCAGAACATTGTGCCGAGGACGACCGGACCCCGCCGAGGCGTGGACGAAGATCACAAACCCGATCACTCCGGCGGCGCCAGACGCGCTGCTCATCCGCCTACCACCGCCCGACGACCCGAGCCGTCGCCTGGCGCCGGCCCCGACCGCCACCCCGGTCCGGGGCGCAGGTGTCACCCTGCAGGGTCGCCCCTCTTCCGGTCGGTCGCCACCTCGACTCAAGCGGTCGTGAAACCAAGTCCACATCCCCACCCCGGAGGCGGGGATGGGCTCCAGGATGGGGCGCCGCTCCAGCCGGTGTTCGGGCAGCGCGATACTCGTTGCTCTAGAGCCCTTTGCCGCCAAGGTGAGCTTGACCGAGAGAACGGACACGTTCCTTGGGCGACCCGCCGGGCTCGGGAGGTTCCGGGTGACCTTGGTCTGGCAGGGGGTTGCCACGGCGTACCGCCGGCTGATCACCCCCGCGCGGTCCGCCCAGTGTCAGGAGTCCCTGTCCAGGCGCACCCTTGGCGTCTTCTCCCCGCTCCACCCGAGCGACCGCTCCGCTCTGCAGCCCCCCTCAGGACCGCGTGTACCGCGGGTCCAGAACGAACAGCCGCCACAGCCACACGAAGCCCGGCACAAGGACACAGAGTCCGATGACCACCACCCAGACTAAGCCGCTGAACATCGCCTGATTGCTGAATCCAGCGACCGTGCTGACTTGCGGGTACAGCAGGTAGGGCGCATGCGCAATCCCGTAACCGATATCCGCCAACGCCAGTTGCACGCCGACCAGCACCACGGCCCACCGGGGCCGACCAGACGTCGGCGCGCCGGGCACCGGCGACCACAGTGCGCCCAGGGCCAGGGCGAACGAAACCAGGGACACCAGGAACCAGGGCCATTGCGCCTGGAGGCGGTCGTGAAACCAGCCCGGGGACGGCATGAGAAAGAGCGCGGCGACGCCGGCGATCACCATCAGGGGGCCCGTCCAGGTGGCGTGGCGCCGGTAGGAGCGGTAGGCCGCGTCATTCCCAGCGGTGCGCGCGTAATCTGACAGGAAGGTCGCCGAAATGAACAGGCTGGCGGCTACCCCGAAGACGAGGTACGCATACAGCGTCGGGCTGGTGGCGAGGGCGCCGAACTGCAGGGTCAGGTGCCCATCTGTCCCCCCCACGAACCCTCCCTCCGACACCGGCAGCACGCTCACGAGCACGGCGGGAAGCAGCAGGCCCGTCACGCCCCCAACGTCCCAGAACGCGCGGGGCGGGTTGGGGGCGGCATGGGCGAATGCGAGAAACGACCCACGTAGGGCGAGCAGGATGAGAATGAGGCTGGCCGGCAGCAGCAAGACGGTGCCGTAGGCGTAGGAGGCTCCCGGGAAGAACCCGACCATGGCCACAGCGATCAGCACGAGGAAGACGTTGGCCGCCTCCCAGAGCGGAGAGACATAGCGCGCGGCGATCCGTTCGGCCTCGTGATCCCCGCTGCGCGCAAAGACCATGCGCCAGAACGTTGCGCCGAGGTCGACCGACCCGGCCAAGGCGTAAACGAAGATCACCAACCAGATCAGTCCGGCGGCGTCAAACGCGCTGCTCACCCGCCCATCACCGCCCGGCGGCCCGCGCCGTCGCCTGGCGCCGGCCCTGACGGGCCACCGAGGTCCACGCCGAGCGGGTGGCTCCGCAAGTGCGTCCGCACCGCCAGCACCGTGCCGATGGCCAGGAGCAGATACAAGCCCACAAACGGGAAGAAGAGGGTGCCCGCGTACGGCGTGGTGGTGGCGGCCTGCGCAGTGGTCATCACGCCGGTGACGGTCCACGGCTGCCGGCCGATCTCCGCGAAGATCCAACCGAACTCGATCCCCGACATCGCGATCGGCCCCATCACCACCAGCCCCTGCAGCAGCCAGCGCGGCGGCCGCGCCTCCGCCGGCCCGCCGGAGCGCCAACGCCACAGCCAGTACAGCGCCGCTGCCAGGAGCGCCAGTCCGCCGACGGTGACCATGAGGTCGAACAGCGGGTGCGTGACGCCGATGGGCGGCCAGTCTGACCGGGGAAAGGCGAACAGGCCCTGCACTTGGCCATGCCAGCGTCCTGTGGCCAGCCAGCTCAGCAGGCGCGGGATGTCGATGCCGCCGCGGGTGACCCCGGTGGTGGCGACCGGTATGCCACCGACATTCAGGGCTGCGGCGGACGACGTCTGGAATAGACCCTCGGCGGCAGCGAACTTCACCGGCTGCACCGCCGCCAGGAACTTGCCCGACAGGTCACCGGTGATCGCCGTGAGGACGCCGGCCACCGTCGCGACCCCCATCGTCAGCGACAGTTCGCGACGGCGATAGTCGTTCTCTCGGCCCGGGGCACCCCGGAGCCACGCCACCGCGCAGAACGCGGCGAGCGCGAAGGCCACGGCGAGGTAGGCCGTCACCAGCACGTGTGTGATCTCCGTCGGCATGGCCGGACTGAGCATCGCCCGCCAGGGATGGACGTCCACGAGACGGCCGTCCTGCAGGGTGAAGCCCGTGGGGGTGTTCATAAAGGCATTGACGTCGGTGATCAGCAGCGCTGAGGCGCCGGCGCCCACGGCGACCAGGAGGGCGCTGAAAATGCGGAGACCCGGTCGGATGCGGTCGCCCGCGTACAGGTAGACGGCCGTGAAGACGGCCTCGATGAAGAAGGCGAACACCTCTATGGCGAACGGCAGCGCGATGATCTGCCCGGCCAAGCGCATGAACGCCGGCCAGAGGAGTTGGAGTTGCAGGGCCACGATCGTCCCGCTCGCCACGCTGGCGCCGAGGAACACGGCGAAGAAGGCCGCCCAGCGACGCGCCATCAGGCGGTACAGGGGATCCCGCCGCCACAAGGCCAGGATCTCGGCCAACGCGATCAGCAGTGGCAGGCCCACGCCCATGGTGGCGAAGATGATGTGGAACGCGAGGGAGGTGCCGAACAAGGCGCGGGTGAGCCCGACGTTGGGGTTCAAAGTGATGCCACCTCCTCGCCATTGCGGCAATGGCCCGCACCAACATGCCCAATGGGATGCCGCGCGCAATCGGAGAATCCGGTACGCTGGAGTTCTACGAGGGCGCTGCACTAGTCGTTGTGGGTGTCGGACCGGATCTTCGGTTGAATCCCTGCAGGCGCCTCGGTCTTCGCCCCTGATCCAACCGGCGGTTCAGGGCTTCGGCTTGATCCATCCGGGCGGCTAGGTCTTCGCCTTGATCCATCCTGGCGCCTCGGACCCCAGGTCGCCTCTGCTCGCTCGTTCGGCTTGCTCCATCCCGGCGCCTCACGAGCCAGGTCGCCTCCCGAGCCAGGTCGCCTCCCGCCGCTTCTTTGGTCGCGGCTCCGGCTCCCGGCATCCGGCCCCATAGGGTCGCTCGTTCGGCTCGCGGCATCCGTCCCCAGGTCGCCCCCCCTGCTCCGCAGCTTCGGCTCCCATCCAGGCGCCCTGTCGACGGTGCTGCGGCACCTCGCGGGTCATGTGGTGTCAGCAGTTGCAGAGGGCTAGGTGCCGCACATGCTCCAGCACCCTACCCGGCAGGGCAGTAGCTGCGCTTGCGGTTGGTCCGCCGGCTCCAGGACAGACCCCGCTCCGGTCGGTACGTCCGCAGGTGCTCGAACACCAGCACCTGCAAGCCGGGCGCCACGGCCCACGCCACGATCGTCGCGGCTACCTGCCACGCGACCGAGGCATCAAGGGCGGCGATGTCCCGCCAAAGCCCACGATTACTGCGTGCCCCCTTGACTGCCAGGCCACTCCGCTGCTGCCGCCGGGCGACCTTGCGCAGCGTCACCTCCCGCTTCGCGTTCTCCCGTGCGTGCCAAATCGTGCCCACCCCGCGGCAGTGCAGCCCTGCCCAGGCTGCGACCGCCGCCGAGTCCGCGTTGAGGTCGATGGTGCCGACCTTCAGGTCGGGCTCGGCCTTTCGCCTCTCCTCCGCCTTGCCGGCGATGGCTACCCGCTTCTCGCACGGCAGGTGCAGCCACCAACCGTCCGCTTTGCGGACCAGGGTGGGTGACTGGGCAACCCAGATCCCCGGCATCGGCTGCAGATCCCGCCGTTCCTCGGGGGTCCGCTCCTTGCGGCCCTCTGCCGCCATCCGGGTCTGCTGTTGCCCCCGCGTCTCCGCGATGCGTTCCCTTGACCCTGTTGCGGAACTGTTGAGACTGGTTCCCGTCCAGCCGCGCCGTAAAGCAGGAAGACAGAAGGGATCATCATGGCCGGCCGTCTGGCCGCCTCCCCGAAGACGATCTGACGTTCGGTTCATATGATCGATCGGGTCTAGGTCAGGCAACGTCAAGCACCAAGGTCAACTCCTCGCACGGTCAGGCCCTCGGTCCACCGCGCCGCCCGGCGCCTGCGCGTCGGGAACCCCATCCGGGTCGGCGACGGACAGGAGCGCCGGTGTCACCCTCCACGGTCGCCCACCCCCCTCCACCCGGACCTCCGCTCAATCCGCGGGCCAGCCCAGGGCGCGTCGACCCTCCGACGTGATCATCTCCGGCGTCCACGGCGGGGCCCAGACGAGGTCCAGATCCACACCCCGGATGCCGGGGATCGGCTCCAGCGCCCGATGCACGGCGTCGTTGATGGCGGCGTGGAGCGGACAGCCCGGGGTCGTCAGCGTCATCTCGATGTGGACGCTGCCCTCTGCGTCGATTTGTACGTCGTAGATGAGCCCGAGATCGACGATGTTGAGGCCGATCTCCGGGTCGATGACGGCCTTGAGGGCTTCCAGAACAACATCGCCATCCGGCGGTGCATCGGCCTGCGGAAGCGTGTCCATGTGCGACACTCCTTGCTCGGGTCGACCGGCGCTGCACCTATGGCATGTCAATCGCCTGGGGCCGAGACGCAGACGCCGCCGGGCCGCGGGTCTCTGCAGTGTGGTCGCGCCCGCCGGCGCCGCGCCCGGCTGCCGAGCGTCGGCCTAGTGCCGGCCCACTGCCGCGCACCCGTGACTGACGAGAACCTCGCCGCCGTGGCCTCGCTCCGACGGCCCGTTACCCCCAGCATGGGCCCGGAGGGCACTGGAGGATGTGACATGCGTCACCTGCCGCCGGTGCGATCGGACCCTACCGTAGCCCGCGCCGCGCCTTAGAATACTGACGCTGTGGCGGTCGCGCCCGCCCCGGCACCGGACGGCACGGCGGCACCACCGCTCCGACGTGCCCCATGCGTGCCTTCGCCTGAGCGCCCGCCGCCGCATCCGACCGCGCCCCCGCCACCGCGCCGCGTGCCCCACGCGCGCCCCGAGCGCCCACCGCAGCCGCCGCATCTGACCGCGCCCCGCCAGCGCGCCGGCGGGACCGAGAATCGCTCCGTGGGAGGTGCCCGCGATGCCAACCGTCGAGCGCGAGCCGGTGGTCGTGGACGTCCGCCTTGACCTGAAGGGCGGCCGCCACCCGTTGGGCCGCATTCTCGCGGCGGTGAAGACCCTGGCCCGGGGGCAGGACCTGCTGCTGACCGCCCCCTTCGAGCCGGTGCCACTCTACAAGGTCCTGGCGCTGCGCGGCTACGACCACGACGCGCGCCAGATCCCGGGCGGCGACTGGGAGGTACGCTTCCGCCCCCGCCCCCGCGGTGGGCCCGCCGGCCGCCGGCAGCCGCCCCAAGCCCCCGCCGCCGCGTCGACCCCGCCACCGACCGCCCGCACCCGGCCCGCCCCCACCACCGGGGTGGCACCGGTCGGCATGGAGGCGGCATGGTCCCGCCTCGACAACCGGGGCCTGGAGCCACCCGAGCCGATGATTCGCACCCTCGCGGCCTGCAACGGCATCGTCTCCGGCCGCGTGCTGGAGATCCACAACGACCGGAGGCCGATGTTCCTCTACCCTTATCTGGAGGAACGCGGCTACCGCTACGAGACCGTTGATGACCCGGACGGCTCGGCCTTCGTCCGGATCTGGCTGCCCGACGCGCAGCCGGCCGCCGAGCCCGCCATAACCCCTCACGAATGAGGCCTGCGTCATTGTTGCGGGGCCTTCCCTACTACAACCCGCGAGCGGAGCACGACGCCTGCGGAACCGGCTTCATCGCCAGTCTGAACGGCCCGTCGCACGAGGTGCTGCGCATGGGGCTTGGGGCGCTGGCGTGCCTGGCGCACCGCGGCGCCCTCTCGGCGGATGCGGCGACCGGGGACGGGGCGGGCGTCCTGACGCAGCTGCCCCGGGCGTTCTTCGTGGAGGAATACCGGAAGATGCAGGTCGGCCGGCGCGTCGCGCCGGATCACGTCGGCGTGGGCGTCTTCTTCTTCCCGCGGGACGAGGGGGCAGGCGTTCACGCCCGCCGGGCGGCGGAGCAGGCCCTCGCCGAGGAGGCGATCACCTCCTTCGTCTGGCGGCCGGTGCCGATTGACCCGGAGGCTCTGGGCGTGTATGCGCGCGAGAGTTGCCCCAAAATCGAGCACCTGCTGGCGACGGCTCCGGCGTGGGATGGCCCCGAGGCCTTCGAGCGGCGCCTGTACCGGGCGCGCCAGCGGATGGAAGCCGCCTTCACCCGCGGCGGCACGGGCGGCGAGCCCCCTTATGTCGCGTCTTTGTCGGCGCGGACCATCGTCTACAAGGGCCTGATGGTCGCGCCGCAGCTCGCCGCCTTCTATCGCGACCTGCGGGACCCGGCGTTCGTCACGGAGGCGGTCATCTACCACCAGCGGTACAGCACCAACACCCGGCCGGCGTGGAGCCGCGCGCAGCCCTTCCGCCGTCTGGCCCACAACGGCGAGATTAATACACTGCAGGGGAACGTCGCCTGGATGCGCGCCCGGCAGCGGGACCTGCGCGCCCCGTTCTGGGATTCCCTTGGCGAGGCGCTGTTTCCGGTGATCGACCCGGACACCTCGGACTCCGGCATGCTGGATAACGCGGCGGAGTTGCTCCACCTGTCCGGCCGGGACCTGCGCCACGCCATGATGATGCTGGTGCCGGAGGCATGGGAGGGAAACCCGGAACTGCCGCCGGGGCACCGGGCGTTGCACCGGTACCACGCCTGCCTGACGGAGCCCTGGGATGGTCCCGCGGCGTTCGTCTTCGGAGACGGCCGCTTCTTCGGGGCGATCCTGGATCGGAGCGGGCTGCGTCCCATGCGCTATGCGCTCACGCGCGATGGCTGGGTGTTCGCGGGTTCCGAGGCCGGGGCGGTGCCGGTCGATCCGGCCGGCGTGACCAAGTACGGCAAACTCGGGCCGGGGGAGTTCCTGTGCGTGGATCTGCAGGAGCATCGAATCCTGGAATCTGATGAGGTGAAGGACGACGTCTGCGGTCGCCGACCCTATGGCGCGTGGACGGAGCGGAACCTGATCCGCGTGGAGGCTGCAACGGCGGTTGCCGTCGCGCCGGTGCCCGACCGGGCACAGTTGCGGCGGATGCAGCGAGCGTTCGCAGACACGGCCGAGGAGATCGTCAGCGTCCTCCGGCCGATGGTGGAGCATTGGGAAGGAAGGCATCGGGTCGATGGGCGACGACACGCCCCACGCCGTGCTTTCCACCAAGGAGCGGCCGCTGTTTCACTATTTCAAGCAGCGCTTCGCGGAGGTGACCAACCCGCCCATCGACCATCTGCGCGAGGGCCTCGTCTTCTCCCTGCGTACCCTGCTGGGGCCGCGAGGCAACCTGCTCGGAGAGGGACCGGAACAGGCACGGCTGATCGAGCTGCCGACCCCGATCCTGCTGGATCCCGAGTTGGACGCCCTCCGGCGCCTGGGGGAGGGTGATGCGACCTTCGCCGCACGGACGCTGGATGCGACCTTCGCGGTGGCCGACGGCCCCGACGCGTTGGCTCCGGCGCTCGAGCGGCTTTGCGGAGACGCCGCAAGGTCCGTCCAGTCCGGCGCCGGCATCCTGGTCGTCAGCGACCGGGCGGTGGACGGCGAGCGGGTGGCCATCCCCGCCCTGATGGCGGTGGGCGCCGTGCACCAGCAGCTGATTCGGGCAGGCCTGCGCATGCGCGCCGGCATCGTGATCGAGAGCGCGCAGCCGCGCGACGTCCACCATCTCGCCGCGCTGCTGGGGTTCGGCGCCGACGTCGTACAGCCGTACCTGGCCCTGGAGGTCCGGGAGATCCTAGCCGCCCTCGGTTATCGGAGCCTGGACGAGGTCGTCGGCCGGGCGGACCTATTGCGGCAGGTGCGCACCGGGAGCCCGACGGCGGACCGGCTGGACCTCCGCCCGCTCCTGTGCCCACGGGGCGGCAGGTAACGCGCCACTTGGGCGCGCGCAACGCGTTGCCTCCGGAGGTGCGGCTGGATGCCCGGCTGGCGGAAGCGATGCGGGATGCGCTCGATCGGGGGAAACCTGTGGATCTCCGGGCGGCCATCGGGAATGGCGACCGCACGGTGGGCGCCGCCTTCGCCTGGGAGATCGCGCGCCGTTGCGGTGACGCCGGTCTCCCGCCGCGGACCGTCCGCGTCGCCTTCGAGGGGGTGGCGGGGCAGTCCTTCGGCGCGTTCCTTCCCGCCGGGGTGACGTTCCGCCTGGCGGGAGCCGCCAACGACTACGTGGGCAAAGGGCTCGCCGGGGGCGAGATCGTCCTGGCGCCCGACCCGCGCCTGAAGGGACCAAGCGACCGGCATGTGCTCCTGGGGAACACGGTGCTTTACGGCGCCACCGCCGGCAGCCTCTACGCCGCCGGTCGCGCCGGGGAACGCTTCGCGGTGCGCAACTCCGGTGCGACGGCCGTGGTGGAAGGCGTCGGCGACCATGGCTGCGAGTACATGATCGGCGGTACGGTCGTGGTGCTGGGCCCGACCGGACGCAACTTCGCGGCGGGGATGACCGGCGGCGAGGCGTTCATGCTGGACGCGGACGGCCGATTCCCGGAGCCCTTCAACCCGCAGCTGGTCCACGCGACGCCGCTGCACGGCAGGGATGCGGCGCGCCTGCGCGCACTGGTCGCAGCGATGGCGGTCCGGACCGGCAGCGCGCGTGCTCGCGAACTGCTCGCGGACTGGGAGGCCTGGCTGGCCAAGTTCGTGCGGCTTGCCCCCAGGGATGAGGTGCGCGAGATCTCCGCGGAGGAGGAGGGGGCGATCGCCGCCGACTGAGAGTCGATAGGCGCGCCCAACATCAGGGCGTCGGGGCTGCAAATCCCGGTAGCAGCTTCCCCGGGGTCGCTCCGGGTGCGGCGCGGAACAGGCCCATCGCGCCCTTACCCATGTCCGCCATGTCGTGGGTCACAAACGGGTAGTCCCCCGGCTGGGGAAGATGCAGTTCAAACATGGCCGCGTCCCCGGGACCGAGCGTCCACGCCTGCAACCCGTGCAGGGCGCTCAGTGGACTGCCGCTCGGTTCCACGGTGTTGAAGATCGCTCCAACAACGTGGAACGAACTGAAGTGGTCCGGACCGGGGTTGATCACGTACAGACGCAGCAACTTATTGGTGTCCACCGGCAGGGGATTGGTGGTGAACTGGTCCGGCACGCCGTCGAAGACGACATACTTGGCGTTGCCGCTCTCCATGTCCGTGAGATCCGTCGGGTCGTTGTACCACTCGCTCTGCTCCAACACATACTCCTGTGCCGCCGCCCGTCCCCCTGTCGGATCGACGATGACAGTGCCGAACATGCCGTTGGCGATGTGTTCGACCATCGGCGGGGTGCCACAATGGTAATCGAAGACCCCTGGAACACTGGCCGTGAAGGTCCACGTGATCGACTTCCCCGGCGCCACCTCGGCGAAACTGACCGAGGGTGCCGTCTGGGCCGCGTGCAGGTCCAACGAATGCGACATCGACGGATCCCGGTTGATAAAGGTGACGTGCACCGTGTCCCCCTGTTGGAGTCGGATCACCGGGCCGG
>Ga0307374_10015444_pt1 | contig 10267 bp, 11 predicted proteins | sample OX3MG_FD_202532 | JGI IMG/M metagenome (GOLD analysis project Ga0307374, IMG submission 202532) | Soil microbial communities from Risofladan, Vaasa, Finland - OX-3 | ecosystem: Environmental > Terrestrial > Soil > Coastal area > Acid sulfate soil | place: Finland: Risofladan, Vaasa | collected...
TCCGTCCGCCCGACCCCCGACGCCCGGGTGTCAGCGCCGCTGACCTGGGATGAGGTGCCCGGTTGCGATCCCGCCGAGTTCACCATCGACACGGTGCCCGGCCGGTTCGCGCGGCTGGGCGACGTCGGGGCCGGCATCGACGAGGCGGTCGGCTCGCTGGCGGGACTGCTGGAGCTGGCCGCCAGGGACGATGCCGCCGGAGTCCCCGACGCGCCGTGGCCCCCGCACTACGAGAAGCAGTCGGGCGAGGCGCCCCGCGTACAGCCGTCCAAGCGGCGCGCCGCGGCCCCCAAGGCCGCGGCCGCCGCCACAGACGCGGCCCCCAATGATCCGGCCGTGCTGCCGCCCGCGCCGGGCAAGACCAGCGGGGCGAGCGGCCGGCGGCGGACGTCGATGCCGCTGATCGAGGTGGCGAGGGCGGCCACGCAGGCCGAGGCCCTGGCCGGGCTGGAGCGCTGGAAGGAACGTCACCCGGCCGCGGCGGCGAGCCTGGAGGCGGCCGACATCCTGGTCGACTCGATGCGCGGCAGGTCCTCCACCTGGATCCGGATCCGGCTGAACCTGCGGCACGTCCCGGCGGCGGACCGGCCCGGCCAGGAGGCCCTGGAGGTGGACTATGACCCGTTCGCCGGGTTCGAGCCGCCGCCGCGCTTCCCCCGCTCCGGCTAGTCAGGTGACCTGGGCTGGTAGGCGACCTCAGGCGACCTGGCCGAGCAGGCTGGCCAGCAGCTCCAGGTGATCAAGGTCGTGCAGGTCCAGCACCTGAAGGTAGGCGGTCTGGGTGCCGATCTGACCGAAGGTCCCGAGCTTGTCGGCGATCTCGGCCGGCGATCCGGCCAGTCCGTTAGCCCGCAGCTCGTCCAGGTCCCGCCCGATCGCCGCCGCCCGCTGTGCCAGCTCGGCGGGGGTCCGCCCGCAGCACACGGGATGGGCGATGGAGTAGACCATCGACGACTCGGGCCGCCCGGCGGCCGCGCAGGCCTCCCGCACCCGGCCGAACGCGGCGGCCGTGTCGTCCACGCTGCCGAAGCCCCGGTTGAACTCGTCCGCGTAGCGGGCGGCCAGCTCCGGTGTCCGCCGCCTGCCGCCGCCGCCGATCAGCACCGGCGGCCTCGGCCGCTGGGCGGGCTTGGGCAGGCCGGGCGAGTCCGTGACCGTGTAGTGCGTGCCGCTGAAGGAGAACTTCTCGCCCTCGGGGGCCGTCCAGAGCCCGGTGATGATCGCCAGCTGCTCCTCGAACCGGTCGAACCGCTCCGCGAGACCGGGGAAGGGGATCGCATAGGCGGCGTGCTCGGCCTCGTACCAGCCGGCGCCGAAGCCGAACTCCACCCGGCCGGCGCTCATCTGGTCGACCTGCGCCACCGAGATCGCCAGCGGCCCCGGATGCCGGAAGGTCGCGGCCGTCATCAGCGTGCCCAGCCGGATCCGGGAGGTCTCCCGGGCCAGGCCAGCCAGCGTCACCCAGGAGTCCGTGGGCCCGGGCAGCCCGCTGACGTCGCCCATCTTGAGGTAGTGGTCGGACCGGAAGAACGCGTCGAAGCCCAGGTCCTCGGCCGCGCGGGCCACTCGGAGCAGGGTCTCGTAGTCGGCGCCCTGCTGTGGCTCGGTGAAGATCCGCAGTTTCATGGCCCCATACTCTCGCAGGGGTGCCAGGGCCGACGGCCTGGCCGGGCATCTGCCGCCGTGGTAACGACAGCTCCGGGCTAGCCACCACGCCTCGTCACGAGGCTGGCGGCGGCTGCTGCCGGGTGAGCGTGGCCAGGCACTCGACATGGTGGGTCATCGGGAACGCGTCGAACGCGCGGAGCCCGTCCAGGGCCCAGCCGCCGGCGATCAGCAGCCGCAGGTCGCGGGCCAGGGTCGCCGGGTCGCAGGAGACGTAGGCGATGGTCCGCAAGGGGGCGGGCGGGGTGGCGAGCGGCGCGGCGAGCGGCGTGGCGGGCGCGCCCGTCAGCGCGTCGATGACCGCCCGGTCCGCCCCGGCTCGGGGCGGATCCAGCACCGCGATCGTCGCCCCCGACAGGCCGATCCGGCTCAGCACCTCGCCGGCGTCGCCGCGGTGCACCCGCGCCCACGGCCACTCGCGCAGGTTATGCCGGGCGTCGCGGACCGCCGTGGCATCGGACTCGACGCCGATCACGGTGCCGCTGGGCCCGACCGCCCGGGCCAGCACCCCGGCGAACAGCCCGGCCCCGCAGTACAGGTCGAGCGCCCTGTCACCGGGGCGCGGGGCGAGCGCCTGCGCGACCGCTTGCGCCAGCGTGTCGGCGGCCGCCGGGTGCACCTGCCAGAAGCCGGCCAGGTCCACCCGCCAGTCCCGCCCCGCGGCATGCTGGGTCAGGTAACCGCGGCCGGCCAGGGCGGTCCGCGCCCCGGACCGGCCGACCGACCGGACACTGTCGGCGGCGACCGGCGGGACCGCGCCCCGCAGCGGCCCGGTCACCAGGACGGCGCGCTCGCCGGTCGCCGGGACGACCGCCACCTGGACCGACCTGGCGCCCGGCCAGCGGCCGGCGGTCACGCCGACGGCATTAACGGCGGGGTAGGCGATCGGGCACTCCCCCACCTCGACGACCTCGTGCGAGCGGTGCCGGCGCAGGCCAGGAGTCCCGTCCGGGGCTATCGCGAAGGAGACCCTGGTCCGCCAGCCGAGCCCCGAGGTGTCGTCCCCCAGCGGCTCGACGGTGACCTCGCGGTCGAGGCCGGCGATCCTCGCGAGCTGCTGGCGGATCACCGCGGCCTTCAGCCGCCGCTGGGCGGGCAGGCCGGCGTGCTGCCAGTCGCAGCCGCCGCAGCCGCCCGGCCGGGCATGGGGGCAGGGCGGCCGCACCCGGTCGGGCGACGGGGCCAGGATCTCGACGGCATCGGCGCGGGCGAGCTTCGCGGTGATCTGCGTCAGGACGGCGCGAACCCGCTCGCCCGGCAGCGCGTGGCGGACGAACACGACTCGACCGCCCCTATCATCGGGGCGGGCCACGCACCAGCCGCCGTGCACCGCCTCTCCGACGGTCAGTTCGAGCACGTCACCGGGCAGGGGCACCGTCGTGGCGGAAGTGGTCACTGGCACCATGTTGCCGTGCGGACTCACCAGGCCGGCCGGAGGGGTGCCGGCCGGCTAGTAGCGAGCCGCATGTGGGCATACCGTGATCAAGCACTGATCGCGCGGGAAGGAAGAGAGTGCACATCGTCATCATGGGGTGCGGGCGAGTCGGCTCGACCATCGCCCACATCCTCGAGGACCAGGGCCACTCGGTCGCGATCATCGACCGCGATCCCGACGCGTTCCGCAAGCTCCCGTCGGGCTTCAAGGGGAGCAGGATCACGGGCGTCGGTTTCGACCGCGATGTCCTGGCCGAGGCCGGCATCGAGCACACGGACGCCTTCGCCGCGGTCAGCAGCGGGGACAACTCCAACGTCATCGCCGCCCGGGTGGCCCGGGAGTCCTTCGGCGTCGAGCGAGTCGTGGCGCGGATCTACGACCCCCGCCGGGCCGACGTGTACCAGCGACTGGGCATCCCGACGGTCGCGACCGTGCGCTGGACGGCTGACCAGATGCTGCGCAGGCTGCTGCCGGAGGGCGCCGAGCCGCTCTGGCGCGACCCGACCGGCGCGATCGTGCTCGCCGAGGTGGCGTGCGTCGAGGAATGGCTGGGCGAGAAGGTCTCGGCGCTGGAGGAGATGGCCCAGACCCGGATCGCGTTCATCTCCCGGCTCGGCCAGGCGATGATCCCCACCAGCGGAACCGTCCTGCAGGAGGGCGACGTGCTGCATGTCGTGGCGGAAGAGGGCGACCTGCAGCGCATCGCCGCCCTGTTCTGCCGTCCGGTCCCCGGAAAGGGCAAACACTGATGCGGGTCGCGATCGCGGGCGCCGGCGCCGTCGGCATGTCCATCGCCAGGGAACTGATCGAGAACGGCCACGAGGTCCTGCTCATCGACAAGGACCCCCAGGCGATCCGGGTCTACGGCGTGCCCGGGGCCGAGTGGCTGCTCGCGGACGCGTGCGAGATCACCGCGCTGGACGATGCCTCCCTGGAGCGCTGCAACGTGGTCATCGCCGCGACCGGGGACGACAAGGCCAACCTGGTCACGTCGCTGCTGGCCAAGACCGAGTACGGCGTGCCGCGAGTGGTCGCCCGGATCAACCTGCCCGCCAACGAGTGGCTCTTCAACGAGTCGTGGGGCGTCGATGTGGCGGTCTCGACGCCCCGGCTGCTCTCGGCCCTGGTCGAGGAAGCGGTCAGCGTCGGCGACCTGGTCCGGCTGATGACCTTCCGGCAGAGCGACGCCAGCCTGGTCGAGATGACCATGCCGGCCGATGCCCCGCTGGCCGGCCAGCGGGTCGGCAGCATCAGCTGGCCGGCCGATACGGCGCTCGTCGCCATCCTGCGAGACGGGCGGGTGATCGTGCCGAGCAGCGACGATCCGCTCGAGGGCGGCGACGAGCTGCTGTTCGTCACCAGCCAGGACGTGGAGGCCGAGCTAGCCCGGCTGCTGCACGAGGGGGCATGAGGCGGTCACCTCGCGGTCACCTCGTCTCGGTGATCTCCGGTCCGCGCTCGAAGGGGTTGGGCATGCCGTTACCCTCCGCACCCTCCGCGCCCTCCGCCTCGATCTGCTGCTCGATCGCCTGCCGGGCTTCCTCGGGAAGCTGGATGTCCAGCGGCTGGCGCGGCGGCTGCGCATGGTCGCCGCGGACGACCACCACGTCCGCGAAGATCTCCTCGAACGGCCCGGCGAGCTCGGGCTGCTGCGCCGCGGGCCCGGAAATCAGCCCGCGCAGGAACCAGCGGGGGCCGTCGGCGCCCATGAACCTCAGCGTCTCTGCCGGCTGATGCTGGCCCCCCGCGGCCGCGCCCAGGGCAGCCGGGCTCAGGGCAGCCGGGCTCAGGCGCACCAGCACCTCCGGCCCGAACGGCCCGTCGCCCTCCTCGCTCTGGCCGCCGGACTTGGCCGCCTCGGCGGCGATCTCATGCCGCACCTCGTCCCAGAGCCCGGTGGTCTTGGGCGCCGCGAAGGCCTGGAGCTGAATCGCGCTGTTGCCGTAGACGACGGCGATCCAGATGCCGGGCTCCTGTTCCAGGCTCACCTGGATATCGCAGCCGTCCCGCAGCGGGACAAGCAGGCTGCCGAAGTCCATCCGCTCGCCGTCGGGGTAGCCGGCCGCCGCGTCCCACGGCCCGGCCGCCCGGTCGCGCCCGGAGCCGGCGCTCGCGGCGGAATCACGCAGCCGGGTCCAGGTGGCCGGGTCGCCCAGGTCCTCGCCGCGCCGCGCGGCGGCTGGCCGGCCGGGGCCGTCGTCATCCGGCTCGTCGTCCGCCGGCTCGTCGTCCGCCAGCTCGTCGCCGGCGGCCAGCTCCTCGGCGAAGTCCTGCTGGCCCTGGCCGGCGCCGCTGCCGCGCCTGGACTGATCCGCGTCCTCCCGGCGGTGCCGTCGGAACACCCCGCACGCTCCTTAGTCTGTGACCGAAAACTGGCATTATGCTCCGTCGCGAGCCTCGCTGTCGCGAGCCGGCTCCGCGCTCGTCGCGGGTCCGCCCGTCGCGTGTCCGCCCGTCGAGCCGAATCCGCCGTCGCCCCTGGCCGATCCTGGCAGCTTCTCCACCTCGTAGAACACCGGGTACGCCACGCGCTGGACCACCAGCTGGGCAATCCGGTCTCCGCGCTGGAACCGGACAGGGTGCTCGGCGTCGGTATTGAGCAACGTCACCCTGATCTCGCCACGGTACCCGGCATCGACGGTTCCGGGCGCATTGACGATCGTGACCCCGTGCCTGGCGGCCAGCCCGGAACGCGGGTGCACGAAGGCCGCGTAGCCGTCCGGCAGCGCGATGGCGACTCCGGTCGGGACCAGGGCGCGCTGACCGGGGGCAAGCTCCACGTCCTGCGCCGCGAACAGGTCGGTGCCGGCATCGCCGGGATGCGCGCGGGCGGGCAGCGGCAGGCCGGGATCCAGCCGCTTGATCAGTACCTCGACGGTGTCGTGGCGGGCACCGTCGCGGCGAACACCCTCATGGCCAGTCACGGAGGCGACCCTACCGCCACGGGCTAGTCGTCCGGCGGCGTTACCGGGGCGCAATCGGCTACGGGGGCGCTGGCGCGCAGCTGCGGCCAGGCGTAGGTGACCACCGCGGCGGTGGGCACGGCCACGATGGCGCCCGGGATGCCGGCGATCACCCCGCCGACCGCCAGCACCAGGATGATCGCCAGCGGGTGCAGGCGGACGGCCCGCCCGACGACCAGCGGCTGCAGCAGGTGACCCTCGATCTGGTTCTCCACCAGGAAGACGGCCACCAGGATGACGGCGGCGATCCAGCCCTTGGTCGCCAGCGTGACCAGGATGGCCAGGGCGCCGACGACCAGGATGCCGATGAGCGGGATGAACGCGGCGAGGAAGACCAGGACGATCAGCGGAACCAGCAGGGGGACGCCCAGGAGCCACAGCGCCAGGCCGATGAAGATCGCGTGGATCGCGGCCACCGCCGTGGTGCCCCGGACGTAACCCGTGAGCGCGTGCCAGGCGGCGACCCCGGCGTTGGCCATCCGGCGACTCGCCTCGGGAGACAGCCCGCTGATGATCCACGACCAGATCCTGGACCCGTCCTTGAGCAGGAAAAACGAGATGAACAGGGTCAGCACCAGGCCGGTCAGGCTCTCCAGGAAGATTCTCCCGCCGGTGACGACCGTCCCGGCGATGACCGCCTTGTGCTGCGACAGGAACTGGGTCACCTGCTTAGTGAACTGCTGCAGCCGGGCGCCCTTGAGGTGGAAAGGCGGCCCGGCCAGGGATCGCTGCAGCTCGGTGGCCGTGCGCTGGACCTCGGCCGCCAGCCGCGGATAGTCCGCGCCGACCCGGTTAGCGGTCAGCGTGGCCGCCCCGGCGATGATCACGATGGCGACCAGCAGCGCGCACCAGGTGGCCAGCAGGGCGGGCAGCCCGGCCCGCCGCAGCCGCGCGGACAGCGGCTGCAGCAGCGCCGCGAGCAGCAGGGCGGCGATCAGCGGCAGCACCACCAGGCGGAGCGCCACGGCGACCCGGAAGGCCCCGTAGACGAGGATGGCCACCAGGATCAGCCGCCAGGCCCAGGCGGCGGCCTGCCGGAGCAGCCGCGGGACCTGATCGTCGGCCGACGCCGCGGGCGCGGGCGGCACGGGCGGGGGCGGGGGCGCGGGCGGCACGGGCGCGGGCGCAGGCGCGGGCGGCCCGGGTAGCTGGCCCGCTGGCCCCCGCTCCCCGGCTGGCCCCCGCTCCCCCGCCCGGCGCGCGAACGAGCGCAGCCACCCGGCCGGGCCCGTTACCGCGCCTTCCGGACGCGTCTGCGCAGGGTCAGGTTCGCCGTCACCCGGGACTGCCGGCCGGTCCGTCATGGACCCCATGTAACCAACTACCTTGGTGCCATGGGCAACTACCGGGAACACCTCCGCGTGCCGGCGTCGTGGTGGCTGCTCGGATTCATCACCATGGCGACGTTCGCCTCCTTCATCTGGGCCGGGTTCAGCCTGCTGACCGCGCTCGTCTCCTACGTGGTGCTGCTCGGCGGGCCCGCCGTGGCGCTGCTGATCTGGGGCCACGCCACGATCATGGTCACCGGCGGGGAACTGCGGGCCGGCCGGGTCACGATGCCGCTAGCTCAGGCCGGGCACGTGCAGGCGCTCGACGAGGCGCAGACCCGGCAGCTGCGCGGCCCGCTGGCGGACCCGGCCGCCTACATGATGCTCCGGCCGTACCTGCGGCTTGCGGTCTATGTGCAGGTAACGGGGGACAATCCCGCCCGGCCGTACTGGCTGGTCGGGACGAGGCATCCCGACGCGCTGGCCCGCGCGATCGACAGATCGCGACCGCAGGCCCGCACCGGTGACACCTCCGTGGCATGATCGGCTGACGGCGTGAGGAGGGAACATTCACATGTCTGCCAAACGGGCTGACGTAGGGTCGCGAGCGGTCAATGCGCTGGCCGGGATGGCCGCCGGTTTCGTTGCGCGCAAGCTGCTCTTCTTCGCCTGGACGAAGGTAACGGGCAAGGAGCCCCCGGAGCACCCGGAGGATCCCCAGGTGGCGCTCGGCGAGGCTTTGCTGTGGGGCATCGTGCTGGGCGCCGGCGTGCACACGGCCCGGATGCTGGCGACCCGGGCGACCGGCCGGCACGCCCTGGCGGCCGCCGAAGAGGAAGCCGGCTGATGCATGCCAAGGATAGGTCTCGCCTGACTTACAAGATCGCTTACGCGCTAGAGCATCCGGACAAGGTCTCGGGGTACGCGCGGCGCCGGGCCCGGGACGCCTGGCTCACCCTGCGCACGCGCGATCACGTCGCCTACTACCGGGCGGTCATGCGCTCGGACGCCGCCCGCAGCCGGGAGGGCGCGGTCGGCAGCAAGACGCACGAGTCGTGGCTGCGGATCGGCCAGATGCAGTTCGATTACCTGATCGGGCACGGCCTGAAGCCGCAGATGCGGATGCTGGAGATCGGCTGCGGCAACCTGCGCGCGGGCCGGCTGTTCATCGACTACCTGGACAGCGGGAATTACTACGGCATCGACATCTCGCCGGACATCCTGCTCGGCGCCCAGCAGGTCATCGTCGACTACGGCCTGCAGGCCAGCCTGCCGCACCTGGCGCTGGTCCGGGACCTGAAGCTAGAGTTCCTGCCGGACGGCTATTTCGACGCCGTGCACGCGCACAGCGTGTTCTCGCACTCGCCGCTCGAGGTGATCGACGAGTGCCTGGCGCACGTCGGCCGGATCCTGGTGCCCGGCGGGTTCTTCGACTTCACCTTCGACCGGACCGAGGGCGCCGAGCACCAGGTGCTGCGGGAGGACTTCTACTACCGGACGCAGACCCTCACGGACCTGGCCCGGCGCCATGGCCTGGAGGCCCGCTTCATGGATGACTGGGAGCTTCTGCCGCATGACCAGTCCAAGATCAGGGTAACTCGGCCGATATAACCGTCAGGCACACATTTCCGCGCAGCGGCGGTCGACGCTAGTGGTGAAGTGCCTCTGGAGGTGGCCGATGACTGACGATCCGCGGGTCCTGGGGATGGTCCTGGCCGGCGGGGCCGGCAAGCGCCTCGCCCCGCTCACCGCCGACCGCGCCAAGCCCGCGGTCCCGTTCGGCGGCCTTTACCGGCTCGTCGACTTCGCCCTGTCCAACCTGGTCAACTCCGGGTTCCGGCGAATCTGCGTGCTGACCCAGTACAAGAGCCACAGCCTGGACCGGCATATCACCACGACGTGGCGGCTGAGCAGCCTGCTCGGCAACTACGTGACCCCCGTGCCGGCCCAGCAGCGGCTCGGCCCGCACTGGTACACCGGCTCGGCCGATGCCATCTACCAGTCGCTGAACCTCGTCTTCGACGATCAGCCGGACATCGTGGCGGTGTTCGGCGCCGACCATGTCTTCCGCATGGACCCGATGCAGATGATCGACCAGCACCGGTCCAATGGCGCGGGCGTGACCGTCGCGGCCATCCCCGTGGCCCGGCACGAGGCCACGGCCTTCGGCGTGATCAAGACCGGCCGTGACGGCCGCACGATCGAGGCGTTCCTGGAGAAGCCGGCCGACCCGCCCGCGATGCCCGGCCACGACGACCTGGCGTTCGCCTCCATGGGCATTTACGTCTTCACCACCAGCGTGCTGGTCGACGCGCTCCGGCAGGACTCAGCCGACCCCGGGAGCAGGCACGACATGGGCGCCGATATCGTCCCCATGCTCGTCAAGGAGGGCACCGCCCAGGTCTATGACTTCCTGGACAACAAGGTGCCGGGCGCCGAGCCGCGCGACGCCGGGTACTGGCGGGACGTCGGGACGCTGGATTCCTACTTCGACGCGCACCTGGACCTGTGCGCCGTGCACCCGGTGTTCAACCTCTATAACGCCAGGTGGCCGATCCTGACCCACGTGCCCTCCCAGCCCCCGGCGAAGTTCGTGCACGACGCCGGCGACCGGGTGGGCCAGGCCATCAACAGCGTGGTCAGTAACGGCGTGATCGTGTCGGGCGGCCTCGTCCGCAACTCCGTCCTGTCGCCGGGCGTCCGGGTCAACAGCTGGTCGCGGGTCGAGCGCTCCGTCGTGCTGGACAACACCCGGATCGGACGGCACGCGGTGGTCGAGAACGCGATCCTGGACAAGAACGTCGTGGTCCCGGAGGGAGCCGTGGTCGGCGTCGACAAGGACCATGACCGGACCCGCGGGTTCGTGGTGTCGGACGGCGGGGTCACGGTGGTCGGCAAGGGCCAGACCGTCGAGCCATGACGGAACCGAGCACGGG
>Ga0307374_10015448_pt1 | contig 10267 bp, 9 predicted proteins | sample OX3MG_FD_202532 | JGI IMG/M metagenome (GOLD analysis project Ga0307374, IMG submission 202532) | Soil microbial communities from Risofladan, Vaasa, Finland - OX-3 | ecosystem: Environmental > Terrestrial > Soil > Coastal area > Acid sulfate soil | place: Finland: Risofladan, Vaasa | collected...
GGCGCAGCAGCATGTCGATGAGCACCGCCTCCTCCTTCTGGAAGGAGCAGGCGAGCGCGAGCCGCGGGTGGTGGGCCTCGAGCATGTGCGCGAGGATCTCCTCGGCTGGTGCGCGCTCGAGGTCGAGCGCGCGCTCGGGCGTGCTCAGAGCGCGCATTCGCCCTCCCCGCGGATCACCTGGAAGGGCTCCGAGCGGTTCCAGTCGATGAACTGGCTCATCGACTCGAGCGAGAACTCGGGCGGCAGCGAGAGGTCCGCCACGAGCTCCTCGAGCACCGCGGTGCCGGTCCGCGCCACGAACGCCGTGAACGGCTCGTCCTCGCCGCGCTCGCGCCGGTAGTGCTCGAGCCAGCGCTCGACCGCGTCGGGAACGCGCTTGGCCGGGAGCCGCGTGCGCAGTCGCTGCCCGAGCGCGACGGCGCCGCCCTCCGTGCTGCCGGCGATGTGCGGGATGTAGGCCGGCACCGTGCGCCCGCCGACCTTGATCGAGGCGCCGGTGAAGCCGATGTTCGCGATGTGGTGCTGGCCGCACCCGTTCGGGCAGCCCGACACCTTGATCGTGATCCGGCGCGTAAGCGGGTCCTCGATGGCGAGCCCCTCGACGCGCTCCATGAGCGCCGCGTTGAGCCCCATCGAGCTCGTGATGCCGAGCTTGCAGCTGTCGGTGCCGGGGCAGCTCACGACGTCCGCGATCGAGCGCGGGCCGACGCCCGCGAGGTCGATCTCGCGCAGCGCCTGCCAGACCTCGTAGACCGACTCCGGGCGCACCCAGCGCAGCACGAGGTTCTGCTGCACGGTCGTGCGCGCGTAGCCGCCGGAGTGCTCGCGCATGATCTGGGCGAGGCCGCGGAACTGCTCGGGGCTCAGGTCGCCGCGCGGGATCCGCACCTCGACGGTCACGAAGCCCTCCTGGCGCTGGGCCTGGGTGTTGGCGGCGGCGAAGCGCTCGAACTCGCGCGCATCGCCGTTGGGGCTCGCGTAGGCGGCCCGCGGCGCCGGCGCGCCGGACTCCTCGTCGTGGTGGTAGAGCAGTGGCGCCGGGTCGAAGTCGCGCTGCGCGACCCAGTCGCCGGCGAGCTCCTCCTCGACGAGCTCGCGGAACGCGTCCATCCCGATCCGGTCGATCAGGACCTTGATGCGCGCGCGGGCGCGGTTGGCGCGCAGCTCGTCCTGGCGGTTATAGATCCGCAGCACGGCCTCGGTCACCTTCAGGTATTCGCCGTCGTCGGCGCCGACGAACTCGTAGAGCGTCGGCGCGATCCGCGGCATGATCGACGTGCCGCCGCCGATCCGCAGCTCGAAGCCGCGCCGCCCGTCGCGGATCCGCGGGATGAAGCCGCCGTCGTGGATGGCGGTGATCGCGACGTCCTCGTCGGTCGCGGTGAACGCGGTCTTGAACTTGCGCGGCATGAGCTGGCAGACCTCGTTGCGCACGAAGTAGCGGACGTACGCGCCGACGTACGGCGTCGGGTCGAAGAGCTCGCCCTCGCAGACCCCGGCCCACGGATCGCCGGTGACGTTGCGGATCGTGTTGCCGCAGCCCTCGCGCGTCGAGAGCCCGGTGTTCGAGATCTGGCGGATCAGGAGCGCCGCGTCGTCGAGCGGCACGTGGTGCAGCTGCACGTTCTGGCGCGTGGTGATGTGACCCTTGCGCAGCGGCACCCAGCGCTCGACGACGTCGGCGAAGGCGTCCATCTGCTCGGGGTTGACCCCGCCGAACGGGAGCTTGACGCGGATCATCTGGCGCTCGGCCTGGCGCTGGCCGTAGACGCCCTGGCGCAGGCGGAAGCCGACGAACTGATCGGGGTCGGCCTCGCCGTCCAGGAACCGGCGCGCCTGCGTGTCGAAGTCGTCGAACTCACGTTCGAGGATCGGGATCACGTGCCCGGGCACGTTCTCGTAGACCTCGGGATCGGCGAGCGTGCCTCGTGCCGGTGCGTGCGGATGTGCCATTGCGGCGCCTCTCTCGTCGGGGGGAAGCCGCAGATACTACCGAAACCCTGTCGTGTTTCGGCTATTTAGGTCGGGTGGCGCCCCCAGGGATGCGGGTCACCCCAAGCGAGCGCCGCGTTGGCGGGCTCGCCGGCGTCCTCGAGGCGCGCCGCACGCAGCCACGGGTCGCCCGCCCGGGCGGCCGGCCGCGCCGGCGGCGCGGTGTCGCGCGCGAACTGCTCGATCGCCGCCACGATCGCCGCCGTCTCCTGCGGCGAGGCCGTCGGGGTCGTCGCGATCACAGCGGGATGTTGCCGTGCTTGCGGCGCGGGCCCGGCTCGTGCTTGGTCGCCAGCAGGGCCAGCGCGCCGATCAGCCGGGGGCGCGTCTCATGCGGCACGATGACCTCGTCGATGTAGCCGCGCTCCGCGGCGACGTAGGGGTTCTCAAAGCGCGTGGTGTAGTCGTCCATCAGCCGCTCGCGCAGCTCGTCGGGCTCCGCGCTCGCCGCGATCTCGCGGCGGTGGATGATGTTGACCGCGCCCGCGGGCCCCATCACCGCGACCTCGGCGCTCGGCCACGCGAAGTTGACGTCGGCGCGCAGGTGCTTGGAGGACATCACGTCGTAGGCGCCGCCGTAGGCCTTGCGCGTGATCACGGTCAGCTTCGGCACGGTCGCCTCGGCGTAGGCGTACAGCAGCTTCGCGCCGTGGCGGATGATTCCGCGCCACTCCTGATCGGTGCCCGGGAGGAAGCCCGGCACGTCGACGAAGGTGACGATCGGGATGTTGAACGCGTCGCAGGTCCGCACGAACCGGGCGCCCTTCGAGGAGGCGTCGATGTCGAGCACCCCGGCCAGCGCTGCGGGCTGGTTGCCGACGATCCCGACCGCGTGGCCGTCCAGGCGGGCGAACCCGCACACGAGATTGCTCGCGTAGTGCTCGTGGACCTCGAGGAACTCGCCGTCATCGACGATCAGCCGGATCGCCGCGCGCATGTCGTAGGGCTTGTTCGGGTTGTCCGGCACCACCGCGTCGAGCTTGAGATCCATGCGCTCGGGGTCGTCCTGCGGGGGCAGCCGCGGCGTCTGCGAGAGGTTGTTCTGGGGCAGGAACGAGAGCAGGAAGCGGACCTCCTCGAGACAGTGCTCCTCGTCCTCGGTCGCGAAGTGCGCGACGCCCGACTTCGCGCTGTGCGTCATCGCGCCGCCGAGCTCCTCGTGGCCGACGTCCTCGCCCGTCACTGTGCGGATCACGTCCGGGCCGGTGATGTACATGTGCGAGGTCTCCTTGACCATGAAGATGAAGTCGGTGATCGCCGGCGAGTAGACCGCTCCGCCCGCGCACGGGCCCATGACGAGCGAGATCTGCGGGATCACGCCCGAGCAGCGGACGTTGCGATAGAAGACCTCGCCGAAGGCGCCGAGCGCGACGACGCCCTCCTGGATGCGCGCGCCGCCGCCGTCGTTGATCCCGATCAGCGGGCAGCCGACGCGCGCCGCGAGGTCCATGACCTTGCAGATCTTCTCGCCCATGACCTCGCCCAGCGAGCCCCCGAACACGGTGAAGTCCTGGCTGTAGATGCAGACCTGACGGCCGTCGATCGTGCCGTGCCCGGTGATCACGGCGTCGGCGAGCGGGCGGTTGGCGGCCATCCCGAAGTCCGTCGTGCGGTGGCGCACGAACGCGTCGAGCTCCTGGAAGGAGCCGGGGTCGAGCAGCATCTGGATGCGCTCGCGCGCGGTGTGGCGGCCCTTGGCGTGCTGCTTCTCGACGGCCGGGCCCTCGGCGTGCTCGGCCTCGCGCCGGAGCTCCATGAGCTGCGCGAGCTTCTCCGCGTAGCCTTGCAGGGCGTGCTCGGTCACGCGCACAATCCTATTGGGGGGTCGGCACATGTGCCGACCCCGGATGCCGGCCGCGCTCATCCGCCGCCTCGCGCGGTGCGCGCCGCGCGAGGGCGCCTCAGCGCGAGAACGGCCGGTGGCGCGCGGTGCCGACGTCGTCGAGCAGCGAGCCGAGCGCGGCCTGGGCGACGTCGTCCTCGAGCAGGGGCGCCGGCGCGGGCGCCGGGCGCCAGCGGGCGCGCAGGCGCTCCCAGAGGCTCCCGCGCGGGGGCGCGGGCGGGGGTGCGACGTGCGCCGTGAGGCGCACGCGCGTGCCGAACCCGCTCGCGCTCAGCACGACCTCGCCGCTGGCGATCTCGCTCTCCCAGGCGATCAGCGACTCGGGTTCCAGGCGCGTGATGCGGATCTCGCCGAACGCCCCGTCGAGCAGCGGGCCGAGCTGCTCGGCCACGCTGAGCTCCGACCACAGCTCCGGCACCGACTTGACGAGCGTGCGCTGCGCCTCGATCGCCATCGCGGCGGTATTGGCGCTCGCGGCCGCGATTCCTGCCCGCGCGGGCGCCGGTCAGCCCGGGCGGTGGCTCCCGAACACCTCGCGCAGCGTGCCGCACACCTCGCCGAGGGTGGCGCCGGCGCGCAGCGCCTCGCGGATCGGCGGGAGCACGTTCGCGTCGCCGCCCGCCGCCTCGCGCAGCGCGTCGAGCGCGGACTCGGTGGCGGCGCCGTCGCGCGCGGCGCGAAACGCCGCCAGACGCGCGAGCTGGTCGCGCTCGGAGGCGGGGTCGACGCGCAGGATCTCCTGCACGCGGACCTCCTCCTCGACGAAGCGGTTGACGCCGACGACGATGTCCTGGCCGGTGCGGTAGCGCTCCTCATAGCCCCACGCCGACTCGTCGATCTCGCCCGTGATGAACTCGATCGCCGCGACCGAGCCGCCGAGCTCGTCGACGCGCGCGATCAGCGCGCCGGCGGCCGCCTCGATCTCGTCGGTCAGCGCCTCGACGAAGTAGGAGCCGGCGAAGGGGTCGACGGTGTCGGTCGCGCCGGACTCATGGGCGATCACCTGCTGGGTGCGCAGCGCGAGCTTGGCCGCGTGCTCGCTCGGCAGCGCGAGCGCCTCGTCGTAGCCGTTGGTGTGCAGCGACTGCGTCCCGCCGCAGACCGCGGCGAACGCCTGCAGGGCGACGCGCACGACGTTGTTCAGGGGCTGTTGCGCGGTCAGCGTCACGCCGCCGGTCTGGGTGTGGAAGCGCAGCATCGTCGAGGCGGCCTCGCGCGCGCCGAAGCGCTCGCGCATGATCCGCGCCCACATCCGCCGGGCGGCGCGGAACTTCGCGACCTCCTGGAAGACGTTGTTATGGCCGTTGAAGAAGAACGCCAGCCGGGGGGCGAACTCGTCGACGGCGAGTCCTGCCTCGAGCGCCGCCTGCACGTAGGCGATCCCGCTCGAGAGCGTGAACGCGACCTCCTGGACCGCCGAGGCGCCCTTCTCGCGGAAGTGGTAGCCCGAGATCGAGATCGTGTTCCAGCTCGGGATCCGCTCGCGGCAGTACGCGAACAGGTCGGTGGTCAGGCGCATCGACGGCCCGGGCGGGTAGATGTAGTTCCCGCGCGCGATGTACTCCTTGAGGATGTCGTTCTGGGTCGTGCCGCGCAGCGCCCGGGCGGGGACGCCCTGCTCCTGCGCCACCAGCTCGTACATGCACAGGAGCACGCTCGCCGGGGCGTTGATCGTCATCGAGGTCGAGACCCCGTCGAGCGGGATCCCGTCGAACGCGGTCCGCATGTCCTCGAGGGTGTCGATCGCCACGCCGGTGCGGCCGACCTCGCCCAGCGAGCGCGGGTCGTCGGAGTCCAGGCCCAGCTGGGTCGGCAGGTCGAAGGCCATCGAGAGACCGGTCGAGCCGTGCTCGAGCAGGTACTTGAAGCGCGCGTTGGACTCGCGCGCCGAGGCGTAGCCGGCGTACTGGCGCATGGTCCACAGGCGGCCGCGGTAGCCCTCGGCGCGGATCCCGCGCGTGAACGGGTACTCGCCGGGGTCCTCGAGCGGCTCGGCGTCCGGCGCCCGCCGGTAGACGCGCTCGACCTCGATCCCCGAGTCGGTGAAGCGGCGTGGATCCTCGGGCCCGACGAGGGGCGCGATCGCGTGCTCCTCGCCGGCTCGGTGCGTGCTCGCCACCGCCCTAGGATAACCGCGTCAGCGCGACCATCTAGGCTGCGTGGTCGTGGCGACTAGTCTGGTGACGGGTGGTGCGGGGTTTCTGGGGTCGCATCTGTGTGATGCGTTGTTGGCGCGGGGGGATCGGGTGATCTGCGTGGACAACCTGGAGACGGGGTCGCTGGTGAACGTCGCGCATATTCGCGATCCGGCGTTCCGGGCGTTGAATGTGGACATCATCGAGCCGTACTTCGTGGATGAGCCGGTGGATCTGGTGTTCCATCTGGCGTCGCCGGCGTCGCCGATCGACTATCAGCGGTTGCCGTTGCACACGTTGAAGGTGGGTTCCTACGGGACGCATCACACGTTGGGGTTGGCGAAGGAGCATCGCGCGCGGTTCCTGCTGGCGTCGACGTCGGAGGTGTATGGCGATCCGGCGGAGCATCCGCAGCGGGAGTCCTATTGGGGGCATGTGAACCCGATCGGGCCGCGTGGGGTCTATGACGAGGCGAAGCGCTATGCGGAGGCGCTGACCATGGCCTATCACCGCCAGCAGGGGGTGGATACGGCGATCGTGCGGATCTTTAACACGTATGGGCCGCGGATGCGTCCGCACGATGGGCGGGCGATTCCGACGTTCTGCCGGCAGGCGATCGCGGGGCTGCCGATCACGGTGTTCGGGGATGGGTCGCAGACGCGGTCGTTCTGCTACGTGTCGGATCTCGTGGCGGGGCTGATTGCGTTGATGGATTCCGGGTATCACGAGCCGGTCAACATCGGCAACCCGGACGAGTTCACGCTGCTCGCGCTCGCGCGGGCGGTGATCGAGGCGTCGGGGTCCTCGAGCGAGATCGTGTTCGCGGAGCTGCCGGTCGACGACCCCCGCCAGCGCCGCCCCGACATCACCCTCGCCCGCACCCTCCTGCACTGGGAGCCCACGATCCCCCTCACCACCGGCCTGCGCCAGACCATCGACACGCTGCGGTGAGCCCCTGCGCGCCGCGCAGGGCGCCGTGCACGCCCGCGGCGATCGCTGGCGGAGCGCCGCAACATATGGGAGAGTGAGGCGTTGAAAACAAGCGAGATGCCCAGTTCACGGCCGATCATCCGCGTGCTCCCCGATCCGCAGAACGACGAGCCGGCGGTCGTGCATGCGCTCGAGCGCGCCGAGCCGATCATGCTCCCGGAGCGCGACGTGCGCGCCAAGTGCCCGCCGATGCTCTCGTTCCTGCTGCGCTGGGCGACCATGCGCCGCTTCGCCCGGGTCATCGCCCTGGTCGCGCTCGACGTCGCCGGGGTCTTCCTGGCGATCTTCACGGCGCTCCTGCTCAAGGACCTCGTCAAGGGCGTGGGCAGCGCGGCGGGCGCCTTCCAGCAGACGCGGGACATCGTGGCCTTCGCGTGCCTGGTCACGGTCCTCCTCTTCGCGCGCTCGGACATGTACGCCGACCGCGGCGAGCGGCCCGGGTTCGCCCGGATCCTCGCGACCCTCTTCGAGGTCACGGTCGTCGCGCTGCTCTTCGCCGTGATCAGCGGCGTGGGCGCGCGCTACTTCAACTCGTACTACCTGTTCTACGGCTCGTTCTTCTTCGCGCTCGTCTACGTCGGCACGTTCCGCTACCTCTACGAGGCCGCGTCCGGGGTGCTGCTGCGCGCGGCCGGCTACCGGCGCCGCGCCCTGCTCGTCGGCTCGAGCGAGACCGTCGAGGCGGCGGGGCGCGCGCTCGGCGCGGGACCGCACCCGGCGGTCGAGGTCGTGGGTTCGCTGACCCTCCCCGAGCGCGGCGAGCGCGGCGGCGGCGCGCTCGGCATGCTCGCCCAGATCGCCGCGCGCCTTGACCACCTGCGCGTCGACGAGATCGTGATCGCCGACCCCGACGTGCCCGAGGACGAGCTCCTGGAGCTCGTCGACATCGCCCACGCCCGCGGTGTCCGCGTGCGGATCGCGCCCTCGACCATGGAGGTCCTCGTCCACCGCGCCGAGTTCGTCCCCGGTCAGTCGGTGCCGCTCTTCGAGCTGCGCCCGCCGGTCTTCGAGGGCCTCGACTTCGTCCTCAAGCGCACCTTCGACGTGACCGTCGCCACCCTCGGGCTGATCGTGCTCAGCCCGCTGCTGCTCGTCATCTCGCTCGCCGTCAAGCTCAGCTCGCGCGGGCCGATGCTCTACCGCTCGATGCGCCCCGGCATGGGCGGCGTGCCCTTCCCGTGCCTGAAGTTCCGCACGATGGTCGTGGGCGCCGATCAGACCGAGCTCGAGCCGCGCAACGAGGCCAGCGGCGCGCTCTTCAAGATCCGCTCCGATCCCCGCGTGACCGGCGTCGGGCGCCTGCTGCGGCGCTACTCGCTGGACGAGCTGCCGCAGCTGATCAACGTGCTGCGCGGCCAGATGTCGCTGGTCGGGCCGCGCCCGCTGCCCCAGCGCGACTTCGACCAGCTCGAGGACTGGCACAAGAAGCGCTACATGGTGATGCCCGGGATGACCGGGCTGTGGCAGGTCTCCGGCCGCGCCGAGCTCGACTTCGACGACCTCGTCCGGCTCGACTTCCTCTACCTCGAGCGCTGGTCGGTGTTCCTCGACCTGACGATCCTGGTCAAAACACTCCCCGCGGTAATCTGGGGGCGCGGCGCGTTTTGAGCTGCGCCTCGGCGCGGGCGGCGGCATAGGTGGCCCAGGTCGCGCGCGCGGCGTCGGCCCAGGTCCAGGCGGGCGGCGCGGGGGCCGGTCGCGTGGCGTGCAGGCCGGCCTCGAGGAGGCCCTCCATGTCGCCGAGCTCGACGAACGTCGCGCGCTCGCCGAGCACCTCGCGCAGCGCCGCCGCCTGGCAGGCGGCGACGGGGGTGCCGCATGCCAGCGCCTCGACGGCGGGCAGCCCGAACCCCTCGTCGTCGGAGGGGAACACGAGCGCATGCGCGCCGGTGTAGATCGCGGCCAGCTCGTCGTCGGAGACCTGGCCGGTGACGGTCACGTCGGGCAGCTCGTGCGCCCAGGGGCGCGCCGGGCCGACGAGCACGAGCGGCATCCGCCGCGGCGCGGCGGCGAGCGCGGCGACGCGCTTGCGCGGCTCGGGGTGCAGCAGCCCGCCGACCCACAGGAGGTACTCGGCGGGCAGGTGGTAGCGCGCGCGCACGGCGGCGATCTCCGGTTCGCCGCGCGGGTACATGACCGGCGCGGGCGCCTCGGCGATCACCGAGATCCGCTCCGCGTCGATGTCGAGCCGCTCCTGCACGTCGGCCGCGACGGCGTGCGTGGGGACGATCACCCGCTGGGCGTGCTGGACGGCCAGGTAGCGCAGCCGGAAGCGCATCGCGGCCCGCAGATACTCGCCGCGGCGCTTGAGGTTGGCGACGTCGTGCAGGGTGACGACCATCGGGCACGGTGAGCGCAGGAGCGCACCCTCGAGCCAGGGGCTGTGGTAGACGTCGGCCCGCCGCGGTTGCGCCGTCTCGATGACCGTGCCGTCCGCCGCTGCCGTCTCGCGCAGCGCCTCGAGCAGGCAACGCACGTAGCGCCCGATGCCCCGGGGGTCTCCCTGCGCACGGCTATCGAACGCGACCCTCACTCTCGTATCCTCCGCCGCGCCGTCGGACCGGCCCTCCTGCCGCCCCGTCGGAGTGTTGTGCGCACTGTACACATCGAGCGGTGCCCCGCGGCGGAGATTCCTCCCCGGCGGCTGCGCGCGGTTAGATTCTCCGAGCGGTGGAGTACTTCGACCGTCTGTGGACCGGGCTCGGCGACGTGCGGCCCGAGCGCTTCGAGCTGCGCCGCGACTTCCTGCTCGGGCAGCTCGCGCCGGGTGGGCGCGTGCTCGACGTCGGGTGCGGCGACGGCGCGTTCTGCGCCGCGCTCGCGGCCGCCGGGCACCGCCCGGTCGGCGTCGACGTCGCCGCCGAGGCGGTGCGCCGCGCGGGCGAGCGCCATCCCGCGCTCGAGTTCGCGCTGTCGGGCGAGAGCGCGCTCCCGTTCGCCGAGGGGTGCTTCGAGGCGGCGTGGCTGGGGGAGGTGATCGAGCACCTTCGCGACGGCCTGGGGCTGCTCGACGAGGTGGGCCGGGTTCTCGTGCCGGGGGGGCGGCTCATTGCCTCGGTACCCGATCACCCCGCGCTGCTACGCCTGCGGCTGGGCGTCTCCCGGCGCGCCTTCGAGGCGCATTTCGAGCCGCGCGCCGATCACCTGCGGTTCTTCACCCGCGGATCGCTGCGGGCGCTCCTGGAGGCCGCGGGCTTCGAGGCGTTCACGGCCCGCGCGCGGGCCGGGCACCTGCTGGTCAGTGCGCGAGCGGCTCGTTGAGCTGCAGCGCCAGGCCGCCGGTGCTCTGCGGCACCGTCCAGATCTG
>Ga0307374_10015449_pt1 | contig 10266 bp, 6 predicted proteins | sample OX3MG_FD_202532 | JGI IMG/M metagenome (GOLD analysis project Ga0307374, IMG submission 202532) | Soil microbial communities from Risofladan, Vaasa, Finland - OX-3 | ecosystem: Environmental > Terrestrial > Soil > Coastal area > Acid sulfate soil | place: Finland: Risofladan, Vaasa | collected...
CCAGGAGACGCCGTCGCCCTTCACAGCCTACGGCGTCAAAGGCGGCGGCGAAGGCGGGCGCATGGTCGCGCCTCCGGCTGTCACCAGCGCCATCGAGGATGCCCTCAAGCCGTTCGGTGTGAAGATCGACGAAATGCCCATCACTCCGGAAAAGATCGTCCGCTGGGTCAAAGAGGCCCAGGCACGGCAGGGGACCTGACATTGGTGGATAATGTTTGTCATTGCCCACCGAACCCGATATCGTTACCGTAGGGGTGACGCCTGTCGTCGCCCGCGCCGCCATCGCGCACGAAAAGCATTAGCGAGGACGCATGGCGGGCGATGAGAGGCGTCACCCCTACATTCATGCGAAGACGGGAGTTGCTGCTTATGCTACTCAAGGATAAGGTCGCGGTTATTACCGGCGGTGGGCGCGGCATCGGACGCGCCATTGCGCTAGCTTATGCTCGCGAGGGAGCGCGGCTTGTCCTCGCCGCGCGTTCCGTTGAGGGGCTGGAAGAAACGCAACGCATGGTCGCCGATGAGGGAGGCAAGGCGCTGGTGGCGCCAACCGATATCAGCAATGTCGAGAGCGTTGCGGCGCTCGCGCAAAAAGCGAGCGAGCATTTTGGGCGCGTGGATATCCTGGTGAATAACAGTGGCATCGCGGGACCGACCGCGCCCCTGTGGGAGATCACGCCGGATGACTGGGATGTGACCTTCGCCGTGAACGTGAGGGGAACGTTTCTCTGCTGCCGCGCTTTTCTGCCTGCCATGATTGCACAGTCTTCCGGCAGCATCATTATAATCGGTTCGATGACCGGCAAGCGGCCTTTGATGGGACGCACGCCGTATTCCGCCAGCAAGCTCGCCCTTGTAGGGTTAGCGCGCACGCTGGCATGGGAGACCGGGCCGCATGGTATCCGCGTCAACGTCATCTCGCCCGGCCCCGTCGAGGGCGAGCGTATCGAGATGGTGATTCGCAAGCAGGCCGAGGTGAAGGGCATCAGCATCAATGAGGCGCGCCTGGCATTCTTGCGCGATTCGCCGATGAATCGCCTGGTTCCGCCGCAGGACGTTGCTGCTGCCGCTGTCTTCCTGGCCTCTGAGCGAGCCAGTTCTATCACGGGTGAAGACCTGAACGTCTCAGCGGGCATCACCATGTATTGAGTTTCAGCACGTCCACCTATATAGCCAGTTCAAACGTGGAGGCATCGCAATGACTCGCTTGATCGATCTGTCACAGGAAATCTACCAGGGTATGTTTGTCTATCCAGGCCACCTCAAAACGGTGGTGTGGGAACATCATTCGCACGAAGAGACCAGGAAGAACTTCGAGGGCGGCTTCTCCTATCAATCTCGCGGATTGTTATTCAGCGATCACGGTCCAACACATGTGGACGCGCTGAGTCACCTCGACCCGCGCCCGGAGGCTCCTCCCATCGATCAGATGTCACTCGATATCTTTTACGGCCCGGCCACCTGCATCGATGTCTCACACAAGGAACCACAGACCTATATCACTGCCGACGACCTCGATAAAGCCGCCTCTCGTTCAGGCGTCGAGATTCTCAAGGGCGATATCTTGCTACTCTATACCGGCACCTACAATCGCTATCATGGCAGCAGGGAATATCTAAGCCAGTATCCCGGCCTGGACGAAGCTGGGAGTAACTGGCTGGTTGAACAAGGTATCAAGACCTTTGGCGTGGACTCGCCCAGCCCGGATAACCCCATCAGCCGTACCTACCCCTGCCATATGATGTGCCGGGCGCGTGGTATCACGCACTACGAGAATCTCGCCAATCTTGACCAGCTTGTGGGAAAACGTTTCACTTTTGCCGGCTTTCCCCTGCGCATCCGCAACGGCACAGGATCACCCGTGCGTGCTGTTGCCATTCTGGAGAGCTAACACGGGGCCAGCAGAGAGGAGAAGCCATGCCAGAGGTAGCGCTGTTGCCGGTTCCAGCGATCGCGCGCGAGACACACTACGGGAGAAGCGTTCTCGCTTATTCGCAACGCCCGCGCAATTTCAATGCCGTTGTCCAGCGCTCAGTCCAGGCCTTTCCTGAGAAAACGGCGCTGGTTTTCGAGGGGCGGCGCTGGAGCTATCGCCAGCTGTGGCAGGAAGCGCGCTCCTTCGCCGCTGCCATCCACCAGGATTACGGCATCGGACAGGGAGACCGCGTGGCTGTCCTGACGGGCAATCTTCCCGAATTCGCCATCGCCGCCATCGGTACCTCTCTGCTCGGCGCAATCCTGGTACCGCTCAATTCACGCCTGCGGGCGCAAGAACTGCACTATATGCTCGATAACTCCGGCAGCAGGGTTCTCGTCACCACTACGGAGCATTGGGAGCAACTCGTATCAGAGCGTGCCCGTCTGACAGAACTGCAAGGCGTTTTTTTGATCGATGAAGAAGCGCGGGCGAGCGGCGGAACCCGCCCCTGGCAGGAAGTCCTGCGTGGGAGTGTACCACCCCTGGTAGAGATAGACGCGGATAGCCCACTCTACCTCTGCTACACCTCCGGCACGACGGGTTTACCCAAAGGCGCGGTCTGCACGCATTTTAACCTCGTTCACACCCTGCTCAATTATGAACTGGTCAAAGGGCTGAAGGCAGATGACGTGACGCTGCTAGGCGTGCCGATTTTTCATATTACCGGGCTGGCCGCGCAGTTCGCGCAGTTTCTCTACCAGGGAGGCACGATTGTGCTGCAGCGCATGCCTTTCCGGGCGGGTCGCGCGCTGGAACTGATAGAGCAGGAGCGCGTGACGCACTTTTTCGGCGTGCCGACCATGTATATTATGCTGATGAACCACGCCGATTTCGACCGGCGTGATATCTCGTCCCTGCGCCTGGCCGCGTCGGGAGGCGCGCCCCTGCCGCCGGATGTCGCGCACGCCTGGGCGCAGAAGGCCCCAGAGGTCAAATTCCTGAACTTCTATGGCCTGACCGAAACCACCTCGCCCGCGACCTGCCTGCCAGACCGCTACAAGCTAGAGCGTCCCGGCTCGGCTGGTCTGCCGCTGCCCGTCACCGAACTGCAGGTCGTCAACGACGAGCGCGAGGCGCTGCCAGCCAACGAAATTGGGGAACTGGCGATACGCGGCCCGATGGTCTTTAAAGAATACTGGCGCAACGGGGAGGCTACACGCGAGGCATTTCTGGAGGATGGCTGGTTTCTAACAGGCGACATGGCGCGCATTGATCCCGGAGGCTTCGCCCACATCGTAGATCGTAAGAAGGACATGATTAGCCGCGCAGGTGAGAAAGTATACTGCGCCGAAGTTGAAAACGTGCTGTACAGCCATCCGTCTGTTCTAGAAGTCGCGGTAGTGGGCCAGCCGGACGCCTTCTATGGCGAGATCGTCAAGGCGGTAGTGGTGCAGCGCCCTGGCAAATCAATTGATGCCGACGAGGTGCGCGACTTCGTGGCACAGCGCCTGGCGAAGTTTAAGGTTCCCGCCCTTGTCGAAGTGCGGGACGAATTGCCGCGCAATCCAGGCGGCAAGGTCATGAAACATCTACTGAGAGGAAGATAACTATGGGATGCCTGGATATTCCAAACGAGACCGTTTTTACAATGGAGATGACCCCCATTAAATTTGGGCCGGGGTCTACCAGCGAAGTTGCCTATGATCTTAAACGCCTGGGCGTTCACCGCGCGCTGGTCGTGACCGATCCTGGCATCATGAAGCTCGGCTTGCCAGAGCGGGTACGCAGCCTGCTCGAAGAGGCCGACGTTCACGCGGATATCTATGATCACGTACATGTCGAGCCAACCGACCGCTCATTTGAGGAGATCGCAAACTTCGTAAGCGGGCGCGACTACGATGGCTTTGTGGGGATTGGAGGCGGCAGTAGCATCGACACAGCGAAATGGGCCAGCCTGTACTCCACCTACCCGGCTCCCCTGATGGACTACATCAATAAACCCATCGGAAAAGGGCTGCCCGTCCCTGGTCGGCTCAAGCCATTGGTGGCCCTGCCGACGACGGCGGGAACAGGCAGCGAGACGACGGCGGTAGCAGTGCTGGATGTCCTCTCACTCAAGATCAAGACCGGCATCTCTCATCGCTACCTGCGTCCCGCATTTGCTATCATCGACCCGCTCAATACTGTGACGCTGCCGCCGATGGCGACGGCCTACCCAGGATTTGATGTTCTCACGCACGCGCTTGAATCCTACACGAGTCGGCCCTATAATGCGCGCCCGCAGCATTCGCCTGAGGAGCGTCCGGTCTACGTCGGCAGCAATCCCATAAGCGATTTCTGGTGTGAGAAAGCGCTGGAATACCTGGGCCAGTACATGCGGCGCGCTGTACTCAACGGTATGGATGTAGAAGCGCGCACTTACATGGCGCTGGCGGCGACTTACGCGGGCATCGGCTTCGGCAACGCGGGTGTGCATGTCCCCCATGCCATTGCCTACCCGGTCGCCGGAATGGTGAAACACTTCTCGCCGCCCGACTATCCACGCGACGAACCGATGATTCCACATGGCCTCTCCGTCGTTGTGACCGCCCTGGCCACCTTTCGCTGGACCTACCCGGCCAATCCAGAGCGGCACCTGCGCGCGGCGCAACTGCTCGGCGCGCAGGTGAGTGGGCTGAACGAGGAGCAACAGCGCGAGATACTGCCGCGCACGCTGCTCGCGCTCATGCGCGATACCGGCATCGTGAACGGTCTTGCCGCGCTCGGCTTTGGAGAATCCGACGTACCTGCCCTGGTTGACGGCACACTCAAACAGCAGCGTCTACTGGTCAACTGTCCGAGAGCAGTTGGAGCGGAGGAGTTACGTGACATTATCCAACAGAGCTTTGCGTTCTGAGCGGCTCTGTTGTAAAAAGGGCGAGAATAGAATAAACTCTGATCATATGGCTTGACCACCAAGCTCCTGGGAGATATCTTGCCGATGGAGCACCAACTGAGTACTTCAAACGTCTCGCATCACGTTCATCAGATAGCTGAGCGCCGTGAGCAGGAGCTGGGCGACGAGCAACTCTCCTTCATCGAAGGATGCCCTGACCAATGGTACAAATTGCCTGAACCGGCTGCGCCTCTGACAGTCAGCCTTGATGGCGGATACGTTCAGGCACGCTCGAAGACGCAGCGCAAAGATGGATCGTTTGAAGTGATTGTAGGCAAAAGTGTCACAGGAGAAGGAAACGTTTTGCGCTATCTTTTCGCACCGATTCCTGCTAGAATGATTCCTGCTAGAATGATTATTATCTCAGGAATATCGGACAACTGGCCCGATTTCAAGCACGGTGAGCGACCATTTCAGCATGTCGCTTTTTATCGTTATCACAGGAATAAGGAGCAAGCGTATGGAGCAGACCATGATGAAAGAGCAGCCACTGAGCGAACTCGCGGCTGCATTTCTCAGCGACCTTGCCCATGCCAACCGCTCTCCACACACCTGTCACGCCTACGCAACGGACTTAGCGCAACTGTGTGCGTTCTATCACGGGCCAGTGAACGCGATGGCAGCGGAGGTCTTGCGGAACTTCTTCAGCTCGCACCTTCATCTCAGCCCTGCCACCAGAGCACGCAAGCAAGCCGCAGTCGCTCGCTTTCTCACATGGGCGCATCAGCACGACCTGCTCGACAGCAACCCGATGCTCAAGATTGAGCGGGTGAGGCTCGATCCGCCAGCACCGCGTGGCATGGAGCGTGACCAGATTGAACGCATCCTCGCTGGTATTCCCACTGAGTGTCTGCGCGACCGACTTTTCTTCCGACTACTCCTGGAAACCGGCCTGCGGTCGAGTGAAGGACTCTCCCTGTATGTGGAGGATATCGATCTCTCGCTCGACAATGAGCACCTGACCGTCGTGGGAAAGAGTGGCAAGAGACGAACAATTTTGCTCGACGATCCGCGCTTGGTGCAGCAGCTCCGGGCTTACCTGAAACGCATGGGCTACAAACACGGGCCGCTGTTCCGAGCCGCTGATACCGAAATACGAACGTGGCGTCGGAGAAACTCACAACGACCATAGAACGGTCGCCTTGTCTTGCACTTTTTAAGAGGAGAAAGTAGCACCCTGCTCTTTACGCATTTTATCAGAAGGCGGTGAATACGCATCGTGGGATCATTCTCGGCATCAGTCATGTGCCCGGTCTTTATTGGACGTGTACCCGAACGTGATGCACTCAATCGGCTCATTGATCAAACCAGAAGCGGACAGGGACAGGTCGCTCTCGTATGCGGTGAGGCAGGCGTTGGCAAATCGCGCCTGGTTGCTGAGGCAAAAGCCTATGCCGCAACCCAGGGGTTTCTTCTGCTGCAAGGAAATTGCTTTCCGACAGATCTTACCTATCCCTATGCACCGTTGCTTGACCTCTTGCGCTCCCTTCTGGCTTCCAACCCGGCAGAAACGCTCGCTGCCGCTGTAGAGGCCTTAGCTCGTGATAGCTTTCCTTTGCTCCCTGAACTGGTCCCTGACCAAACGATCCCACTCCCACGTCTTGAACCAGAACAAGAGAGACGCCGTCTTTTCGCGGTCCTGGCAACGTTCTTCATCCACCTGTCAGCCCACTCCCCAGTGCTTCTCATCGTTGAGGATGCGCACTGGAGTGACGACACCAGCCTGGATTTTCTCCACACACTGGCGCGGCGTTGTACGTCCCAGCCACTTCTGCTCCTGGTCACCTATCGCCATGATGAGACGCATCCACCGTTGAGAAGCTGGCTTGCACAGCTCAACCGCGAACGGCTCGTTCAGCAGATCCAGCTCGTACCTCTTTCGCGTAACGATGTCGATACGATGTTGTCAGCCATCTTTGATCAGCGGCATACGGCTTTCGACATGCGCCGCTTTCTGCACGGGGAACTCCTCGATGCTCTCTCTATTCTGACGGAAGGCAACCCCTTTTTCGTCGAAGAAACGCTCAGTTCCCTCATTGCCGCGGGTGACATTTTCTACATACAAGGGTACTGGAATCGCAAATCACTTCGTGAAGTCCACATTCCACGAAGCGTCCAAGATGCCGTACAACAGCGAACAGAGCGTTTGAGCCAGGAGGCCAGATACGTTTTAACACTGGCTGCCGTTGCTGGTCGGCATTTTGATTTTGCTCTCCTCCAGCGGCTCACCCGGTATGATGAGAACCAGCTCCTGCTGGCCATGAAAGAATTGGTCTCTACTCAACTCGTCATAGAAGAATCTGCCGAGCAGTTTGCATTTCGGCATGCATTGACGCGCCAGGCCATTTATACGCACCTCCTGACACGTGAGCGTACTGTGCTTCACCGGGCCATTGCTGAAACGATGGAGCAATTTCCTCCTGCCGCACTCGATGCGCACCTGGAGAACCTGGCCTACCATTTTTACCAGGCGAGAGCATGGCAGAAAGCAGTAGACTATGCACAGCGCGCTGGAGAAAAGGCGTTACGGCTGTACTCGCACCGTGCCGCCATCGACTATTTCACCTGGGCACTGGATGCAGCTGATCACTTGTTCTCTCCTCCTGCATCGGCTGTTTACCGCGCACGCGGACAAGCGTATGAAACGCTTGGTGAATTTGAACAGGCACAGCATGATTACACCTGGGCACTGGATGCAGCCCGCACAATGCATGACCGCTCGGCGGAATGGCAAAGTGTGATTGATCTTGGCTTTCTGTGGGCTGGACGTGATTATGCACAGGCAGAAACCTGGTTTCGTCAAGCGCTGGCTCTTTCGCAATCACTCAATGATCCGGCTCTGCATGCTCGTAGCCTCAACCGCATCGGCAACTGGCATCTGAATGTGGAGCAGACAGGCGAAGCGCTGCGCTACCACCAGGAGGCACTGGCCATTTTTCAGGAACTCCATGATGTGCGCGGAATCGCGGAGACGCTGGACCTGCTGGGCATGGTAAGCTATCTTGGTGGCGACTTGATCGGGGGCACGGCTTACTACCGAGAAGCCATCGCGCTCTTTGGTGAACTGGGTGACAGGCCTGGACTGACATCAAGCCTGGCAACAGGAACGCTGCGCGGTCCGACGTTTCAAACGGATACCATGGTCTCGGCGGCAAGTTTGGCCGAAGTATGCCAGGATGCTGAACAGGCGCTCAGGATTGCACGCGAGATTGGGCACCGCTCAGCCGAAGCCTATGCGCTCTTCCAGTTGGGCCTGTGCCTGGGGTCCCAGGGAGAGTACGGGCATGCACTGGCAGCAGCGCAGCAGAGTTTAGACATCGCAGAAGAGATCGAGCATCGCCAGTGGCAAACGGCTGCCCATACCATCCTGGGAGGAGTATATAACAGCCTGCTCGCACTTCCACAGGCGCGTGAACACTTTGTGCAAGCACTGGCACTAGCACACGAGATTGGCTCATTGTTCTGGACGCGCATTACGACGGGATACCTGGCATCAGTGGCTATCCTGCTGCATGACGATGCCCAGGCGGAAGAGGTGCTTCACGCCGCACTCAGTCCCGATACGCCTGTGCAAACGATGGCGCAGAGGATGGCTGGTTGTGCGTTTGTGGAACTCGCACTCGCACAGGGACATCCAACTCGCGCCTTAGAATTCATCGATCAGTTGATCGCATCCAGCGCACAAGGAGCCGAAGGACGAAGCAGCCTGCGCGTCTTGCAGCTGCGCGGAGAAGCTCTGGCAGCCTTGCAGCGGATAGAGGAAGCCGAAGCAGCATTCAAGGCAGCGCACGAGATCGCGATAGTGCAGGGTGTTCGGCCGGTGCAATGGCGCATGTGCGTTGCTCTTGGTAATCTCTATCAAACCCAGAGAAGAAACACTGAGGCTGAGCAGGCGTTTGCGACCGCCCGGGCGCTGATCGAAGAACTCGCTGTTACTATCGCTGATGAACCATTACGGGACAATTTCCTGCATCTGGCGACTGCCATGTTGCCTCATATACCTCTGCACTCCCCAAGCCGCAGCGTGAAGCAGGCATTCGGTGGGCTGACCGAACGCGAACGGGAAGTTGCCGTCTTGATTGCGCAAGGACAATCAAATCAGATCATTGCGGATACCCTGGTTGTCACCAAACGAACTGTCGAGACGCATATTGGCAATATCATGTTCAAGTTAGGCTGTACCTCGCGTACGCAGATTGCCGTATGGGCGGTCGAAACAGGTCTGGCGAGCAAAGCCGAATAAGTACAGCATCCTTTTGCTCTTCTACATGCTGTTCTGCCAATTATCTCCGTGTGCCATACGCAATCTCTCCGTGTTTACCACGATGATTTCGCATCACGATTTAGCTACAATGAGAGAGTCAGCCGGACAACCATTCCGACGCTGGCGATCTACTTCAAGTCACGACAAAAGAAAAGAGGAACGATCATGTCAACCATGCAAACTCGGTGACCTGGTCATGCACATTGATGGCGTGAAGCGCAGTATGGTCACCTGGCCGGGCTGGTCGGTGACAACCAGAATTGACACGTCGAATTACTGGCGCACCGTCTCGCGTGCGATTTCCTGCCATCGGACACAACTACCAGCCTATCACGTGTTGGAACATCTCACACAGGAGCAGCGCGAAACGTTGTGGAGCACCCAGTATTATTATAGAACCGCGCCGTAAAACCCCTGGCTTTCAAGCAGGGGATAGAAGGCGCGCCGCCCGCAGGCGGAACATACTTGACATACCGTTACCATAGTAGTATAATAACTCTATGGAACACGAAAAGCAGTCACAAAAGATGTCATTGTACATTTCGCTTACGTTGCTTGAGCGTATCCGCAAAAGTGCAAAGCGGCATCGACGATCATTCAATCAGGAAGTCTTATGGTTGGTAGAGCAAAGCCTTGAGAAACAGAAAGGAGATCAATCAGATGAGCCTCAAGAGCTCTAAATATCGCCTCTACCCAACCCGCAAGCAAGCTGAGAAACTGCAACTGACGCTTGACCGTACAAGAGAGTTGTACAACGCCGCGCTACAGGAACGGCGCGATGCCTATGAGATCATCAAACGGCGTCCTGACTTCTATGATGCACAGGCGCGAAAGCAGGCGATACAGGCGCACAACATCACCTACTACAGTCAGGCCAACCAACTTCCTGAGATCAAAGACATCAGGCAAGAGTACAGAGACATCCATAGTCAGGTACTACAGGAGGTGCTACGCAAAGCAGACAAGACGTTCAAAGCGTTCTTTGCTCGCTGCAAACGCGGTGAGACACCTGGCTTTCCGCGCTACAAGGGACGTGACCGCTACAACAGCTTCACCTATCCACAGGGCGGCTACTCGCTCACCCACGATAGCAGGGTGTGTCTCTCGAAGATAGGCTCGATCAAGGTCAAGTTGCATCGTCCGCTCGAA
>Ga0307374_10015452_pt1 | contig 10265 bp, 9 predicted proteins | sample OX3MG_FD_202532 | JGI IMG/M metagenome (GOLD analysis project Ga0307374, IMG submission 202532) | Soil microbial communities from Risofladan, Vaasa, Finland - OX-3 | ecosystem: Environmental > Terrestrial > Soil > Coastal area > Acid sulfate soil | place: Finland: Risofladan, Vaasa | collected...
GGCATGGCGGCCGGAATCGCGAAAGAACTCGCCCATGGCGCAGGCGGCGTAGGGCGCGATGTACTGCATGGTGGCCGGCTCGGCGGCCGAGGCGACCACGACAATCGTGTTGTCCATGGCGCCGAAATCGGTAAGCGACTTGACGAGCTGGGCGACCGTCGACCGTTTCTGGCCGATGGCGCAATAGATCGAGATGATGCCGCTGTTGCGCTGGTTGAGAATGGTATCGAGGATGATGGCGGTCTTGCCGGTCTGGCGGTCGCCGATGATGAGCTCGCGCTGGCCGCGGCCGATGGGAATCATCGAATCGATCGCCTTGATCCCGGTTTGCAGCGGCTCCTGGACCGACTGGCGATCGATCACGCCCGGCGCGATGCGCTCGAGCGGAAAGCGCTGTTCGGAAGCGATCGGCCCATTTTCGTCGAGCGGCTGGCCGATTGGATTGACGACGCGCCCGATCAGGCCATCGCCCACCGGCACGGACATGATGGTGCGGGTGCGGCGGACGGTGTCGCCCTCTTTGACGGCGGTGTACTCGCCGAGCAGCACGGCGCCCACCTGGTCCTCTTCGAGGTTGAGGGCGATGCCGAAGACGTCGTGGGGGAACTGAAGCATCTCGCCCATCATGACCTTTTCCAGGCCGTGGATGCGCGCGATGCCGTCGCCGACCGATAGCACCGAGCCGACTTCTTCGACCGCAACCGACTGCTGATAATTTTCAATCTGCTCGCGCAGGATATTCGCTATTTCGTCAGCTTTAAGAGTCGCCATGTTTCGTTGTCTTGTCCCTTTTCCCTTCTTATCGATGGCCTGCGGCCATGCGCGCGCGGAGGTGATCGAGACTGCTGCGCACCGAGCCATCCCAGATGGTCGATCCGATCCTAACTTGAACGCCACCGATCAGTTCCGGCTCGACCCGGTAGCTGGGCACGATTCGCTTGCCGGTGCGCCGCTCGAGGGCGGACACCAGCGCCTGCTTTTCATCGCCGGACAGATCGCGGGAGGCGGCAATTTCCGCGTCGAGAATGCCGAGCCGCACGTTGAGTTCCTGCCCAAAGGCCTCACCGATCGCGCCAAGCAGCCCGACGCGGCGGTGATCGACGACGAGATACAGAAAATTTCGCAGAGCCTGGCTGGCCCCCATCCGTTCGACCAGCTTGGCAATCACGGACCGTTTCGCCGATGGCGGAACGGCCGGGCTGATCAGGAAATTCCGCAAATCGCCCGATTCAGCCATCATCTTGAGGAAGTCGTTCAGCTCCCGGCGAATCGGCTCGGGACGCCCCTCGGCCATCGCGACGTCGGCCAGGGCTTCGCCGTAGCTGCGTTCGGGCGTCACAGTGCCCCTCCGGCCCGGCCCAGCGCATCGACGAACCGGCCGACCAGCCGGGCGTCGAGCTCGGGGGTAAGCCGACCCATCACCCGGGCACGAGCGTATTCGATGGTCTTATCAATTGCCATTTCGCACAACCGGTTCGCCGCGGCCAGTTCGGCGGACGCGATTTCCGCTTCGGCCGCGCGCTCAATGCGCTCGGCCTCTTCCCGCGCCCGGGCACGAATGCGCACGGCTTCCGCCGCTGAATCCAGGCGCGCCCGGTCCCGCATTTCGGTGGTTTCGCGCTCGATGGCGGCCAGTTTCTCTTCGGCGGCCTGCAGACGGGCTTGGGCCTGCTGGCGGGTCGCTTCCGCTTCGGCGATAAAGGCGGCGATCCGTTCGGCGCGGCTCTTGAAAACATTCTTCAGCCGGCGCCAGACCCACCATCCGCCCAAGCCGAAAACGAAAGCGAAATTCAGCCAGCGGAAAACCGTCTGGGTGGTTGCCGTGGCTGGCGCGGACTGAGCCGCTCCGGCGACGGGAACCAGCAGCAGAAGGGCGGCAGCGCCGGCAGCCAGTTCGAGCGCCAGCCGGAAGGGCGCTTTTGGCGAACGGAGGCGCATCAGACCTCCCCCGCCGACATTTGAACCGGGTTCGTTTCGCCCAGCACGGCGCGGGCGGCTTCTTCGGCCAGGCGGTGGCTTTCCCGTTCGACCTCGCCAAGCGCGGCAGCCAGGTCGGTTTCCAGGCGCTCTTTGGCCTGGCGGACTCGCCCGGCGGCGCGGGCGCGATTCTCGTGCAGCAGGGCGGCCCTTTCGTCGAGCACGGAGCGGCGGGCCGCTTCCTGCTCGCTGTAAATCTCGGTGCGGACAGTGTCGAGGGCGCGGTGGTAGGAGCCCATTTTCTCCTGCGCCAGGCCGTCGAGGCGGGCCGCGTCGCTTTTGGCGCCTTCGGTGCGCGCGGCGCGCTCGGCCAGCACCTGATTGATTGGCCGGAAGAAAACAGCCTGCGCAAACAGATAGAAAATAAAGACAATGATAGTGGTTGGCAGCGCTGAGATGACCAGGTTCAATATTTCGCGCAGTACGTCCACAGTTCCACCCCTATCGGCGGTGCCCTTCTCGGAATAGTTTAGAAGACCGGGATAAATAAAAGGGAAAGTTATAACATTCGAACCCGGAAGCGTCAACGCCCAGCTGGTCTGGCCGGCCGGCTTGCGTGTCCCCGTTCCGGTTGGGTATACTGACCAGGACTGGAAACCTGTCGAATTCTTCGGTGGGCGAAAGCCCACTTTTTTGTTGCTCCGGACGAGGCGTGGACCTGGCTAGGATCCGTGAAGCTGCCGAGCGGGTGGGAAGCTCGGAGGGCGTAGAAGTCGTAGACGTCGAATGGAAGCAGGGGCGTCAGCGACTGTTGCGGGTTTATATCGACAAGCCGGCGGGGGTTACCCACGGCGATTGCCAGCGCGTCAGCGAGCAACTCAGTGTGCTCCTGGATGTAGAGGAACTGGTGCCCGGGCCCGGTTACGTTCTAGAGGTCAGTTCGCCGGGTCTTGATCGGAAGCTACGCAACCCAGCTGAATTCGAGCGATTCACCGGCCGCAAGGCCCGTATCAGTCTTGCCGAGCCGGTGGAGAATTCGACGTATCATGAGGGCCGGCTGGCTGGCGTGGGCGATGGCATGGTCCGGCTTGAGGTGAATGGCCGTGTTCTCCTCTTGCCGCTGGAACGGATTCGCAAGGCGAGCCTGATTGTAGAGTGGTAGGAGAGCGAAATGCCGCCGCTGCTGAACCAGACAATTGAACAGATCAGCCGCGAAAAGCACATCGATCCGTCGGTGATCGTTGCCGCTATCGAGGATGCGATGGTTGTCGCCGCGCGGAAGTACTATAAGACCGAGGAAGACATGCGCGGCCGCTACAATCCCGACAGCGGCCAGGTCGACGTCTTCGCCGTGCGGCAAGTTGTCGAGTCGGTTGCCGATCCTTTGCGCGAGATGTCGCTCGAAGATGCGCTCCGCCGCGACCCGCGCCTGGAAGTGGGCAACGAGGTCCTGATCCCCAGACCCACCGAACATCTGGGCCGGATCGCCGCGCAAACCGCCAAGCAGGTGATCTTGCAGAAGGTGCGCGAGGCCGAGCGCGACACCGTTTACAACGAATTCAACGGCCGCGTCGGCGAGCTGGTCAACTGCATCGTCAAGCGGATGGAAGGTCCCGAGGTCATCGTCGAACTGGGGCGGACCGAGGCGCGCATGCCACGCCGCGAGCAGTCCCGGGCCGAGACGTATAACATCGGCGACCGGCTGCGCGTGGTCATCAAGGCGGTTGATCGCGCCGGCAGAGGCCCCCAGATCGTCGTTTCCCGCGCCGACCCCGTGCTGGTGCAGCGCCTGTTCGAGATGGAAGTGCCGGAAATTTATGACGGCACGGTGCGCATCCGCGCCGCCGCGCGCGAGGCCGGCGAGCGCACGAAGATCGCCGTCGAAAGCCGCGACAAGGACGTCGACCCCGTCGGTGCCTGCGTGGGCATGAAAGGCATGCGGGTGCAGTCGATCATCCGAGAGCTGCGCGGCGAGAAGATCGACATCATCCCCTTTTCCGAGGATAGCGTCAGCTTTGCCCTCAAGTCCCTGAGCCCGGCCAAGGTGTCCCGCGTGCAGATCATCGATCCCGAGGAAAAGCGCCTCGAGGTTATTGTCGAGGACACCCAGCTCTCGCTGGCCATTGGCAAGAAGGGCCAGAATGTGCGCCTGGCCAGCAAGCTGATCGGCTGGAATATCGATATCAAGAGCGAGGAGGAGAAGCGCCGCGAGATCGAGCAGCAGATGACCGCCCTGACGACTCCCCTGACGCCGCTCGAGGAGTTGGCCGGGGTCGGCCCGAAAACAGTCGAACGCTTGCAAGCGCACGGCATCAGCGCCATCGAGCGCCTGGCGGACATGACGCCGGAACAGCTCATGGAAATTCCGGGTATCGGCGAAAAGATGGTGGAGAAGATTCGCGCCGCCGTCGCGAACTATTTCGAACGGCTCGAATCCGGCGCCCCGTTCCCGGAAGCCGCCCAAGCCGGGCAGGAAACCGACGAAATCGATGTCGATCCGGAGAATGAACCGTCCCTGGAGCCGGCCGAAGCGGCTGCTGAATTCCCCGATAATCCCGATAACCCCGATAACGGCGTCGAACCGGTTGAAGAGTCCGAATCCGTACCCGCGCCGGAGGCCGGCGCACAGTCCGAACCCGTCGCGCCTGTTGCGTCCCCGGAAGGGGAAGCGCCAAGCGAGAACGACTCCGCGCAGGCGTCGGGATCTTACGAGCAGGAGAAGGTATAAAGGGTGAGCGAAACGCATCATCAGATCCGCATCAATGAACTGGCTCGCGAACTGGAAGTCAAAGCGAAAGTGATTGTCGAACTGCTTCCCGAAGTGGGCCTCACGGAAAAGAAAACGCATTCCAGTTCCATTGACGAAGCCATCGCGGAGAAGGTGCGTCAGCACTTCCGTAAGGCTTCCCAGGCAGAGCAGGAGAGCGAACGCTCTGTCGTGGAAGCCAGGAAAGCCCCAACCGAAATGCCGAGCGCACCGATCGCCACACAAGCCCCGCCACCGCCTGCCCCTCCACCGGCCGTGCGTGAAACTGCCCCGCCCGTGTCGGCAGCCGAGGCCCCGGTCCATGCGCCGGCGCCGTCAGGCGCCGCCGTCAGGCCGCCTTCCGTGCCGGTCTCGCCCGCTGCTCTTCCGGCCCCTGTGTCCGCAGCGCCCCGGCCGGCCGCCGGTGTTGCTCCCGGGCAGCCGCCCAAAACAGGTGTGCCACCCGCTACCCCGCCCGCGCCCAAGCCAGGCACGCAACCCTTGGTCAGCCGGCCAGGCGCCCCTGTGCAGCGTCCGATGCATCCGACTTCCACGTACGCCCCGGGGAAACCACCCTTTATCCCGCAGCGCCCTACCGGTCCCGGAATGAGGCCCGGCGCGCCTGGCGCGCGCCCGCCGCAGCTTTCCGGCCGTCCGGCGCCGACGGGGCCACGCCCATCCGGTCCCGGGCGGCCTGGAGAACCTAGCCGTCCCGGCATGAGGCCCGGGGGAAGAGGTGTGCGTCCGCCAACCGGACGCACGCCGGGCAATCTGCCGCCCAAGCCCGAGCCGGGCAAGCCGATCTATGTCCGCAAGCCGGAACAGCGAACCCGTCCCTTGGTGGACAAGCGATTCGAGGAGGGTGAGCGGAAACTGCACCCGGTTCGCACGCGCGTGCCGGAAACCGCGCGCCGCACCGCTCCGGCCGAGCGTCCGCCGGTTCTTCGCGAGCATCGCGATATCACAATCACCGAAGGCGTGACCGTGCGCGAGCTGGCCCAGAAGCTCGATCTGCGGGCCAAGGATCTGCTGAAGGAACTGGTCGAAGGCGGCATTTTCGCCACGATCAATCAGGTGATGGATGTGCCGACGGCGACCAAGCTCGCCGCCCAGTTCAACGCGACCGTCACGGCCATCCCCTTCGAGGAACAGCTCGTCGAAGAGGAGGTGCAGGAATCCAAGCCGGAAGACCTCAAGCCGCGCGCTCCGGTCGTCACCGTGATGGGGCATGTCGATCACGGCAAGACGAGCCTGCTCGACACGATTCGCCAGACGAAGGTTGCCGCGGGGGAAGCCGGCGGCATCACCCAGCATATCGGCGCCTACCATGTTCAGCTGGACGGCAAGCGCGTGGTCTTCATTGACACGCCGGGCCACGAGGCATTTACCCGCATGCGGGCGCGCGGGGCCGGCGTTACGGACATTGTCGTTCTGGTCGTTGCCGCCGACGACGGCGTGATGCCGCAGACGCGCGAGGCGATCGACCATGCGCGCGCCGCCAAGGTTCCCATCGTCGTCGCCGTCAACAAGATCGACAAGCCCGACGCCCAGCCCGAGCGCGTCAAGCGTCAGCTGTCCGATGTCGGCCTGATGCCCGAGGAGTGGGGCGGGGACACGGTCTTCGTTGAAGTTTCCGCCAAGACCGGCCAAAACGTCGACAAGCTGCTCGAAATGATCGCCCTGGTCGGCGAACTGCGCGAGCTCAAGGCCAATCCGGACGCTTCGGCCTCGGGCGTTGTTCTGGAATCCCGCATCGACAAGGGACGCGGGCCGGTCGCCACGTTGCTGGTGCGGAACGGCACCTTGCACGTCGGCGATTCCTTCATCTGCGGCGCGGTATACGGAAAAGTGCGCGCGATGTATGACGACCACGGCCAGCCGGTCAAGCGCGCCGAACCCTCGACCCCGGTGGAAATCCTGGGCCTGCAAGGCGTGCCCGAAGCGGGTGACCGCCTGCTGGTTGCCGACGAAGCCAAGGCCCGCCACATCTCCGATTACCGGCTCGCGAATCTGCGCGAAGCCTCCCTGGCCCGCACCGCCGGCGCCCGGCTCACCCTCGATCAGCTCCAGGAACAGCTGCGGGCCGGCGAAATCAAGGAGTTGCCGATCGTCATCAAGGCCGACGTGCAGGGATCGGTGGAAGTCCTCGCCGAAATGCTTCCGAAACTCTCGACCGACAAGGTGAAGCTCGACATCATCCACTCGTCCGTTGGCGCGGTGTCGGAATCCGACGTTCTTCTGGGTACCGCTTCGAAGGCCGTCATCGTCGCCTTCAACGTCCGGCCCGATCGCAAGGCGGTTGAGCTTGCCCAGCGCGAAAACGTCGAAATTCGTTCCTACACGGTGATCTACGAGCTGATCGACGACATGAAGAAGTTGATGACCGGCCTGCTCGAGCCGGTCTTTAAGGAAACGGTTCTGGGCCGCGCCGAGGTCCGCGATACATTCCGGGTCAAGGGCGTGGGCATGATTGCCGGCTGCCGTGTGCTCGACGGCCTGGTCCGCCGGGACGCCGATGTGCGCGTCGTGCGCGACGGCGCGGTGATCTACTCCGGCAAGGTGCAGTCTCTGCGCCGGTTCAAGGAAGATGTGACCGAGGTTCGCGGCGGATTCGAGTGCGGTGCGGGCATATCGAATTTCAACGACGTGAAGGTCGGAGACGTTTTGGAGTGCTTCACGGTCGAGAAGATTATCGCCGCCCAGGCGACGGCCTAGCCCTTGCGAGTGGCAGATGCCCATCGGCTGCCTGACGCTGGAAATCCATCTTTCCGAATCGCGTTCGCTGAAGGATAAGAGGCAGGTGATGCGCAGCCTGAAGGACCGGCTCCGTCACCGATTCAACGTCTCCGTGGCCGAACTCGACGGGCAGGATACGTGGCAGAGTGCCGTCGTGGGCATCGTGGCCATTTCCGCCGACGCCGGCTATTTGGAAAAAGCCCTGCAGGCGGCACTGGAAGAATCCGAACTCATCTTGGGCCGCGGCCTGGTCGGTCACGACACCGAACTCTTTTAGCGGCCCTCGCCGAGGATGCAATGCCCGGACACCATCGGGAGCGGCTGGTTGAAGAGATGCGTCAGGAAATCGAGGCGATGCTCGCCGGCGAGTTGAAGGATCCGCGGCTGACCCCGACGATTTTCGTGAGCGAAGTGCGCCTGGGCCCCGACCGGGGGCAAGCGAAAGTATTCGTCTCGGTGCAGGGGACCGAGGCGGAACGCGCCGCGGTGATCAATGCCCTCGAAGCCGCCGCCGGTTTCATTCGTTTCGAGCTGGCCGAACGGCTCCAGCTCCGCCGCAGTCCCCGGCTCGAATTCATGATCGACCGTTCGGCCGAATACGGCGCTCGCATCGAGGAGTTGCTGCGCCAGGAGAAGAGAACGCCCGACCACTAGGGCGCGATGGGACGAGGACACGCGCGGCGAAATCGAATATGTCGAAACCGACTCCAGCGCCTTCGCTCGAAGGCGCCTTAATTGTCAATAAACCCGCCGGCCGCACATCTCACGATGTGGTGGAAGCCATGCGTCGCCTGGTTGGTTTCCGGCGTATCGGCCATCTCGGCACGCTGGACCCGATCGCCACGGGCGTGCTGGTCCTTGTGCTGGGCCGGGCCACGCGCCTGGCGCAATTCTATTCGGGCCGCCGCAAACGATACCTGTGCACGGTCCGGTTCGGCTTCGCCACCGACACCTACGACGCCGCCGGCGCCGCGCTCGGTCCTGACGCGGCCCCCGCGCTCACGCCCGAGATCCTCGAGGGGCTGGCCGCGCCCCTGGTCGGCCGAATCCAGCAGACCCCGCCGCCCTATTCGGCGAAGAAAATTCACGGCCGTCCGGCCCACGAACTGGCCCGGAAGAACAAGCCCGTTGAGCTGAAGCCGGTGGAAGTCGATGTCTACGAGCTGCGCCTGATCGGAATCGATGGCTGCTCGGCCCGCTTTTCGATCGAGTGCGGGCCCGGCACCTACGTCCGCTCGCTCGCCCATGACATGGGCCGCGCGCTGGGCACCGGCGCCCACGTTTCGGAGATCACCCGCACGGCGGTCGGTGAATTCAGCCTCGATCAGGCGCTCTCGCTCGAGGAAGTGGCGGCGATCCATGCCGCCGGCCGCCTGGCCGAGCGCGTCATTCCCCTGGAAGGGTTGCTCGCCGATCTGCCGAAGGTCCGCGTGCTTCCGGTCGTCGAGCGCCGCATCCGCCACGGCAGCCGCTTCACCGTTCCCGATTCGCAGGTCCAGCCCAGCGTGGTCCAGGCCAGCCAGTTCGTTCCGGCCCATCTCGACGCCGACCGCTGGAAGCCGGCGCGGGTGCGCATCTTCAATCGCGAGGAAAAACTGATTGCCGTTGCGCAGCCGGTTGTTCCGCGCGTCTATCAGCCCGTCGTTGTTCTCGAGGCTGAATCGCAGTCCTGGCGGCGCTCGCAGGACCTTGCCCGTCACCCTCGCACGCTAAATCGTAAAAAATAAGAGGAATTCTTCGCCTTGGCGACGGCCCATCCGATGCCCGCCGCCGTTTTTTTTCTTGGGGATCAGAAGGGCCGGCGAAGCCCCGGCCCCGCGGGCACTGCGGGAGAGGGCGGGAGGGCAGGTGGCAACGGACCCCTTGGCCGGGAAGGCGCCGGCGCGGCCGGAGAGAGGGGGAGCGCGGGAGGGGGAAAAACAGGGGTTGGGCCTTGGCCGCCGCCGATGCCGGCAAAGAGGGTTTCGGATTTGTGTTTGGGCATGCGGATCAGGCGCGGCCGCACGACGATAACCAGTTCCTCCCGCTGGTTCGAGCGGTTGCGCGCGGCGAGCGGGGCGAGGCCGGGCCAGCCGGTCAGCGTGAGCGATTCCTGCGGGTTGAGAAAGCTGACGAGCAGGGTCGGTTGGCCCTCTTTTACGCGAACCACTTGTTGGATGGTCCGGTTGGTGATGACGGGAATGCCGTTGACGCTTTGCGGAGTGAGGCCGTGGATTTCGACGTTCATTTTCAGCGTGACTTCGCCGTCGGGATGCAGGCGCGGCGTGACGGTGACCTTCAGCCCGATGTCGATGTACTGAACGCCGGGAAAAGCGGACAGGCCGGTGCCGGTGAGCGCCGTCGAAGAAGGAACCAGATTGATGTCGTTATAGATTACCGAGACGTTGTTGCCGCCCTGATTCGCAACGGCCAGGTCGGCAAAGCCGTTCTGATCGAAATCGGCGGAGGCGAGCGCATCGGGACTGGCGCCGGTCGCGAGCGTCAGGCCGGTGTTGAAGGCCCCCTGCCCATTGTTGAGTAAAACGGAAACCGTATTGTCGTTCTCGTTGGCGACGGCCAGATCGGGGAATCCATTCAGATTGAAATCGGCGGCCAGAATCGCCGACGGGGCCTGGCCGGTCTGGAAATTGATGGCCGGCTGGAACGTGGCGTCGCCTTTGCCCAAAAGAATCGAGATCGTGTTATCGGCTTGATTGGCGACGGCGAGATCGATGTTGCCGTCGTTGTTGAAGTCGGCGGCGGCCACCGCGACGGGTGTTTTCCCTGTCGCGAAGGTTCCTCCTCGCTGAAAGGTGCCGTCGCCGGCGCCGGTCAGGATCATCACGTTGTCGTCCCCCTGATCGACGACGGCGAGATCTTCCTTCCG
>Ga0307374_10015453_pt1 | contig 10265 bp, 10 predicted proteins | sample OX3MG_FD_202532 | JGI IMG/M metagenome (GOLD analysis project Ga0307374, IMG submission 202532) | Soil microbial communities from Risofladan, Vaasa, Finland - OX-3 | ecosystem: Environmental > Terrestrial > Soil > Coastal area > Acid sulfate soil | place: Finland: Risofladan, Vaasa | collected...
GCTGCGTATGAAAAATCTCGTCGTCAACGCATAATTCTATGGCAACCGAATTTGTCACCGCCGTCGGGCGCCGTAAGACCGCAATCGCAAGTGTGCGTATTAAGAAAGCCGCGAAAACTGGTCTCATGGTCAACGGCAAGAACCCAAAGGACTATTTCAAGACAGATGAGCGTGTTAAGATTGCAGAGGAGGCACTCGCTAGGGCTGAGAGTACCGAGACGTATGCCGTTTCGGCATACGTCTCTGGTGGTGGCATCGCCGCGCAAGCGGGAGCGGTTCGTCATGCCATCAGCCGTGCCCTTATCAAAGCGGAACCGAACACTCGCAAGGCGCTTAAGGCCGCGACTTTTCTTAAGCGCGATCCGCGTGCTAAGGAACGCAAGAAGCCAGGGCTTGTTAAAGCCCGTAAGGCCAAGCAATGGTCGAAACGCTAGAGAGGCAAACTACGTGAACCGAACTCACTCGAAGGATGGAATGAATCAACATTCCTCTTGTCAGATTTTTATTGGATAAGCAAAGGTTTGATAGATAAGTCAGGGTTTGAGAAAATTAATATAGCTTTATATAATTTTCTCGCCGTAGCTCTTTGACTCATGGAAGATCTTCGTGCATAGTGGAAACATGGATGAACAAGACGATGTTGTCATGGAACCAGAGCACAGCGAAGATATAGAAGAAGGGAGGCCAGAGGATAAAATCGCCAAAATGCGCGAAGACCTCTCAAGTTGCCGGCAGGAAAAACAGGAATATATGGACGGCTGGCAGAGAGCCAAGGCCGATTATGTGAATCTACTGAAACGGGTTGAGGGAGACACCAAAGCGTCGAAATTAAAGGGGAAGATGGAGGCAATTGAAACACTCCTGCCGGCATTTGACGCGCTGGAGCGCGCGAAGGAGCACGGCGAAGTCCCCGAAGGATTCCTCGCCATTGCCAGACAACTAGAAAGTGCATTCGCCTCGCTTGGGCTTGAAGCGGTCGGTAGTGTTGGTGAACCGTTCAACCCGGCGTTCCACGAGGCGCTCGGGCAGGACGTATCTGATGACAGAGGGGTCGACGACACGATCACCGTGGTGCTAGAAAAAGGGTGGAAGATTGGTGAAAGCATTATTCGTCCAGCGAAAGTTCGCGTTGGGCACTTTACACACACAGAGCAAGAAGCGTAAAATAAGAATCTAACTTTAAAAATATATGGCAAAAATTCTCGGCATAGATTTGGGCACTACTAATTCCGCGATGGCCGTCGTGGAAGGCGGCGAACCACGCGTCCTTGAGAACGCCGAAGGCGCACGCACGACACCGTCTATTGTTGCGGTCGGGAAGAACGGTGAGCGCATCGTCGGCACGCTCGCCAAGCGCCAATCAGTCACCAATCCACTCAACACCATCTTTCAAATCAAGCGCTTTATTGGCCACTCGTTTGACGAACCTGCAGTCCAAAAGGATAAAGCCGCAGTTCCGTTCGAGATACGGAAGGCGGAAAACGGCGGCATTGAGGTAAAGATGACCGATAAATGGTATCGTCCCGAAGAGATCTCTGCGATGATACTCGGTAAGCTTAAGGTCGATGCCGAGGCAAGGCTTGGGGAGAAAATTACTGAAGCGGTCATAACCGTTCCCGCCTATTTCAACGACGATCAGAGGAGTGCGACGAAAGCCGCAGGACAAATTGCTGGACTTGATGTGAAGCGTATCATCAACGAGCCGACAGCCGCCGCGCTTGCTTACGGATTTAACAAGAAGAAAGATGAAAAGATAGCGGTCTTCGACTTTGGCGGCGGGACTTTTGACATTAGTGTGCTTGAGGTTGGTGGTGACGTTATTGAAGTGAAGTCGACCGACGGCGATGCGCACTTGGGCGGTAAGGACGTCGATCAGAAGATTATCAACTGGCTTGCGGACGAATTTAAAAAAGAAAGTGGTATCGATGTACGTTCCGACGCGCTCGCTCGCCAGCGCCTGGACGAGGCCGCCGAAAAGGCCAAGATAGAACTCTCAAGTGCAATGGAGACGGAAATCAATATTCCATTCCTCACTAGTGATGCTTCCGGCCCGCGCCATCTGCTTATCAAGATGAGCCGCGCGAAACTCGAGGAGCTATCGGAAGAATTTATTCAAAGGGCGATGGACATTACCAGGCGTGCAATGGAAGCGTCGCCCTTCAAGGTCCCCGACATTAACGAAGTTATCCTTGTGGGTGGCCAAACACGTATGCCAAAAATCCAGGCTGAGGTCGAGAAATTCTTCGGCAAGAAACCGAACATGACGGTGAATCCCGATGAAGTTGTTGCTATCGGCGCGGCTATCCAGGCCGGCATTCTACAAGGCGACGTGAAGGATATCCTTCTCGTGGATGTTATTCCGCTTTCGCTTGCGATAGAGACTATGGGTGGTGTTGCGACTAAGCTCATCGATCGCAACACGGCGATACCAACCTCTCGGTCGCAGACTTTCTCCACTGCCGCCGACAATCAGCCGTCGGTCGAGATTCATATCACTCAGGGCGAGCGCGCAATGAGTGCCGACAACAAATCGCTTGGTAAGTTTATGTTGGATGGCATTCCGCCCGCGCCGCGCGGTATGCCGCAGGTAGAAGTCACGTTTGATGTGGATGCCTCCGGCATTCTGACGGTAAAAGCAAAAGAAAAGACAACAGGGAAGGAGCAGAGCATCCGCATCGAAGGTTCTACTGGTCTTTCCAAAGATGACATCGCAAAGATGCAGGCGGACGCGGAGGCGAACGCGGCCGACGACGAGAAGCGGAAAGTCCTCGTAGAAACACGCAACATTGCTGATCAGGCCGTCTACGCTGGCGAGAAGGCAATAAAAGAACATGGGGAAAAAGCGGGTGCCGAAGTCGTGAAAGAGGTGCAAGATAAAATTGATGCGCTGAAAACTGCACGGGCAAGCGAGGATATAGCGCTCATTAAGACTGCGACAGAGACACTCTCGTCCGTACTCATGAAGATTGGCGAGGCGATGGCAAAACAGGCACCGACCCCTCCGGCGCCAGATGTTGACGGGACTCCTCCTCCATCTGAATCCGCTGGTCCCACCGACGCCGAGTTCAAGGAAAAGCCGTAAAAATTGGTTCCAGCGATCTCTTTTGTTACGAAGGTGGTTGTTTTCTATCCCACATATGGGATAATAACGTCTGGGTATACTCACAACGTATGCATTGCTCACTTTGGAGAGCGAAATGGAAGACAAAAGCCCGCCATTTCTAATTGAGTTGTGGAGAGATCGACACTTGTGGGCAGCATTTCTGTACTCTCTCACGGGAATGTTACTGTTGGTATTTAGAGTCGGAGTCGGCATCGGAGCCCTCCTGTTCGCTCTTGGTGTTGCAAGCGCGTTGACGCATGAGAAAAATAAAACAGGCGAGAGAAATTAAGAGGTGGCAGGATGGAATAATCTTTCGGCCGCCTTTTGCATTTTCAAAACGACTCGGTGTATAGTATCCGTATCATGGCAAAGGATTATTACAACGTGCTGGGCCTCGACAGGAAGGCAAGCAAAGATGACATTAAAAAAGCCTTTCGAAGGCTTGCGCACAAATATCACCCTGACAAGGGTGGCACCGACGAATCCAAGTTTAAGGAGATAACCGAGGCTTATTCCGTGTTAAGCGACGACAAGAAACGTCGTGAATATGATGCATATGGCCAGGCGTTCGCGGGGAACGGCCATTCCGGCGCCGCCAGTGCCGGACAGAATCCTTTTGGTGGATTCGATTTCAGCCAGTTCCAACAGGGCTTCGGTCAAGGCGGTGTCGATTTTGATTTCGGCGACATATTCGGCGACATATTCGGTGGGCGCGGTCAACGAGAACGTACTCCACGCGGCCGTGACATTTCCATTGACTTGGAAGTATCGTTCAAGGATGCCGCATTCGGCACGACCCGTACGGTCCTCATCGCAAAAGTTTCTACATGTTCGCTTTGTCACGGTAGTGGTGCAAAGTCGGGCACCGAGCTTGAGACCTGTACGACCTGCAACGGCAGTGGGCGCATGCACGAGACGCGCAATTCCATTCTCGGTCAGTTTACAAACGTGCGCATCTGTACCGTCTGCGAAGGGGTCGGCAAGATACCGAAGGAGAAATGTCCAGAATGCAAAGGTCACGGTGTTTATCGCAAGCAGGAGGAGATAAAAGTTTCTATTCCCGCCGGCATCGATAACGGAGAAATGATTCGTCTGCCACAGCAAGGTGAAGCGATTAAAGCCGGCGTTGCCGGCGATCTATACGTCAAAATTCACGTGAAGCCGCACGCGATATTTCGTCGTGACGGTGCGAATCTCGTAATGGATCTGCCAGTGAAGCTCACCGATGCGCTCCTTGGCACAACCGTGTCCGTAGAGAGTCTGGAAGGGAAGACACTTGAGGTAAAAATTCCGCCAATGAAGCGCCCCGAAGAGCTATTACGGGTGACGGGCAAGGGTATTTTCTCCGAGGGCAGTCGCGGCGATCTCATTATCCGTCTAGAAGTCGCGCTTCCGCATAAGCTTTCTGGTAAAGCCCGCAAGACGGTTGAAGATCTAAAATCCGAGGGGCTCTAGGCAGTATACTTCTTGCATGGCTGCTACATCGACCACTGACGCAATCGCTCAGGTAAACACGCTCGCGACGCACACGGCACTTACGGTTTGGAGCAGTATGAGTGATTTTCTCATTATTCTTGTCTTAGTTTCCATCTTCTTTCTCTTCGCATGGTATGTCGGACGAGGACCGTTCGTGGCAGTCCTCCTCGCATTCTATTGCGCCTACGCGCTTTATGTGATGTTTCCATACATGTCATATCTCCCCACCGCACCAGCGCTGACGGCACTCCTCGTGCACATTGGTCTCTATGCGGGTCTAGCGCTTGTGTTTTATATCATCCTGCGGCGCGTCGTCGTATCCGACTTCCTTTATATCGGTATCTTCGGACTCATCGCACTCTCGTTTCTTGGTGCCGCTTTTCTTCTTGCGTTTGCATACCACGTCTTCCCCGTTGCGGCGGTCTATAACTTCACCCCCGCTGTCGCCGTGCTCTTCCGGCCCGAGAAATACTTCTTCTGGTGGTTTATTGCACCCGCCATCGGCCTCTTCTTCCTTGCGCGATAGTGATGGTATAGTTTTTATATGACTCTCGCTGGGGAACTCAAAGCACGCGGATGTATCGAGCTTTCCTCTGCTACGCCGGAGCAGATATTTTCGATTCCACGCATCGTCTATCTTGGTATCGATCCGACCGCCGATTCCATCCAGGTCGGCAACCTCGCAGTGATCCTCCTGATGAAACGGCTCGGTGATGCTGGCCACAAACTTATTTTCCTCGTGGGAGGAGGTACCGGCATGATTGGTGATCCAAATGAGAAGGGAGAGCGGGTTATGCTCGATGAAAAAACCGTCGCAGCGAACACCCGTGCGCTCAAGAATCAATTGAAGAACCTGCTCGGGCACTCTTCTTTCAGAATGCTCGATAATGCCGATTGGCTCTCAAAAGTGAAACTGCTTCCATTTTTGCGCAATATTGGAAAACATTTTACTGTCAACGATTTGATAAAACGCGATATTATCAAAAAACGCCTAGAGACGATGAACGAGAGCATTTCGTATACCGAGTTTACCTACGCGCTCCTGCAAGGACTCGATTATCTAACGCTTAACGAAAAATACGGCGTCGATCTCCAAATCGGCGGATCTGACCAATGGACGAATATTCTCTCGGGCGTAGATCTTGTCCGCAAGCGGCTCGGAAAACAAGTGTATGCGCTCGGAATGCCGCTCATCACCGACTCGACTGGCAGGAAGTTCGGTAAGTCGGAGGGCAACGCCGTCTGGCTCGACTCGAAAAAGACTTCACCCTTCCGCTTCTACCAATTCTGGATGAATCTTCCTGATGCTGGTATCGAAAATTATCTCAAGATTTATACTTTCCTTCCGCTTGCTGAAATAAACGTGCTTATGGAACTGCATGCGCGTAATCCGAGCGAACGTCAGGCGCAGGAGACGCTTGCTCGGCTTGTGACCGAGATAGCGCACGGACCGGCCGCAACCGCACAGGCCGCCGCCGCGTCCGACGCACTATTTGGTGATACGCCGTTTCATCAGCTCTCGCGCGAAGCACGCGAAGTTGCGCTCGCGGAAGCGCCGTCAGCATGGCTTTCAAAAAGAGAACTCGCGGCTGGTTCTCCCCTCGCGGAAGCGCTTGTCGTGGGCGGTCTTGCCTCCTCCAAAAGCGATGCACGCCGTCTCATCGAAGGGAAGGGCATCACGCTCTCCGGACAGATCATTACAAATCCAGATCAAAAGGTTTATCCAGGCGACCTCGCAAGTGGTTATGCGCTCGTGCGTAAAGGTAAACAGGGGGTGCTTGTACTCATTTTGAAATAAAGTCGTCATCGGCTATAGTTGGTGCATTGCGTCGGTGGCAGAGCGGTCAATTGCAACAGGCTGTAAACCTGTCGGGCATAGCCCTACGAAGGTTCGAATCCTTCCCGGCGCACATTGTTAAAATATCGGCATTTTTAGGGGTGCGAGCGAGTATGTCATACGGACTTTTAAATAGGTATTGAGCCACATTCCCGCTTTGAAGCGAGGCGTTCGAAAGTACCGTTCCGAGAACTTCACGCTTTTTCTCTGGAGAAAGTGAGAGATATGATTCCGCTGAGCGTTTGCCTTCTAAAAAGACGTCCCGTGTCTGTTCGAAAGTAGCAACCGGTTGAATACCTTTTGAGCCCATCTGGGCAAGCTGATTCTTGAGCACGACACGTCGCTCTGCCACCTGACGCATCTTTTCCTTGTACAGGTCGCGTGAGAGCACTTGAGCCGCCATTTCGTCCGTGAGCAAGGACTCGGACGTGTCGAGCGCTATGAGCTCATTTTCAAGCCTCTCGCGGGCATGGAGCGCATATTGGTCGGTGCCGAGACTTCCTGCACTTAGCTCCTTGTACGCTTCTCCTGAAATCTCGATAATCTCATCTTTGAAATGCAATTCTTGGAATAGGTCAGAAAGAAGCCCATCAACCTTTTCGCTACGGAGATACCGCCTGTGTTCCTCGCACTCTCCACGACCATTGGTGCAGTAGTAATAGTGATAGCCTTTCTTGGTGTCGGCGGTTATGGTGCAACCGCAGGAGGCGCAAGTGAGGAAACCGCGTGCGACATAGAAATGCTTTTCGAGCTTTGCGTGATGACGACCATGGAGCACATCTTGGGCGCGGTCAAAGAGAGTCTGAGAAATAAGCGGAGTATGATTGCCCGGATAAAGACGGTCTTGGCGGAACATGAGACCCACGTAGAACTTGTTGTTGAGGAAGTGATGGAGCGTATGGCGCATGACTTTCTTTCCCGTATTGGTACGGAGCCCCTCGGCATACAGAAGATTTGAAATTTCGAGGAGTGAGTACGCACCAGTGGCGTAGAGCTCGAATGTGCGACGGAGGTACGGAGCGCGAGAAGGGTCAATGACGATAGTCTTATCCAGACGGTTATTTTTGTATCCGAAAGGAGCCGGTGCCGGCCATCCGCCTTTTTCAAGTCGTGCTCGATTACCACGCTTCACGTTGGAACTTAAATCTCGAATGTATTGCGTCGCCATCGCTTGCTCGATGCTCATGAGAAGCACATTGTCGGAAGGACTATAACTGCGCTCGAATGTTTGAATGATCTTAATAAGCCCTTTCTGCAAGAGCCATTGTATCTGTCCGCCATCAACAGGATTGCGCGTGAGGCGGTCAATTTTCCAACAGAGTATTGCGTCTGCTTCACCAGCAGATATGCGCTTGAGCATTTCATTGAACACGGGTCGCCCGGGCTCTTTAGCAGAACGGCTTTCCGTTAGCGTATCGACGATTTTAATTCCTTCGCGCTCGGCAAGACGGGTAAGCTCGTTCTTTTGAGAATCGAGAGAAAGCACCTGCTTGTCTTCGGTATCCGTTGATTTGCGACAGTACAGGATATATTTCATAGCCGGTTCGATTGAGCGCACTCTAGCACTGATGCGCGTATGTCTGCACGCTTTGACAAGTCATACACGCGATATTCTCGTATATTTCCATCTTTCTCAAATATATCCTTAAACACTGGTTCCTCTCCTTCAAGTACCACGCCCATCGCATCCGCGTGATTCTGTTCTCGCTCAACAAGCGATCGCTTCAATAATTTACTCGAAAAATATCGCTTCTGTCCCGGCGAGCGTGCGGTACTTTCATCTTTCGTGAGGTACTTCGCGATATATGCGCCAATGTTCGTACCTTCCTTTATTTTCTTGGTCTTAGTGAAGCCATGCGTCCAGAGTTCCGCGATACGATCATTCTCGACAAAAGGGAGATTATAGAAAACAGCATGATAATGGACGGCTCCACGTTTTTGTATTTCATGCACCACAGTGTATTTCAAATGATGCTGTCCTTCGGGAGAGAGAGCATAGTTGAATCGCTTAATGAAATCAGAGTATAGATGATTCGCTTCTTTCAAATCCTGCATATTTTCGGCAAAGGTGAAGGTAATAAATTTCGGCGAGAACTTTTGTTCAGAAGCATCTGACCACTCGCCGACGTTAGCATTGATGAGTCGTCGCAAATTACTCTTGGCTCGTTGACCAGAACGCTTTTGATTCTCTTTCTCTTGTTCCGGTGTCTGCTTACGTTCAGGTCCGCGACCCTTCGGTTTAATCTGATCAGAGAGGAGTTGATATCCGTAAGGCTTCTGGTATTTGTATTCCTCGACGTGCGCACCAGAAATAATGATGCGATGGTTCGTGAGGAGGGGAGTCTTGAGGAAATCCATATTCGCGATATGTGTGTTGATAATCGAGTCAAAGCCCGACACCCCGCGACAGAGTATCATCGCCCGCCACCTCCGCCCGACCCGCTCCGCTTAAGCGGTCGCTGGGTTCGGGTCGGAGTGTGGCCGGAGCCTTTGATAGAGCGTCATACAGAGCCGCTAGAGAGGTCAGGAATAGATCAGCCTCCTCGTCTTTGATGTCTAGGTCGTAATACTTACGGAAGTACGCCACAAGCCGGAGCTTGAGCGGTTTAGAAAATTCGAATGATTCTTCGTGATACGGATTCTGGAAATCGACCATCCGCCCACGATAGAGGACAAGTCGTGAACGCCAGTGAACGGTTTAGTGAATCTCGACGCGGTACGGCTCAGCTATCTCGACACGGTCGGTGTATATTTTAAAAACGTCAGATACAACGGAATATTTTGATACAAAATGGCGAATAGCATCAGCGTGCCTCTTGTTTTCTTTCGTACGGTCTAGCTCTTTATCAAATTCGGCAACGTCGGTGTAGTCAATCACTGTCTCGTCAGTCTTACTGAACAGAGCGTCAAGAACGAAATGTGCGGTGGTGGCAGTACCTCGATTTGCCGTACTTAAAACTTGCTCATGAAAATGAAATTCGTACTTGGGCGCGTCATACCAGATACCAGCATCCTGCACTTCATTAAACGACATGCCCGAATTTATCTTTTCGAGCAACCGCTCAATACTGCGGAATGGAAGTATTATTACCGTCGAAACAGTATCCGGCGAGCTATTGACCATGGCTTCGCGACCATCACTCAACATACTCGCAAAGGTCATTTCCTCAAGAGGTACTGCGCTCCAGTCCGGAGTGAAATTGTGAGGAGCAATCTTGTCGATGTATCCTCGGGCAACCTCTTGTATTTTTTGTACCAACGCGCCCGTATCTGTTCGCTCAACCTCCGTTAGAAATTTGTCGAAGTTCTCTTTGGTAAGAGCCTCGCCGATTTGCTTGCGAAAGTCGTCTTCAAACGTGGAGACGGCTATCAGATAGCCTTTATCGCCCAACACCTGAAGCGTGTTGAGAAAGACCGGAATACTGATCTGTGTCTTAGCCAGATGTTCTTTGGTTATGGTGAGAGTATGCTGTTGTTCGTCGGTCAATGCTGAATTGTTTTGTATACGAGCACGGAGAAGGAGCGCGAGAAGATTCAGCGTGTCCAAGATGTTCTTATCCCCGGGGTTCATGCGCCAGCATTATAGTCCCAAAAGCGTGAACTGGCACTTTTACCTCTTATGCTATTATTTCCTACATGCCAGCAACAAATATTCTCAAAGCTTTAGTGAATTTGAGCCAAGAACTTAATTTCAACCTACGTACCGATATACAAGGATCAAATCGGATTACCCAAATCGGAATGTCATTAGAATCTTTTGTGAAAGATGCTTTTTGTGGCTCGTTAGCTATTGAAGACCTAACAGAAAAAGTAGCCGCTCACAGAGAAAAACTTTCCTATATTGGAAAC
>Ga0307374_10015454_pt1 | contig 10264 bp, 14 predicted proteins | sample OX3MG_FD_202532 | JGI IMG/M metagenome (GOLD analysis project Ga0307374, IMG submission 202532) | Soil microbial communities from Risofladan, Vaasa, Finland - OX-3 | ecosystem: Environmental > Terrestrial > Soil > Coastal area > Acid sulfate soil | place: Finland: Risofladan, Vaasa | collected...
GGCCACCGCCGCGTGGCGCCAAAACGAGATCAGAAATAGGCCCAAGAGCGACCCCGTTCCGTGGCTTGCTTTGTGCGATCAAAGAATGTTAGGGTTCAATTACGGCGTGGTGTCGCGCCCTGGAGCTGAAATAGCCCGGGTGGACCCTGCCAGGAGGAGGGAATGACGATGACTGCTGACGCCGCGTCCACCGCTGCCCGAGAGCTGGCCCGTGCCCGCTGGGACCGAGTCACAAATCCCGAAGACCGCACTGCGGCAACCGCCAAGGCAGTGGCTGCCCACGTCGCTGCGGGAAGGCGGCGGCGGGCTGCCATCGACCTGGTGATCGACCGGCTGACCGAGGACTAGACCGGCCACCCATATCCGTTAGTCCGCGCAATTGCGGATCAAGTCTCGCCGACCCCGCCGCGTTGCGGGGTTTTTCTTTTTAAGGAGCTGCCATGCACTTAGACGTCGATGGCCTTCGTCGCGAACTCGCAATTCGCGGCATGAGCCAGGCCCAACTGGCGGCAGTTGCGGGCGTTACGGAGGCCACTGTGTCCCACGCAATGGTCGGACGGCAGGTGGACTACCGAACGCTCAGGAAGTTCGCCCGGGCGATCACGGTAACCCCGGTACTGCCGGGGACCGAGGGCATCATCGCTCCGCCAAACAGGCGGATAAACAGAAGCGCTGGCCGTGACAACAGCACCCAGTAAGCCTGACCCGCTGGACGCCGACGTGCGCGACCGCCTGATCGAGGCGGCCGAGGGCGTCCTGGTATCGGCCCGCGCCCTAGCAAGTGAGATCGACCCGGCGACGGAGCCGTGGTCGGCGGAGGGCGCGGGCCGGCTGGCAGTGACGTGCGAGGGGCTCTTCCTCGATGCCCTGGAGCTACTGTGACCGGCTTTCCGACAGACGCTCTCCCCAAGCCCCTGGCGGACCTGGCCACGGCCACTAGCGCCGCGTCGGGATTCCCGGCGGAGTTCGTCGCCGTACCAGGGCTCTCGGTTCTGGCGGCTGCGATGGCGGGCCGGGCGGAGCTGGAACTCTCCCGAGTGTGGCGAGTTCAGCCGATAGTCTGGACTGTCACATCCTCCCCGCCCGGGGCTGGCAAGACACCCGGCCAGCAGGTCGCCACGGCACCGTTTCGGCGGCTGGAGACCCTCTGGGCCGAGGCTCACCGCGAGGCCATCCGGGCGCACGAGGCGGAGGTAGCCAAGCTGCCCAAGGGCTCGCAGCCGCCACCTTCACCGCTGCGGCGGCGCTGCCTGGTGGGCGATGCGACCATCGAGGCGCTAGCCCCGATCATGTTGCAGAACCCCGGCATGGGCCTGCTCTGGGAGCAGTCGGAGATCGCGGGGATTGTCGCTGGGCTCGATCAGTACCGGCCCACCGGCAAGGGTGCGGGACGGTCCTCATTCTTGGCGCTCTGGGATGGCCGGGCCTTGCAGGTGGACCGGATAGGACGCGGCTCTCTGCACGTGCCCGAGCCCCTGGTCAGCGTCACCGGTGCCGTCCAACCCGCCCGACTGGGTGCCGTCCTGGCCGGTGGTGACGGGCTGGGCGCACGCTTCCTGGTGGCGCACCTGCCGGATGCTGGCCTGGCCCTTCCCCGGCTGAATCACCGCGTGGATCAGGCCGTCCTGGACGGCTGGGACTCGCTGATCTGCGAGTTGCTGGGCCAGCCCACGAGCGGCTCTCCGCTGGCGAGCCGTGAGACCCACTCAGTACGGCTCAGCGGCGTCGCCATGGCTGCCTGGGATGCCACCACGCGCCAGCTCAAGCGGCAGTACGGCGATGCTCGAACCACTACCTACGGACAGGAAGTCGTCGCCAAGTCCCCACTCCAGCTCGCCCGGATCGCCCTGGTGATCCACGTCTCCGACCACCCCGGCCAGATCCCCACGGAGATCGGCGGAGAGACGATGACGCGGGCCTCCCGGGTGGTGAACTACTTCGTCGAGGCGGAGCTGAGCCTGGACGTGACCGAGGTGTCGGCAGCCGCCGACCTTGGCACCCGGCGACTGGACGAAGGCGTCCACAAGCTCACCGAGTGGCTGCGTCGTCGCCCCGGCCAGGTGGCCCGGCTGAGGCACCTCCAGCAGGCACACGTCGCCGGGTGCCGGACTGGGGATGAGGTGCGCCGCCTGGTGGATCGCTACGGGGAGACGCACCCAGGATGCGTCAGCGAAGAGAGGCCGGAGGGTGTCACGAGCGGCCCCGTGGGGCTACTGGTCCGCGCTCCCCAGGCCCACGTCCGAACTGTTGCCACTGTTGCCACTGTTGCCACCACATATGCGCCAGAAGGGGTTCAGCAGGAGGCTCCGAGATCAAATCCTGAGATCAACCGACCCCCTGACCCCGCGTTTGAGGATAAACCCGTGGCAACAGTGGCAACAGTTCCCCTCGCCAACGGCCACGAACCCACCTTGGCCGACGCGCTCAAGGTCTTCCCCGGTGCAAAAGTGCGCACCGTCGCGTCCACCAGCCCTCGCCCGAAGGCCGCCCTGCCCATCGCCGCCGCCTGGGACCAGATCCCCTGGGAGGCCCTGGAGACGGGGCCGGACGCATGAGCCCTGACGTGCTGGTGGAGGCGCTGTGACCACCCCGAATGCTTGGCGACCCCGAATGCTTGGCGACCGCCCATTCCCTGGGGCGGCGACTGGACCGATCGGACCCCATGAGTCACGCCGACCTATGGAGAACGGTCCCAACCCCCGACCCCGTGGCAAACACCCACCTCGCGCGCCTGAGCGAGGTCAACTCGACCCCGCCACCTCCAGCGGATTGCGGGCCGCTCGCCAAGTGACCGGGCAGAGCCTTCGGGCTGCTGCTCGACGGGCCGGGATCGCTGCCGGATATCTGAGCGAACTGGAGCGTGGGCTCAAGCGACCCCGGGCGGCCACGGCTGAGGCCCTGATCGCGATCATCCCAATGCACCCTGGCCTGATTCAAGACCTCCGGGCTGCCGTCGCCCCCCCGTCGGCCTACGTCTCGCGCCAAGACCGCCCGCCCGGGTGGCAGACCCTGCCCGCCGCTAGTCGGTTCCGACCATGACTTATGTGGCTTCTTGGAGACGACACCCCCTGGAGAACGGACCCCTCCGCCGACCAGAATGACCGGCCAGGACTCTTGGCGACTCCAGATGTTGGCGACTCCCACTGGCCGGATCAGGTCAGAGGCGTGGCCGCAGCGCGGCAGGTTGACCCCTGAGACGGCGGCGGGACTTCGGCAGGCTAGGCGAGAGGCGGGCCTGAGCCTTGGGCGCGTCCACGCTCTGACCGGCGTCAGCGCCGGGTTCCTGTCAGAGCTGGAGCGTGGGCTCAAGCGGCCCCGCATGAGCACCACCGAGGCCATCCTGCGAGTGGTCCCGGTTGACTCCGAGCTGGAGGAGGCGCTCCGGCGCGAAAGCGTGGTCCAGTCGGCCTACCTGCCACTGGGCCAGCGGCCCCCCGGTTGGCGCCCACGGGTAGTGACGGGTGCCGACTGTGGCTACTAGGCTGGTGCTGTGAGGGCCAAGCCTGGGCGACTGCAGCGGCGCACCGTGGCCGAGAGCCGCGACGGCCTGCAGCGTGTGCTGGAGGCGATCCGCCAAGGTGAGCTGACCGCTACCCCGGGCTACATGGCCCACCTGCAGGGTGCGATAGCTGCGCTCGACGCGCTGCTAGGGGACCATATTCCACCAGGGCTTGAGGACACCTAAGGTCCCAGCCCATGTCACGCTGCACCCCTTCCCAGCGACTGCGACCGCTAACTTCGCCCACCGCAACAGTGTGCCCAATGCCCACCAGAACGGTGCTGAACGAGGCGTCCCAGCTGCAGAGCGCGGCGCCGAAGCCGCGGGCGGTGGCACTATATCGCCCAAATGAACTCAGACTTGGGAGGTGACTGTCATGCCAGCGGCTCCGGCTGACCTTGGCCTCGTAGAAAGGCTTCCTGACCGCATCGAGGCAACCTTGTCCGAACTCCTCTCCGGGTCCTCCGACACCGTTGTCTTGAAGTTGAAGGGTGCCTTCAAGGAAGGTCTCATTTGTACCGAGACTCGCGTCATCATTCTGAAAGGCGGGTTCATGACTGGCCAGATGCTCGGTACAAACGCCTTCCAGCAGCCCTATTCGAACATTGCTGGCGTGCAGGTTCAGTGGCACCTCATGTCGGGATACTTCGAACTCAGCGCTGGGGGAATGCAGAATACCCAAAAGCGATACTGGTCCCAGAATAGGAATTCCGATCCATCCAAGGCTCCCAACTGCATCTCTCTCAATTCCAAGAGCCAGGCTGAGAAGTTTCGACAAGCGTGCTCCGTCATCCTCAACAAGATCGACGAGGTGAGAAGGGTCGTTCCGCTGCCTTCGGTAGTTTTGCCGACTGTACCCACAGTTCCAAACGATGACGTCTTGTCAACCCTGGAGAGACTGGGCAAGCTGAGGGACGCTGGCGTCGTGACGGAAGAGGAATTCCTCGCGAAGAAGGCCGAGTTGCTCCAGCGGCTGTAGGTGGCCGCAGAGGTAGGGCAAGGACTGTCGTCGGCATAGTCGGCGCCGGGAGAACCAAGCAACGACTCACCAGCATCCACGGTGCCGATCGGGAGCACATTGGCGACCTGGTGGGGAAGCCCCGTGCGCCCGGTGCGTATACACTAAACGTCCCTTTAGTGTATAGTCTGTCTTATGAGAAGGGTAAAGCGGCGGACGGGGACTTCAGCGGTTATCGGCTACGCTCGCGTGAGCACCGCCGAGCAGGCTGACTCCGGGCTCGGGCTGGAGGCTCAGAGGCGGGCGATCCGCTCCGAGTGCGAGCGGCGCGGATGGGAGCTGGTGGGGATCGAAGAGGACGCTGGGTGGTCGGGCAAGGTGGCCAGCCGCCCCGGACTCCTGCGGGCGCTCGAAGCCTGCAAGTCGGGCCAGGCCGACGGGCTGGTGGTGGCCAAGCTGGACCGGCTCTCGCGGTCGGTACAGCAAGCGGCGGCGCTGCTGGCAGAGGCCGAGCATGAGGGCTGGGCACTGGTGGCGCTCGACCTGGGCGTGGACCTCAGCACCCCATCCGGCGAAGTAATGGCCCACGTCCTGGCCGCCATCGCCCAATTCGAGCGGCGGCTGATCGGCCAGCGGACCAAGGACGCGCTGGCGGTGCTGCGGGCTCAGGGAGTCCGCCTGGGTCGGCCTCAGGTGAACTCGCAGCAGGTGGTGGCTCGGATCGCCAGTGAGCGGGAGGCCGGACGGACCTTGCAGGCCATCGCAGACGGGCTCAACCGGGACGGTATCGCCACCGCTCACGGCGGCGCGGCCTGGTGGCCCAGCACGGTGGGCAAGGTGCTGGAAGGTGCCGAGGCCGCGTGAAGGCGCTCACCGTCCGCCAGCCCTGGGCGTCGCTGATCGAGGTGCCGATAGTGGCCACGATCAGGGTGGCGATCACTAAGGCCATGGCTTCACCACCTTCCGCGTCAAGACCTACCGACCGCGTTCGAAGAGTTGCTCTTGCTCTCCCGCCGCTCCCCGATGGCGCTGTGCCTTTTGGAACGCGGCCTGTCGTGAGGGTGGCAGCTCCGGATGCCTGTCGTCGAGGAGTTCCCGGATGCTGAGAATCTGGATCTTCGGGTAGTCGCGGTTCCAGAGATCGGAGTGGTAGAGGCCAGCAGTGCTCGCTTCCAAGTTCATCTCCCGAGTTGGCTCGTCCAGCGTGACCAAGAGACCGACGGCAGCCTTCTCTCGCTCCAGAGTCCCCTTGAGGTCCCGCACCATTGATGAGTCCACGTGCCCGCTCTTCACGCTAACGATCACTGTCTGGAGGGCGTGACGCTCGTCCGAGAAGGTAATCACACCATCGATCCCGCGGTCGGCGCCCTTGCGCTCCACGCCTCCGACGGGCTGAGCCTCCACTAAATTCAGAGCCCACCACTGGAACTGGTACCGGCCATCGGGGGACTGCGCTAGCTGGCGAGCTCCCTCCACCTCGGTGGGCTGGCCGATCACCTCCACGTCAGCCAGCCCGAAGGTGTCCTTGAGGCGGGCCCGCATGACCGCGATGGCCAGGTAGGTAACGTCGATGCCGATCCACTTCCGGTCGAGCTTCTGGGCGGCCACCACGGCGGTGCCGCAGCCGCAGAAGGGGTCGAGGACCACATCGCCGGGACGCGATGAGGCCGAGATGACCCGCTCCAGCAGCGTGACAGGCTTCTGGGTCGGATACCCGAGACGCTCTTTTCCGCTTTTGGTCATCTGGATGTCCGTCCAGAGGTTCTGAGTGAGCTGGCCTCGGAGTTCGTCAAGGTAGTTCTTGTGGTACGGCATGCCCTTGGCGCTGTAGTAGACCTTTCCCGTCGCGTCCAGCTTCTCCATGTTGTCTTTCGTGAACCGCCAGTTGCGCGTGTGTCCTTTCCACTCGTATGACGGCCCCCGGCCACCTGGCGCCAGCATCGTGTTAGGCCAGAAGCGCCTGCCATCTGGGTCCCTGTAGTTGAACCGCTTCTCTAGGTGGTCGGCACTGTAGGCCACGCGCACCGGGTTGAAGAAATACCGCTCAGTCTTTGAGTAGAAAAGGATCGTGTCGGTGACCCGACCGAACCGGCGCGGGTCGTTGTGGGAGCCGAATCTTTGCCAGACGATCTCGTTCCTGAAATTTTCCGGGCCGTACACGGCATCCAAGATCACCTTGAGGTAATGGCTCGCGGTGGGGTCGCAATGCAGGTACAGAGAACCGGTGGGCTTGAGCACCCGCCGCAGCTCCACAAGCCTCACGACCATCTCCACGAGATAGGCCATCATCTGGTTCTCGCCGATCCCAGCCCGGAGCGCGGCCATGATCGTGCTCACCGTGTCGGGGACACGCCCCTGGTGCCGAGCCGTCTCCGTCAGATACGCGTAGATGGCCTCAGCGCTCGGTCCCCAGTGCCAGGTGTCCTCAAAGGCCAGGAGCTGGGCGTCCGACTTCCGCCCGGACTCGTCCTTGAAGATGACATTGTAGTTCCGGTCCGAGTTGAACGGCGGGTCGAGATACACGAGATCGACGGATTCGTCCGGGATGTACCGACGGAGGATGTCGAGGTTGTCGCCGTAGTAGAGGACGTTCGTGTCGATCGTGCTCCCTCCCCGGCTTGAGGTACTACCGCCGAGAGTATGGGAGGGTGCCATGCCCCATCGCTACCGTCCGGCCGGTGCGTGCAAAGGGGCGGCGAGGGGCTGACTACCGCTAGCCGGGTCCCGATGGGACCAGCCTCACCGAGGCTCGGTCCATGCCGCGACTGCCAAGGTCGCGTGCTGGCGGATCGAGGCCGAGGACCCATGACCTATGGTGCGCGACCCGGACCTATGACCCATCGAACCAGGCTCGGGAGGCTGACCCATGAGACCCCGCTTTCGGCGGGATCGCTAGGCCCAAGGCAGCCTTATGGTGTTGCAGTTGCCACAGCTTTGGGCTGGTCGAATGAGAAAATTACCTCGACCGGCTGACTCTGTCATAGGCACGGTCGCGTCCGAACCTGTACGGGTTTGGACTTTTTTAGGAGGCTGAAGATGCCCGGTCCCGTCCCGAAGCCGGAGGCCCAACGTCGGCGTCGGAACGTGCCGTCGCGCCCGCCCGTGAAGGTGGCCGCTGGCCCGCCCGGTGCGGAGCTGGTCTGGCCCCCACCCGACCCCGCGTGGCCTCCGTTGGTGGTCGATGCCTACGACTCCCTGAAGGTCAGCGGACAGGCGACGCTCTTCGAGCCCAGTGACGTGGCAACGGCTCGCTTGGCCTGCGAGGCGCTGAGCCGGATCTTGGCCTCGGAGCGATTCGGAGCGGTCGGCTTCAGTGCGGCGATGTCGCTCCTCGATGATCTTGGCGCGACCGTCGGCAGCCGTCGCCGGTTGAGGATCGAGCTGGAGAAGGGCGCTCCCCCGGAGTCGCCGGGCCTGGCCGCCGTCCGCCGCCGCCGGGCCGAGCTCCGCCTGCCGGACCCTGGACACCCTCGCCAGGATCGAGGAGGCCCTGATCGACGCCCCGTTGATCGTGCGCGGCTCCACTGGCCAGGAGAGAGAGAACCCGCTACTGAGCGAGGCTAGGCAGCAGCGGATGACGGTGGCCAGGCTGCTCCGACAACTCGACCTGCTGGACGTTGGCGAGGTGGAGCAGCTCCGCTCCCAAGCCCGGTCGGCGAAGGCCCGAGCCCTGGCGCGGGAGCGGTGGTCGTCATGAGGCCCAAGAACGCGGAGGGCAACGCGGAGCGGCGGGAGCGATTCCTGGAGGTTCAGCGCCGGATGACCGCTCTCATGGTGAGCTTGTCCGACCCTCCGGGAACGATCTATCCCGCCGACGGGTTGGCTCGAGCCGTGCCGGACGGTGGAGCCGCCGCATTGGCGCGCCTGGTCAGGCTGGAGGCCGGGGAGCCGGTCCGAGTCCGTGGTGACCAGGTCGGACTTGCCGACCACCGGGCCTACATTCTGGCGGGCGACGGTCGCTCCCCTTGGCAGAGCCCGAAGCCCGTCCTGGGCAGCCGTGAAGGCCCCCGCGCCCGACCCGCACCGCCCGACCGATCCTGAGTGGTCCGGCAAGGAGTCGGCGGTCACTGTTCTGCCGGCGCCGCCTAGAGCACCTGGCCGCCCTAGAGCCGCCGCCAGATTCGGCCACCCCGAAGCCGCTTCACCTGCCGCTCCGAGATCCCCAGCAGCCCGGCTGCCTCTCCCAAAGCCACCGCCCCCTTCTCCAGATGGTTCAGTACCAGCACCCACCTTTGCTCACCGGCGCTCAAGGTCACCCGCTCTTCTTCCATGGGGTGACAGATTCCCTGAGCTGTTAGCTAGTGACAGATTCCCTGAGCTTCCACACTTCGCTCGACGCTGTATTGACAAGCCCGTCACCACGCTGCTATACACCGGGTGTCGAGACGCAGCGTCTGGAGTGCTTGGGTTCCACGCGACGAGTAGCTGACCGTTTGAGGGGGCGGCTGATGAAGTTCAGCGTGGGAGTATCCAACGTCTATGGCCGAGTGGGCACAGTTCTGCGGCGGTATGCCCCGACAGGTTCGTTGGGTACCCGCCTAGCGGCGGTGATCGGGGCCAGTGCGCTGGCCGTGTCCATCGCGATGGTGGGCGGCGCCATGCCTGCCTCAGCGAGCACCACCACCGCGGCGGTCTTGGGGGCGGGTCCCCTCTCCGGCGTGGCCTGCTCCAGCGCCACCACCTGCGAGGCGGTGGGCGACAACGGCTCCGGCCAGGGCGTGGTGGCGACGATCACCAGCGGCACCCCGGGCACTGCCCAGGTGGTCTCGGGGACCGGTGCGATCGCGGGAGTAGCCTGCCCCACCGCCGCTAGCTGCCAGGCGGTGGGCTTCTCCTTCACAAGCTCGATCCCGCCGAGCGAGGGCGTGGTGGTACCCATCACCAGCGGCACCCCGGGCAGCCCCCAAGCGGTCTCGGGGACCATTGCGCTCAGCAGCGTAGCCTGCCCTGGCGCCACCTGCGAGGCGGTGGGCGACAACGGCTCCGGCCAGGGCGTGGTGGTACCCATCACCAGCGGCACCCCGGGCAGCCCCCAGGTGGTTGCGGGGACCGCCCAGTTCAACGGCGTGGCCTGCTCCAGCGCCACCACCTGCGAGGCGGTGGGCGACAACGGCTCCGGCCAGGGCGTGGTGGTACCCATCACCAGCGGCACCCCGGGTAGCCCCCAGGTGGTCTCGGGGACGGCCGACCTCTACGGCGTGGCCTGCCCCAGCGCCACCACCTGCGTGGCGGTGGGCTACAACGCCTCCGGCCAGGGCGTGGTGGTGCCCATCACCAGCGGCACCACGGGTAGCCCCCAGGTGGTCTCGGGGACCGATGCGATCGCGGGCGTGGCCTGCCCCAGCGCCACCACCTGCGTGGCGGTGGGCTACTTCTACCCGAGCTCGTTCTTGAGCGAGGGAGTGTTGGTACCCATCACCAGCGGCACCCCGGGCAGCCCCCAGGCGGTCTCGGGGACCATTGCGCTCAGCGGCGTAGCCTGTCCCACCGCCACGACCTGCGAGGCGGTGGGCGACAACGGCTCCGGCCAGGGCGTGGTGGCGACGATCGAACTCCCCGCGGCGCCCGGCCAGCCCACAGTGGTGCCGGAGCCGTCCGCGGCGAGCCTGAGCTGGAGCGCGCCGAGCAGTGCGGGTAGCTTCCCGGTGAGCTCGTATGTGATCACGCCGTACGTCGGGGCTACGGCGCAGACGCCGATCGACACCGGGTCGACCGGGACCAGTTACACGGTGACGGGGCTGACCGATGGGCAGGCGTACACATTCACGGTGGCGGCCGTGAACGGAGCGGGCGAGGGACCGGCGTCG
>Ga0307374_10015455_pt1 | contig 10263 bp, 9 predicted proteins | sample OX3MG_FD_202532 | JGI IMG/M metagenome (GOLD analysis project Ga0307374, IMG submission 202532) | Soil microbial communities from Risofladan, Vaasa, Finland - OX-3 | ecosystem: Environmental > Terrestrial > Soil > Coastal area > Acid sulfate soil | place: Finland: Risofladan, Vaasa | collected...
ATCGCGGCCTGTCCAAACGGCAAATCGCGAGGCGCTAATTTGCATAGCCAAGGGAGTACGCTCCGCCATCCACTGGCGTCGGAATCTGCCAAAAGGAAACGGAAATCATGAGGCTTTTTCTCGGAGTGGATGGTGGTCAGACGGCGACCAAAACGGTCGTAGGCGACGAGCAGGGCAGCATCGTCGCCCATGCCAGCGGCGGGCCCAGCAACCATACCGAAGAGCCCGGTGGTCCGGAGCGCCTGGAGCGTGTCGTCCTGTCGACCCTCCGCGAGGCCCTGACCTCGATTCATATCTCGAACCCCGCCGAACACGAGTTTGCCGCCGCCTGCTTCGGCATGACCGGTGAAACAGAGATCAAAACCCGGATCCTCAAGCGAATTGTTCGTTGCGAAAGGCTGAGCGTTGTTCACGATTCCGTCAACGCGCTCGCGGGTGCAACGGCGGGCCAGCCGGGAATCATTGTCATTGCCGGCACGGGCTCCGTGGCCCGCGGGATCAACGCACAGGGTGAAGAAGCCCGGGTGGGCGGATGGGGCCACCAGTTCGGCGACGAGGGAAGCGCCTACTGGATCGGCCGGGAAGCGGTTCGGGCCACCTTAGCCCTGGAGGACGGATTCGGGCCAAAGACGCTCCTGGCGCCGATGCTGTTGGGCCGCCTTTCGGTGAGTTCGGCCTACGAGTTGATGGCCCGATATTACTCCAGCGAATTTTCCCGCGACCACCTGGCAGGCCTGGCATCGTGGGTGAGCGAAGCGGCTGAGTCAGGCGATGCTGTCGCTCGCGAAATACTTCGCAAGGCGGGGAGTGATCTTGCCTGCCACGTGGCGCAGATGATCCCCATGCTGTTCCCGCGCCAGGGTGAAGGCGGGGACCACACTCAGGATACGGCGGGTTTCCCAGTCTGCTACACCGGGGGAGCCTTTGGCAGCAAGTACGTTCTTTCTGGTTTCACGGAACATGTACGGCGGGACTATCCCGCAGTTGAGATTCGTCCGGCGTTGCTTGCTCCAGTCTTCGGCTCATTATTGCTGGCCTACAGGGCATCCGGGATTCGGATCGCGCCGGATACCTGCGTCCAATGGACCACCCTTGAAGGCAAACGCAAACTCTCGCCGGGCGACAGATAGGATCAAACCGCTTCTGGCGAACCCGGCTTGCATCTTCGCGTGGGTGTGCGTGCCGTTGTTGTCAAGGATCAGGGGGATGCCCCGCCCGCCAGTCCCTCCAGGAAATCTCGGTCCCCAGAGGCCAGGAGCAAGCGTCGGGCAGAAGTCCCGCTGGCGACGCAAGCAGAGCAAAATCTGTTCCCCTCGTACGGCGACGTCTGACGCACATCGATAGCCGTTTGTTGAAAAACGTTCCGAGGATGTCATCCTGACCGTAAGCGAAGGATCTGCTTTTTGTGGAATCAAGCACTTGCGAGATTCCTCGTCGCCCTTCGGCGGAGTTTATCCTGAGCCCCCTCACTTTGTTCGGGGCCGTTCGCAAGCGGAGGGCGAACGGGCTCAGGGCAGGCTCTGCGGCTCCTCGGAATGACACAGGGCACGAGTTTTTCAACAAGCTGCTAACCCGCATTTCTCACCGATCAACAGAATGGGCGACTTGAGATGCGGTTGGGCTGGCGCAGAGGAGCTGGGGAGTGGTGCGATCCTGAAGGGACGAGGAGCAGGCTGATTTTGAGCAAGGGATGACGCTCCGCCTTCAATTCTCCCGCGAGATTTCCGGGTTAGGGAAGCAGGCCAAGCGCTGAGGCAACAACTCTTACTTTCCGACACCCAGCACTTTTACGTCCTCTTCGCCTTGTAACTGGGCAGGCTGTTGGGCCAGGTCCCAGCCGGCTTGTTTTTGGACGCCGTCGGCGCGCGGCTGGGTTTCATTATCATTGTTCTCTTCTGGTCCGTCGTTAACGGTCTCACGGGGTTTAGCAGGAGGCTTGCAGAACTCATCGGGTTGCGGTTCCTTCTCGGACTCGCCGAATGTGGCAACTACAGTGGCGGAATCAAAGTTGTCGCCAACCTCTTTGGGCTCAGTGGGCCGTGCCCAGGCCGGAGGAATCTTTAATGGAGGAGCCCCGGTCGGCGCTATCTTACCTGAACGGATCTTCCCAGGAGAAGGACAGAGACCTTGGTCATTTCGCGACTTTGACCATTGGAGCGTCCGATCAAAGGCTGGACTTACCTCATGCAATAAACACCCCAGCGCGACATAGATCTGTGCGGAAACCACTCCCCTCTCCCAGTTTCCGTCCACATCGTACAGAAGATCTCTTGTGCGATAGTGGTCAATCAAGGCTGCGCTTTCTTCCGCATAGGCGATTTGCCGTCGCCGGTGTGTCTCCTCATTATCGTCAGGGCGGGAAATCAACATTTCGCCGTCTTTGTCGCAGAAGCCTTCGATTCTCGGCGGATTCAGATAGATGTTATAGAGCTCTCCGCAGGCGGGGCAAAGACGCCGTCCCAATGTCCGCTTCCTCAGCAAATCCTGATCAACCCATATGTTGAACGCGGCGAGCTTCCACTGCGATCTCGGCTTCAGAAACAGGTCCAGGAAACTCGCCTGCTCGATCGTCCGGGGAAAACCATCCAAGATGAACCCCCGCTGGCAATCCATCATCGCAATACGTTGATCCACGATGCCACACATAACGTCATCGGGAACCAAATCTCCTGCATCCATCAGTCGCTTGGCGAGCTCACCCAAAGGTGTTCTCGCCTCCACTGCCTTCCGAAGGATATCGCCCGTCGAGATCTGGGGAAGACCCAGCGTTTTGGATAATTGGCACGCCTGAGTCCCTTTGCCTGAACCGGGCGCTCCGAGTAAGATCAAAACCCAAGCTGTATCCATTCTTCAATCCTTTGTGTGAGATTCTTATTGCTCCGGTTCTATGGAAAACAAGATACTGTTGCGCCTTTCCTTATGCTATTGCGCCTTTCCTTGCCAGCGGAAAACAACGAAACTAATTCACAAGAGCCCCAATGCCTGTGACCGGCATTCCCAACACGAAAAGCCCAGACTGTAATATCATCGTAAACAGCATTTGTATTTTCCCTACATCCAGTAGAATAGGCGACGGCACACCATGTCAAAGCGACGAGTCCAAAATGGGCGGCTTGGTCAAATCGGACGAGGCAAGGATTACCGAGTGGAGGCGCGGAGTTAACATAGGCAGACCTTCGGATGAGCGGCGGGGCCGGATGGCAATCCTTGCGGAGGTCTCGTCGTTCTTGCTGAGGGCGGCAGGCTGTTTTGCAGCCTGCGACAAAAAGTGTGGGTTGCTTTAGGCTGCGAAACCGCCCTCTGTCACACTTGGCTGAGGCCATAAGAGCGATGCAAAGTTCAAAAATATCCAATGATTTTCTGGCGCGCCTTCGAGATGATCTCTCAAGCCGTCGCATTGGCGACGGGTTGAAGCTGCTGGAGAGACATCGTAGCGACATTCACAAAATGAATCCCGTGCTCGCCAACAGCGCAGCCATGGTGGGATGCCTGGCCCAGTGGGTCGACGTGGGATTTGACGGCCTTAAGCTGCTCAATAGCTTGCTGGCCCGATTTTCGAAAATCCGCAAAGGATCGTTGCGGCTTTCTGACTACGCTTATCTTCAACTGGCTGAGGGCGTGACCCGAATGCTGGACGACCGTTTTGAAGAAGCCATCGGCCAACTGCAGGCCGCGCTAGCCTTCGGAGAGGACGACGTCCTGTATAAGCAAGCCGTGGCCATTGCTGATTTTTGGATCGCCAGGTGCCACCGAAGGCTGGGGCATTATGACCAGGCGATGCATTATACGCTCAAGGCCAGGGAAACTGCCGAATCCCTTGGTTGCACCCCGATGGCAGCGGTCATGAGGGTACTTGAAAGCTGGCTGATTTTTCAGAACGGCGATTCCAGGAGGGCCGAGGCGATCCTCAAGGAATCTGAGGCCGTTCTGCAGACCACCGACGATTATGTTTCTCTCGGGAACATCCAGTCAGCGCTTGGCAGAATCGCCCGGCGGGGCGGAAAGTACGATCTCGCCTTGGATCATCTGGCACGAGCAACGGTCGAATACAAGAAGCGAGACCGCTGGCACCGGAACGTAGCTCGCTCCCTGGTGAACATATCCTTCGTCGAGCGGTTGGTCGCTCTTCAGCTTCTCAAGAGCGTCGACCGACATGTTGAGATCAAGAGAAGGAAGGGCGCCAAGATAAGCGAGAGTAGCGGGCCCGGAGGAAAACAACTGCGGCTGCGCTTTCAGCAGGTACACGTCAAAGCGACTGCACACCTTAAGGAGGCCATGAGAATCTACCGCCGTTACAACGACCTCCGCGGTCTCGGCATCGTACATCTCAACTTTGGCTATCTCAGCATGGATCGGGGCGACCTAATCCAAGGGGCAAAAGATGCAGCCGAAACTTATCGCCTGGGAAAAGCGACGGGAGACAACTTTATCATCGCCAGGGCGCGAATCCTGCAGTCGGCCATCGAAGCCGCCAAGTACGAAGAACAGGTTGATGAACTCCCGGATTTGAGCCAGCACGGCAGGCTTGCCTGCGAATATGCCCGCGAAGCGGTCGATCATGCCTGCTTGACCGAAAACATCCGGCTCCAGGCCAAGGCCTACGTCGCATTGGGGTTGGCTCTTTCCAATGAGCCCTTCTACGATTTGGACGGGGCTCGTGAATGTGCGGAGAAGGCGGGCAATCTTCTCAAGTACGGAACTCATGACTACCTGCAAGACGAATTTCACACGCTCAGAAGAAGGATTTTGACGAAGGGCGCGGTCATTCCCAAGCTGCGCGAATGGTCGTTGGGGCTGGTCAACGGGAAAACATTCAAACAGATCACGGAAGAGTTCGCCGGCATCGTGATTCCTCAGGTCTGGCGGCTCGAAGATAAGAAGATCGCGCGGGTGGCGACTCGACTCGCCATTTCTCCTAAGAAAGTAAGAAGGATTCTTTCGAACCAAGGATTGCAAGATCCAAAGCAGCCCCTCAAGTGAATTTGCCTTGATCCAACCGTGAAAAATGCAGTCCGCGCGTGGTTGGAAAAGTTGCCTTTGTGTTCCCCGCAATTTTCCCCATGCTGGCCATGTGTGTGCCGTGAAGGTTCAAATCCAAACAAGATGAGTTATCAGAAACGCCATGGCCAGGCGGGACGACTCGTTTCCTGCCAGGCCAAGGCGTGTTTTTCCGCCGAAAACTCTTTGCAATTACGCCCTGTCATATATCGCTTACTGCAAGCGCATCTGAGCAGCAGGTAACGCGGATCTTCTGATCCGCGCTACAGAAGCAATCCAGTCCGGGGCTAGAAATTTTCCAGGATATCGGTGACCAGGGTATGGGCGAAATCGCGTGACAGGCGGTCCAAGGCGGGCTCGTCTTCCTCATAGAGCGCGGTGGTGGACTGGCTGACCTGGTACTCCTCGCGGAAGACGTAATGGGGATTGGAGAACACGACCTTTTTGGTATGCAGATCGATGAGCTCGACGCTGGCGTTCACCTGGATCTGGAACGTGGTGGCGCGGCCGGTATTGGGGTCAAAGGTGAGGACGCCCGATTTCACGGCGGTGATGGTTCCTTTCAGCACGGCGTCGGCCCCGGCGGGATCAGGCGTGACCCGAAAGGCGGTCCGCTCGATGAACTCGCGCGTGAGCGCGGCGGAAACTTTCTGCTCAATCCGGAACCGGGTGCTCTGGTTGGCAAAGGTTGGAACGGCGATGGTCTTGATGTCCGGAGGAAGCCGCGTGGCGGCGCCCGCCACCCGGTAGCCGCAGGCCACCGTCAGCAGAATCGAGCAGGCCGCAAGCGCGGCCACCATAACGCGGGAAAGGTGTTTCATTTCAGCAGTTGCAGCGGCTGGAGCCGGCGGTGCAGCCCTTCCGCAATCTGGACGGCGTTCACGGCCGCAAGCCGGATGTTGTCCGCAACCGCCCAGAGCCAGATTCCCGCGGGATGCGCGGCATCGGGCTGGATGGCGTCCACCATAATCTGCTCGGAGCCCGCCGCGTCCACCGGCGACGGCGGCTTTTCAGAAGTCCGGCGAATGGAGATGGGCGCGCCGTCGAGCGCGGCCACCAGATCGGACGGCGGCACGCGTTCCTCGGTTTCCACGTAGAGCGAGAGGGCGGTGGAGTAAAACACCGGAACCTGAAACAGGCGCAGGGCGGGCACGGGCGTTTGCTTGCCGAGACAGGCCCCAAGCTGGTCTCGCACGCGGGACTCCAGCGCGTCGGCGCTCTCGTATCCGGCGCCCAGGCGCGGCAGCAGGTTGAAGGCGATCTGGGCCCCAAACGCCTCGCGCGGCACCTTTTGAAAACTGAGCAGATTGACCGTCTGCTTCTGCAGTTCGTCAATGGCGCGCGGCCCCATATCAGAGGCCGGACTGAAGATCTGCGCCACCGCATTCCGGACAGGAAACCGCGCAGCCAGCCGCGCCAGCAAGGCGCTGATCATAAGGGTCGCCGCGTGCGGGGCGGTGAGGATGCGGAGTCCCTTGTCCGCATCCGGCTGCGGAGCGGCGGCGGAAAGTCGGTCAAGAAGGGGAATGCCCAGGGTGGGAGCGGCGCTCGGCGGAACGCTCGAAACTAAATCGATGATGGCGCGCGCCTTTCGGGAACTGTCCCGCTCGCGGCTGGTGCGTTCGATCCAGGAGCTCATCTGCTGATGCGGCGCCGCCACAAATACGAAGTCAAAGTCGGTGGGCAGCTCTTCCTGGAAGTCCACCGCGGCGTGGCTTCCCAGGCTGAGGTCCACAATCGGCAGATCGGGTTCGCCAGGCTCTCCGGACACGGTTTTCAGTTCGGCGACCGGAAAATTGCGCTCCTCCAGAACCGTGAGAATCTCTTTGCCCAGCAGCGAACCCGCGCCCACCACCGCCACTTGATAACCGGCACTCTTCATGGCGCCTTCGCCTCCCCGGAAGCGGCAGGATGGCTGGGACGCGGCCTGTTGGAAATCTGATAAATCACCCCTGAAATCGCGTAGGTCAGCGCCAGAATCAGCAGGACGGGCTCTGAGTAAAACATAATGGCCCAGATAATAAGCCCGATAAAGATGATGGTCACATAGGGGCGCCGGCGGCGCAGATCAAGCGCCTTGAAACTGTAATAGCGAACCCGGCTGACCATCAGGAAGGCCAGAGACAGCACGGCCAGCAGCCACACCAGGGCAATCGGCCAGAAGGTGAGAGGGTCTTTCTGCCAGTGCACGACGGCGGCAATTACGCCCGCCGCGGCCGGGATGGGCAGCCCGATAAAATAGCGGCGGTCAAGGCTCGGCTTGATGGAATCGATATTAAACCGGGCCAGGCGCGCCGCCCCGCATATGAGGTAGGCGAAGGTAATAATCCACCCGATCGCACGCAGATGATGCATCAACGGAAGCTGCGAAGCGGCAATCGCCGGGCGCACTCCCCAGGAGTAGGCCAGAAGTCCGGGAGCCAGGCCAAAGGTGATCACGTCGGCCAGCGAATCAAACTCGCGGCCAAAGTTTGAGGTGGAGTTGGTGAGGCGCGCGATGCGGCCGTCCAGGCCGTCAAACAGAATCGCCAGGCCAATCGCCATCGACGCACGGTCAAAGGTGCTGCTGGCGAGCGCACCCGAGGCCCCGGCAGCCATCAACTGCGCTCCCTGAAGGGTTGTGAGGATAGCGTAATACCCGCAGATCAGCGTTCCCACGGTAAACAGGCTCGGCAGAATGTACATGCCACGCCGCAATCGGTGGTTGTTGACGACCGTGTCCGCTCCTTCCTTCTCGCTAAGATGCGTTGGATCTGCTGGTTCCAATGATGGTACTCCCGGCTTTCACATGGTCGCCGATTTTAACGGAGAGAGCCACGTCGGGTAAGACCAGAACGTCCACCCGCGACCCGAACTTGATCATCCCGATCCGCTCTCCGCGTTCAACGCGGTCGCCAATGTTTTTCCAGAAGACGATGCGGCGGGCCAGAACGCCCGCAATCTGCCGGACAATGACCTCGCCTTTTTCGCCGCCCACCGTGAAGGTGTTGCACTCATTCTCCACCGAGGCCAGCGGCTCGGAGGCCATTCGAAAGGACCCTTTGCGATAAACCACGCTCTGAATGGCGCCTGCGACCGGCGAGCGGTTCACATGAACGTTGAGCGGCGACATGAAAATGCTGATGCGCTGGCGGGGACGGCCGTCCGCCTCTTCTTCCCGAACTTCAACCACGCGCCCATCGGCGGGAGAAACTAGGACGCCAGGGCCGGTTGGAACCAGCCGGTCCGGATCGCGGAAGAAATTCAGAACAAACAACGCGAGGATTAAAAAGAATGCGGCCGCGAGAAAGAAAAACTTGCCCGGCCAGAAAATCCCAAAACCCAGCAACCCGCCTCCCACCAAAACCAGGGGCAGGCCATACCAGTACCCTTCTTTCACCATAGATGTTGGGCGTACAGCCTCGCCACGGCTCAAGCAAAGCCTGGCAGAAGCACAAGACCCGCTGCAACTGAGTCAACAACCCCTTTCCCTCCCTCGGCGTATCTGCCTGCGAGGAGGGGATAAACTCTCTTTTGTCCGCCTACTTCACTAAGCGGCCGTCATGCCGCTCTTCAGCAACGCGGCCATCTGATCCTTCAGCCGCAGTTTAAGCTTTTTCAGCCTGACTTCTTCAAGCTTCTCCTGGTCATTCAGGAAAGGCTTGTTTTCCAGGAGTTCGAGTTCGGCTGCATATCTGCCGTGTTCCTCGTGAAGGCGCTGATATTCATCATTATTGTCGGCCATCAATTTATCCCGGACAGCCTCGGTAGGGGTGCTCACGGGCGTGCCACCTCCCTGCTAGATTATTTTACTTACGTCAGGCTAACACACACCCCTACGGTGTTCAAGCCGGAAAGGTGGCCAGGCGTCGCTAACCACCCAATTCCCAGCTGAATTGGCAGGCAATCTGTCCGCCCAGGAAGCTGAAGAGGCCAGGCATTCTGTGGAATGGGAGGCAGAAGGCGGGCGTTCGGGTTCGCCGCTCCACGCCGCTGCGGGGCAGGGCCTTCCACCACGCGCCAGAAACCTCTTGACAAGATGGCGGCTACGGTGCTAGTCTTCAGGTCCGGCTTTGCCGGAGGGCCTGACCGGGCGCGTTCCACAGGGAGCCAGATTACCCCGCCAAGTTACCACTCACGCCTTGAGCGGTGCACTTCCTGCCGATTTATGGTTTAATATGCTGCAACTTAGGCGAATTTATGGGGACAAAGCTGTCGAAGGGTTGGAATCCGAAGCAGTGGGTCAGCCTGGTGCCCTACGGGCTGAACCAGCAGCACCCGAACGGCTACAAGGACATCCTGGAGGCCATCTGGGAGAACCGCGACAGCCTGGGCTACGCGTGGCGCATCCTTTCCGACGGCTGCTGCGACGGCTGCGCGCTGGGTACCAAAGGGATGCGCGACTGGACCCTGAGCGGCATCCACCTGTGCGCGGTGCGGCTGCGCCTGCTGCGCCTGAACACCATGCCGGCCATGGACTGGCGCGTGCTGGAAGACGTTGCGCCGCTGCTCGATCTGAAGGAAGAGCCCCTGCGAAAGCTCGGACGCCTGGCGGTGCCGATGGTGCGGCAGCGGGGCGACAAAGGCTTCCGGCGCGTCACCTGGGAGCAGGCCATCGCGGTGATTGCCGACAAACTCCGCCAGACCGATCCCCGCGGCCTGGCCTGGTACCTGACTTCCCGCGGCCTGACCAATGAGGCGTATTACGCCCACCAGAAAGTGGCGCGCTTTATCGGCACCAACCACATCGACACCAGCGCGCGCATCTGCCACGCTCCCAGCACCACGGCGCTGATGTCCACGGTGGGCTGCGCGGCCACCACCTGCAGTTACACCGACTGGATTGGCAGCGACCTCGTCGTCTTTGTGGGAACCAACGTGGCCAACAACCAGCCCGTTGCCATCAAGTACCTCCACTACGCCAAGAAGGCGGGCACGAAAATCTTTACGGTCAATCCCTATCGTGAGCCCGGCATGGAGCGCTACTGGGTGCCGTCCGTCCCCGAAAGCGCCCTGTTCGGAACCCGCATCGCCGACGACTTTTTCCAGGTGCTGCCCGGCGGCGACATTCCCTTCTTCTACGGCGTGCTCAAGCATCTGATTGAAAACGGCTGGATCGATCGCGACTTTATCGCCGAGCGCACCAGCGGCTGGCAAGCGCTCGAAACCAGGGCGCGGCGGCTGCGCTGGGAAGAATTGGAGCGCGGCTCCGGGCTCGGGCGGAACGACATGCTGCGCTTTGCGGAAGCGTTCGGCAGGGCTCGGAGCGCCGTCTTGGTCTGGAGC
>Ga0307374_10015456_pt1 | contig 10263 bp, 6 predicted proteins | sample OX3MG_FD_202532 | JGI IMG/M metagenome (GOLD analysis project Ga0307374, IMG submission 202532) | Soil microbial communities from Risofladan, Vaasa, Finland - OX-3 | ecosystem: Environmental > Terrestrial > Soil > Coastal area > Acid sulfate soil | place: Finland: Risofladan, Vaasa | collected...
TCATCTGGCGCATCCGGAGCGGACGATCGCGTTGATGCTGTTCGACACCGGACCCGGCTACAAGAAAGACGGTCCGCGCCAGGAATGGAATCGCATGACCGACGCGACCGCGCGCAACTTCGAGCGCGATGGAATTGACGCGACCACCGGCAGCCCTGAGACTCGCGTCGCACAGCATCGCAGCGCCCAGGGACTCGCACACGCGGCGCGAGGGATGCTGGCGCAGCGGGAAGGCAGCGTGATCGAGTCGCTGCCGGCGATTCGTGTGCCGACGCTGGTTCTGGTCGGTGCGTTGGACGCGCGGTTTGTGCCTTCCGCCGACTACATGGCGGCGAAAATCCCGGGAGCGGAAAAGGTTGTCCTGGCCGGCGCCGGACATGCCGCCAATATCGACCAGCCCGAGGCTTTCAATGCCGCGGTAAGCAAATTCCTGGGCCGAGTGACCACCTGAACCTGGCCACCTGGCATCCGCGCTCACCGCTGGCTGCCAGCGCCAGCCCCTCTTGTTCGCTGCCATCGCTCTCGGGATAGGAGCGCGCATTGGCTCGCGATATTCGCTAACATCGCGGGAGCAATGCTACCCATCCCTTCACACAACGAGACGCGCGATGCCGGCTGAGCGCAAGGCCGCCGCCCCGAGCTCCGTCACATTCGAACGTGGCGCGGACTCTTCGCTTATTGTTCATCTATCGGGCGTGTGGCGGATGCGCCATGGGCTACCGACGGGAGATCTGCTGAACCGCGAGTTGATGCGCACGGGCGAGGTTCGCACCGGCGAGATCCGGCGCGTCGTGTTCGAGGCCGGTGATCTGGCGGATTGGGACTCAGGCCTGCTGGTATTCGTTACCCGCGCGATCGAGACCTGCAAGGCGCGCAACCTCGACACCGACATCTCGGGCCTACCCGCCGGAGTTAAGCGGCTAATCGACCTCGCCGAGGCGGTTCCCGAAAACAAGGAAGCCGAGACCAAAGCCGACCGGCGTCCATTCGTCGAGCGGGTCGGTCGCGCGACCATCAATTACTTTGACGGCCTGGATGAGTTCGTGGCGTTTCTGGGTGCGCTCGCGATCGCGTTCGGCCGGTTAATCACCGGGCACGCAAGATTTCGGCGGGTCGATCTGATGATCGAAATCCAGGATTGCGGCGCGCGCGCGTTCGGAATCGTCACACTGATCAGTTTTCTGGTCGGCGTGATTCTGGCCTTCATGGGCGCGGTACAGTTGCAGCAATTCGGCGCCTCGATTTATGTCGCCGACCTGGTCGGGATCGGGATGGTGCGCGACATGGGCGCGATGATGACCGCGATCATTATGGCGGGCCGCACCGGAGCCGCGTTCGCCGCGCAGCTCGGATCGATGAAAGTCACGCAGGAGATCGACGCGCTCACCACGATGGGACTTGCGCCGATGGAGTTCCTGGTCTTGCCGCGGGTGCTCGCGCTGGTCCTGATGATGCCGCTGTTGTGCGTGTATTCGGACATGCTGGGAATTCTTGGCGGAGCGGCGGTCGGAGCGGGAATGCTCAATATCTCGCTCGGCAGCTACATGCGCGAAACCTTCGCCGCGATCGAGCTGGGCGGGGTGTTCGGCGGAATTTTCAAGGCTACGGTTTATGGAGCGATTATCGGAACCGCCGGATGCCTGCGCGGATTCCAATGCGGGAGCAGCAGCTCCGCGGTCGGCGACGCGGCGACCTCCGCGGTCGTGACGGGAATCGTTTACGTCGTCGTGGCCTGCGGACTGTTCGCGGTGCTGTTCAACATTCTTGGACTCTGAAGCAGCGGAGAAGCGTTTGAGCGAAATCCAGAGCATCCAGACCGCGCGGCCGCGCACCGAGTCCGCCGAGCCGGATATCGTTGTGCGCGACCTCACGATGGCGTACGGCGATTTCGTATTGATGCGCAATCTGAATTTTGTCGTCAAACGCAGCGCCGTGTTTATTATCATGGGCGGCAGCGGATGCGGCAAAAGCACGCTGCTGCGCCATCTGCTGGGCCTCAAAGCGCCGGCCAGCGGTGAGATTTTATACGGCAACTTGAACTTCACTCACGCCGGGCCCGAGGCACGCGAGCAACAGCTCCGGCGTTTCGGCGTGCTCTATCAGGGCGGAGCGCTGTGGAGCTCGATGACGCTGGCGGAGAATATCGGCCTGCCACTGGAAGAGTTCACCGATCTTTCCGGCGCCGAAATCCGCGAAGTCGCATCGCTGAAACTATCGCTGGTCGGACTGAAGGGTTTCGAGGACTACTACCCGAGCCAGATCAGCGGTGGGATGCAAAAGCGCGCGGGACTGGCGCGTGCGATCGCGCTCGATCCGGAAATCCTGTTCTTCGACGAACCGTCGGCCGGGCTCGATCCCATAAGCTCGCGGCTGCTCGACGAATTGATCCTGGAGATCCGCGACTCGCTCGGCGCCACAATCGTCGTGGTGACGCACGAGCTCGCCAGCATCTTCGCGATCGGCGACGACAGCATCTTTCTCGACGCCGACAGCCATACGGCGATAGCCCAGGGCAATCCGCGCGAATTGCTCGAACACTCGGCCGATCCTCGCGTGCGCCGCTTTTTGACCCGCGGCGCCGAAGGCGAACCGGAAGCGGCGCAGGGCGGCAAGGCGGGAAAATAAATCGATGGGCAAGAAAGTCAATCCAACCCTGGTCGGTGTGTTCGTGCTCGGCGCGCTGGCGCTGGTGGTTATCGGAATAGTCGTGATCGGAGGCGGCAATCTATTTCGCCGCTCGCATCGCTTCGTTCTCTACTTCACCAGCGACGTCAACGGCTTGCGCGTCGGCGCGCCGGTCAAGTTCCGCGGCGTCGAGATCGGTTCAGTGGTCGCGGTGATGCTGAGTTTGCCGGGAATGGAAGGCGGCCTGATGCAGAACACCGCCCTGATCAGGATCCCGGTGGTGATCCAGCTCGACTCGGCCAAGCTGATAAGCCATGGCGCCGAGGTCAACCTGGAAGATCCGGAAGAGATGCAGCGGGCGATCGCAATGGGGCTGCGCGGACAGCTCGCAACGGAGAGCATTCTGACCGGCCTCCAGTACGTCGATCTGGATATGCATCCGCACGATCCAGCCAAGTTTTTTCTCGGCAAGAATTCTCCCTACCCCGAAATCCCGACGCTGCCCAATACCTTCGAGCAGGCACAGATCGCGATCACCAAGGTGCTTGGCGTGCTCGAACAAATCGATTTCAACAAGCTGGTCGGAGAAGTGACCCGAACCATGGAGGCGGTGACCAATCTGGTGACCTCGCCCAAACTCGCCGCCTCAATCGACGCGCTCAATCGCACCGCCAACAGCATGAGCGCGAGCGCCAAAAGCATCCAGCGTCTGTCCGATACGCTCAACCGGAAGGTCGATCCAATCTCCAAGAGCCTGGTCGCGACTACCGACCAGGCGCGCGAGACGCTCAGGCAGACCCAGCAGACGCTCGCCGCCGTGCAGGAGTCGGTGGGACCGGGCTCACCAGTCAATTATGAACTGACGCAGACGCTGCAGGACACCGCGCAAGCGGCGCGCTCGCTCAAGCAATTGACCGACTATCTGCAACGCAACCCAAGCTCGGTAGTACGCGGACGCGCGCAACCAGCGGATGCGAAGGGGGACTTTAAATGAAGCGCGCCGCGCAATTCGCCGCGATCGCAATTCTGGCAATCGCGGGCGCCGCGGCCAGCGGCTGCTCGCTCGGCCTTCAGCCGCGGCCCGACGACTCCAAATTTTTCGTGCTCGCGCCAATCGCCGCCGCGCCGTTTTCGCCCCTGGCGGGCAGCAGCACGATGGTTATCGGAATTGGTCCAATCAAACTGCCCGACTATCTCGAGCGCCAGGAAATCGTAACCCGGGTCGCTCCCAACCGGATGATTCTGTCCGGCACCGATCGCTGGGCAGAGGGACTCGACGGCAACTTCACTCAGGTATTCGCGCAAGACCTGGGCGCGACGCTCGGTACCCAGCGCATCGTGTTTTTTCCGTGGTACCAAACCGCGACGATCGATTACCAGGTGCAGCTTGACGTTTACCGCTTCGAGAGCGACGGCTCCGGCACCGTCACCCTGACGGCGCATTGGCAGATTCTCGATCGCGTCGGCAAGATGCTCTACGTAACCGATTCAACCTTCACCGCGAGCGCGGGATCGCCCGGAACGACGGCGGTCGTGGCCGCGATGAGCACGGCCTTAGGCAACCTCGCCCAGGAAATCGCCTCGAAGATCGCGTCGCTGCCCGCGTCGAGGAAATGACCGGCCGGCGGTTACCGGCGGACCGTCATGGCTCCTTGCTCGAGGCGGGGTGCGGTGCCCATTTGAGGATTCCGAGGTCGGCTACAAAAATCGCGTAGAACGATTTCACCAGGATCAGCTCGATCACCGTCGCCAGCGCGAGTCCTCCAATCTGCGCGTAACACAACGGCTGCCATAATGGGCCGCCGTGCAGCGCGAGCGGGAACAACGCCAGCAGCGTGGCGCCGACGGTCACCATCACCGGACGCAGACGCTCGATTCCGGCGTCGAGCAATCCCTGGATCAGCTCCTCGCCCATTTCGCGCCGTTCTTCAATAAACTCGAACAGCACAATCACGTGGCTGACGATCACGCCGACCAGGCTCGCGATGCCCAAAAACGCCATGAAGCCGAATGGCGCGCCCATGATCCAAAGCGCGGCCACCGCGCCGACCGCGCCGTAGGGCACCGCCACGAATACCAGCCACGGCTTGACCAGATTGTTGAACTGCACCACCAGCGCGATGAAGATCAGCACGACCGAAATCAGCAGCACGATCGTCAACTCGCCAAAGCCCTCGCTCTGCTTGGCCTGCTCGCCGCCAATCTCGAGTCGGTATCCGGGCGGCAGAGTTTTCGCGAGTGCCTGGAGCTTCGGATTGGCGACCTTCATGACTTCCGACGGAAGCACTCCGGGAGCGGGATAGGCGGCCACCGAGATCGTGCGAAAGTGATCGCGCCGGACGATCCGCTCGGGCGATAGACGAAATACGATTGGCGCGACCGACTGGATCGGAACGCGCCCATTTCCTTCCGACGCGTAAACATAAAGATTGCCCAGGTCCGAAAGCTGGGCGCGCTCCTGCTGCCGAAGGCGCGCGACGATCGGGATGCGCAGATCGCCGCTGATCAGCGTGCCCACCTGCGCCCCGGAAAGGCCCGCGGCGGCGGAATTGGCGATATCCTCATTGGTGACGCCGGCCAGATTCGCACGATCGGGATTTATCGGCAGTTGGATGATCGGGCTCTCGTCCATCCAGTCGGTGCGGATGCGCCGCGTGCCCGGAACCGAACGCAGCACCGCCTCGGTCTGGTTGGCAATATGCTCGAGCGTCTCAATGTCCGCCTGCTCGCGCGCCGGATCGATGTCGGCCTGTCCGAAGATGTGCACCTCGATCGGGTAGCGCACCGGATTGGTGAGCAACTGGCACACGTCAACGTACGCGCCGGGAACTTCTTTCGACAGAAGATTCTGGAGCGGGCCCACAAACTTCGGCATGTCTTCCTTGTTGTAAATCTCAAGGATCAACTGCGCGTAGTTGGCCTGCGGCGATTCCGGCGCCACGGAAAACCAGAAACGCGGTCCGCCGCCGCCGACGAAGCTGGTGATCGATTTCAGGATCGGGCGCGGATGTCCGTGCTCGGGATGCGCCTTGCCGTATTCCGCGGCCGCGTCGCGCACCACTGCCGCGACTTTTTTCGCAGTCGCGTCGGTCTCGGAAATCGCCGCGCCGTTCGGGAGCCATACGTCGATATACGACAGGTACTGGACGTCTTCGGGAAAATAAGCGCTGCGCAATTGCTTCGCGATCAGAAACCCCGCGGCCAGGAACACCAGCGAGCACGCTACGAAGGTCTTGCGATGCTCCAGCGCGTAGTGGCCGGTCGTGTAGTAGAGCCCGGTGAAGCCGTGCGTGCGCCGATACTCGATCGGCGGCAGCGGTTTGCCGGGCGTCATCAGGTAGTAGCCAAGCTGCGGAATGAACGTCATCGAAATGATCCGCGACGCGACCAGCGCGCAGGTCATCACGATCGGCAGGCTGTAGAGAAAATTTCCGGTATCGCCGGAGAGCAGCAGAAACGGCAGGTACGCGACGATATTGGTAATCGTCGAGAACAGGATCGCGCGTTCGAGCTTGGTCGGCCCGAGCCACGACGCGACTGCCGCCGGATGCCCGATTCCCAGCTCATGCTTGATCGCGTCGCCCGCCACCACCGGATCATCCACCAGGAGTCCAAGCGCGATGATCAACGTCGCGATCGACACTTGCTGTAGATCAATCCCGAGCACGTACATCATGCCGAAGGTCATCGCGAGCGTGAGCGGAATCGACATCGCGATCAGCAGCGCCGCGCGCCAATCCCAGAATCCGATGAGCGCGATCACCACCACCAGCACGATCGCCTCGTACAGCGCGTCCATGAACAGGCTGACGTTCTCGCGCACTTGGCGCGGCTGATCCGAGGTGCGCGAGATCACCAGGTCTTCGGGCAGGCGGGTCTTGAGTCCATCAATCGCCTTATCGACCGCCGCGCCGAACGCGCTTATCTGCTCGCCCGAGCGCATGAAGACCGCGATCGTGACCGCGCGTCCGCGGTTCCAGTGCCCGTCGGCGGTCTTCCAGGTATAGAAATTCAGCAGCCGCGGCGGCGCCTGGTAACCGCGCGAGATATCCGCCAGATCGCGCAGGTAGAACGGCGATCCCGATTGCGACTTGCCGAGAATTACATCGCCGATCTCCTGCGCGTCGGTAAATTCGCCGCTCGGATGCAGCGTCACGTCGGTGCCGGCCGCGTTGATCATCCCGGCCGACTGCGTGATATTGCGCGACGACAGAATCTGCGAAACCGTGCTCGGCGTGAAACCGTAAGACGCGAGCCGCTCCTGCGAATAAAACAGATCCACCCATTCCGGCAACACGCCCGAGCGCGAGACTTTCTCGACGTCGGGAACCGCTTCCAGAGCGCGCGTGATCAGATCGGTATAGCGCTCGAGCTCGCGGTAGGTGTATTTGTCGCCCGCCGCGCTTTCGAGAATCGCCTCGGTCCGGGCGGGCTCCTTGATCACCACGGGCGGCCACGCGTCGGGATGAAACGCCTCGAACATCGAGGTTCCGACCTGGGAGTCAATATAGGCTGTGGCCGCTTTCACCAGGTCGGCGCCCGCGGGTTCGGCGGCGTCCAAACCTGAGAAGCCCGACCCGTCGAGCGGACGGATGTCGGCCGCCGCGTGATGCTCCGCCAGATAGCGTGACAGCCCGTCACGCACTCGCGTCACCGACTCGGCGGGCATCGTAGGCGGAAAGATCGTCACCAGCGAGATGCGATTGAGCTTCGAATCGGGTGCGGCGCTCGCGCGCGCGGCCTCGATCGCCGCGCGAACCTGGCGCGCGCGCAGAGCGATCTCGACCTCGTTCACTTTGGGGCTCGCGACGGTCAGCATCAGCGCCGCGGTGTCGCCGAAATCGCTCTCGAACTGGATCGGTCCGGCTCCGCTGGGCAGGTTGCGGATACTGGCGAGCTTGAGATTGATGTCGTTGAATTGCTTTTCGGTATCGCCGACGTTTTCAGTGAGCTGGATATAAACGATCGCAAGGCCGTCGAGCGTCAGCGATCGGATTCCATAGTCGGTACCGGTGCCGGCTGGATGGATATAGGAGTTAGTCGCGATCTTCTCCTCCATCTTGCGCGTCACCGTCTGCTCGATTTTCTCGGCGCTGACTCCCGGCCATGGGCATACCGCAAGCGCCTGCCGCACCGGAATATCCGGATCCTTGCGCTTGGGCATGTGGAGGTAGCCGTAAACGCCCCACGCGACCACGGCGGCCAGCAGGACCCACGAGATGGCGCGATTCTCAACGAAAAACCGCGCGGTGTTGTGGGTCGTGCGGATTATTTCTTCGTCGCTGCGATGTGCCATTACGGGATGATCCGGATTTCTTCGCCGTCGGTGACCATCGTGGCGCCGCGCACGATCACGCGGTCGCCAATCGCGACGCCCGAGTCCACCGCGATCTCGTTGCCGACGATATCGCCCAGCCGCACCTTGCGCATCCGCGCGACCGTCTTGCCACCCTCTTCGATGGCGACGAATACGGCATAACCGGTCGGATCTTCTGGTGGACGGACCACCGCGTTTATCGGAACCGTTGCCGCCGTCGCGACCGGCGCCGACGCGTCGTTGGCAAGCTTGAGCGACGCGATCATCCCGACCCGCAGGCGGCCGTCCTTGTTCGGAATCGTGACCTCGACGTCGAAGGTGCGAGTGTTCTGATCCGCGCTCTGCGCGATCCGGGTTATTTGTCCGTCGAGCTGCACCCCCGGCAGCGCCTCACTGCGCAGGGTCTGCGGTTGCCCCTGCTTCAACTGGCCGACCTCTATGTCCGAGACCGCGAAGATCGCCTTCATCTCAGTGGTGTCGGCGATCTGAAACGCGACCACGCTCGGCCCGACCAGCGAGCCGATTTCGATTCCGCGGCTCAGCATCACCGCATCCATCGGCGACGTCAGCTTGCAGTAACCGAGATTGATCTGCGCCTGCTTGAGCGACGCTTCGGATTGTTTGACCTGCGCGTCGGAGGATTTGTACTGCTGAACGGCACTGTCGTAGTCGCGCCGCGCAATGATCTTTTCCTTGAACAGAGCGCTATTGCGATCGTAGTCGGCCTTTGCCTTGGCGTAGGTGGCTTCCGCGTTGACCACCACCGAAGCTGCCTGATTCACCTGCTGCTGATAGGGTCCGGTCTGGATCGTCGCAAGCAGCTCGCCGTTTTTCACCGGGTCGCCGCCCTGAACATCGCGGCTGCGTCCACCGGCTCCGGCGACTTGCTTGATCGTCTCGACATAACCGTTGACCTGGAATGTCAGGCCAACCTGGCGATAGGGCTGAAGATTCGCGGTGTACGCTCCGCGATGAGCCTGGGTGGCCTCTCTGACCGCGCGCACGGTTACCGCGATCGGCGGCGCCGCGGTGGGTTTGGGGCGATTGCCGCATCCGGCTGCGCCGGCTAATGCCGCCACGATCAATAGCGCAAGCGAAGTGTTGCGTATGTGCAAGTGGCGCCCCTCCTCAACGACTCTCGCATGGGCGGTGAACTCTTCACCGCCGCGGCCCCCGCTTTCCACCCGAAGGCGTTCGCGATGTTATCAGAAATCACTGCGGCTTGGCGCTACCCCGCGTTGCTCCGCGTTACCGATAGACGCGCGCGGTGTCGCGAATCCGCGCCCTGATTTCGTCGCGCAATGCCTTGGGTTCAAGCACCTTGATGAATGGGCTCATCGCCATGATCCAATTGGCAAGTTCGGCGGTTCCTTTGAGCTTGAGCCGCAAGAGCGCCCTGCCGTCGCGCCCAATCGAAACCTGCTGGGAAGGATGAATAGTGCGCGCGGCAAGACGAGCGTCGGTTTCCGGGCTAAGACTTTTCAGGACTACCGTCGTTTCGCGATCCTCGCTGACGATTCCGAATGCTCCCTGCACGAACGTCGCCGGATTGTAGGACGCGGGCAGTTGGAATCTTTCGTCGATACCGGACTCGTCTTTGATGAATGCCACAGAGCGCATCCGCTCGATAGCCAAATAGATAATACCAGCGCCGCGATGGCTGCGGCCGAGCAGGTACAGTCCGCCCCGATACTGGACCAGGGTGTACGGATTGAAGTCGTGCGTCCGATCGCTGCCATCGGTGCGGTTCATCGACGCATAGTGGATTCGCAGGCGCTTCTCGTCGAGCAGCGCCCGCATAATCACGTCGATCTGTTCTTCGTACGGGCGATAGTCCTTGGGGACATACTGGACGGTGTAGAATTTGCGGTTGAAATCGCGCAGCCTGAACTGCCACGCTGGCGGTAGATTGGTCCGCACCCGCTCCCAGATGTCGTCAACGCCGGATTTGAGCACGGTACCCTCGAGAAATTTCAGCAGCGCCAGGCTCGAGTACATCGCCGCCGCCTGGTAAACATTCGAGTTCGGGCCTCCGCGCCGTGTGACCAGCCGCAACTTGCGGCTCGCGCCGGCGCCCGCCGTCTCGACGACCATCTGCCCGAGCTTTCCGCGCATCCTTACGAACTCACGCACGTAGCGATCCACCGTGCGTCCGCTCACCCCGAGCTCACGCATAATTCTCTGCAGCGGTACTCCGAGCGGCTCTTCGGTCAGCATCATCGCGATCCGCGCGTAACGGATTCCCGACTCGTAGGTTGGCTTTCTTGATTTGACCTGCATCGACGCGCCCTCCTTGAGAGCATCCGGATTATAGCCGCTCG
>Ga0307374_10015458_pt1 | contig 10263 bp, 11 predicted proteins | sample OX3MG_FD_202532 | JGI IMG/M metagenome (GOLD analysis project Ga0307374, IMG submission 202532) | Soil microbial communities from Risofladan, Vaasa, Finland - OX-3 | ecosystem: Environmental > Terrestrial > Soil > Coastal area > Acid sulfate soil | place: Finland: Risofladan, Vaasa | collected...
CATCGCCGGCGCCGCCCGCTGACCGACGTTCTGGGCGCCAGCAAGAGTCTGCTGGCGCCCAGAACAGCGACCCCGAGGCACGAATATCGCCGATTCGGCAGGTGTCAAGTGTTGGTTGATCGGGGCGTTGCCCGGCGTCGTTCGGCGCTTGGTGTCCTACTCCCTGTGCTACCATTTGGATGTGGCTCAGCGTGACAAGCGGTCCGTGTCGTTCCCGCCCGAACTGGCCAAGGCGATCGACGAAGCAGCGGCTGCCTTGGGCAGCTCATTCAGCGCGTGGATCGCCGAGACGGCATCTCACCGTCTGCGTCTGGAGGCCGGGCGACGAGGCGTTGCCGACTGGGAGGCTGAGCACGGACCGCTGTCGGAACGCGAGCTAGCCGAAGGGCTGGCCCGCGCTCGGGAGCTGCTGGGTCGCACCCCCTCGCAGCGCTCTGCCTAATGCCCGGCGCCACCTACGACACCGGGGCGCTGATCGGCGGAGATCGCAATGACCGTCGCATGTGGGCCCTTCATGCCGGCTTCATCGCCGAGGAGGTGGTGCCGACCGTGCCCGCGCCTGTGGTCGCAGAGGCGTGGCGAGGAGGCTCTCGCCAAGCGAGCCTGGCCCGCATGCTGGCCGGGTGTGACATCGAGGCGATGACCGCCGAGCAGGCCCGCCAAGTCGGTGTGCTCGCCGGCCGGGCCGACCACGACGACGTCGTCGACGCAGCCGTCGTCGAAGGCGCGGCCCGACGCAACGATCACGTCATCGTCACCTCGAACGAGACTCACATCCGAAAGCTCCTCGACGCCACAGGCAAGCGGATCCGCGTCGAAGCCGTCTGACGATCTGCGCCGCCCGCAGCGAGGCCCACGACCCTGGGGGAGCGAACAGTACGCCGACTCGGCGTGCGTCCTCGGCGGCTGCCCGCGTCCGGCCGCTCGGCACCGATCATCCACTTCTGTGTTCCGATGGCGCCGCCCACCGCAAGCAGATCGATGCCACCCTCGCTTCGGCCCGCGAGATGAGCTGGCAGCCCTCTGGGGTCGCTGGTTCCACCAGTAGCCCTTGGCGGTGCCCGCAAGGGGATCCGTTACCGGTGAGGGTCCCCGCTGTCGGCGTCGACGTCGACGTCAGTATCGAGGGGTCTCCGACCTCCGCAACCGTGTGCCCCCAGGGCCCAGCCGAGGAGTTGTGGAACGACGAGATCAGCGAGCCCGCAGCGGGCGACTGGCCGGTCATCGAGGTAGACATGAACGCCCCCGCCGATCTGACCGACCTCGTGGATCGGGTTCGCCGAGCCATGACGCCGTGACCGGCGGCTGCCCTTGCGCCGGCAACCATCCCGGGTTCGAACGGTTGTTGGTGTTGGGAAATCGGTTGAGGCGAACCGGCAATCGTGGATACTTGCAGCGTGGCAACCCCGTTCAGCGAGATCGCTACGCGCCGCCTGCGGCTGGTTCCCTTCGATGAGGACACCGCCCGCGCCGTCCTGGATGGCAACCTGACCAGCGTCCGTGCGGCCGAAGGCTGGCCTCAAGAGGGCACCGCCAATGGCCTCACGATGGCCCTTGAGCACGATGAGCCACCGGGCTGGATGATCACACTGGGGGGGAAGGTGATCGGTGACTGCGGTACCAAGGGCAGCGCCGATGCCGCCGGCATGGTCGAGATTGGATACGGCCTGGGTGCCCCCTTCCGGGGCCAGGGGTACGGCACCGAAGCCGTCGGCGCGATGGCCGAGTGGCTGCTCGGCCAGTCCGGAACAGTCACCGTTCGCGCCTGCACCCTGACGGACAACGTCGCCAGCCGACGAGTGCTGGAGAAGAATGGCTTCTCGCTTACGGGATACGACGCCAGTGGGGAAGCCGTCTACGAGCGAGACGAGTAGCCCAGGTGGGAGGCGCGCACTCGGCCCGTATGTCTCGTAAGCGGAACCGCTACCGGACGACCCCTGGCGTGAGCGCAGCGTGGGACATAGCGATGCCGAATCGGGCGTGGCCGTCTCAGCCGTGTCACCTCCGGGCGAGCGTCGTTATGTGTCCTCCATTCGGCTCGGGGCGACTTCGCAGCTCAGGTCAGGCTTCGGTACATCAGGTGCAGCCCGACGAGCCCGTGGTCGGCATGATTGAACGCCTGGGGCACCGTTGCCAGCACCTCGAATCCCAGCGCCTGCCACAGGTGCATTGCGGCAACGTTGGTCTCGACGACGGCCTTGAACTGGATGGATCGGTAGCCCTCACGGCGTGCCCAGTCGATCACCTCGTTGCCAAAGGCGCGGCCGATGCCGCCGTTGTGCCAGCGGGGATCGACCATAAAGCTGGCGGTCGCCACGTGACTGCCACGGCCGGGACGGTTGGGACCCATGGCCGCCGTGCCGAGAACGACAGCCCCTTCCGTTGCCACGATCGTGCGGTGCGGCGGGTCGGTCATCCAGTAGCGCCGCGCCTCATCACTGGAGAGGTCTTCCGGGTAGGCGTAGGTCCGACCAGCGGCAACGATCTCTCTGAAGAACGGGTAGATCGCCGGCCAGTCGCCTTCGGTAGCGTCCCTGATGAGCACTGGTGCACCATACGGGCGCTGGCGCCAACCGGCGAGGCAGGTGGGCCCGGATGGACAGCCTCAGCTACCGTCCCCGGCCACAGAGCGACGGACTTGGAGAACCACGGTGGACTACAGCCCGACCAGCATCGACGACGTGCGCTTGTTCCTCGAGGGCCCGCACCGTGCCGTCCTGTCGACCCTTGGTGGCGACGGCGCTCCTCATCTGGTGGTCGTCGACTACCTCGTCACGCAGGACGGTCTCCTCGTGAACGGCCGCGCGAACCGGCGCTGGGTACTGAATCTGCGCGGTGACCCCAGAACCTCTACCCTCATCCACGACCACGCTGATGTGAGCCACTGGGTCAGGATCAGCGGTGCCGCCGAACTCGTGGGGGAGGGGGATGAGGCGGCTGTCGATGACGCCAAGGCGATGGCGCGACGCTATGGCGACGACCCTGAGGAGTTCACCGGCCAACACCGTGTGACCTGGCGCCTCGTTGCAGACAAGGTGCTCGAGCGGGCCGAGTGACCCGCACGTCCGCGGCGAACGAGGCCGCCCCAGTCCGAGCTCCTCATCTGGGCGTCGCGATCCCGCTGCCCCGAGGCCTACCGGCGATGCATATCGACGGGTCGGGCGCCACGAGGGTCGCCTCCGAACACGCGACCCGGCTTGGCCGGTGGGCCGCGCCGAGAAGTGCCGATCTGCACCCCGGCCAGCGCTCCCGTCGAGGCGGGGGCAGGCCGCTGATCTGTGCGGCACGTTCTGCTCGGAGATGGTGAGCCTCGCTAAGCGATATAGCCGTCGTTCGGCTCGCTTCCGTGGCTCTCGGACTGGCGGCACGACGGAGCGCAGATGGGTAACTCTGACGCGCCGAGCCATCAGCCCGGATGGCGGCGGGTGCTCCCGATGATGACGAGCAGTTTGGACACGGTTCGCTCCGGATCGCTTGGTGGGATGTGCTTTGTCTATCACCAATGATGTGGCTATCAGCAACGATCGGTTAAACGGTAGGCTTTGGTAGTGTCGGAGCTGAAACGTGGCGAGCCGTTGCTGCCCCTCCTCGAGCACCTGGTGCGCGTCGGCCGTCGGGCCGGGGAGGCCGGCTGGACCGGGGGCGGGCTCCGGCTGCGGCATCTGGCCGCGCTGAGGGTGATCGGCGGCCACGGCCCGATGACCCAGCACGCCGTCGCGTTGGCGCTCAGCCTGGACCCGAGCAACGTCGTGGGTTTGCTCAACGAGCTCGAGGAGCGGGGGCTCACCGTCCGCCGCCGCGACCCGGACGACCGACGACGTCACATCGTGGAGCTCTCTGCCGCTGGGTCGAGGCAGGCGGCCGAGGCCTCCGCGAGACTGGAGCGGGTCGAGGACCAACTCTTCGGGGTCCTCAACGCCGAGGAGCGCCACACCCTCTACACCCTCCTGTCGCGCGTCGTTGAGGCCGCGATCTCGGTGGCGGCTGCGCCGGCATTGCGCGGCGACAGTCACGGTGAGGATGACGGCGACACTGTGGATGAGGACGGTTGAATGCTCATGCTGTCGCTGGCAAGCCTCCCGCTGTCAGTTCGCCCTTCTCGTGTCTCGTCAACCACGGCGACGATCGTGGCCTTTCCCGGGGTTGAGCGCTCAGCCGCACGGGCGCGCCGAAGCAGACCCTGCGTTCAACGGACAGGCGTCGCGGCGGCCCGCGGCAAGGCGCCGACGGTCAGCACTTCGTTGATAGCCCACGAGCTGTCGTAGCTCCCAAAGCGCAGCACCGCCGCCCGCGCCGCCCTGGCTCAACGCCCCCACCGCATCGGCAGGGGGGTTGCCGGCAGGCTCGATAACACGGTTCAGGGTGCTGGACCCCCGACGCCCCGAACGCGCCAACGTATCTGGTAGGCACCGCCCTAAGGTACCGATCAGGGACTATGCAGATTGTGCACCCGAGAATCCAGAGGGCATCAGACGCCTACCACACGCAGAACGGCACCTATGGAGCGGGTGCGTGGGCTCGCGGGACGAGGGTCAGCGGTCTGGCTCGGTGTTTGACGCGCTCAAAGATCGAGGATGAAGCGCAGCGCCCGTTCGATGGCCCGCAGCTCGTCAGGCGCGACATGGCTGCGCCTTTGGCGGATGCGCGCGGCGGAGACAACCCGGACGTGGTCGCATCTCGCGTACGAGGAGTGCTCCAGGCCGCTGACGCCTGCTGGGATCCGGACATGGCTCCGCAACCCGTAGTCGGTGGAGGTGACGGGCACGACCACGACGAGGTCGCCGGGACCGTTGTTGACGATGTCGCTCGAGACCACGATCGCCGGGCGGAGGAAGGCCGGTTCGTGGCCGACGGGACGACCGAGGTCTACCTGATAGATCTCACCCCGCCAGATCACCCGAGGGGGTCCCACTCCTCGCGCTCAGCCTGGTACGCCTCCCACCGCTCGGGGTCCTCGCGAAGTCGGCGGTAGTCCTCGCCGAGACCACGAAGGAACTCCTGGCGTTCGAGGGCCTCGATGGCCGAGTGGACGACCTCCACGACCGTCGTCTGCCGGGATTTCGCCATCGACTGCAGCCGTTCGGAGTCAGGCCGGCGGACCCGCACGGTGGTGGTTTCTTCGGCACCCATCTCGCCAGTGTAGACGGAATGTAGACACACTGGGCGGACCGACGGTCGAGACGCTCGCACCGGCGCTGATACGGGATGTTGCGCCGGAACGACGTCTCCGGACTGTCGGACACGAACGCAGAGCGGCACCTCGGGTGCGGTGCCCAAGGCCGACCACGACGACGCCGTGTGGCGAGCGGCCGAACGGCCCGCGCCTTCGTTTCGCCAGGAGGGAAGAAGGTCGTGGTCGATCCTCACCCGGCCGGAGCCGGCCACGGGGAAGCGGGCGACGGCCTCGCGAACGTGCTCGCAGGGACGTCGGGCCGACGCGCAGCTCACTGCGACTGGCCGTTGTTGACCGCTCCTGCCCAGAGCGTTCCGGTCGACCCCTCTGGAAACCGGTGACTACCAGGGCATTCGCGCGCCTGGGTCCGGCGGATCCATCCCAAGAATCTCCCAATTCTCCTGGTCGATTCCGGGCGCCAAGGGGTCACAGCGGTACGTCACGGGGAGGAGGGCTCCGAGCAAAGGTCCTGCTCAGGAGGGAAATTCGTGGTGCCCCCGGCAGGATTCGAACCTGCGCCACCGGCTCCGGAGGCCGGTGCTCTATCCCCTGAGCTACGGGGGCGTACGGCGCCCGCCGGGACCCGCTGCCGGCCCGCGCGACGTCGGACCGTCCCGATCGTCGCGCCGACGCGAACGCGACGGGTGCGCCTTGCATGGTAGCCGCGCGTCGACCATCCTCGTCTCGCCATGACGAACGCTCGCGCGACCCGAGGCGGCGGCGCGGCGACCGCGCTCGATCCTCCCGCCCCGAGCGAGCGGTCGCTCGCTCGCCACCTCCTCCCCGACACGGCGAGCATTGCGCCGGACGGCCGGCTCTCGGTCGGGGGAGTCGACGTCACCGAACTCGCCGAGGAGCTCGGAACGCCGCTGTTCGTCTACGACGCGGCGCACCTCCGGGCCCGCTGCACCGAGGCCGTCGCGGCGTTCGGCCCTGGCGTCGCGTACGCGACAAAGGCGTTCCTCTGCAAGGCGATGGCCCGGATCGCGCTCGCCGCGGGCATGTCACTCGACGTGTCGACCGCCGGTGAGCTCGCGACCGCGACCGCGGCCGGAGCATCGCCCGACAGGATCGTGCTCCACGGAAACAACAAATCCCTGGACGAGCTCGCTGCAGCCCTGTCTCTCGGCATCTCGCGTCTTGTCGTCGACTCCTTCGACGAGATCGACCGGCTTCGGACCCTCGCGGCGGACGCGCCGTCTCGGGGTCGGCCGGACCAGCACGTCGTCGTCCGGGTGACGCCCGGTGTCGAAGCGCACACGCACGAGTACGTGATGACCGGACAGGAGGACTCGAAGTTCGGCTTCTCGCTCGCGTCCGGGGCGGCGGACCGGGCAGCCGAGCTGCTCGCCTCGATGCCCGGTGTCGCGCTCGTCGGCGTGCACGCGCACATCGGCAGCCAGATCTTCCGGCTCGACGCGTTCGATCGCGAGATCGCCGCCCTCGTCCCCTATGTCGTGCGCCACGAGCTTCGGGAGCTGTGCGTCGGCGGCGGCCTCGGAGTTGCGTACGTCGCGGGCGAGGAGGCGCCGACGATCGAGTCGTGGGCCCGGTACCTGCGCGCCGCGTGCTCAGCTGCCCGGCTGCCCGCCGGGGTGTCGGTGACCGCGGAGCCGGGGCGGTCGATCGTGGCGACGGCCGGCCTCACGTGCTACCGGATCGGGACCGTCAAGGAGCTACCCGGGATCCGCACCTACGTCGCGGTCGACGGCGGCATGAGCGACAATCCCCGTCCCGTGCTGTACGGGAGCGGCTACGAGGCCTTCCTGCCGCGATCCACCGGCGCGGAGCGCCCGTTCGCCGCGCGGATCGTCGGCAAGCACTGCGAGTCCGGCGACGTGCTCGTCGCAGATGCGCGACTTCCAGCGGACGTCGCGGTCGGCGATATCGTCGCGACGCCTGTGACCGGGGCGTACGGTTTCTCCATGGCGTCGAACTACAACCGCGTGCCGCGTCCCGCAGTCGTGTTCGTGGAGGGGGGTGGGTGGTCGGTAGTCGTCCGACGCGAGACGGTCGAGGACCTGCTGCGTCTCGAGCCCTGACACGCAACGGCTGGTCAGGCGCTACCTTGTGCCGGTGAACGAGCGAGCAGGGCCATCCGGCGCGTCGGGCGTGCCGGTCGTCCGGGTCGGCGTGCTCGGCTGCGGCAACGTCGGGGCGGCGCTCGTCGACCTCGTCGACGCCGACGCGGCCGAGATCGCGGAGCGGACCGGAGTGCGCCTCGAGGTTGCGCGGGTCGCCGTCCGCAGCCTCGCGAAGCCGCGCCTCACCCCGCTCGGCGCGGAGCGGCTCACCCACGACGCGCACGCTGTCGCGACGGACCCCGACATCGACGTCGTCGTCGAGCTCATCGGGGGCATCGAGCCGGCGCGCACCCTGATCGTCGCCGCGCTGAAGGCCGGCAAGCCGGTGGTCACGGCCAACAAGGAGCTCCTCGCGAACTTCGGCGCAGAGCTGTACGCGGCCGCCGCGTCCGCGCAGCGGGACCTGCTGTTCGAGGCCGCCGTCGGCGGCGGAATCCCGCTTCTCCGGGCGCTTCGCGTCTCGCTCGCGGGCGAGCGGATCCGCCGAGTGACGGGGATCGTGAACGGCACGACCAACTACGTGCTCTCGAGGATGAGCGAGGAGCGCATCGGCTACGGCGAAGCGCTGCAGGAGGCACAGAGCCTCGGCTACGCGGAGCGCGACCCGACCGCTGACGTCGAGGGCTATGACGCGTCCGCGAAGGCGGCGATCCTCGCGAGCATCGCGTTCAACGCGGACATCGTCGCGGGCGACGTCTATCGCGAGGGGATCGAGACGATCGAGGTCGACGACATCGACTTCGCGCACCGGCTCGGTTACGAGGTGAAGCTCCTCGCCGTCGCAGAGCACGTCGGCTCCGGCGCGTCGGGCCTTCCCGCGGTCGCGGTCCGCGTGCACCCCGCGATGGTCCCGATCGGCCACCCGCTCGCAGGCGTCCGCGGCCCGTTCAATGCCGTGTTCATCGAGGGCGGCGCGGTCGGCGACCTCATGCTCTACGGGCGGGGCGCAGGCGGCAGGCCGACCGCGAGCGCGGTGCTCGGCGACCTCATCGACGTGGCACGTGGCCTCGTGGGCGGCGGCTCGGTGTGGTTCCCGACGCGCCAGCGCGTCGAGGTCCGGCCGATCGACGAGCTGGAGGCGCAGTACTACCTGACGATCGACGTGCTCGACCGGCCGGGCGTCCTCGCGGCGGTCGCGTCGGTCTTCGGCTCGCACGACGTCTCGATCCGGTCGATGGAGCAGGTCGACCTCGGCGCGGAGGCGCGACTCGTGTTCATAACCCACCGTGCCCGCGAGGCAGACGTCCAGGCAACGCTCGCCGGCCTGCGCGGCGTCGAGGCGGTGGAGAGGATCGGTCAGCTCCTCCGGGTCATCGGCCCGGACTGCTGAACCGGGACCTGGCAAGGGGAGCGAGAGTGTCGAACGACGTCGAACCGGGTTTCGGGGGCCGCACCCTCGGCGAGCCGGTGGGGACAGGGGGCCGGGCGTGGGAGGGCGTCATCCGTCGCTATCGCGAGTTCCTCCCCGTGAGCGACGAGACGCCGGTCGTGACCCTCAACGAGGGGAATACACCCCTACTTCCCGCGCCGCGCCTCTCCGAGCGCGTCGGTGCCGAGGTCTACCTGAAGATAGAGGGAGCCAACCCGACCGGGTCGTTCAAGGACCGCGGGATGACTCTCGCGATCTCGAAGGCCCTCGAGGAGGGGGCGAAGGCCGTCGTGTGCGCGTCGACGGGCAACACCTCGGCCTCGGCGGCCGCGTACGCGGCGCGGGCCGGCATGGCGTGCGTCGTGCTCATCCCCGAGGGCCACATCGCTCTCGGCAAGCTCGCCCAGGCGCTCGTCCACGGTGCGCGGGTGCTCCAGGTGCGCGGGAACTTCGACGTCGCGCTCGACATCGTCCGAGACCTCCCGAAGCGGGCGCCGATCGTCGTCGTGAACTCGGTGAACCCCTTCCGGATCGACGGCCAGAAGTCGGGGGCGTTCGAGATCGTGGACGCGCTCGGCGACGCGCCCGACGTCCACTGCATCCCGGTCGGCAACGCGGGGAACATCACCGCGTACTGGAGGGGTTACTGCCAGTACCGGGAGGCAGGTCGATCGACGCATCTGCCTCGCATGCTCGGCTTCCAGGCGGCGGGCGCCGCGCCGATCGTCGACGGGCACCGCGTAGAGCATCCCGAGACGATCGCGACCGCGATCCGGATCGGTAATCCCGCCTCCTGGTACGGGGCGACAGCGGCCGCGTCGGAGTCCGGAGGCGCGATCGCGAAGGTCACCGACGAGGAGATCCTCGCCGCCTACGGCTTGCTCGCCGCGGAGGAGTCCGTGTTCTGCGAAGCCGCGTCGGCCGCATCGGTGGCGGGCCTGCTGAAGACCCCCGTCCCCGAGGGTGCACGCGTCGTCTGTGTCCTCACTGGTCACGGACTGAAGGATCCGGACCTCGCGATCAGCCAGGTCAGCGTGCCCGCGGCGGTGGACGCGACTTTCGAGGCGGTCGTCGGGACGCTCGGGATCTGACCGCGGACCCCGCACGCGAGCTCGTCGCGGCGGCGAGTGATGTTGCCGGCCGCCGGCCGAGTCGTTACACTGGCCCCAGCACCGCTCCTCGCGAACGGACCCGCGCGCAGCCGACGGGCCGTCGAGCCAGAACGGTACGCTGATCCCGTAGCAGGTCCGAGATCGCACCCCGCCACGCTCCCGCAGTGTCCGGCCCGCGATGTGGACGGCCGCACGAGCACCCCTCGATCGGCCGCCTCGCCTCCACGGCCGGTGCGCCCCGGTCCGTACGCTCGTATCGTGCCGGCGCCGGGCCACGGCCGGGAGCCCCGGCACCGGGCCACGCGGTCACCTTCACCCGAGAGCACCACAGAGCACAGGAGTACATGCCGATGGCCGGAGAGCAGCTTGAGCGCTCCATTCTCGAACGCAAGGAGCGCGACGAGCTCCACGCCATCGCGTCCGCAATGTCGCTGAAGCCGGCATCGCGCTCGCGCAAGGCCGACATCATCGACCTCATCCTCACCGCGACGGGCGTTCCCGTCGACGTCGTGACGTCGACGAACG